>OCTW011606960.1_pt1 | contig 31372 bp, 26 predicted proteins | sample 1539671 | NCBI WGS metagenome assembly OCTW01 (sample SAMN02144230, study PRJEB22623) | gut metagenome | biome: sheep rumen | host: Ovis aries | place: New Zealand | reverse complement strand
CGAGCCGATAGAGCAAATCTCGCACTACGAGTACAACGACCGCATGAGCTACTACCAGAGCAACACCGACACCGACATGGAGTTCTTCATCGAGTTTCTTCCGAAGGGCACGCACCAGCTGAAGTACAGCATGTTCGTGACCAAGGAAGGCCACCTCAACAACGGTTATGCCTTGATTCAGTGCCAGTATGCGCCCGAGTTCAGCGCGTATTCCGATGGGATGAAGGTGAAGGTTGGGGAATGATTGTAGGACTGTCGTACCACGGCAGCCGCTTGATAATTAATCAAGATGTCAAGTTATGGGGATTTATAAGGTAAAAAATGCCATATATTTCCCCATAACTCATTTTTTTATTGCGTTATGGGGAGCTATACGGTATTTTTTCAGTTTTTCACTACTTTTACTGTCTGTTCCCAACCATCGCTATGCCTGATGCGAAGCAGGTAGAAGCCTTTCCCCATATCAGCTAACGGCATTTCAAACTGCTGGTGCCCAGCGTTATGCCAATCTGATAGGTCGGTCATCAGTTGTCCTTGCAGCGAGTACAATTCAAATCGGATTTCGCCGTCGGTGGGGTTGAAGAAACTTACCTTGACATAATCTGTGGCTGGGTTGGGTGCCACGGTGGCTTGCAGGCCTTGCGTCTCGTTGTCTTCAATGCCCAAATGGGCATCTACGGCGATTTTCATCGTCACGGGGAGGTGGTCGGAACCGTCGAAGAGGGCCTCGGCGACTTCGGCAGGCACAGCCGTGTTGGTGCCTTGGTCGATGCTTTGGTTGAAATGGCGTCCGTCGTTGCCCACGGCATGGTAGGAGTTGCGCACATACCGAAGGTGGTTGTAGCCGAAGCCGATCCAGTCGTTCATCAGGATGAAGTCGAAGCGGTCGTCAAGACCTCCGGAAGAAAAACATTCGTTGGAATAGCTGCGCGTCGATTGGGTGTGGAACGCGGCAAACTGGCTGTTGTTGCTCCATTCGCCCACGCCTTCAACTCCCGCTGGGTCCATGAAGCACACCTGGTTGCTGCCGTAGGGATGGGTGAGCAGTCGGTAGCCGCTCTCGTTTGAGCCATACATGTTGAAGTCGCCCATAATCAGCACGTTGTCGGTAGGATAGTTTTGGTTGACGTAATTCATGGCCATCTGCATCAAGGCGCGGCGTTGGCTCTCATAGCCTTGTCCCGCCTTGGGATGGGCCACGATGCAAATGAGTTTTATGGTGTCGCCGGCGGCCAAACCTGGTGTCTTCATGTATAGCTCGTAAACATCGGTGTCGCGTGGTTGTGTTTGCAAAGCCACGTGTTTCTTCAGGCCCATTTTGCGCGAGTCGTAGAAGATATGGTTGATGATGTTGCTGCTGGCGTGATTAATAATGTTGTCCGTCTGCCAATAAGTCGCGCCATTGATATTCAGATTGTGGCGAACGAAATCGGTTTGGAGGGCTTGCGTGGCGCCAAACTCGCACACGGTGAAGATGTCGGGTTTCACATAGTTGACGAGGGTGCGGATGCATTCGTCCTTGCGCTGTGTGTTGTTGTTGGTCTCGTAGCAGTCGGCGAAACCGCTTTGGTAGTTGCCGTAATACAGTAGGTTGTACTGCATCACGGTGATGGTGTCTTGTGCTTGTGCAAAAACCGGGAAAGCGAGCAATAATAAAAGGAGAAGTCTGTGCCTCATCGAAATTGGGTTTTAGGCCACAAAAATAGAAAATTTGGCGCGATATTTGTCGATTTGCCGTCCCTGATGACAATTTTTAGTATTTTTGCCACGATTATCGCTATGGAAAAACGAACCCGAATCGGATTTTTGGCCTTGATGGCTGCGGTCGTGCTGGCTATGGCCTCGTGCCACAAGACCATCGACGACCCCGATAATCCCATCGTAGGTCATTGGGGCTGTGAGAAATACGTCAGCCATCGCATCGACACCGCCAATGCCATCAACCGTTGGGATACGTTGTACTATGACGTGGGGCCGGGTCTTGGCTATGAAGTGTATTTCTATGCCGACGGCTCGGGACGGCTCTTGCTGAACGACAGTCCGGCCTTGATCAAGAAGTTCGACTGCGACTATACCTACGACAGCCTGAATCAGGTGCTTACGATTTACAACACCTCGTGGATCATTTCCGTCTTTTCGGATGCCACCAGCGCCGATATGGACATCGAGGAGCTGACCGATAGCACCATCAGGGCATCGTGGACCAACCATTTCTCCGAACCTATCCCGTTTTTCGAGCGGTTTTATATGAAACGAATTGAATGACAATAAAAAATAAGAAAAAAATGAAAAAAGTATCGTTATTTGCTACTTTGGCCATTGCGGCCTTGATGTTCACCTCATGCAACAAAATCGATTACACGTCTTTTGTTGGCACTTGGGGTGTGGAAAAGATTATTTACGAGAATTATAACACCGACTATGCGGGCAATCCCATCGCAGGCTCGATGGAGACCCAGACCTACGAGTATGACCCTGAGGACATCGGGAACGGCATCCAGTTGGTTTTCAGGGAAAACAAGACGGGCGAGATGCGCGACAACGATGTCGACACGATTTGGCTCGACTCCGTGAACTATGTCTACAACCCCGACACGACCTTGGTGACGAGGTTCACGTTCTCCTACGATGAGAGCGAATCCATTCTCTACATGAACTTGACGGAATCGGCTCGTACCTACATGATGAAGATTTCGGACCTGACCGACAATTCCTTCACGTATCAGAACAACTATTTCATCGCCGGAGACAACAGGACCTATTTTGAAACGGCCTACATGAAGCGCCTCACCAACACCGCTTCGAAGTCGGGCGTCAGAGGCTCGAAGAACACGAAGTGCCATCCGCGCCTCGAAGGCTCGTTATTTGGCAGCAGATAATCTTGGAATGCTGAATGTGGAATGCTGAATGCGGAATGGGCCTGTTTGACGGTTTCATTCCGCATTTCGCATTTATAATTCATCATTCAACAAACAGCATCAAGCCTTTCAGATAGGCCCCTTCGGGGTGGAAGATGTTGATGGGATGGTCGGCGGGCTGCGAAAGCTGGTCGACAATCCTTACGTCGCGTTTGGCTTCGATTGCGGCGGCGGTGACAATGCCTTGGAACGTGGCCTTGTCGACGGCCTGCGAGCAGCTGAAGGTGAACAGCAGTCCGCCCTTGGCGATGCGCTTGATGGCCTCCGCGTTGATGAACTTGTAGCCGCCCAAGCCACGATGCCGGTCGTGGTGTCGCTTGGCAAACGCCGGCGGGTCGAGGATGATGAGGTCGAAGGCACCTTCGCGCATCTCCTGCACATAGTCTTTCATATCCGCCACATAGCAGGGATTCTCCTCTTTCGAATAGCCGTTCAGCTCCAGGTTGGCCTCGGCAGCGGCGATGGCTTTCTTCGAGGCATCGACGGTGATGGCGCGGCGAGCACCGCCTTTCAGTGCCGTCACGGAGAAACCACCCGTATAGCCAAAGGCGTTGAGCACGGTCTTGCCTTGCGCGAAACGGCGCACCAGCTCGCGGTTCTCGCGTTGGTCGAGGAAGAAGCCCGTCTTTTGGCCTTCTTCCCAGTTGGGATGGAACTTGCTGTCGTTTTCGAGGATCACTTCGTCGAGACGCTCGCCAAGGAGGTAGCCGTCGGCGATGATGGCGTCTTCCTTGCCCATGCGTTGCATGGCCTCGGCGCTCTTGTTGTAGACGGCCTGCACACCCAGGTCGGGCATGAGCTTGAGTGCGCGGACGATTTCGCCCAGGTGGAGCGCCATGCCTTCGGTTTGGGCTTGCACCACGGCGGTGTGGCCGTAAACGTCGACGATGAGACCAGCTAGTCCGTCGCCTTCGGAATGCACGAGGCGGAAGCAGTTGGTATGCGCATTGTGGGTCAGGCCCATCGTTTTCCGCACTTCGTAGGCGTGTTTGAGACGGTCGAGGAAAAACCACTCGTCGATTTTGCGGTTGTCGAAGCTCAGCATCTTCACGGCGATGCTGTCCGACTCGCAGAAACCTGTGCCGAGGATGTGGCCTTCGTAGTCGGTGACGGTGACCGTGTCGCCGGCCTGAAGGCCTTTGGCGGCATCGTGTATCGCGCCCGAGAACACCCAAGGGTGGAAACGGCGCAAGGCATCGTCCTTGCCCGGGTTGAGGCGGATGACGGGATAAAGGGGAGCTTGTACTATCATTTTCTATGGATTTGGCGGCAAAGGTAAAGTTTTTCCTCGGAAACCCCTACCTTTGCAGCCCGAAAAATGAAGTACCTTTTATATATACCGTTCCTCCTGTTTGTTTTTTTGGCCGTTTCGTGCACAAATGGCGAAAAATATGTTATAGAAGCGATTGATAACCAAGAAGAAACGCATGAGATAAGACAATCCGTGAAGCCAAAGCAGGCAATTCATGCGGTTGACACGACAGTCATAGACCACATCTGCGTTTTTGGTGACCATGTCTTTTTCAGTCAGCCCGTTCCCGACGAGGTGAAGGCGCGGATGCAGGGGAAATCGATGAAAAACCAGACGCGCATCGGTTACGACGACTTGCGTTACCTCACCTTGCCTTACTACGACTTCGACGGCGAGGTGCAGAGTGGCGAGATGGTGTGCCACAAGGCCATCGCCGAGGATTTGGTCCACATCTTCCGCGACCTGTTTGCCGCCCGTTATCCCATCGCCAGCATCCGTTTGGTGGACGATTTCGACGCTGACGACGAGAGCTCGATGCAGGCCAACAACACCACATGTTTCAACTACCGTTACATCTCGGGGACAACGATGCTCTCGAAGCACGCCTTCGGTTTGGCCGTCGACATCAATCCCTTGCAAAACCCTTGTGTGCGCGGCAACCGCGTGCAACCGAAGACCGCAGTCGACTTTGTCGACCGCGATAAGGACTTCCCCCACAAAATCGACGCTGACGACCTCTGCAAGCGGCTTTTCATTGCCCGAGGCTTCCGTTGGGGCGGCCATTGGCAAGGCAAGAAAGACTGGCAGCATTTCGAGAAAAAAATTAGATGAGGCAGGGCTCATTTTCCGTACCTTTGCCGCAAAATCAGCCGCTATGAACAACTCTTTCACTATCGGAGGTCAGATTGTCGACCTTGTCAATTCCAGGATTTTCTCAGGCGTTATCGTCGTCAAAGACGGAAAAATCAGCAAGGTAGAAGAAAAACCAGTGGGCAACACGCGATACATCATGCCGGGCTTCGTCGATGCGCATGTGCACATCGAGAGCTCGATGCTCGTGCCGTCGGAATTTGCTCGGCTGGCTTCGGTTCACGGCACGGTGGCCACCGTCAGCGACCCGCACGAAATCGCCAATGTGTTGGGCAAAAAAGGCATTCGCTATATGATTGACAACGGACGGAAAGTGCAGTTCAAGTTCTTTTTCGGCGCGCCGAGCTGTGTGCCTTCGACGGATTTCGAGACATCGGGTTTCACCATCAATGCCGACGACATCGAAGAATTGATGGCCTCGCCCGACATTTATTATCTCTCGGAGGTGATGAACTACCCTGGCGTCATCCACGACGACCCCGAACTGATGCGCAAGATTGCCGCCGCGCAGAAAAACCACAAACCCATCGACGGACACGCCCCCGCCGTGACGGGTGTCGACTTGCAGAAATATGTGGGCGCGGGCATCTCCACCGACCACGAGTGTTTCCACCTCGAAGGCGCCTTGGAGAAAATCAGCCTCGGCATGAAGATCCTCATCCGCGAAGGCAGCGCAGCCAAGAACTTCGAAGCCCTCATCCCGCTGATGGCCTCCCATCCCGACAAGCTGATGTTCTGTTCCGACGACAAGCACCCCAACGAGTTGGTGGAGGGTCATATCGATGTCTTGGTTCGTCGTGCCATCGCATTGGGTTACAATGTGTTTGACGTGCTGAAAGCCGCCTCGCTCAATGCGATAAGGCATTACCATCTGCCCGTGGGATTGCTTCAGCAAGGCGACGATGCCGACTTCATCGTGGTCGACGACCTGCACAACCCCGTGGCCAAACAGACATATATAAAAGGTGTGTTGGTGGCCGAAAACGGTGTGTCGAACATCAAATGCGTAGAGAACGTCACGCCCAACATCTTCGAGCGTCCTTTCCTCTACAAGCAAGACCTCTTCGTTCCCGACGAGGGCAAGCGTATCAAGGTGATTGAATGCTTTGACGGTCAGCTGATTACGAAGAGTTTGTTGTCAGAACCCAAGGTGGTCGATGGCGGCATCGTCAGCGATGTGGACCGCGACATTCTAAAGATGGTGGTGGTCAACCGTTACCAGCCTTACACGCCCGCAGTGGCCTTCATCAAGGGCTTTGGGCTGAAACGTGGCGCCTTGGCATCGAGTGTGGCCCACGACAGCCATAATCTTGTGGCTGTGGGCGTTACCGACAGCGACATTCTCCATGCGGTCAACCTGCTCATCGAGCACACGGGAGGCGTGACGGCCTATTGCAGCACGGAGATGGTGGCGGTGCCCCTGCCTGTGGCCGGACTGATGAGCAACGAAGACGGTTACGAGGTGGCACAGGCCTACAAAAATGCCGATGCCTTGGCAAAACGCTTGGGTTCAACGCTTTATGCGCCATTCATGACCTTGGCTTTCATGGCCTTGTTGGTCATTCCCGAACTCAAACTCAGCGACAGAGGCCTGTTTGACGTCAAGAAATTCGCCTTGACTTCGATTTACGAGGAATAAGTTTACAGCACGTTCAGTCGGTAGGCGTCCTGCTTGACGAAGATGGCCAACATGATGGTGAAGGCCAACATGCTCGACCCGCCATAACTCAAGAAGGGTAGGGGGATGCCGATGACGGGCAGCAAGCCGATGGTCATGCCTATGTTGATGGCTATGTGGACGAAGAGTATGCCCGCGATGGCATAGCCATACACGCGGCTGAAGGTGGAGCGCTGTCGTTCGGCCAAAATGATGATGCGCAGCAGCAGTCCCAAATAGAGCAGCATCACGGTGGCGGTGCCCAAGAAACCGCCTTCTTCGCCTACGGTGCAGAAGATGAAGTCGGTGTGTTGTTCGGGCACGAAGTCGTATTTGGTCTGCGTGCCTTGCAGGAAGCCTTTGCCCGCAAAGCCGCCCGAGCCGATGGCGATCTTCGACTGGTGCACGTTGTAGCCTACGCCCTTCGGGTCGTCGAGTTGGCCCAAAAGGACGAGAATGCGGTTGCGCTGGTGTTCTTGAAGCACCTTGTTGAAGGCGTAGTCGACCGAGAACACGAAGGTGAAGGCAATGGCGAAGACGGCCAACATCCTGACGATGCCCTTTTTCTTCGTGACTATGTAGAAGGTCAGTGTGAGCACCAGTAGGACTCCGAGGATGATGTACATCACCTTTTGGCTCCACACTAAGGTGAAGACAAAGAGGAGGATGGCCACCACGCCAGCCACCATCAGCCAACCGGCACCTGGGAAGCCTTCGCGATAGAGCACGAAGATGAAGGAGACGAAAACGATGGCGGAGCCGGTGTCGTTTTGGGCGAGCACCAAAGCCATGGGGACGAGGACGATGGTGGCCGCAATGATTTGGTCCTTACGCTTTTGCAGGTCCACATCGAGACGGTCGAGGTAGCCGGCCAAGGCCAAGGCTGTGGCCATTTTGGCGAACTCCGAAGGCTGGAACTTGATGCCGCCGCCAAGGTCGATCCACGAGGTGGCGCCTTTGGTGGCCTTGCCGTAGACCAACACGGCTAACAGGCTGACAAGGAAGAAGATGTATATCCAAAGCGAGAATGCGTTGAAGAACTTGGCGTCAATCAAGAGGATGATGAAGCCGACGAGGAGCGATGCGCCAATCCAAATGAGTTGTTTTCCATACACTTGCGACATGTCGAAGATGCTGGGGTGCAGCTCGTCGTATTTGGCCGAGAAGATGCTGAACCAGCCAATGATGACCAGCGCGAAATAGATGAGCACGGTCACCCAATCGATTCTTCCTATGATACTGTTCCTTTCGTTCATCGTTCGTTCTTATATGAGATTCTGCCTTCCATCATTCGTTTTTCAAGGTCTTCGCGTGTGGAGTAGCCACGGATGTATTTTTCGATCATCAGGCTTGCGATGGGAGCCGCCCAGGTGGCACCGTAGCCGCCGTTTTCGATGATGACGGCGAGCGCGATCTTGGGGTTGTCGGCGGGCGCGAAGGCGATGAAGTTGGAGTGGTAGTTGCCGTGTGGGTTTTGGGCGGTGCCGGTCTTGCCGCATTGTGGGATGTCTTTCATCTCGTAGCGGCGTGCCGTGCCGGCGGGACCGCTGAACACGGTGCGCAGGCCGTTTTTCATCGTCCTGACGTATCGTGGGTCGATGCCGGGGTCAACGCGTGTGGTCATCACCTCAGGGATGGCGGTTGTGTCGCCGAAGCATTTGATGAGGTGCGGGGGATAGTAATAGCCCTCGTTGGCGATCATGGCGGCGATGTTGCAGAGTTGCAGCGGGGTCACCAACACTTCGCCCTGGCCGATGCCTAACGAGCGGATGGTCACCGAGTTCCATTGGCCTTTGTACATGCGGTCGTAATATTCCTTGGTGGGGATGTTGCCCGAGCGCTCGTAGGGGATGTCGGTGTTGAACTTGTGGCCAAGGCCCATCTTGGCGGTCATGTCTTTCCAATACTGGTAGCCTTCCCTGATGCCGCCAAACTTCGGGTTGTTGATGGTGGCCTTGAACGACTCGTAGAAGTAGGGGTTGCACGAGTTCATGATGGCGTTGGCGAAGTCGGGGGCGCCGCCGTGGTGGTGGGTGCACTTGATGGGCAGCGAGCCGGGGCCGTTGCAGTGGAACACCGTTTGTGGCGTGATGCTTCCGCTCTGCATGGCGATGAGGCCGACGACGGTCTTGAAGGTGGAGCCGGGCGGGTAGGTGCCGCTGATGGCACGGTTGATGAGGGGTTTCATGGGGTCTTCCTGTAGCTCCTTGTAGTGCTTGCCGCGCTCGCGGCCTACGAGGAGGTTGGGGTCGTAGGTGGGGCTGGTGACGAAGGCCAAGATCTGTCCTGTCGAAGGCTCGACGGCCACGATGGAGCCTATCTTGCCCACCATCAGCTGCTCGCCGTAGGCTTGCAGGTCGGCATCGAGGCCGAGGTAGATGTCCTTGCCGGCCACGGGTTCTTTGTCAAGCTCGCCGTCCATGAAGCTGCCCATCTCGCGGTTGTGCACGTCAACCATCATCACCTTCAGGCCCTTCACGCCGCGCAGCTCCTTTTCATACGACTTCTCGATGCCCGACTTGCCGATGTAGTCGCCTTGGCGGTAGTAGCCTTCCTCGTCTTTCTCCAGCTCGGCAGGGCTGATTTCGCCGATGTCGCCCAAGGTGTGGGCAGCGATGGCGTTGGGATAGTGGCGCACCGTGCGGGTCTGGAAATAGAAGCCAGGGAAGCGGTAAAGCACCTCGGCGATGTGGGCGTAGTTCTCTTTCGAGACCTGCGTCATGAAAGGCGAGGGCTTCAGATACGACTCCTTCTTCGCCTTGTTCATCCGCTCGACGAACGAGGCCTTGTCGATTTCGAGCAAACGGCAGAACGTGGCCGTGTCGAAAGGGTTGAGCGTGTCTTTGCGGACAGCCTGGATCACTTGTCGCGGCACTACCATCAGGTCGTAGACGGCCTCGTTGAACACCAAGAGCTGGCCATTGCGGTCGAAAACCTTGCCTCGGGCGGGATATTGGGTCACGAAACGCAAGGCGTTGTTGTCGGCCAACTGCTTGTAGTGCTTGTCGACCACTTGAAGCGAAAACAACTTGACGATATAGACAATCCCCACCGCGATAAAGATGCCCATAATCAGTAACTTTCTGGAAGACAAACTGTTGTTGCTCGTTCTCATAACAAAAATTGCAGTTGACAAAGGTATATGTTTTTCGTGAAGCCCGAAAGGGGAGAAGGCGGTTTTTTTGAAAAAAAAAATCTTTGCCAAAAACCTTTGCCGAAATCGTAGGCCATGACAAATTTTTCCTATATTTGCACGGTTTTTTATGCCTACCGAAATGAAGAGATTTTTCATGGTTGTCATGGTCGTTTGCATGGCCCTAACAGGATGCCGGCAGCAGGAGCAAAACAATGAAGTGTTGCACCGCGAGTTCTACAATACCGTTTGGGAACGCTTTGATTATGTGCGTAATGAGGTTGATGTTGCAACGGCCACGACCTATAACCTTAATTTGCAGATCAGTTTTACCGACGACTATGCCTACAACGACTTCTCGATGATTTTCACCGTTTTCGACTCGAACGAGAACCCCTATCGCACCAAGGGCTACAAGTTCAAGCTGAAGGACGAGGAGGGCAATTGGAATGTCGAAAAGAAGGACGGTTGCTATACCTTCACCTTGCCCATCAACAAGCAGCTCAGCATCAACGACCCCGGAAAATACCAGTTCGTCGTCGAGCAAAGGATGCCCATCACCCCAGTGGTCGGCGTGAAGGAATTGGTTTTGTTGAACAATTGAAACAAAGGGAAAAAATATGAATAGATTTTTGAAAATTGGATTGATTGCAGCCTTATTCGCGATGGCGTTTGCATCGTGCGTTCCCCAAAAGAAGATGCTTTACCTGAAGGAGGCACAGATGGCTGCCGAAAACATTTCGAAAGAGTACGTCAACGACCGCACTGTTGACTACAAGCTGCAGCCGGGCGACAACCTCTACATCCGCTTCATCAACATCGTTGACGAGAAGAGCACGGCATCGTTGGCGGGCGAAACCTTTGGCAGGTCGAACTACATGTCGTCGGACGCCAGCATCTACCTCCAGTCCTACACCATGGACGAGGACGGATGCATCGAGCTGCCCCTGACGGGCAAGATCGAGCTTAGGAACCTGACTGTCGACCAAGCCAAGGAGAAGATGCAGACAGAGCTTGACAAGTATATGAACGAAACCACCATCATAGTGAAGCTGTCGAACTTCAACCTGACCGTCCTCGGTGAGGTGGTGCGCCCCGGAATGTACAAGGTGTACCAGTCGCAAATCAACCTTTTCGAGGCTGTTGCCATGGCGGGCAATATGACCAACTTCGCCAAGAACAACGAGGTGAAGATTATCCGCCAAACCGACAACGGTTCCGAAATCGTCACTGTCGACATGGGCGCCGCCGACATCCTTTCGTCGCCTTACTACTACCTGAAACCCAACGACATCATCTATGTCGAGCCTTTGAAGATCAAGCAATGGGGCTTCACCACCTTCCCCTACTCAACGGTGCTGTCGGTGGTTTCGCTTGCAGTAACCCTTTATTTGGCATTCAAGAAATAAAACATAACAATCATGGCAAACGAGAAAACATATATTCCCCAACAGAACAACGAGGAACAAAATATTGACATCAAGCAGTTGATATTCACTGCATTGCAACATTGGTATCTTTTCGTCATCTTTGTGGTGGTGGCCTTGGCCATTTGTTTTGTAATCAACCGCTATTCCACCAAGGTGTACCAAACCTCTGGAACGGTGCTCATCAAGGAAGGACGCAACAACTACGACCCCACGGCCATCATGACCACGATGAACTTCGGCAACATGCAGAACATCGACAACGAGATAGCCATCCTCAAGTCGTACTCGCTCACCGACCGCGTCGTCAAGAAGATGGGCATCGAAGTGACCTATGTGGAGAAGGGACGCATTGCCACCTCCGAGATGTATAAGAATGCACCTTTCCACGTTGAGTTTGAGCGTAGCGTGCCTCAGGCCGTGGGCCTGCCCTACGAGGTGACTTTCCTCGACAATGGCGGCATCAGGCTTCATGCCGTGGGCGAGGGTTTGGTGAAATACGACTACATCCTCTGCCAGCAGACCGAATTTAATCCTTATGCCACTATCGACATCAGTGGTGACTATAAGCAAGGCGAGTGGATCGACAATGGCTACAACCGCATCCGCATCACCAAGACCGATTTCTTTGACGCCGAGACCGTCGGCACCCGCAAATTGATGTTCTGGCTCAACAGCTATCCCAGCCTCAACAAGCAAATGGGCAGCTTCACCGTGAGTGCCATCAGCAAGCAGGCTTCGGTGGCCTCCGTCGTGATGAACGGCACCAACAAGCAGAAAATCGTCGAGTTCACCAACCTCCTGATGAACGAATACGTCAACCGTGGATTGGAGAAGAAGAATGTCGTTAGCGAAAACACCATCGAGTTCATCAACAACGAGTTGCAAGGCATCCAAGAGTCGCTGAGTCAGGCCGAGACCGAGCTGAAGGACTTCCGCCAGCAGAACGACCTCATGAACCTCGACCTGCAAGCCAATCAGGTCTATACCAACCTCCAGGCCTTGGGCAAGGAACGTGCCGAAATGTCTGTCAACCTGAAGATTTACAAGCGTATGCAGGATTACATCAAGGTTCAGATTGACGATCCTGAGAACTTGGCCGCCCCAAGCACGATGGGCATCAACGACCCCTTGCTCAACCAGTTGGCCCGCGACCTCGTGATGCTGTCGCAAACCAAGGCCACCCAATTGCTCACCCAAACCGAGCAGCACCCCCAAATCGTGAAGCTCAACGAGCAAATCGTCACGACCAAGAAGGCCTTGCTCGAAACCATCAACAACCTTGTCGACAACGCCCAGATGAGCCTCAACGAAATCGACCGTCGCATAGGGATGCTTGAGTCGGAGTCGCGCCAACTTCCCGGCAAGCAGCAGCAGCTCATCAACTACCAGCGCAATTTCGAGTTCACCGACGACACCTATAAATACTTGATGCAGCGTCTCGCCGAGGCGCAAATCCTGCGTGCCTCCAACACGCCCGACAACGAAATCCTCGACGAAGCCCGCCTCGAGCGCACGGAGATGATTGCACCGCGCACGTCGATGAACTACCTCATCGCCATCATCCTTGGCCTGCTCATCCCTGCCTTGTACCTCTTCCTGAAGAACTTCTTCAACACCACCGTCAGCAGCCGCAAGGACGTGGAGAAGCTGACCAGCTATCCCATCATCGGGCAGGTGGCACAGACGAACGGCAAGGATCCGCTACTGGTTGTCAACAACCCCAAGTCGCCAGTGGCCGAGTCGTTCCGCTCCATCCGCACCAACATCGAGTTCATCACGCAGAGCAAGCTGCCTTGCACCGTCCTCGTCACCGGCGACGTTCAGAGCATCGGCAAGACCTTCAACAGCATCAACATCGCCTCGATTTATGCCCTCTATGGCAAGAAGACCGTGTTGTTAGGCTTCGACATGCGCAAACCCAAGCTCTTCCAGGAGTTCGGACTCAGCAACAATATCGGACTGAGCAGCTATTTGAGCAACAAGGAGGCTATCGAAAACATCATCCAGCCTTCGGGCAAGATACCTACGCTCGACCTCATCACCAGCGGCCCCATCCCGCCGAATCCTTCCGAGTTGATTGCCTCCACCAAGTGCGACGAGCTGTTTGCCGAACTGAAGAAACGCTACGACTATATCGTCATCGATACACCGCCCATCGGTTTGGTCACCGACGCGCTGTTGCTGATGCGCCATTCCGATGCCAACATCTTCATCGTGCGTCAAGGCGTGACCAACAGGAACGCGTTTGGCAGCATCATCAAAGACCTCGAAGACCGCGACATGAAGTTTTCCATCGTGGTCAATGGCCTGCAAGCCGAGAAAGGCTATGGCTACCGCTATGGTGGCAAGAAATACGGCTACGGCTATGGCTATGGTTATGGCTACGGCTACGGCTATGGTTATGGCAACGACTACTATGGCGAGTCGGAAGATGGCGAAAAGAAACGCCGCCGCCACAAGAAGCATAAAGAAGACAAGAAACAGCAGTGACGCAAGCAATGGACAGTCACGAAACAAGGCATTGGCATGCCCTTTACGTCAAGTCGCGGGCCGAAAAGAAGGTACTTTCGCAGCTTGAGGAGATGGGCTTCAAGGCTTATCTACCCCTCATAACGCAGGTCAAGCAATGGAGCGACAGGCGCAAGAAAGTGGAGGAGCCGCTTTTCAAGTCCTACGTGTTCGTGTATTCCAACGACAGGGAATATATCACCATCCTCAATGTGTTTGGCGTGGTGAAGTTCGTCAGGTTCGAGAACAAGGCAGTGGTCGTGCCCGAAAACCAAATCTTGGCCATTAGGAAATTCGTCCAGGATTACGAACGAGGCGAAGGGTTCAAGTTGGATAACAACGAGGACCTGAAGGTGGGTCAGATGGTCAGGATCATCAACGGGCCGATGAAGAACCTCAAAGGCCGCCTCCACACCATCCGCAACAAGCGCCAACTGCTGGTGTATATCGAGGTGGTCGGGCAATACATCCCCGTCAGCATACCGAGGGCCAAGGTGGAGCCTTGCGAAGAATGACGATTTTGCCGTCCATTGAAAGATTATTACTATTTTTGCAGAGAATTTTAAACGAATAAGTCATGAGTTCAGAAAACAAGAAATCGAATCAACCGATATGGCTCTATGCCATCCTTGGCGTGTTAGCCATCGCTTTGGTGTTTCTTTTGGTGCGCAACAATTCCATGAAAGGAGACCTGCAACAGCTTGAGACCGAGAAGGAGATGCAACGCATGGATTTCCAGGCCGAAGTGGACAGCTTGATGAAAGTCCACAACGAGCTGAAAGAGAGCTATGGCGAACTGAGCCAGGAGCTGGCCGAGAAAGACAGCATTATCCAAGCCGATGCCGTCGAAATCAAGAAACTTCTTGATTCTCAGTGGGATTACTATCGCATCAAGAAGAAAGTGGCCTCGCTTCAGAACATAGCACAGAAATACGTCCGCCAGATGGACTCGCTCTATACCGTCAATCGTGAACTGGTGGCCGAGAACGAACGCATCCGCGAAGAATACCAAGCCGAACGCCGCCAAAACACCAACCTCACGCGGCAGAAGGAAGAATTGGCCAATAAGGTGAACCAAGCCGCTACCATGAAACTCTACAATTACTCGGCCCAGGCCGTGCGCTTCAAGGGTGGGGGGAAAGAGACTGGCACCGACCGTGCCGACCGTGCCGAGCGCATCAGGATTGACTTCACCGTGGCAGCCAACGACCTTATCGAGCCTGGCACGAAACTGTTCTATGTGCGCATCGCCGACCCCAAACGCGCCATCATCAGCAAGGGCAAGGGCGACGAGTATTCCTTCCAAGCCAATGGCGAGACCTTGCAGTTCACCGAGCTTGTGCGGGTCAACTATGATGGTAAGGAAACACCTGTGCGGGCCTACTACGTCAAGTCCGACAACTACCAATTGATGCCTGGCACCTATTTCATCGACGTCTATGAGCAAGGCGGTAAGCTGATCGGCCAAACCACCATCGACTTGAAGTAAGTGTTGGGAATGGTTCTGCAAACACGAAAGCCAGCCTTCAGGGTTGGCTTTTTTCATTCCAATACCGTTTTCAGCACCTCGTGCGAGCGGAAGTCGTTCATCACAGGGGCATGGAGCCGCATGAAAGTGATAAGCCCGTCGAGCAACTCGCGACGTTGGCTCACCCGCAAAGGAATGCGGCAGGTTTCTTCGATGCCCGTATTGAGCATCTTCGACAGCGTGGCCGCCGAGTCGGCATCGAAATAATAGGGATGCAGGGGATAGTCGTGGGCAAACGAGCCTTCCATCATGTCGAAGCAAAAGCCGTTGGCGTGGTTGTCTTTGGGGTAGAACCCCAAATGGCGGGTCAGCTCCAAGGTGAAAAACAAGGGGAAATTGGCATAGTCTTGTTCCACCAAGTCGAGCCACTGCAACGACCTGACAATGAAGTCGTACAACGCTTCGTTTTGCTCCTGTTCGGTTATTGTCTTGGTTAACAATTCGCTGATATACATCAAGATGGCGCTTTTGTTCATCACAAAAGGGATGCTTTGGTAGACGGTGGCCAGCTGCACGTCTTTCAAATAGCCCAAAGTGCCTTTGTTGGGTCGTCCAGCCTCTATATAATTAATAAGGTGCAAGTTCTGGAACAGGGCGGCACGGTTTTTCGCGTTACGGTTGAAAGCCCCTTTCACCATGTAGGAACGCAAGCCGAAATTGCGGGTGAATACCTTCACAATCAAGCTGGTGTCGCCATAGCGGATGCCTTGCAGGACGATGCCTTGGATGTTGTCGTCCATCAATTTTGGATGAGGATCTTGGTGGCAAACTTGTCGGTGCCTTGCTTGGTGCTGGTGAAGATGAGATAGACGCCGGGCTGCACCTTCACGCCGTTGATGTCGGTGCAGTCCCAAACGGCCTGACCGCCTTCCGAAATCAGTTGGGTGACGAAAGCCCCGTCGACGGTAGTGATTCTCACCAACGAATTGGATACCAATCCTTTGATACCGACGAAACCCGAATAGCCAGGCCTCACCGGATTGGGATAGGCCACCACATCGCTGACATAAGGCTCGGGTGTGGCGGCTTCGCCTCGATAGGAGATGATGCCGTTGGCAGTGCCGAAAAACACCTCGCCGCTCTTGTCGACGGCCATGGTGGTGACGGCGTTGTCGAGCAAGGGGCTGTTGGTCGTGTTGAAGTAATGGATTTCTTTTGGGTTGCCGTCGAGTGACATGAGATAGACCCCCGACTCGAGGCCGAACCAGATTTGTTCGGACCCTTCGATAGAGGCCATCGAAAGCACATTGGAGCCGTCGAAGAGGTAGTCGAATTGTTGTGTGCCGTCGTTGCGAGGCACTTTCACTTGCGTGGCGTCGAAATTGGAGCCACTGAAGATTTTCTTGGTGTCGGAAAAGACGCACGGGCCTTTGTCGGTGCCCGCCCACACGTTGCCTTGGTTGTCGACGGCAAGGCAGTTGACGGAGCCGAGGAGCTTGCCGTTGCCTTGGGCCGTGTTGAGGTTGACGCTCTGGTCGTCAGCGGGGTTGTCCAAAGTGCCGTTGTCGTTGAATACGATGACTTCGCCGTTGCGTCGCGTGATCCATTTGTAGTCGTTTTGGTCGATGAGCAGCGTCCCGATGTCGATGCCGCTCAGGCTGCCGCCCAAGTTGAAGGAATGCCAGGTGCCGTTGGGTTCGAGGGCCGACAGGAGGTTGATGGCTCCGGTGTTGACCACCCAAAGGTTGCCTTTGCTGTCGAAGCCAAGGCCGCTGATGTTGATGAGCGACGGGTCTTGCACCCAATAGTCGAGCGTGCTGTTGTCGGCGTTGAACACCTCAACGAGTTCGTTGTCCTTGAACTTGAGCAGGCCGCTGCCCCAGGTGCCCACATAGGTGACCGATGGGTCGTTGGGGTTGGTGGCAGTGCAAATGAAGTCGGAATAGTCAGTAAGTTCGTCGGGCATGGTGATGCTGTTGAAGATGGTCCATGAGCCGTCGAATCGCGCCACGCCTTCTTTCATGTAGCGTTTGCTCCAGTTGGAGGCATGGCCTCCGGTGGCAATCCACACTTGGTCGCCGCAGGCTTGCAGTTCAAACACGTTTTTCGAGGCGGGGCCGTTGGGTTTCACGTCCATGTTGTTCCACCCGTCGGAGGTCATGACGAGGCCGCGCCTTGCGTCGCCAATCCAATAGTTGCCTTTGTTGTCGATGGCCGACGAGAGGGGCAACACGCTGCCTCCGGGCGAGTAGATGTTGAGCACCTCGTTCATGTCGCGGTCGAATTCCTTCACGGCGTAACGGTAGCTGACGAGGAAACGGTCGTCGTAGGCACGCAGCTCGTACCTCTGGCTGACTTCGTTTTTCCTCGAATAGCCCCAGTGGCTGCCGTCGAAGACAAACAGTGTGTCGGCATTGAAGCCGCCGTCGTAGTTGAGGTAGAGCTTGCCGTTGAAGACTTCCATCGCGTTGTAGGCCAAGTGGGGATGGATGAGGCTGTTATCGAAATGCCATGAGGCATAGTTGGCAAGGTTTTGGGCATCCAAAGCGGCGTAATACATGCCGTCGTCGGTGCAGGCATAAATCTTCCCATTGAAGAAGGCTATGTCGGTGACATTCACGGCATCGCCTTGATTGCCAATGTAGTAGGTGTCTTTTACCTCTTCTTTCTTGAGGTCGAACACGACGATGCCGAAGCCGCAAGCCACATAGGCCAAGTCGCCGTCGAAGAAGATGTTGTTGATGTTCTTGTTGCCTACGATGTCCTTTTTCTTGATGTCGCTCATGTTCTTGATGGTGCCATCGTTGTGGATGAGGTCGACATTGGCGTTGGTGTAGGCCACAAACAGCTTGCGTTGGCTCTCGTTGTAGGCTATAGTGCTGATGCCGATGTCCGACAACCCGTTGATTTTGTTGAGGATATTGATGGAGTTGTCCTCCGTGTCGTAGTAGAACAGCTCGAACTGGGTGGCGGCATAAACCTTGTTGCCGACAGGTTCCACGTCGATGACCCTTTGGTAGGGCAGGTGGGTGCGCCAGTTGCCGATGCCGACGCCGTCTTGCGCGAAAGCGGTCATCGAAAGGAGCGATGCTATGATGAGCGTAAGAAAATTGAGTTTCTTCATAGGTTGATGAATTTGGGCGGTAAAATTACGAAATTATAGGGAGATAACGTGGTTTTATGGAACATTTTCTTTGATGGATTGCATTATTTCATAATTTTGCACTACTTAAATTTCAAAATGGGCCACAATATGAAAAAAACAATCCTCCTACTGCTCACTCTGTTCCTTACAGTGGGCAGCTTCGCGCAAGACAAACCTAAGAAAGCCAAGAAAGAAAAGACCTACAACGAGAAAGGCGAAATCATCAAGAAAGGCTGGAACTTCGGGCCGCTGCCCGTGGTGGGCTACGATGCCGACTTGGGCTTCCAGTATGGCGTCACCTGCGACATCTTTAACTTCGGCGACGGCTCGCGATATCCGCGCTACAACTACAAGTTCAATGTGGAGGCCTCGCGCTACACGAAAGGCTCGGGCGTGTTCCGCTTCTACAGCGACTTGCCTTACGTCATCAAGGACACCAAACTCTTTTTCGACGTCACCTATTTCTACGCCAAGAAATACGAGTTCTTCGGCTTCAACGGCTTCGAAGCCAGCACTTTCGATCCCTACGCAGGCATTGAAGGCGTCAAAAGCGGCTACCACTTCATCAACCGCAACCAATTCCGCTTTGTGGGCAGCATGCAAAGGCCGTTCTTCAACGTGCCTAACCTCAACTGGACGGCAGGCTTGGCCTACTACAACACCAAAGTCGACCGCATCAATTTGGAAGGCTATGAAGACCAAGTGACGCTGTATGAGAACTATGTGAACGCGGGCATCATCAAGGAGGACGAGGCCCAGGGCGGCAATACCACCCAAATCCGCCTCGGCATAGTTTACGACAGCCGCGACCACAACAGCGACCCGACCAAAGGCATTTACGCCGAAGCCACTTTGGTAGGCTCGCCCGACTTTATTGACCGCAAGGGCTACAGCAACCTGTCGTTCACCTTCCTTTGGCGGCATTTCATCCCATTGTATAAGGACAAACTAACGTTGGCCTATCGCCTCGGCGCCCAAAACCGCATCGTGGGTCAAACGCCGTGGTATATGATCAACAACCTGAATACCATGTTCTTCCAGAAGATGTACACCGAAGGTTTGGGCGGTGCCGTAACCATGCGCGGCGTGAATCGCAATGGCGTGATTGGCGAGGGCTTCGCCTTGGCCAACGTGGAGTTGCGTTGGCGCATCGTGGGCTTCAAGTTCATCAACCAAAACTGGACTGTGGCCCTGACTCCTTTCTTCGATGCGGGCATGGTGACGCAAAAATTCCGCGAGGAAGAGATGATCGCAGCAGAAACTCCTACCACAGAAATGATGCCCATCTACTATAGTGACAACAAAGAAAGTGTCCACATGAGTGCCGGTGCAGGCCTCAAGCTCATCATGAACCGCAACCTCGTCGTCTCCGTCGACTTGGGCAAAGCCTTGGACAACCGCGACGGCGAGAAACTGAAGACGTTTGTGGGGTTTAATTACGTTTTCTGATTTTCGGAAACAAATCTGCCATAAATCTTATACAAATACAAATAGCTTTATCCTTTCTGTCGCTTGTCGTCATTGCGAGGAGGAACAACGAAGCAATCCAGGCAAAACTTTAGGTTCTGGATTGCTTCGCTTATCGCTCGCAATGACGCAAAGTGCGTCCAAAAGATTTGCGGAAGATTTGTAACAGATTTGTTTCCCTTACTTCGCCTTGCCTTGATTGGCAACGGCAGCCATCAGCGCGGCCACCTTCTCGGGATCGCCGAGGAAGAAGTCCTTCTGGAGCTTCATCTGGTCGTCGAACTCGAAGACATACGGAATGCCCGTCGGGATGTTGAAGGCGATAATTTCATCGTTGCTCATGCCTTTCAGCACTTTGACGACACCGCGAAGGCTATTGCCGTGGGCGACGACCAATACCGTGTCGTGCGTCTCGAAGGCCTTCATGATGTTGTTCTCATAGTAAGGCATCACACGCGCGATGGTGTCGCATAGGGCCTCGGTGAGCGGGATTTGATCGTCGGTAAGCTCGGCATAGCGCGGGTCCATGCGGGGGCTTTTGGGGTCGTTCATGTCGAGCGCAGGCGGGCGCACATCGAAGGCACGTCGCCACAGGCGCACTTGCTCGTCGCCGTATTTTTCGGCTGTGGCTTTCTTGTCTAAGCCTTGCAGCTGTCCATACGACTTCTCGTTGAGGCGCCACGACTTGTAGACCGGCAGCCAGTCCATGTCCATGGCTTCGAGGGCGAGGTTAAGGGTCTTGATGGCACGCTTCAGATAAGAGGTGAAGCAGATTTCGGGACGGTAGCCGTTCTCTTTCAGCGTTTTGCCCGCTTCGATGGCTTCTTGGACGCCTTTTTCCGAAAGGTCAACGTTGGTCCACCCCGTAAAGAGGTTCAATTTGTTCCATTCACTTTCGCCGTGACGGATAAGAATGAGTTTCTTCATATTCAATATTTTATAATTTCTGTTGACAGCCCAAAACTATATATTTTCGGCCCACCATTGCAAATGCCTTTGGTTGAACTCTTCTAAAGTCATACTTCCCGACCTTTCAGCTCTCCTTATTTCAGCCTGAATATCTTCCTCTGTTACCTCAACATCAGGATCGGGGAAAAGCCAGTTGATTTTTTTGTCGTTGCAGTTGCCATAGCTTATAAATTTCCGCAAAAATACAAACTTTTCTGGATTTGGTGCATCAATCCAATTTCTTTCTCTCCCTGTGCCGTTTCGGCTGTTCTTCCTGTTCCTTTTCCAGGGCAGCAGGCTCTTCTTCGGCAACAGCTTGTTGCGTCGCGCTTTCCGAAACCGTTTCCGCCTTCGGCATCTCGGCCTCAACGCGGCGGAAGATGTCGTCCTTGTCAATGGGTCGGGCTTCTTTGTGCCACTTAAAGCCAGGCAGATAGCGCGACGATTCCTTCAGGTCTTCTTCGGGATACATCGTCTCGTTGATGGCCTTGAACGACTTGATGACGGAAATGCCTTGGTTTTCCATCTCGATGACCATGGTCTCCGAGTTTGAAACATCGATGCCGATGAGCGAGCCGTCGTCGTCACGAATCCAATAGATGGTCTCGGCCTTGATGCCGTCCACGTTGACGCGGTGGATGTTGCCGTCCTTGAAACGCGAGGTGATGTCGGTCCCCTTGATTTGGTTGTAGCCTTCAATAGTATCTTCCGAAATGATGAAAGCGTTGCCCTTTTGCAGCACCCAGTCGATGCTCTTGTCTTTTAGCTTGATGTCGATGTCGGTACCCGTCATTTGGCTGTCCTCAGCCCAAAGGATGGGGTTGACGCGCATACGGATGGTGGAGTCGGCCATCAAATAGGTAAGTGTGTCGCATTTGCCCTGCATGTCGCTCTTGAAAAAGCGTACGTTGCGACGGGCAATGAGTTTTTCAACTTCCTCCTTTTGTTTGTCGAAGTGCATGAAAAGCGTGTCGCCGTGGATGTAGAGCGAATCGCCGCCGTCGTAGCTGATGGCGTAGGCGCCGTCGGTGGCGAAGCTGAAGCCACGGTTTTCCCACATCTCCATGTAGTCGCCGCGCATGATGACCTTGTAGGACGTGTCAATCATGTCCACATGGTCGAAGGCCTTGGCCAGACCGATGTTGCGGTTGTAATACATCGAGTCCGACTTCATGCGTTGGGTCTCGTTGTGCATCACGGGGCGTTTGTCGAGGAAGGCAATGTCTTCATCCACAAGATAATAGCCATGCTCGCCATCCAAAATGTTTTCTTTATTAATGATAGTCGTCGGCCCTTCGAACCACATCTTTTCGATGTTGGTATTATAATATAAGGTGTCGGTGTACATTTGGTATTTCGGGCTGGTGACTTCCACATTCTCGAAAAACGAAAACTCCTTGATGTCGTCACGATAATAACCGATGCAGCTGATGAGGGTCTTGTCGCCGCGATAAGTGGTCGCGCTGTCGGGATAGCAAGCCAGATGCAGGTTGCGGTCGTAGGTCATGTATTCGGTGAGCAAGGTCGTCGAGTCGTCCATTAGTTTCACGTGGTCGAAAAACTCGGCGAAACGGGTGTTGCCATCATAATCCAGCAAGTCGCTGAAGACCTCCACGCTGTCGTTGACGATGATATGCACGTTTTGGAAAGCCTTGAAACTGTTCGATTTTTCATAGAAATAGGCCGAGTCGCAGAAAAAATAGGCCGAGTCGTGCCGCATCTTCACGTTGCCGATCAAGCGCTGCATGTCGCCCATGCTCTTCGAAAAGGTAGCCACGTCGTAATGCTCCACGTGGATGCGGGTTTTCTTCCGTTGCACGGTGTCCTGTTCCTGAGCCGCAAGCGTTTGCGACAGCAACAAAAACAGGGATGCTATGAACAAGACTTTGGCTTTCATCGTGATGAAATAACGCGCAAAAGTACGATTATTGTCCGAATTGGGCAAAAAAGATGTGGGGACGGTGTGCACTCCGTCCCCACAGAACAATGAATTCAAGATGATTACAAATTACATTGTCGATTTCGTTTAGACGTTGCACGCAACGTCTCTACAAATGTAGATTACATGGTTTTTGCCCAGGTGTCTTTCAGCGCCACGGTGCGGTTGAAGACTAGATGGCCATCGGTGCTGTCCTTGTCGACGGTGAAGTAGCCGATGCGCTGGAACTGGAAATGGTCGAGCGGCTTGGCATCGGCCAAAAACTCTTCCACATAGCACACGGGACGCACCTCAAGCGAGTTGGGGTTCATCATTTCCTTCATGGCTTCGAGCGAAGTCTTGCCTTCGTTTTGCAGGCGGGCCAGCTCATCGCGCGGGTTCTCCACCTTCCAAAGACGGTCGTACATACGCACCTCGGCTTCGAGGCAACGCTCGACACTCACCCAGTGGATGGTGCCTTTCACCTTGCGGTTGGCACCGGGCAGACCGCTCTTCGTGTCGGGATCATACTCGGCATAAACTTCCACCACCTCGCCATTCTCGTCCTTCTTGCAGCCAGTGCATTTCACGATGTAGGCATTCTTTAGGCGCACTTCGTTGCCAGGGGTCATGCGGAAGTATTTCTTCGGTGCGTCTTCCATGAAGTCCTCCTTCTCGATCCAAAGCTCGCGGCTGAAGGCAATCTTGTGGCTGCCTGCGCTCTCGTCCTCGGGGTTGTTGATGGCTTCCATTTCCTCGATTTGCCCTTCGGGATAGTTGGTGATGACCAATTTCACCGGGTTGACCACGGCGGCCACGCGGGTGGCAGTGGCGTTGAGGTCTTCGCGGATGGCGCTCTCCATCAGGGCGAAGTCGTTCAAGGCATCGTAGGTGGTGTAGCCAATCTTGTCGATGAACTTGTGGATGCTGCTCGGTGTGTAGCCACGGCGACGGAAGCCGCAAATCGTGGGCATACGCGGGTCGTCCCAGCCGCTGACAAGACCTTCGTTGACGAGCACGAGCAAGTTGCGTTTGCTCAAAAGGATATAATTGAGGTTCAGCTTATTGAACTCGGTTTGGCGCGGACGATTGTCGTCCATGTTGTCGCCTTCGCCACGGATTTCCTTCAGCCAGTCGATGAAGAGGTCGTAGAGCGGACGGTGCACCACAAACTCCAATGTACAGAGCGAGTGGGTGACACCCTCGAAGTAGTCGCTCTCCCCGTGGGCAAAGTCGTACATCGGGTAGGCGTGCCACTTGGTGCCGGTGCGGTGGTGCGGCGTGTCGACGACGCGGTAGATGATTGGGTCGCGGAAGTGCATGTTCGGGTTGGCCATGTCAATCTTGGCACGGAGCACCATCTTTCCCTCACCGATCTCGCCGTTGTTCATCTTGTTGAACAAGTCAAGCGATTCCTCAACGGGGCGGTTGCGATAGGGGCTCTCGATGCCTGGTTGCGTAGGTGTACCCTTCTGCGCGGCAATCTCCTCGGAGCTCTGCTCGTCGATGTAGGCCTTGCCTCTTTTTATTAATTCTATGGCAAAATCCCAGAGTTGCTGGAAGTAATCGGAAGCGTAGTATTCGTTACCCCATTGGTAGCCAAGCCATTGTATGTCCTCTTTGATGGCATCGACGTATTCCATGTTCTCCTTGGTGGGGTTGGTGTCGTCGAAGCGCAGGTTGCACACGCCGCCATGCTTTGCGGCGATGCCGAAGTCGAGGCAGATGGCCTTGGCGTGACCAATGTGGAGGTAGCCGTTAGGCTCTGGGGGGAAGCGGGTTTGCACGCGACCGCCATTCTTGCCGTTGGCCAAATCTTCTTCCACTTTCGCTTCAATGAAATTGAGCGACTTTTTCTCTGTTACTTTTTCTTCTTCTGGGTTTGTCATATCTCAAAAATTCAAGATTCAAGATTTAAAATTCAAGATTAGTAAGCTTTATACTTGTCGCCCGTCTTCTCGATGAGGATTTGGTAGTATTCGTCGCTATATTTCGGGTGCTCGCTCTTGATAGGCGTGTATTTGCTTCCGGGCTTGGTGGGCTGGGCGGTGTTCACGTTACCGTCCATGTATTTCATAAACAGCTCGTGGTAGAAACGTTTCCACATGGCCGTCATGTCGTTAGCGGCATCGCAGGAGAACTTGGTGAGTTCCCTGACTTGGGCCTCTCTGCCTTTGATGGTATTGACGCGCTCATCCAAGGCGGGGATGACCTTTTCCACCCACTTTGTCTCCATCTCGCGTTGCACCTTGCGGATTTCGGGGTGGATGTAGTCGTATTTGGTGTAGGCCCAGTTGCTCATCTGGTTGAAGGCCCAGAAGGCGGAGGTCTCCGACCATTCGCTCATCGAGCCGTTGCCTTCGCGGAAGCACTCGGGGATCTCGGTCATGCAGGTGTACATCGGGCAGTAGATGGTGTTGTCGGTGTCGTCGACGCCAAACCAAATGATGCCGCCGATGGGCCATTCGTATTGGCCACGGCTTTGGGCCACAAACGAGAAACCGGTCTGTTGGGTGGCGGTGGTGCGCTCGTGAACGTAGGTCTGGCCATTCACTTCAAACTCCATCGGGCGCCAACGGTAGGGGCAGTGGAAAGGACCTGCACCCACGTCTTGCGACATGTCGAGTTCGGTGCCTTCGAGGTGGTCGCGCATGAAGTCCATCATGTCGAGGACGCTCACCTTCTTGTTGGGCAACACCCAAAGGGGCATACGGTTGGTCGGGAAGTTGTCGGGCGTCTGGCACATGCCCTTGGTGTAAGGTTGCACGCGCTTGATGTCGCGACCCGTGGCATAGCCCCAATAGTCTTTCATGTTGTCGGTCACCTTGTTGAACATGGCCCACACGCGCAGGTCGCAGAAGCGGGCACCGCTGAAGTCGACGGGATTGTAAACATCCGAGAACGAGAACTTCTCGTCGGGACCGTTATAGAGTTTCATCTCCTTGGCGAAGCTGATCACGTCGTCAGCATAGACGCAGTCGATGTTCTTGTCCTTGAAGAGTTTGTCGATCTGCTTGAAGGTGATGCTGGTCTTGTTCTTCTTGGCCAAGGGGAAGGTGGTGATGCGGGCCTGGTTGGCGTGACCGCTCACGTAGCCGTCGGGGATGCGGCGAGCCACCCACACGGCACCTTTGTTTTGCGGGCCTTTACCGATCATTTCGAGGATCCACACCTCTTCGGTGTCGCAAATCGAGAACGACTCGCCTTCGCTCACGTAGCCGTAGTTGGCCACCAGTTCGCCCATCGTCTTGATGGCTTCGCGGGCGGTCTTGGCGCGTTGCAAAGTGATGTAAATCAGGCTGCCGTAGTCGATGATGCCCTGGCCTTCCCAGAGGCTTTCGAGGCCACCGTAGGTCGTCTCGCCGATGGCCAACTGCCATTCGTTCATGTTGCCAACCACGTTGTAGGTGTGTGCCACCTGTGGGATTTGGCCGCGATACATGCCGCCGTCCCAGTCGTACACGTCGAGCATGGCGCCGGCGGGCCAGTCGGTGGCGGGATAATGGTAGAGTTCGCCATACAGCACATGGCTGTCGGCGGCGTAGCTAATCATGCAGGAACCGTCGGTGGAGGCGCCTTTGGTAATCAGGAAATTGGTGCAGGCGTTGGCTTTCCCGAAGGAAAAAACGAGGGCCAAGGCCAGAATTGCGGTGAATACTTTTTTCATTGTGCTATTGATTAATTGATGATTCCAAATTGAGCCTACAAAAATAGTAAAATGTTTCTTTGGGAAGAGCGGTTTTTCGCATTTGTTTTTTGACTATGGCCTATGACGATGACGATGACCATTTTCAACGAGGTTGGAATGGTCATGGTCGTTGTCAATAGTCATAGTCCAACAGATTTGAGTAAACAGGTTTATATCAACAATTTACCCGACAACAAACGACAACAAACGACTACTGTCGACAACAAACGCTTAATCAACGGCTTGATCTTGGCGGAGTTTGCAATTTTGCGGCGAGAAAACTAAAACACAGTAACTATGGAAATACCGGAATATGTTTATGGCATCCCGACAAAAAAAGCAAAAAGCAAAGAAAGGGTGGAGCTAATCAAAGATTATTATTTTAGACTATGGAAAAAACTTCAAAAAGAAGGTCGAAGTAATTCGGTTTTCAACAAATTTCTTGGAGTCGATGTTTTTATTGTTGAAAAAGAAAGCGATAAGAAAACGATTTATGCAGCCTCGAAAAACTGGCAGTCAACATACGCCGTCAAGCATTTGGAGAAAGTAATTGCCAATGCTACAAAGCTAGATGATGGCCCGATTTATGACAAATCTAAAGGGAACACACAAAAAGCCAACGGTTATAAAAACATAGTGGTCCTACATTACAAAATCTCGAATGCCACCATTCCATATTTGAATTTCTACGCCAAGCTAACTATCGGAATCAAAGCAGATAACAAGCATGTGCAATACTGTATAAACAAAGTGGAATGCGTATAATAAAAAAAACCGCACTCTACATTACCTCCTGCAATACATTCGGAATGTGTACGGTTTACAAAGTACCGAAAAAACAGTAAACCTGGCTTATTTGAATGCAGTTCTGCTCTCCGTTTGATTTTCTGCCTGCAAAAGTACGACTTTTCCGTAAACGCCGCCACAAAACCCTGAAAAATCATTCTTTTTTCCTGTTGTTCCTGTAATCCGAATAACATTTGAAGAAATCGTAGTCTAACAGGTCGCAGATTTTGAGGAGCAAGTCGGTGTAGATCCAGCGGCGGTTGAAGATCTTGTAGGCGTTTTGGCGCGAGAAGCCGAGCTGTCGGGCGAGCCAGGTGATGGTGCACCCCTGCCTGTTGAGTTCCTCCTTGATGAGGTTGCCGATGTGCGGTTCTTCGTGCATTGCGTTTGCCTTTGGTGGAGCCTCGCTCAGTGGGCAAACAAAATGGGCGGAACCATTTTGGATGCTTATCTGAAACCGAAGGCTCGGCAAAGCCTGTACAAGCAAATAAACAACAAACGACTCACGCCCTTAGACGCGAACCATTCGCCACTTATTTCTCTTGTACTTCCAATTTGCCGATTTTCGGTTTAGAGAATAAGAGCGTAAAGCTCGGTTTAATATGTTAGTGTTCTATTTCTATTTCTTTTATAGAATTGTTTAAAGGGCAAAAATACAAATATTTCAAATCCGACCTTATCTTGCGCCCAAAATTATATTGCAAAAACGGATACGTCAAACTTTGACATATCCGTTTTTCAGGCATTTCATAGGTTATACCTACCAAGCTGGCGTAGCTTTTGAGGCACCGTCATCTTGTTTTTTGCACTTCATCTCTTTCCAACTTTCGGTCTCTGTCATCGACTTTTGGTTGGTGTTTGACCTAGTATTCGACGAGTTGTAACCTCCGCTTACATTACCTCCTATCGTGGCACCTCCCGCTTTTACGCCTCCATTGAAACTGTATCCTGACGTGCCAGAATTGGATGAACCAATGGTTGATGTAGTTGTTTGAGTAACCGTCACCTCCCTACAAATGCCACGATTGCCATCTTTTGTGACACATTTTTGGCCTTCAGTTTTGCAAACTTGGGCATTTGCGGCAAAAGCGCCACCGATTATAAACATACAAATCAATAATACCTTTTTCATTGTATCTTATTTTACCGGTTGTTATGCTTAACGCAAGGTTATTTCGCTTCTTGCGGGAACAACACCTGAAACAGAAGCGTCACAGATTTCCGTAGTTTCAAAATCACCCTTTGGACGAAGTTTGACACTGATTGATCCTGATGCACCTTTGAACGTAAAATAAGTATCGATATACTCATCTGTTGTATTATGAACGCTCAGAGTGACCTTGCTAAACTCTCCCCATTTGTAGTTTGAGTCGTGTTCGGTCGTAGCAGACCATTGTAATTCCCCAATTTGAACCTTTTCAGAACTCGCAAATTTGAACTTGTAAACTGCGATGGAACCTGTTTGAGGGAAAGGCGTGTTGGAGGAAATCACGACTTCATTCTTGGTAGTGAAAGCACTGCTGACGACAAACACGGTAGCCAGACAGCATAGGATTCCGATTGAAAAAAACAGTTTTTTCTTCATTCTTTGTTTTGCCAAGTTATATCCCATTTGGCGCGTCGGGATTAGTTAAGTTTCTGTATTTAAATACCCAATTTCTTCATTACCATATATGTAATATCAATAGAATCTTCACCCAAAAAGACAGCAGCTCCGGTACTAATGTCAATAACATAGGTTAAATCATTCTCACTTGAAACAGTATTTATAGCATTCTGAATTCTATTGAGAATAGGTTTCAGCAATTCGACACGTTTAGCCTCAAATTCACTTTCGGCACTCGTTTGGAACTGCTGGATACGAGTTTGCAAATCTACTATTTCTTGCTGCTTCGACCGCTTTTCTATATTTGACATAGTAGCCTCATTAGATTCATAATTTTGCATTTTCATTTGATATTCCTTAGCCATGGTTTGCAGCTGATTCTGGAGATCTCCATAAAACCTTTCTAATTCTTTCTCTGCCTTAACCTTGTCTGGCATAGCATCAAGTACAGCCGCCGTATTGACATGAGCTACTAAAGCATCAACAAATACATTTGAGTTAGAAACTGTCGTTTTTGTAGTGGTTTCAACGTAGCTACTATTTGTTTCACCATAGTCGCTATAACTATGGGTTGTATAATTATCGCTACTCTCCCATGATTGCTGTTCTAATTCTCTTTGTTGCCGAGCTTTTTCAATCCTTTCTCGTGCAATCTTATCTTGCAATTCTATTACTGATTCTGCGATAGAATACCCCATGACTTCGTTTCTTTTTTCCAAAGCCTCTTGGCGATCCATCCCATTGCCAACATTTTGATTGTATTCGCGGTTAGCATTATTTACAGCGTTAGCACTATTTAAATATGTGTCGTAGTCGTAATTGCCCGCAGCATTCAAAAGGGTCTGAGTACCTTGAAGTACAGCACCTGTATAATTGCCATTGTATGCATCCCTTGTTGCGTTTGCCGCATTTTGATTAGCATTAATTTCATTGCTAAAAGCATTGAGTAGCGTTCGCGCATTTTCCTTGTCTTGACTTGATGGCAAAGAACCTGTATTATCAATCCATCGTTCTGCTGCCGCTTGAAACAGTCCCCCAATTATTCCTCCCCATTGCGCATAACCGACTGTCGTTGTCAGCATAATGATTGTTTGAATAGCCAATGCTTCAAATACACTTTTCTTCATCCTTTTCCCGCCCCGTTCTATCCCATCGGGCGCATCGGTTTTTAGGGTTAGTTTATCACGGGACAAAAATAGGGAGAAACATCGTATCACGCTCATTTTCAGCGTCAACCAGATTGAGCGATAGCTTTTGCTTTTTGGTTGTCGGAAATGTCAACCAAAGGTTTACAAACCAATACAAATTTACAATTCATTAGTGGAATTGGCGTTAGGGGGTGTCGTCCTTTCAGACCGGATTTTCATTCTCCCAATTCTGCCTCAAATTGGGCAACTGTAACGATTTTGCAATCTTCAATGTGTTCAAGTTCAAGTAGATCCTCATCGCCCGAAACGAGGTAAATGGCATGAGACTTCACGGCCAACTCAAGAAGATAATCATCTTTTGGGTCACGACATCGAGGAGTGATTCCGTCAATCTCAAACATTGAAAAATGTGTATCCATCCATGCTTTCAAACGCTCGACGGCATCTTCTGGAAAGTATTTGCGAAACTTTGGCCGCTGTGCCACCCTAACGATTTCTTCATTGAGCATGGAGGTGGAAACAATCTCGAACCAAGGATTTTCAAGTAAGTCCAATAGGCAATCGAGCTTTTTGCCAATCAAGAAACTTATCCACAGGTTGGTGTCGACAACGATGCGAATAAGAGCTTGGCCGTCATCTTGATTCCAGTCGTTCTTCATACATTTCCTGTCTGACAGCCTCACACTCGGCCTTGATGGTTTCTTCGTCAAGTTCGTCGGTGCGGAAAATGTCGCGCAACGCTTTCAGGCTCTCTGAGCGTTCCTCGCGCGTGAGGTCGCGGCAAAGCCTATAGCGATCTTCTTTGGCAAGCTGCAATGCCAAGCTGAGCAACTGCGCGTAGGTGAACTGCAAATTCAACGATGGATGAGTCGTGGTCATAGTCTACATGTTTTCTGACTGCAAAGATAAACAATTTTTCTAATAGCCGTCGCTTTTCTTCCTTTTGTTTCGCTTTTCCCTTCGCAACGAGAGCCTACCGAGGCGCTTAAGTTGTCGGAAGTGTCAACCAAAGGTTTACTATGGAGATTATTCACGCAGAAAACGCAGAATTATGGGAAGCGCGAAGCGACGAAATACTTGCATCCAGCAGGCTTCCCATGATTCCCATAGTTCTGCGTGAAACAAATACATCTCTAAGAACCAGCACCATACCCGACAGCAAACGACAACAAACGACTACTGTCGACAACAAACGTTTAATCAACGGCTTGTTCCTGACAAGGTTTGTTATTTTGCAACAGAAAATTTCGACCGTAATGAAACAATTTGAACTTGTGCCTGAAATACAGTCAGAACTCGGCCATCTGACAAAAATGGAACTCCGAAGATATGTGCTTGATTATTACAAGCATTATCTGAAAGGTAAGGAAGTAATCAACAAAGACACTGGCATCACAATACATTTCTCAATGACATCGGGAAGAAAAACC
>OCTW011600080.1_pt1 | contig 31376 bp, 27 predicted proteins | sample 1539671 | NCBI WGS metagenome assembly OCTW01 (sample SAMN02144230, study PRJEB22623) | gut metagenome | biome: sheep rumen | host: Ovis aries | place: New Zealand | reverse complement strand
GGAGTTAGGAGTGACTGAAAGAAATTGCCAGAAATGTTTCAGAAATTTTGCAAGCCATAAAACATTGTCTTTAATAAATTTCTATTTGATTTCTGATAATTTCTTTCAGTCACAATTCCTTTCAGTCTCTTGCTATCCCAGGAAGCCCAGGAGTGCACCGGCGGCAATGGCGGAACCAATCACACCGGCTACGTTCGGGCCCATGGCATGCATGAGCAGGTAGTTGTGCTTGTCGTATTTCAGACCCATGTTCTGCGAGATGCGGGCTGCCATAGGCACGGCGCTCACACCGGCATTACCGATGAGCGGGTTGAGCTTCTTGCCCTCGGGCAGGAAGATGTTCATAAACTTCACGAACAGCACACCCGAGCAGGTGGCAATCATGAAGGCGCATGCACCAAGGATGAATATCTTGATGGTGTCGGAGGTCAGGAACTCACTGGCCTGAGTGGAGCAACCCACGGTGAGACCGAGCAGCATCACTACGATGTCGTTGAGTGCTGAACCGGCGGTCTTGGCCAGGCGAGTGGTCTTGGTGGACTCCTTCAGCAGGTTGCCGAAGAATAGCATACCCAGCAGGGGCAGACCTGACGGGATAATCATAGCCGTCATCAGCAGACCCACGATGGGGAAGATGATGCGCTCTGTCTGGCTGACCTGACGCGCTGGTTTCATGCGGATAACACGCTCCTTGTCAGTGGTGAGCACGCGCATGAAGAAAGGCTGGATAACCGGTACCAGTGCCATATATGAATAGGCGCACACTGCAATGGCTCCCATCAGGTTGGGCGACAGCTTCGATGACAGGAAGATAGCTGTGGGGCCGTCGGCACCGCCGATAATGGCTATGCCGGCTGCCTGGTTGGGCTCAAAGCCCAGCAGCAGGGCTATCATGTAGGCACCGAAGATGCCAAACTGGGCAGCACCACCCACCAGCAACAGCTTGGGGTTGGCCAGAAGCGCCGTGAAGTCGGTCATGGCACCTATGCCCAGGAATACCAGCGGCGGATACCACCCGTCCTTCACTCCTGAATAGAAGAAGTTGAGCACGGCATTGTCTTCATACAGGCCTATCTCCAGTCCTACCGACTTGAAGGGGATGTTGCCCAGTATGATACCGAAGCCGATGGGGATGAGCAGCAGTGGCTCAAAGTCCTTCTTGATGGCAAGCCATACAAAGAAGATGCCGACCAATATCATTATATAGTTACTCCAGTCTCCGCAGTAGAAACCGGTGTAGGTAAGGAAGTCGGTCAGCTTAGTTCCAATAAAATCCCACATTGTCTGAGAGTTCTATGGTTCTTAGGCGATAGTGAACATGGTGGTGCCCTCCATTACGGAGTCACCCTTGTTGACTGTGATGGAGGTGATGGTACCTGCCTTCTCAGCGGTAATCTCGTTCTCCATCTTCATGGCTTCGAGGATGAGCACTACGTCGCCTACGTTGACGGTCTGGCCTACGGCAACCTTGATATCATTGATAGTGCCGGGCAGCGGAGCCTTGAAGGGAGTGCCTTCGCCGGGAGCGGCAGCAGGAGCGGCAGGAGCGGCAGCAGCAGCGGCAGGAGCGGCTGCGGGCTTGGCAGCGGGAGCTGCGGGCTTAGCCACGGGGGTTATCTTCTTGGGAGCCTGGCCCACGATTTCTACGTCGTATGCCTTACCGTTGACTGTTACGCTGGCTTGGTTGCCCTGGAGGTTCTCGATGTTAACGGCGTACTCCTTGCCGTTGATGATGTATTTGTACTCTTTCATGGTGTGAAATGTGTGTGAATTGTTAGTGTAAATAGTTGGTTTCTTCGCAATCACCTTTTCTCGCCATGGCAGACTTGATGCAAGCATCATTCTGCTCATTTGGCTTAGCGAAAAGGTTCCGTTGTGTGTGTTTAGTACAGTGTGCCGGCGGCTATCTGCTCTGCCTTGTCGGCCCACGGTGAAAGGGTGGGGGTGATGGTTATTACGCCGCTCTCCTCGTCATGAGCCAGCTCTGCCTGCAGGGCCAGTGCTATGAGAGCGATGTCAAGGTTTTCGTCGCCTGTGCCACCAGTGGCATCAGCCACAGCCAGCATAGCGGCTACCTTGGCTTCTGCATCATTGTCAGTTTTCTTGCCGGTGGCAGGGCTTGCCAGGGGAGCAACGGTGTCGGTTTTCCTGGCAAACAGTTTGCCAAAGAACTTGAAGAAGATGTAGAGCAGCAGCAGACAGCCGAACACTACGCCCATAGCCATGATGGCCATAGCGATGCCGTAGGGGTCTTTCTCCTTAAACTCTGCTATCTTGTTGTTCTTCTTGGCTTGCTCGTAGTTGTTGGCCTGAGTAGGGGTGGGGCGGTCGCAAATGTCCCAGGTGCCTTTTTCAAAGTTTCTGGCCCACGACTTGCCTGCACCGAGGTCGTCGGGAATGACGAGCGAGTCGATAAGGTTGATACCGTTGCCGCTATAGATGGCTACGATGTCACCCGGCATAAGGGTGAAGTCGGTGTGTTGCAGACCGAGGTTGTCATTGCCGTCGGCATAGAGCAGCAGACAGTTCTGCGGGGTAATCTTGGTGATGGGATTGCCCGTAGGAATGAGGTGCATCAGCTTTATGCGGTCGGGGGCAGAGAGCTCCTTGTTGAACACTGCCGGATTGTTGGTGATATAGAATCCGCCCAGGTTTTGGGTGCCGTAGGAGGTGTTCTGTATCTCTATCCAGGCAGTGTTGTTGGTAGAGCTGTCGCCAAGGCTAACCTCGCTCAGCCTCAGGCTCTGGGCACCGTCTGCCGATGCTCCTATGGTGAAGAGCATCAGCAGGGCGATGGTCAGAGTGACTATTTTATTAGTCTTCATATTGGTCATGCTGTTAGCGCATTAACGTATAGGTTACAGAGGTATATTGCCGTGCTTCTTGGCCGGGCGTGTCTGGCGCTTGTTCTGCAGAACAGCCAGTGCGCGGCAAATGCGGAAGCGGGTGTTCTTGGGTTCGATGATATCGTCGATGTAGCCATAGCTGGCAGCCTGATAGGGATTGTTGAAGAGCTCGTTGTACTCTTCCTCCTTCTCGGCCAGGAATGCCTTGGGGTCTTCGGCCTCCTTGGCTGCCTTGGCATAGAGCACTGCCACGGCACCCTTGCTGCCCATCACTGCCATCTCGGCTGCGGGCCATGCGTAGTTGAGATCGGCCTTGAGCTGCTTGCAACCCATCACGATGTGGCTGCCGCCGTAGCTCTTTCTGAGTGTCACGGTCACCTTGGGCACGGTAGCTTCGCCATAGGCAAAAAGGAGCTTGGCACCGTGGTCGATAACGGCATTGTACTCCTGGCCTGTGCCGGGCAGGAAGCCGGGCACGTCAACGAGAGTGACGATAGGAATGTTGAAGGCGTCGCAGAACCTTACAAAGCGGGCACCCTTGCGGCTGGCGTTGCAGTCGAGCACACCGGCATAAACCTTGGGCTGGTTGGCTACGATACCTACGCTCTGGCCGTTGAAGCGGGCAAAACCTACGATGATGTTCTTGGCAAACTTGCTGTGTACCTCCATAAACTCACCGTTGTCTACTATGGAGCCGATTACTTCATACATGTCGTAAGCCTTGTTGGGATCGTCGGGCAGTATGTCGTTGAGGGCTTCCTCAGTGCGGTTGATGGGGTCGTTGCACTCCACGCGGGGAGTGGTCTCCATATTGTTCTGGGGGATGTAGGAGATGAGGCGGCGTATGTTCTGTGCCAGTTCTTCCTCGCTGGAGCAGGTGAAGTGAGCCACGCCGCTCTTGGTGCCGTGTACGGATGCACCACCGAGGTTCTCCTGAGTAACTTCCTCGCCTGTTACACTCTTCACTACGGCGGGGCCGGTGAGGAACATATAGCTTACGTCTTCAAGCATGAAGATGAAGTCTGTGATGGCGGGGGAGTAGACTGCACCACCTGCACAGGGGCCGCAGATGGCAGATATCTGTGGAATAACACCCGAAGCTTCGATATTGCGTTGGAAGATGTTGGCGTAGCCTGCCAGGGCGTTGACGCCTTCCTGGATACGGGCACCGCCGGAGTCATTGAGGCCGATGCAGGGCACTCCCATCTTCATGGCCTCATCCATGACCTTGCATATCTTCTCTGACATGGTCTCCGACAGTGAGCCAGCGTTGACGGTGAAGTCCTGTGCAAAGACATATACCAGTCGGCCGTCGATGGTGCCGCTACCGGTTACTACACCGTCACCCATGTACTGCTTCTTCTCCATGCCGAAATTGTGGCAGCGGTGGAGCTTAAACATGTCCATCTCCTCAAAGCTGCCCTCGTCGAGGAGCAGGTCAATTCTCTCGCGGGCTGTGAGTTTGCCCTTTGCGTGCTGCTTTTCGATAGCTTTCTCGCCACCGCCCAGTCGGGCTACGGCGCGCTTTTCTACAAGCTTCTTGATGTTTTCCTGTTGTTTGGTCATAAAAACAAAGTATTAGTTGGTTATTGTTGTTTGTTGTTATTTGTCGATATTAGTTATCGTAGGAGGATTTCCTGCGTGTACAAAAACGGCGCAAAGTTACTAATATTTCTGCGAATACTTTATTTAATTAAGGGAAAATAAGGTTGCGAGCCTTAATTTTAGTAATTTTGCACCTCGAAAATGAAAACCACCACTGATACTGAAGTCCGGAACGCAACATTTCTTGAGCTTGGCACCCAGCCTATAGGCAGGTTGTTGATGAAGTATGCCATGCCTGCTGTTATAGCCATGACCGCTTCTTCGCTGTACAATATTGTAGATGCTATCTTTATCGGTCAAGGTGTAGGTCCGTTGGCTATTGCGGGAATCTCACTCACATTCCCTGTTATGCAGATGACGGCTGCGTTTGGCTCGATGATTGGCGTCGGGGCAAGCACGCTGCTGTCTGTCAGACTGGGAGAGAAGGACTACGACACAGCCCGCCGCATACTTGGCAACGTGGTGGTGCTTAATGTTATTATGGGTGTGGTTCTTGGGGTGCTGATGTTTTGCTTTATCGACCCTATCCTTTATTTCTTCGGTGCTACTGACCTTACCCTTAGTTATGCCCGTGACTTTATGGTTGTCATCTTGGCGGGCAATGTGGTTACCCACCTTTACTTCGGACTAAATGCCATGCTGCGTGCGGCTTCGCAGCCTAAGGCGGCCATGATGGCTACTATCTACACTGTGGTGCTGAATGTGATGCTGTGTCCACTGTTTATCTATGTGTGCGGCTGGGGTATCACTGGTGCTGCGCTGGCTACGATGCTTTCGCAGACGGTGGTGTTGCTTTGGCAGTTCAAGTTGTTTAGTAACAAGCGTGAGTTTATACGTTTCCAGCGAGGTATATATAAGTTGAAGATGCGCATTGTTAAGGATTCTTTCCTTATTGGTTTGTCACCGTTTCTCATTAACCTGACGGGGTGCACAGTGGCTGCTATTATAAACAAGAGTCTGCTGGTCTATGGCGATGACCTTGACGTGGCCTCCTACGGTATATGCAACCGCTATGCCTTCTTCTTTCTTATGATCGTGATGGGCTTGAACCAGGGAATGCAACCGATAGTGGGTTACAACTACGGGGCAAAGAATAGCGACCGCGTGAGGGCGGCCCTGGTGAAGACCATCGTGTGGGCCACGGTGGTGGTGACGGCTGGCTTTGTAATCAGCTTCATAGCGCCGCGTCAGATAGTGAGCGCATTTACTACCGATCCGTACCTGATTGACATCTCTGTGCATAACCTCTACATACTGGTGTGCACATTCCCCATTATTGGCTTTACCATTGTGGTAACTAACTTCTTTCAGTGCATCGGCGTGGTAAAGAAGAGTATTTTCCTCTCGTTGTCGCGTCAGCTTATCTTTCTCATTCCTGCAGTGCTAATTCTGCCTACCTTTATGGGTGTTGACGGCGTGATGTGGTCTTTTCCTGTGAGTGATGTGGTGGCTACGGCCACGGCTGCGGTCTTGTTCTGGGTTGAGATGCGCAAATTCAAAAAGATGCAGAGTTTGCACTCATAATTTCATTGTTTGAGTTTACGGTCATGAAAAGGATACTGCTTATTTCAGACACTCATAACTATTGGGACCCTCGTTTTGCCGACTATATTGCTCCGTGCGATGAGGTGTGGCATGCTGGCGACATGTGTTCTTATGAACATGCCATGCGTTTTGCGGAACTGAAGCCCCTGAAAGCTGTGTGCGGCAACTGTGACGGTGGCGACCTACGCCTTGTCTATCCTGAGGTGCTGCGATGGCGCTGCGAGAGGGTAGAGGTGCTGATGAAGCATATAGGTGGTTACCCCGGTCACTATGATCCTTCGGTAAGGAAGTATGTGCATGAGCTGTGTAATACCACGACGGGAGCGGCCAGGCTGTTCATTTCCGGCCACAGTCATATTCTCAAGGTGAAATATGATGAACGTTTGGGTTTGCTCCATATCAACCCTGGAGCTGCAGGCTTGCAGGGATGGCAGGCTGTACGCACCTTTGTTCGGTTTACCATTGACGGTCCGGAGATTAAGGATCTGGAAGTAATAGAGCTCGGCAAGTAGGATTGCCGAGCTCTGTTATTGAGTTGCCTTCTTTGATTTAGACGATGCCCTGAGCCATCATGGCCTTGGCTACCTTTATGAAGCCGGCTACATTGGCACCCTTGACATAATTGATGTAGCCGTCGGGCTCTGTGCCGTACTTCAGACAGTTGGCGTGGATGTCCTCCATGATGATATGCAGACGATGGTCAACCTCCTCGGCCGTCCAGCTGAAGCGCTCGGAGTTTTGGCTCATCTCCAGACCGCTGACGCTTACGCCGCCGGCATTGGCAGCCTTGCCAGGAGCGTAGAGTATCTTGGCGCGCTGGAAGACACGAATGGCTCCTGGCGTGGAGGGCATATTGGCGCCCTCGCTGACAGCTATCACGCCGTTCCTGACAAGCGTCTCTGCAGCCTCTTCGCTAATCTCGTTCTGTGTGGCTGAGGGTAATGCAATGTCGGCTTTCTCTCCCCATGGTTTCTGACTGGCCACATAACGTGCGGTGGGGTAGTGGTCAACATACTCGTAGATTCGGCCGCGGTAGATGTTCTTAAGCTCCATGATGTAGTCGAGTTTATGGCGGTCTATGCCGTCGGGATCGTAGATGTAGCCGTCGCTGTCGCTCATGGTGAGCACCTTGCCGCCCAATTGCAGCACCTTCTCAGCGGTGTACTGTGCTACGTTGCCTGCACCGCTTATTAGCACTGTCTTACCCTCGATACTTTGGCCGCGGGTCTTGAGCATCTCTTGCAGGAAATAAACATTGCCATAGCCTGTGGCCTCGGGGCGGATAAGGCTGCCGCCGAATTCGCGACCTTTACCTGTGAGTACGCCGCTGAACTCGTGGGTCAGTTTCTTATACATGCCAAACATGTAGCCTACCTCTCGGCCGCCTACGCCGATGTCGCCTGCGGGTACGTCCTGATTGGGGCCGATATTGCGGGTGAGTTCCAGCATGAAGGCTTGGCAGAAACGCATTACCTCGGCATTGCTCTTGCCGCGTGGTGAAAAGTCGCTGCCACCCTTGGCTCCTCCCATAGGAAGGGTAGTCAGGGAGTTCTTAAACGTTTGCTCAAAGGCCAGAAACTTAAGGATGCCAAGATTGACGGAGGCGTGGAAGCGGATACCACCCTTATAGGGGCCAATGGCGTTGTTATGCTGTACGCGATAGCCCATGTTGGTCTGTATGCGCCCTTGGTCATCTTGCCAGCTAACACGGAAAGTGTAGATGCGGTCAGGTATGCACAGGCGCTCAATGAGGTTGGCGCGGTCAAACTCGGGGTGCTTGTTGTATTCTTCCTCAATGGTGGCGAGCACTTCTTCCACGGCCTGGTGGTATTCGGGCTCGCCAGGGAAACGACGTTTCAAATCTTCAAGTACTTTTTGTGCGTTCATAATCTTATTAGAGTTTTGGGTTAATTGCTTTTACATTTCGTTGCAAAGGTAGCAATATTAATGCTATGTCAGTATTGTGGTGCGCTTATTTTTTTGACAAATGTAAAAATATTCGGCGATAAAGTTGAAGAATAAAGAAAAAATGCCCGTTTTTTAATACGGACATTGCAAAAGTTACAAAATGTCGCCCTATGTTTATAGGGCCAGCCGCCACACTCCGCGTACTCCCCATGCGCTGAGGCGATAGAGCAGTGGAAGTCTCAACCTGTCGATAAAGGGGAGGACGCTGCAATCTATACTATTATATATAAGGTGGGCAGCCTGCTTGTTGCCCTCATGGCGTATGTGACCGGCATAAAGGGCCCTGCGGTTGTTTAGGGCACGGAGAAGGTTTTGGGCTTTGCGGCTTGCTGTGTTTTCGCTACGCCTTATGTCCTGCTCTATGGCATTGTGAGCGACTATGATTTTGTCGGCACGGTCGCCATATCTGGTGCCGGTAATGCTATCGGAGTGTACGTATATTTTGTGCCATACGCCAGGCAACCATACAGTCTTGGGATTGGCAAGCATGATACGGAAGGCCCATTCGAAGTCTATCCAGTAAAAAAGGCTTTCGTTCCAACGGGCGTGTTTTTGGGCGAAGCTGCGGCGCAGGAATAGCGACACCGTTGCAAAGTTGTTTGCCACAAGATGGCGGCGAGGGTCGGTGGAGTGTATGATGTGGCGCGGTGCGACATGGTCGTTGGGATAAACATAACGCACCTGCAGGGCAACTGCATCGGCTTTCTCTTTGTCGGCAAGCTCTTGTGCGGCGCTAAGCATGCTGGGGCTGAGTTCATCATCGGAGTCAAAAAAATAGACATAATCACCGCTTGCATTGTCAAGACCGCAGTTTCGTGCTGCCGCTGCTCCGGGCTTTGTCTCGTGGAGCAGTATGGCGGAGATGCCTGGGGCATCGATAGTGTCTACAAAGTTCTGTACTATGGCACAGGTGTTGTCGTCGCTGTTATTGTCAACAAAGATTATTTCCACCTGGCAGTCGCTGATGCGGCGAAGGCTGTCGAATAGACGCGGCAGCAGTTTGCTGCGATTGTGGACCGGAATGATTAGGCTTACCATCGGCAGTATGAAAATGTTGTTAGTGTGTAAACAAACTATTTATCCCTCCTCAAGTGCACGGAGTACGTCAATCTTCCCTATGTCTGTAAGCATAAGGTCAGGCTGCACCCGGCCGCGAATGTTAAGGCGGTTGCAGTTTTCGATATAGAAATCGATTATGCCGAACCTGTCGGGCCATTCGTTCATGGCCTCTGTTAGATGCTTGCTTACCACGTGGATGCCTGAGAAGGCGAGAGGGGTGAGTGTTTTGAGATTGGAGGGTTGAGATTGTAGGGTTGAGGGCCGCACTTCTCCAGTCTTTATGTTCTGCCAGCCTCGGAGACGCATATGGTTGTCGAATAGTAGATAGCGGCTCGTTTCGCGCTGACTCACCAGCAGCATGGCGTCTGCCTCGCCTATTGAGTGGTAAAGCTCGTCAAGGTGTGCATTGCTCATGATATCTACATTGTGGATAAGCACGGGGTTGTCGTCTTGGGCAAAGATTAGAGGTGCTGCTTTGCGCAGTCCTCCGCCAGTGTCGAGCAGCTGTTCGCTCTCATCGCTGATTTTTATGGCTATACCCTTATTCTGGACCCATTCCGCAAAGGGACCGCTGCTGACATAGTCTTTAATCTGGTTGGCGAAATGGTGAACGTTGATTGTCAGGTCGTGGACTCCTTCGGCCTCCAGTCGCTCGGCCACATGCCACAGCAGTGTGCGTCCTTTCAATTCTACCAATGCTTTGGGGCGGCAGTCGGTTAGTGGGGCAAGACGTGTGCCGAGGCCGGCGGCAAATATCATGGCTTTATTCATGGTTTATCTGTTGAGTTTCACTACGGCTTGTCGGTGCATACCGTCCACCATGATGGTGAGTGGCTTGTCCGTGCGTACATGGCGCAGGTGGGCTGTCTCCTCCATGGCAGGCATGGCGTTGAGTGTGGCCTCGTCGTATATTCCTTCACCTTTGAAGGCGTTTATGGTGAGGTAGCTCACCCCCAGAGATGTGAGGTTCTGAAAGAAGTGGGTGCCTTGTGACGGGTCTATCTGGTAGGAGCCGAGACCAGCTTCCACTATCAGGCGCGCGGCGGAAATATTGGGCCACTTGACGGGTATGCCAAGCCACGGGTCGCTGCTTCCCCAGCGGCCAGGGCCAACATAGATGCAATGACGCTCCTGGCTGAGCAGCTTAGAGTTAAGCAGGTCAATCTCAGCGGCTATTTGTGGGTTGTCCTGCGGGTTGTAGTCGGCTGTCTTGATATAGATGATGTCGGTAATGTCAGTGCTCGACTCGTGGCCAATGGCCTTGTCAGAGCGCAGTAGACACTCGCTGTCAGGAATGTCGGTCAGGTTGATGTTTATGCTCATGCGATTGTCAACCATTGGGCGAATCTGTAGTAGATAAAACTCTCCCGTCCTGTCAGCCCGGAGGTTGACGGCAAATTCTATCTCCACTGGTCGGCGCATTTCCTCGGCGCCCATCTGGAGAACCTTTTGTATCACCTGGGGCAGGGGGAAAACCCCATTGTGCAGTACGCCGCTGAAGGAGATAATCTTGCGGTTGCGCCCCTCATAGTAGCCATCGTATATCTGCTGGTCCTCAGGCAGGTAGGTGGAGCATACATAGGGTAGGGTGCCGTCCTGTTCAGCCTCCTTGATGGGCAGTCGCTGGAGGTTGAATCCATCGTCGGTCATAAACTGGCTGCATGCCTCGCTTCTCATGTCGAGGGCGAGGAAAGCGGTCTGGGTGTCGCGCAGGGCCATGGTCATCTCGCTCATCTGGAGCACGTGGTTGGGGCGGGCGGGGCAAACCCTAAGCGCCACTCCGCCATCCACTATATATTTGCCGAGGCCGAAGGCCAGTGACACGGTGCCCTCTTCAGGGCGTTCATCACCTATTGGGTAGTAGTTAATGCTGCGGGCTACGCCGCTGATGACAGGGTAGAAGCGATTGTCGTGGCGCTCACCTACTACCACTTGCAGAATGACGGCCATTTTCTCTTGGTCTATCACATTCTGAGTGGCGGTCATATAGTCTTTGCTGGCTTTGAAATACACTGAGGCATAGACCGACTTGATGGCAGCGGTAAGCATCTTAAGACGTTCCTCTGTGTTCTCCACCGGCGGTATCATGTAGGTTGAATAAACGCCGGCAAAAGGCTGATAGTGTGCGTCTTCCAGCAATGATGACGAGCGCACTGCTATGGGGTCTTTCACTACGTCGAGGAAAGCCCTGAGGTCATTGAGCAGGTTGGCCGATAGGGTACAGCCCACAAAGCGGTCAAGCAACTGCTGGTCAGTTAGGTCATCGCTGAGGGCAAGCTGATACAGATTGTTGCTGTCCATAAATTCATCGAAGACATCGGTACAAAGCACCACCGTCTTGGGTATCATAATCGGAGCCACCCCATTGAGGGCAGTGTGCTTCTGCATTATGTGGTCAAGGAATGCCAGACCACGTCCTTTGCCCCCCAGCGAACCTTCGCCTATACGGGCAAAGTTGCTATATTGGTCAAAGCGGTCCTTCTGGAACACGGCCACTACACCCCTGTTCTTCATTTGGCGGTAGGCTACTATGGCATCGAAGATCAGCTTGCGGTGGGCATCAATGTCCTGCACAGATTTGAGCGACATGCCTTTTACCACGTCAGACAGGCCGAACAGGGCTCTTGAGCTGAGCCAGCGGCTCACATTGTTGCGTCGTATGTGCCAGAGAAACGACTCGCGTGGCACGGTCATAATGTGGTTCTGCAGGTCTCTCAGGTTATGTACCCGCAGTACCTCCTCATGAGTGTTGGGGTTACGGAATATGAAGTCGCCGAAGCCCAGGTACATTCTCAGCACGTCGCGCAGGTCCTGTTCCATCTTCTTGGAGTTTTTGTCAATAAAGTGGTAGCCCAGCGCCCACGCCTTGTCACAGTTATCCTTCTCCGAGCTTTCCATAATGAGGGGGATATAGGGGTCTTGCGCCCTGATGGCCTTGAACAGCTTGAATCCTGCCTCGTCATCCTTTTCATCGTCCTTGGGGTTGGCGCCCTTGATAAAGTGAAGCGGAAACTTGCAATCGCTGATGATGCCCAGCGCATTGTTGGAGAAACGGCTATAGATATCCCAGGCCTCCTCATAGTTGCGGGCCAGCACTATCTTGGGCCGGCCCCTCATGCGGAGTTTTTCCAGCGAAGTGTTGAGGGCCTCGGTGGCGAACTCCAGACTCTGGTGCAGTACAAACTTGTATAGCGAGGGCAATATGGAGGAGTAGAAACGGATATTGTCCTCTACCAGCATTATCATCTGCACACCGGCGCTGATGTCATGTTCCAGGTTCATGCGGTCCTCAATGAGCTTGATGATAGTTATGAGCAGGTCGGTGTTGCCCAGCCAGCAGAATACATACTCAAAGATGCTGAGGTCAATGTCCTGCATTCTGGCGGTTATGCCGTGGCTGAACGGGGTAAGCACCACCATCGGTATGGCCGTGTAGCGTGTCTTGATGTTGCGGGCCATGTCAAACACATCATCATCGTCACCCGCGGTCTTGGATGGCATGCAGATGACCAGGTTGATTTCGCCCTGCTTGAGGTGCTGTTCGGCCTCCTGTTCGGTACTGACCTGCACAAATCGTGGCGGGAAACTCAAGCCCAACCTGGCATATTCCTGAAAGATTTTCTCGTCCACTCGGCCGTCATCCTCCAGCATGAATGCATCGTAGGGATTGGCCACAATGAGTACGTTGAAAATGCGGCGCTGCATCAGTTCGGTGAACTGCGTATTTTTGAGTTGCATGTCTTGCTGTGTTGTTTGTCATGCAAAATTGCAACTTTTTTTCATAAAACACGGCCTTCTGATGAATGTTTGCGCTTTTTTGCATACACATGTTATAAAATTGTGCTACTTTTGCAAACTAATGGCAGAATACACAACAACAATAGCAACTCTCACCGCTCCGCTGTGGCAAAGGGTGGGTGGCGAGCTGACGGCAGAGTCTATGGCCATGCTGTCTGCTGACCAGATTACGCTTCTGGCTTACTCAATTCTTCGTGACGAATTGTTGGAGGGAGGTTTCGTGCAGCTTATCCATAACGGCTACGGCCCATTCATCTTCCTCAATCCCTTCGCCAAGGCTCTCCGCTTGTGGGGGCTCAAGGATTTAGGCAAGTGGCTCTATGATGCCCGTGCCCTCTATGAGCAGACGCGTGCTAGGCTGGAGCGGCCTATAGAGACTGATGAGGATTTTATGGCCCTCTATGAGCAGTATCCCGAGTGGGATGACTTTGATGATTACTTCGTGGAGGCGGAGCCTCAGATTACGGCCCAGGTCTGTCAGGCCTATATAAACGCAACATCTCATGGTTAGTAAGAAAAACGATATAAAGGCAAGCGTAATAATCAAAAACCGCAAGGCGGAGTTCGACTATTTCTTCCTCACCCGTTATACGGCAGGCATCGTGCTCACCGGTACGGAGATTAAGTCCATCCGCCAGAGCCGTGCCTCGCTGGTGGATGCCTACTGCTACATCAGCCAGCGCGAGGTGTGGGTTAAGAATATGTATGTGGCCGAGTATTTCTATGGTTCCTTTAACAATCATAACACTCGCCGTGACCGCAAATTGTTGCTCAATCGCCGCGAGATAATACGTCTGGAGCAGCAGCTCAAGAATCCCGGTCTTACCATTGTGCCACTGCGGCTATATGTTGACGAGAATGGCCGCGCCAAACTGGAGATAGCCTTGGCCCGTGGAAAGAAGATGTACGACAAGCGCGCCACCATGAAGGATCGCGACGACCGCCGCGAGATGGACCGCGCCACCAAGAATCATAGCTATTAATTCTTACAGGTTAAGGATTATAGGTAAGAAATTATAGATTATGACTTTGCAGCAGGCAATCACTGAGCGAATACTGGTCCTTGACGGTGCTATGGGCACCATGATACAGTCCTATGGCCTTGCGGAGGAGGATTTCCGTCGCGATGGCCTCAATCTGCCCCAGGGGTTGCTGCAGAAGGGCAACAACGACCTGCTCTGTCTTACTCGTCCCGATGTAATAAGCGACATCCACCGTCGCTACCTGGAGGCAGGGGCCGACATCATCACAGCCAACACCTTCTCTTCGCAACGCATATCCATGGCCGATTATGGCTGTCAGCATCTGGTGGCCGACATTAACCGTGCCGCCGTAAGGCTGGCTCGCACCCTTGCCGACCAATACACACAGCGTAGCCCCCAGCAGCCGCGCTTTGTGGTGGCCACCGTGGGACCTACCAATAAGACTGCCTCCATGTCGCCTGATGTCAATGACCCAGCCCGTCGCGACGTCACCTACGATCAGCTTGTGGATGCCTACACCGAGCAGATGGTGGCGCTGCTGCAGGAGGGCATAGACGGCCTGCTTATAGAGACAATCTTCGACACTCTCAATGCCAAGGCTGCCATCTTTGCCGCCGAGGAGGCTATGGCAGCCACCGGCTGTAAGGTACCTCTTATGCTGTCTCTTACTGTGGCCGACAAGGGTGGCCGTACACTCAGCGGCCAGACCATCGGGGCCTTTCTGGCCTCGATAAGCCATGCCGACATATTCTCCGTAGGTCTCAATTGCTCCTTCGGCCCCAGGGAGATTAAGCCCTTTCTGGAGGAGATGGCCGCCAAGGCTCCCTATTATATCTCTTGTCATCCCAATGCTGGCCTGCCTAACGCTCTCGGTCAGTACGACATCACTCCCGCCGAGATGCGCGATCTGATGCGTGACTTTGTGGACCGCGGGCTTGTCAATATCATCGGCGGCTGCTGCGGCACTACCGATGCTTATATTGCCCTCTATTCGGAGATAGTCAATCAGAAGATTCGGAATACTCATAATACTCGGAACACTCAGAATACTCTCACCCTTTCTGGCCTAGAACTGCTGAAGGCAACACCCGAGGTGCCATTTATAAATGTGGGTGAGCGTTGCAATGTGGCCGGCAGCCGCAAGTTTCTGCGCCTTATCAGTTCCCATCAGTACGATGAGGCTCTGCAGATTGCGCGCAAGCAGGTGGACGACGGTGCTTTGGTGCTCGACATCAATATGGATGACGGTTTGCTTGATACCCCTGTTGAGATGACCCACTTCCTTAACCTCATCGCCTCTGATCCCGACATAGCCCGTGTGCCATTGATGATCGACTCGTCAGACTTTAATGTCATTGAGCGCAGTCTCAAGTGCATCCAGGGCAAGAGCATCGTCAACTCTATCTCCCTCAAGGAAGGTGAGGAGGTCTTCCTGCAGAGGGCCCGCATGGTTAGGCGCCTCGGTGCAGCCGTCATAGTGATGGCCTTTGATGAGCAGGGTCAGGCTACCACCTTCGAGCGCAAGATTGAAGTGTGCCGCCGCGCCTATGACCTCCTGGTCGGCAGGGCAGGCTTTAATCCCGCCGACATTATCTTTGACCCCAACATACTCTCCATAGCCACCGGCATGGCCGAGCACGACCGCTACGCCCTCGACTTTATACGCGCCACACGTTGGATTCGCCAGAACCTCAAGGGAGCCCATGTCAGCGGCGGAGTAAGTAACCTCTCCTTTGCATTCCGTGGCAATAACTACCTGCGTGAGGCCATGCATGCCGTCTTCCTCTACCATGCCATTCAGGCAGGCATGGACATGGGCATAGTTAACCCTGTTACCTCCGTACTCTATACTGACATACCATCCGATCTACGCACCCTGCTGGAGGACACCATTCTCTGTCGCCGTCCCGATGCTGCCGAGAGGCTCATAGAGTGGGCACAGAAGGAGAACGCAAGCCCCACAGCCTCCTCTAACTCCCCCTTAGGAGGGAGGACTTCTTCTCTTGAGGGGCATGTTGGGCAGCGGCTCAGTCAAGCGCTTGTCAAGGGTGATTCTTCCAGTCTGGAGGCCGACCTCACCGAGGCCATCAGCGAGTATCCCTCGGCTGTCAGCATAATCGAAGGGCCTCTCATGGAGGGCATGACCACTGTTGGCCGCTACTTTGCCGATGGTCGCATGTTTTTGCCCCAGGTGGTCAAGACGGCGCGCACTATGAAGCGGGCTGTGGAAATCCTACAGCCATACATCGGGCAGGACAAGGAGCAGTCGGCCACTGCTGCTCACGTTATGCTGGCTACCGTCAAGGGCGATGTCCACGACATAGGCAAGAATATTGTCAGCGTGGTGATGGCCTGCAATAACTATAAGATTACAGACCTCGGAGTGATGGTGCCTGCAGAGCAGATAGTGGAGGCTGCCCTTAGAGAGCATCCCGACATCATCGGTCTCAGTGGCCTCATTACCCCCAGTCTGGCCGAGATGTGTCACACCGCTGAGGCTCTGCGTAACGCCGGTATCAATGTGCCCCTCATGATAGGCGGTGCCACTACCAGTGCTCTCCACACAGCACTCAGGATTGCACCTCTCTATGACGGTCCCGTAGTCTGGGTGAAGGATGCCTCGCAGAACTCCATCATAGCAGCCCAGCTGCTCAATCCCGCCACTCGCGACGGATTCGTGGCCGCCCTCCGCGCCGACCAGCAGACCATCCGCACCGGATATGCTGCCAAGCAGCCACCCATGGCCAGCCTGCAGGAGGCCCGCGCTAACAGGCTTAATCTGTTTGGCAATAAGGAATAATAACTATAGTCCCTATAGTCCCAATAAAAAAAGAAAACACAATGTCCTCACCCTCCAGAGCCTCCTTTGGCAGTAAATTCGGCATCATCATGGCAGCGGCCGGCTCGGCCGTGGGTCTGGGTAACATTTGGCGCTTCCCCATCGAGACTGGCCAGAACGGCGGCGCTGCTTTCATACTCATATATATAATAGCTATCGCTCTGTTGGGCGTGCCCCTCATGGTCGCTGAGTTTTTCATCGGCCGCCATGCCCACACTAACGCTGCCCATGCCTACAAGAAACTTAGCAGCCATCCTTTCTGGAGCAATATCGGCTTTATCGGGGTGCTCGGAGGCAGCCTTATCCTGTGCTACTATGTGGTGGTGGCAGGCTGGGTGCTCAAATACATGTTTCTCTCCCTCGACGGCACCCTCTCCACGCTCTTCACTCCCGGCGACGCCAGCGGCTACGAGAGCCTCTTCGGCAATTTTGTCAGCAGTACGTGGAGTCCCCTCATTTTTATGGTCCTCTTTGTGCTGATGTGTCATTTCGCCATTGCCGCTGGCGTGCGCAAGGGCATCGAGAAGCTCAGCAAGATATTCATGCCCGCCCTCTTCGTCATACTCGTAGTGCTGGTGGGCTTCAGCCTCTTCGCCCCCGGGGCGCAGGAGGGCCTTAGCTTCCTCTTCCATCCCGACTTCAGCAAGCTAACCACCAGTTCCGTGCTTTCAGCCATAGCCCAGGCCTTCTATTCCCTGAGCCTTTGCATGGGCTGCCTCTGCACTTATGCCTCCTATTTCGGCAAGGATGTTAACATCATCAAGTCGGCCGTCAGCATCAGCGTCATCGACACTCTGGTGGCCATCATGGCGGGCCTTATCATCTTCCCCGCCGTATTTTCTGCCGGCATCAGTCCTCAGTCAGGCCCCTCGCTGGCCTTCATAGCCCTGCCTGGAGCCTTCCAGCAAGCCTTTGGCGCCGTGCCTGCCGTGGCCTACATAGTCAGTGTGCTCTTCTACGCCTTGTTGGTGTTGGCCGCCCTCACCTCAGCCATCTCGCTCTATGAGGTGCCCACCGCCTACATCCACGAGACATGGCATATACGCCGTCGCTATGCTGCCCTGGTGGTCACCGCCGTGTGCCTGATGCTCGGCACCGTGTGCTCCCTCTCCATGGGAGTGCTGGGCGACATGCACATCTTCGGCAAGAGCGTCTTCGACTTTCTCGACTATTTCTGCACCACCATCATGATGCCTCTCAGCGGTGTGTTCATTGCCATTTTCCTGGGATGGGTGGTGAAGCGCGATATCTTTATGGATGATGTCACCAACGGCTGCACCCTGCGCACCACCCCTGCTGCAGTGGTTCACTGGCTGCTCCGTTGGGTGGCCCCCGTGCTGCTCTTTGCCGCCTTCCTCGGTGTGCTAGGGGTGATATGATTAAATACCCGCACTCAGAAGAAACAATCATTGATCGCGCATAACTAAAATCTTGTAATACAGAAATTAAATCTAAGTACAGAAACTAAATCTAATCGCAGGGAAGAAATCTAATCGCAGAACCAAATTCTAATCGCGCAGGGACGGAATTTAATCGCGTCGAACCGCCATCTAATTGCGCAGGGACGGATGCTCCCTACGCAATTATTTTCTGTCTCCGCTCAAATAAATTTTGCTGATATGGATAATCTGCATGTCTTCAAACGTCTTGCTTTCGGAAAACCTACACTTTTTCTGTAGTTTTTTCAAGAGCAAAGTTTTCAGGGATATTACCATTAGGCTTTGTAGGTTTTTGACCTACGAACCTACTAATGGATTGGATGAAGCTGGCGGTGCTCTCTATCTCCAGCTGGGTGGAGAGTGATGGACTGCCTATGCAGCGATTGTAGTGTTGGCGGTTTCCTCTACAGCAGTGCAAGCGCTGCGCTAAGCAGCAGGCCGAAGATGAGCATATTCCTTGAGGTGAGACCGAGGATGTGGTTGAGCTTGCGCCCATGACGGATACGCACCATCTGATGCCATGTGGAAATATGTAATAATAGATAGGGCGTTGTGAGTATGGACGGCCACTGGCCGTGGGTGGGCATGAAGCCCCACGTAAGGAGCCATGCCACTATTCCGCAGGCGAGGTAGAAGTAGCGGCCGAATTTTTCGCCCATCACGGCTATGAGTGTGCGCTTGCCGCTGAGGCGGTCGGTGTCGCGGTCGCGATAGTTGTTGAGGATCAGCAATGTGTCAATAAGCACTCCGCATGTGAAACCTGCAAGCCATGTCTGGCCTGTCAGGGTGCCTGTGGCGGCGAAATGTGTGCCGCACACCGGTACGAGGCCGAAGAACAGCAGCACCAGCAGGTCGCCCATGCCGGCATAGGACAGTATGGTGGTATAGAGGAAGGCAAACACTACGCAGGCAGCGCCCAGAGCGACCATTGACCATTGACCGTTGACCATTGACCATTGACCGTATATGAGAATGAGGCTGCCGCAGATGAGTGCGAGGGCCAGGACTACGGTAATGCCCCACCGCATGGCGTGTGGGCTGATCCACCCTTGGGCGCAGGCTCGCTCCGGGCCCAGGCGGTCGTCGCGGTCGGTGCCCTTGAGGAAGTCGTAGAGGTCGTTGATGAAGTTGGCGGCTATCTGCATCAGTGATGCAAAAAGGGCGCAGATGACCAGCGCGCGCCAGCTGCACCGGGGGGTGCGGGTGGCTAGTGCGGCAGCCACCATCACTGGGATGAGGGCGGCGCTGAGGGTCTTGGGGCGCGCGGCCAGAAGCCAGGCGCGGGGACTGTTTTGCTTGATTTCTGCCATGATGGCTGCAAAGTTACTAATTTTCTTGCCGCGCGAGGGGGTGTGTTTGGCGATATTTGTCTATCTTTGCCGAAAATTACTTGGAAATATTATCTGAATATGAAGAAAAATATATGGATCGTGCTGGGAACCGTGGTTGCGCTGCTGTTACTTGGCGGTGCGGGTTACTATATCTATAGCCTCTCATCGCAGCTGACGGAGCAGAAGGAGGACAACGCCAAGTTCCGCAAGCTGGCTGAGATGGATAAGAAGGAGATGGAGAACGAGTATGCCCAGTTTGCCATGCAATATGACGAGATGAAGCGCACGGTGAAGAACGACTCTCTGTTGCAGCGCATTGAGCAAGAGCAGAATCGCGCCAACGCCCTGCTGGCTGAGCTGAAAAGGGTGAAGAACGACGATGCCGCCGAGATTGCCCGCCTCAAGAAGGAGCTGGCCACGGTGAGGGAGGTGCTGCGCTCGTATATCATTCAGGTGGATTCGCTCAACCGCCTCAATCAGACGCTGCGTGACGAGAATGCCATGGTAAAGCAGCAATATACCACTGCCACCACGCAGATCAATACCCTGACCGAGGAGAAGCAGACGCTGACAAAGACGGTGGCCATTGCCGCCCAGCTGGATGCCACGGCACTCAGCCTGCAGGCGCAGAACAAGAAGGGCAAGCCGGCCAAAAAAACTAAGGATATCACCAAGATGGTTGCATCATTCCGCATTTCGCGCAACGTGACGGCTAAGACCGGTGAGCGTCGCGTATATCTCAGGGTGCTCAAGCCCACCAACGATGTGCTCAACCAGAGTGGCACGTTCAGCTATGAGGGTACCAACCTGGGCTACTCGGCTGTCAAGACCGTGGAGTACAACGGCGAGGAAACACCTGTCACCATGTATGTCAACGTTAGTGAGATGCTTACCGCCGGCACCTATCGTATGTTTGTCTTCGCCGACGGCCAGATGATAGGCTCCACGTCAGTCACGATGGCGAAGTAGAATACTGAAAGAAAAGACCTCTCCCCAGAGAACACTGAAATAAATTACCGGAATTTTTTCAGAAATTGTCGTTTGCTTATAGGCCTCCCTCCCAATCTTAGGGGAATGACCACAAGCCGTTGGACAATGAATTTCTGAAAAATTTCCGGTAATTTCTTTCAGTCCCTGCTGTTAGGGATAGACTATTTCTTTCAGTAAGTGTTATTTTGCCACGTATGTCAGCGTGGAGGCGAGGCTGAGGAAAGCCTGCGCCACAGGGTTGGCTGGGTCGAGGGTGATGGGTTGGCCCTGGTCACCGCTCTCGCATACTGACTGTACTAAGGGTATTTGGCCCAACAGTCGCACGCCCAGCTGGTCAGCCAACTGCTTCACACCGTCTCGACCGAAGATATAGTATTTGTTATCGGGCAACTCAGCAGGCGTAAACCATGCCATGTTCTCCACTAGTCCGAGGATGGGAATGTTGACCTTGTCGTTTTGATACATATCCACGCCCTTGCGTGCATCAGCAAGAGCTACCTTCTGCGGTGTGCTGACTATCAGGGCCCCCGTAATGTCAAGGGTTTGCATCAGCGTGAGGTGGATGTCGCTGGTGCCGGGGGGTGTGTCGATGATGAAATAGTCCAGCTCGCCCCAGTTGGCCTCGGTGATAAGCTGCTTGAGGGCATTGCTGGCCATGGGGCCGCGCCATACGGTGGCCTGCTCGGGCTTGACAAAGAAGCCGATGGACAGAATCTTGATACCCCACTTCTCGGCAGGCACTATGAGTTGGCGGTCGCCCACCATCATGCCCATCGGCCTATAGTCCTCCAGCCCAAACATGGTGGGCACTGAGGGGCCGAATATGTCGGCGTCCAGCAGTCCTACGCGGTAGCCCAGTTTCGACAGGGCCACGGCCAGGTTGGCGGCTACGGTGCTTTTGCCTACGCCCCCTTTGCCGGAGGAAACGGCAATGACCTTGGCGTCAGCCAGAGGTTTGAGGGCTGAGGACTGAGGATTGTGGACTGGCTGCTTATAATCAATGTTTATCGTTACCTCTGCCTCCTTGGCGGCGAAGGTGTGGATGGCGGCCTCGGCGGCCTTGACCACCGACTTCTGGAAGGGGTCGGGGTTCTTAGGGAATATTATGCTGAATGATACTTTGAGGCCGTCTATGCGTATGTTGTCATCGATCATGCCGGCCTCTACTATGTCCTTGCCGCTGCCCGGGTATTTCACCTGTCGCAGGGCATCAAGTATGAGTTGGGGATAAAGAGACATTTTTTAAGGTTAAAGGGTTTTACGTTGTTATTTAGCCTTGCTCAGCGACGAGCGCTTGCTGCGGGCATAGCTGCGGTATGAGTCGAGCTCAATCTCTACATCGGGCTCAGTGAGCACAGTGGAGTGGGGGAGCCGGAAACACATATATTTAATAGGTATGCCGCGGTCGAGCCACTGCTGTTCGTAGTAGGTCTGGATTGAGCGCGCCACATCTGGTAGCGGTCCTTGTACTTGGTTGGCTCCATACAGATCGGTGGTGCTTACTAAGGGCACGATGGCATTGCGCTGCATGACATAGTTGGTGTAGGTGAAGAGAAAGTTGCTGTCGGTCTTCACGTGGACGAGTCCCTCGTCAACGAGGAAACGGCGATAGCGCTCCAGAAAGTAGGTGGAGGTAAGCCGCTTGGTGGGCTTCTTCATCTGCGGGTCGCTGAAGGTGAGCCATAGCTCGCTCACTTCGCCCGGGGCGAAGAAATTTTCAATAAATTCTATACGGGTGCGTACGAAGGCCACATTCTTCAGTCCCAGCTGAAGCGACTCGGTGGCACCGGTCCACATGCGGGCGCCCTTGATGTCGATACCGATGAAGTTCTTGTCGGGATAACGCTGGGCCAGCCCCACGGTATATTCGCCACGGCCGCAACCCAGCTCCAGCACTATGGGATTGTTGTTGCCGAAAAAGTCGGCATCCCATCTGCCCTTGAGCTTGAAAGAGAACTGGGGCATCATGCCTTCTCTTCCAGACTTGGACACAGCTTCCTCCATCATGGAGGCGGACTTGGATGTTGATAGGGGGGGCATCATACCCCTTTCGGGTTCAAAGACATGGGGGTATGTTGCCATGTCAGCGAACTTAGATAGTTTGTTTTTTGACATCTATTGTTGCTTTTAAGTGCAAAATTACGTTGATTTTCCAAATAAATGTGTGTTTGTGGTGACTATTTCTTAATAAATGATTACTTTTGCAGATTAGTAACGTATGGGCTCTGTCAGGAGCATCGTTTGATAATAGCAAATGAAGATATTGAAGTACATATTTGGTCTGTTGGTTGCCATGATGCTGGTCTCCTGCGGTGAGGGCAACAAGGAGCCTGCCTTCCGCCAGGACTCCAAGGGCAACACCGTGCCGGTGAGCGACTACGTCTGCGTGGCCGTTGACGAGACCTTTCAGCCCATCTTCGAGGTGCTGTTTTCCGACTTCCGCGACCGCAATGCCAAGGCATTCGTTGACCCATTTTATATGCCTGAGGACAGCGCTGTGGCCATGCTGCTTAATGACTCTGTGCGTAGCATAGTGGTTACTCGCATGCTCTCCGACAAGGAGAAAGACTATGTGAAGGCTAAGCATGGCCTGCTGGCCAAGGAGGCCGTAGTGGCCTACGATGCTATAACTCTTATTACCAACAACGCCAGCCGCGACACCCTTATCTCCAAGGACGAGATACAGCAGATAGTCAACGGCAAAATCTCTGACTGGAGCCAGCTTCGCCACTCCAATGGACAGAAGGGTGAGATAGAGATAGTCTTCGACAACAACGGCTCCTCTACCGTGCGCTATATGAGAGACTCGCTCTGTGCCGGGCGCCAGCTAAAAGGCAAGCTTCGCGCTGCCACCACCAATGAGGAACTCATCAACTATATAAAGAAGAAACAGAATGCCATCGGTGTGCTGGGCGTTGACTGGGTAGGCAATAAGCAGGACACCACACGCCTGTCCTTCCTATCAGATGTCAGGATAATGAGTGTTGGCGCACGACATTCGGATGATGTCGATGACTATTATAAGCCATTCCAGTTCTACATCGCCAGCGGCAGCTATCCGCTCACCCGAGGGCTCTACATCACCAGCACCGACCCGCGCACACGCTCGATGCAACGCAACTTCTTCTTTTACCTAACCGACAATCCCAACCACAATAATATGGGCCAGATGATGATACTGCGCTTTTCGCAGTTGCTGCCCTATATGGCCGTGCAGTCGCACAACGTGGTAATCAAGCGATATTAAAAAACCAAAAATAATACCTAAGAACAGATGAAAAAAACAGTTATTTTGCTGGCAGCCGCAGCAGCCATGATTTTTGGCGGCAGCAAGGCTCAGGCACAGATTGAGGTGCCGCAGGTACCTGCAGAGCTACAGGAGTTGGTGGACGGTTATGTCCAGACCCTCATGGAGAACCCTGCCGATGAATCAGTAATGAAAGCCATCGAAAAGAACAAGCTGATTAAGAAGAACAAGTCTGCCCTCGTGGCCATTGGCTATAAGTTTCTTGACAACAAGCTCTTCGGCAACGCCATAGGTCTTGCCAAAAAGGTATATGAGATGGACGCCACTTACCTCCCCGCCATCTATCTGGAGGGCGACTCTTGGTTTAAGATGGCTAACAACAATGCCTATGGCATGGCTGCCACTAAGTATGAGGAGGCTAAGCAGGTTGATCCCAACAGCCTCGACCCCTACCTCAAGCTGGTGGGCGTGTATCGCTATATCAATCCCGAGTACGCTATCGAGCTTATGGAGGAGATCAAGCAGAAGAAGACCGACGACCCCAAGATCAACCAGGTGCTCGGTACCCTTTACTATCAGCTTGACGACACCCTCCACGCACGCGAATATTATAATAAGTACTTCGAGAAGTTCCCCGATGGCCAGGGCGATGCCACCGTGCAGCGCGAGTATGTTATCATCCTCTTCATGGCCAAGGACTATGAGGGTGCTCTGGCTCAGGCTACCAAGTTCCTCCAGACCAACCCCAAGGACCCCGTGCTCAACCGTATCATCTTCCTCAGCAACGTAAACCTGCTGGCTAAGACCGACGAGTACGAAGAGGCCAAGTATGCTGCCGCTCAGGCTGCTACCAAGGCTGCCCATGACAAGTTTATCGGAGCATATCCCGATACCGTTTATCAGGAGATTGACTACCGCTACCTCGGCCAGTACCTCACCATGGAGAAGGACTTCCCCGGTGCTGCCAAGGCTTATGCCAAGGCTGCCGAGCTGGCTCCGGAGGATCCCGCTGCCCAGTTCAACCTCTCCAAGGCCTACGAGAAAACCAAGGAGTATGACAAGGCCATCCCTGCCTACAAGGAGTATATGAAGCTGGCTCAGAAGGAGGACGACACCAACGAACTCTTTAAGCTCGGCCGCGTTTATTTCAACGCTGCCAACGCTTCGCAGGCCGACTCCCTCAAGCGCATAGCCTTCATCAAGGAGGGCGACGCAGTCTATGCCAAGGTTGATGAGGATATGAAGAAGTCGGGTGAGCCTAGCTATCTCGGCATCTTCTGGCGCTCCCGCATCAATCAGCTCGTAGACCGTAAGCACCCCAACGAAGTGGCTACCAACTATATGAAGGAAACCATTGAGCGTCTCAAGGACGAGAAGTTCAAGGGTGAGGACTACGACCCCCACCGCGCACAGGCCTACTCCTATGTAGCATGGTTTGAGATGGAGAAGGAGAACCTGGCTCAGGCAGAGGTTTATGCTAAAGAAGCCCTCAAGTATGAGGAGGACAATCCCCTTGCCTCCAACGTGATAAAGTATGTTGACTTGATGAAGTCAATACAGAAGTAAGTCTTGCAACTTATCACAATACGGAAAAGTCCGCTACCGAATAGGGTAGCGGACTTTTTCTTATTCTTCCCGATAAAATAATGAAATATACCTCCGAATATTTGCCACGTATTAAATAATTACTATCTTTGCACCGTTCTTTGACCGAAGCCCTCCAGTGAGTGGGTAAAAATGGGAAGAGAATCTATATATTGAAAGGCGTACTTATGACAGGACAAAACTCTCGCGCTTTTTTTTATATTATAGTTAATACAAAGATTAAGAGCCTGCCTTGGGGAGTTGGCATAGGTAAGATAAATATACAGTATGAATTTATTGGACATTAAAAAACTTGTCGAACAGGAGTATGACAAACGTTGTTTAAAGAGCACGGTTCGTTATAGTGCTTTGGATAAGATTATCACTTTCCTAATAGACAGATATGGTAATAAAGTCAGTTGTCTATTCAAAGGTAAAGATGTATTGAAGAAAGAGTATGAAAGAATCAAGGGTAAGCAACTGACCGATGCAGAATTAAGTGTCTTTAACGAATTTTTCAATCAACTTTCGAATGTGTTAGAGACCGCAGATAATAATGAAGGTTTGTATTATAGAACAGGCAAAGAAAACACCTCCGAGCAAGAAGTGATTGCTACATTAGCACAAGATCAAAAACAATCAAGCATTCTTGACAACATAGATGAATCAAATCAAGAAACGGAGAAAAAGAATTTCATACCTCTTATTGTTTTTATCGTAGTTTTATTTTTGTCTTTTGGTATTTACCATGTGGTTAAAAGTTGCAATGCACAACGCGAAAAAGAAAAACAAGAACGGATAGATGCAAGCCTTCAGCAGAGCATGCCTTATGAGGAATATAGTCAAAAGTGGGGCGAAGCTTATCGGAAGGGTCTGGAACGATGTATGCATACCCCAGTTGGCGAAAAAGCGTCATTCAGGATTAAATGGGTACAAGATGTTCTGGGCAATTGGACAGCCGAACCAGAGTTTGACTAAAAGCGAACAATTATAGACTAAAGTTTTTTCTTCTTCCCTCCCTCCGCACCTCCGAAAAATGCAGTAAAGCCAATATTAGTCGAGAGTGTAGAGTCGGAAGTAGCTCGGAGGCATTGGAGGTAGCGGCCTGGAATGGGCGAAATGCTGCGAAAAACTGCACAAAAGGCGCTGCAAGATTATTGAAAAGCGTTCTTACGAAAACAAACGTGGACTTAAGAAAAAATAATTGCGACCTTAAAAAAAATAGGCGCGCTCTGCGAAAAACTGAGTCTGATTTCCCGTTCCAGTTCCGCGCGGACTTGAAATCATTACCGTGCGGAAATGAAAGTTTTCCTCGATTTTTCTACCCGCGCCTTCGCACCAACTTTTCACGAGCTCGGACTTCGCTGAAATTATCCCCGTTCACGTCGAAATTATCTTTGTTCGCGTTCACATTTATCTCTGTTCGCGTTGCAAACCAAAGCCGCCTTTTCATAACTAACTGAAAGATAAGAAAAAGCCCGACAGCAATTAACTATCGGGGCTCATGTTATCTGTTTCGTTTCTTACTCGAGCACGATGTTCCAGTTGTGGATGTCGGGCTCGATGCCGTACTGTATGTTGCGCAGCTTATGGTAGAGCTTGGTGCATACGGGGCCGGGCTGGCCGTCATGGCTGAAGACGTAGCTTTTGCCGGTGGCGGGGTCGTCAATCTTGCCGATGGGGCTGATGACGGCTGCCGTGCCGCATGCTCCGGCTTCCTCGAAGGTGCTGAGCTCCTCCTCGGGAATCTGGCGGCATTCTACCTTCATGCCGAGGTCAAGGGCCAGCTGTTGCAGGCTCTTGTTGGTGATGGAGGGGAGGATGGAGGTGGACTTGGGGGTTATGTAGGTATTGTCCTTGATGCCGAAGAAGTTGGCTGCGCCGCACTCGTCGATGTACTTGTGCTCCTTGGCGTCGAGGTAGAACTCGCAGGAGTAGCCTGCCTTGTGGGCAATGTCGTTGGCCTTGAGGCTGGCTGCATAGTTGCCGCCTACCTTATATATACCTGTGCCGAGGGGTGCTGAGCGGTCGTAGTCGTGGGTGATACAGTAGTCGGTGCAGGCAAAGCCGCCCTTGAAGTAGGGACCCACTGGTGTTACGAAGATGAGGAAGAGGTACTCATTGGCAGGGTGTACGCCTACCTGTGCGCTCATGCCGAGCATGAGCGGACGGATGTAGAGGGCTGCGCCGCTTTCATAGGGCGGTATGAAGCGCTCGTTGAGCTTGACCACTTTCTTGACCATCTCGGTAAAAAGGTCGGTGGGCATCTCGGGCATCATGATGCCACGCGAGGTGCTCTGCATACGGGCAGCGTTCTCGTCGATGCGGAAGATGCGTATCTTGCCGTCGGGGCAGCGGAAGGCCTTCTGGCCCTCAAAGGACTCCTGTCCGTAGTGGAGGCAGGTGGCTGCCATGTGGATGTTGATGAGTTCGGAGGAGCTGACTTCTATCTCTCCCCACTTGCCGTTGGCGTAACGGCAGCGCACGTTGTAGTCGGTGCGGATGTAGCTGAAGGGCAGTTTGCCCCAATCAATGGATGATTCCATGTATGTGAGATATTATATGTTATATGTGATGTTTTTGCGGCGCGTTATCATGTGCAAAATTACATAAAAAGCTAAAGTTATGCTCACGAAATGTGTTTTTTTGTGAAAAATCTATGAATTTCCATGCAAAAACTTTGCCACTTGCAATAAACAGCTTAAATTTGTCTGTCAAATGTCGCATAGTGCGATTGAGTACCAAGAAAGCTAATACCATTTATTAATTACTAATTTTATAAACATTTTAATCAATTCACAACAAAATGAGTACAACAACAACTAAAGCTCCGGCTCAGAAGCCCGCTCAGAAGAAGAGCGAGGGCTTCAAAGGTGTCAAGAATGCATTTGTAGTAATCTTGATTTGCATCATCGTGGCAGAGATTATCTTCCACTTCGTGTTTGGTAACGGCAGTCACTTCCAGGGTGGCGACTCCGACAACGATCCTCTGGATATCCTCGGTACCGTTTATAAGGGCGGTTTCGTAGTGCCTATCATCTGGGGTTTGTTCTTCACCGTAGTTGCTTTCGTTATCGAGCGCTGGATGGCCCTCAAGACCGCTTTCGGTAAGGAGAGCCTTGAGAAGTTTACCAATAAGGTTCGTCAGGCAATGGCCAAGGACGATATCGATGCTGCCTACAAGGCTTGCGATGCCCAGAAGGGTTCTGTTGCCAACGTGGTTCGCGCCGCCCTCGACCGTTATAAGGCTGAGGCTGCCGATGAGACCCGCACCAAGGCTCAGAAGCTGGAGGCTATCAAGGGTGCCCTTGACGACGCTACCGCTATCGAGATGCCTACCCTGCAGATGAACTTGCCCATCCTCGGTGTGCTGACCTCCCTCGGTGTGCTCACCGGTCTGTTCGGTACGGTGCTCGGTATGATCAAGTCCTTCTCCAGCATCTCCGGAGAAGGTGGTGGCGACTCTTCCGCTCTGTCAACCGGTATTTCCGAGGCCCTTATCAACACAGCTTCCGGTATCGGTACCTCAGCACTCGCCCTGATTTTCTATAACTACTACACCAACAAGATTGACCAGTTTACCTACACCCTCGACGAGGTAGGCTTCATCATCGTTCAGAACTACGCTAAGACTCACTAATTCAAGAATAAGGTAAATACAAAGTAATATGGGACGATTTAAAATCAAAAAAGCAGACTTGTTCATAGACATGACGCCTATGAGCGACGTTATGCTCCTATTGCTTACCTTCTTCTTGATGGCTGGTACTTTCACCAAGCCCGAACCTGTTCAGGTGCAAGCACCAGGCTCTATTTCTGATATAAAGATTCCATCAACTGACATTCTTACCATCTATGTCTCCACACCCAAGGGTGGCAACGTAGCCGCAGTGCCTGAGATCTATCTCACCCTCGACAACGCGCCCATCGTCAACCAGCTCGCAGGAGGCATCAAGAAACTGCCCCTGTGCGGCAAGATCAAGCAGGAAGACATAGACGAGTTTAAGAAGAGCCAGTCCATTAAGGTATCAATAGGCGAGATGGTTGCCGACCGTGGCTCGCAGGACGACGCCACCACCGACAGCCAGTTCAAGCAGATTATCAAGCAGGTGCGTACCATATATAACGACATCAACAAGAAGGCCAAAGGCGACAATCCTGACGCCACGGAGCGCAACCTCCGCATAGCCATCAAGTCGGACAAGAATACGCCCTACAGTATTATCAAACTCGTGATGAACTCGCTGCAGGATATACAGGAAAACCGCTATAACCTGCTCACCGAGCTCAAGAGCCGCCCAACAGAATAATAAGGAGGAAACACTATGAAGACAAAACAAAAGAAAATGAACGCCCGCGTCGACTTTACGCCGATGGTGGACATGATGATGCTTCTCGTTACCTTCTTTATGCTCTGTACTACGCTGGCTAAGCCGCAGACTATGGAGATTGCCATGCCTACCAACAAGACTGAGGAGAAAAACCGAAGCCAGGTGGACACCAAGGAGGCCGTTACGATTCTCCTCGATGAGAACAATCGCGTCTTCTACTACAAAGGCAAGCCCGCCGATGCGGCCAGCAACATCCACGAGGTTTACTTCCTCAGCGGAAAGCCCAGCGGCGACCTCAAGAGCCTACACGAGGTACTGAAGAAAGCCAACCCCGCCTACGAGAAGGCCGAGAAGATACGCACAGACTATGAGGCTCGCCTCAATGCTGCTGTGGGTAGCGCCAAGGGCGCACGCGAGGCCATCCAGGCTGAGTTTGAGGAGAAATTCAATGAAGCCAAGTCAGAGAAGGGCACCCCGCAGGTTATTATCAAGCCTACCGATGCCTCTACCTACGACAACCTCATTGAGACTCTCGACGAGATGACACTCTGTAACATCGGTAAGTATGTGATTGTGCCTATCGATGAAACAGACCAGGCAACCCTGGACAACTACAAGAAAACCCTCTAAAGCGCAATAGACTATGGCAAAAGTAGATATTTTATCCAAGAATTGGAACGACCTCCTCTTTGAGGGTCGTAACCAGGCCTATGGTGCTTATGAGATGCGTGCCCTTACCGGCAAGCGCAACATCAAGTCCCTGATTATCCTTGGCATACTCATCGTAGGTGTGTTTGCCCTCGTGCTCGGTGTCAACACCGCCTCCAGGCTTATCCAGGAGTATCAGCTCGAGCAGCAGGCCAACGAGCTCAGCAATGTTAAGGAAGTTGAGGAAGAAGAGGAGCTTGTAGTGGAGGAAGAAAAACCCGATGAGGCACCTGCCGAGACTGTTACTGAGATGGCTTCGTCCATCCAGTTCACAGTGCCGGAGATTACCGACAATGTGGCTGAGGACAAGGAGCTCATTGCTCAGCAGAAGGCTCAGGAGGCTCGCGCCAAGATGGGTGAGTTCAACTTCCAGGGTAACGACGAAACCTCTACCAATATCAAGAGTGACAAGAAGCAGCTCGGCGACGTTGCCAGTGGCGGCGGCGGCGAGGGCGAAGCCAAGGTCTTCACCTATGTAGAGCAGATGCCCGTCTTCCCTGGCGGCGAGGCTGCACTGCAGAGGTTTATCCATGATCACCTCAAGTATCCGCAGGTTTCCCTTGAGGAGGGCACACAGGGCACCGTAATGCTCCGCTTTGTGGTTAACGAGAACGGCTCCGTGGGCGACGTGCAGATTCTGAAGAGTCTCGACACCTACTGCGACCGTGAGGCCAAGCGCGTTGTGCAGAGTCTGCCGCGCTTTACTCCGGGCCGCCAGCAGGGTAAGCCCGTAAAGGTATGGTTCCAGTTCCCCATCCGCTTCGAGATTGAGTAACAGCTTTTACTCTTAATTATACTCTGTTCCCGCAGGCCTTATGTGTTATGGTCTGCGGGAACTTTTTTTCTGTGGATTAACCAGCCTATGCTCTCTCGCGCGTACATTTATTATTTATTATTAGTGTCCGGGGAAAGTTCGTATCATACTTCCTTGGCCCTACGGGTCACTCCCCCTATCTTAGGGGGAGAGCCAGGTTGGTCAAACTTACTTGCCTCATGCCCAATGGCTTGCAGACTCCCCCTCTAAGCGGGGTCCCCTTTGGGGAAGATAAATATGGATATCCTCGCGGAGCGAGGGGGTGGCCCGTAGGGCCGGGGGCGTATGA
>OCTW011614288.1_pt1 | contig 31379 bp, 25 predicted proteins | sample 1539671 | NCBI WGS metagenome assembly OCTW01 (sample SAMN02144230, study PRJEB22623) | gut metagenome | biome: sheep rumen | host: Ovis aries | place: New Zealand | reverse complement strand
GCCGCCAGCGTCAGGCTCACCCGGATCACGCTGATTTTCCCGGAATACTCAATCCGGTCATTCTGCTGGTACATGGCCGTAAAGGTGTCCAGCATGGCTTCCGCAGCCTTATACAGGCACACCAGGAACACCACCTGCTTTTTCAGCAGGTCCCCGTCCATCAGGAGGGCGTATACCAGGCAGGCTGCAACCATCAGGGCGCAGGACAGCACCCGCAGGGAAAAGTAGGAGGAGAAGGGAACCTTCTTCCGTACGTCCGTGGACTGGATAGGCCGGACCTCCAGCGTCCCGATGTAATACATCAGCTGGGCGTGGGAAAAGGCCAGGGTGAAAATCCCCCCATAGGTTTCCCCGACCATCCGGTTCACCGCAATCAGCAGCACAAAGGACAGGGCGGACTCAAAGATGCTGCCGATCATATTCCATGTGAAATTCGCTTTTGCGTTCTTACCCGTTTCCATCCGGCACCCCGTTTTTCTTCCTGATCCGGGCGTTTCCCCAGTCAATATAGGCAAAGAAGATCCCGTGCCGAACCCAGGCGAAAGCCTTCTGCAGGGGAGAGTATTCCTTCCATTTCGCCCGATCCATGTAGGCGTTCAGTCCCGCTTTCTTCAGCCGGTTGTAGACCGGCTGAAGTATTCCGTACCGCTTGTCATAGGGGAAAATCCATTGGTCGTAAATGGCGTACATATCCTTCATGAACTGGACGCCGTAGGTCCCTCCGCTGGAGACCCCGGAAAGCCGGTAATCCACCAGCACCTCGTCCAGGAAGGCAAACCGCACCCCCTCCGTGCACAGGTGGATCCAGTAGGGATAATCCTCAATCAGCCTTGCCGTCTCCGGGTAGTATCCGTATGTCTTAAACAGCTCTTTCTTCGCGAACCATGCCGGCGCCGGCAGGAAGTTCCGCACAAAAAGCTGATCCCGGATCTGAAGAGGACTCATATTCCAGTACGGCGCATAGTCATCCGCGCAGGAAGCCAGGCTTTTCACCCGGTTTCCCCGGTCGTCGATTCCCTGCAGCTTCGCAAAGCAGATCATGCATCCGCTTTCCTCCAGGAATTCCACATACCGCCGCAGCGCCCCCGGATACGACAGCGTATCCTCCGCTCCCAGGCCCTTGATGTATTCACCCTGCGCCAGCCGGTAAGCGCTGTTGGCGTTCCGGACGGTTCCCTGGTTCTCCTCCAGGTGGTTGTACACCACCCGGACGATGTTATCCGTCCGGTTCTGATCTATATACTCCCGGACCTTCCCGATCTCTTCCTCATAGTTCGGGGAGCAGTCGTCCGAAAGGATGATCTCGATCTTCGGATAATCCTGCTCAAACACGCTTTGCAGGGTATCGCAGATCCCGTCAAAATTTTTATAAACCAGAATGACAAAAGAGATTAAACCCTTCTCCATATCGGATCCTTTCAGCCCTCAGCCTGGTCTCGGTCTTCGTTCTTCCGGTCCATGGCATAATTCTGGACCAGGTGCGTCACCTGTGATTCCGTCCTGGCCGCCTTCTGGTCCTGCAGGAACACCTTGATCACCAGCAGGAAAATCACTACCAGGTACACCAGGTTCACCGTGCTCTGCACGCCAAGAAGGCCCGCAAACCATTCCGGAATCCCGGGGAACAGCCCCATCAGCACGAGAATCAGGGAGAAGAATATCCAGAAAAGCGAGTTTTCCGTCCGCATTTTGCTCCTGCGGATTTTACTCAGTACATACGCGCAGGACAACACGGATCCGACAATCAGAAACAAACGAAGTCCGATGGTCATACTGCTTCACCCCGCTTCCTGACCCACTGGATAAACAGGATGTTCATGCACATCTGTGTCATATACCGAATGGATTTCCCAACGTTCAGGTAGCTTTTCCCGGCAGTCCTCTCCCGGATCGTCACCTGGATCTCCTCCACCTTCGCCCCGCATCGCAGCAGGTAAGATACCGTATCCGGTTCCGGCCCGAAGTTGACCCCGTAGGCCATCTCCCGTACCAGTTTCCGGTTATACAGCCGCATGCCGGAGGTCGGGTCCGTCATCTTCTTTCCCGTTGTCATCCGGATGGCAAGGGAAATAATGGTATTCCCGAACATCCGCAGGGTATGGGGCTTTTTCTCCGTCACAAACCGGGAGCCGATCACCAGGTCTGCGCCTTTCTCCTCCATCACCCGGACCATTTCCGGAATGTATTTCGGATCGTGCTGCCCGTCCGCGTCAATCTGGATCGCCGCCTCATATCCCTGTTTCCAGGCGTACCGCATTCCCGTCTGGAATGCTCCGGACAGGCCCAGGTTCACCGGCAGGTCCAGCAGCGGATATCCGTGCTCCCGGCAGATTTCCGCGGTAGCGTCCCCGGATCCGTCGTTCACCACCACATAATCATACTGCGGAACGACCCGCCGGATTTCCTCCACTACCCGAACAATGTTTTCCGACTCATTGTAGGCCGGAATAATAATCAACAGTCTCACAAAAGCTCCCTCCGGCTTTCGCCGTTTTTATACATACAGCCCGACGCAGTTGGTCAGCGCCGCGGAAAAGCCGACAAATCCGATCAGCGCGAAAAAGATTCCGTTATACAGTGTTCTATTCAGGTCATTCCTGATTTTTCCGGGGCAGACCAGCATAATCGCCGGGAAAAACAGCGGCAGAAGATATCTGGGCTGGCATCCATTGATGCTCATGGATCCGACCGGAGTAAATTTAATATACATTGAGGTTGCAAATAAAACTACTGTACCGAAGAGGATCGCGAGCATATACACCCTGCCTTGGATCCTCCCCGGAATATCCAGGTTCTTTCCTTCCTGATCTGTAAAAGCAAGAGCGGTTAATATAATCAAATACATTATTGAATATGGCGCGAAACCCTTATATGCCAGGAAAGTCAGGAATTGGGATATTCCATCCGGATTCAGGTACCCTTTCAAAAATTCCAGCAGAATCCTTGTATACTCCATCGGGTTTGAAAGAATAAACCGTACCTGTCCGAAAGAATTTACATTTTCCCCTCCTCGTGCATCTCCCCCTCCGGAGGAAGAAAAAACAAAAGGAAGTGCAAAAGTAGCGACCAGAATGAACAATGTGCCAATCGTCAGCCCAATATACAAACGTCTCTGTTTTGAATCCGTAAATTTAGCCTTCCTGATAAAAAGCGGCAAAAGCAGGACAGGGAAATAGATCGCCTTCGCGTAGCATCCGAGGAAGAAGGCACCGATCATAATGAATGTATTTTTCCATTCGATCTTCTTTTCCGGCTCCTGCCATTCCCGGACCAAGTAGCTCATGCCCAGGGCCGTAAAGGAAATCACCCCTGCGTCATAGCTGAAGGTAGAAGCCAGAAATATACAGGTGGGAATCAGCAGCACAGCGGAAAGGATCATCTTTCCCGTTTTCAGCCGCCGGATTGCAAAATACCCGATCACTGTATATGCCAGCAACCCGAAGAATCTTCCCAAAGACCAGGTCCAATGGAACGGCAATTGAAGAACACGGCCAATATAAAAACCAATTCCGCAGAAAATAGCCCAAAAATACTTCCTTGCCGGGAATCCGCTTCTCCAGGCAACAATGCCCTGATGATGAAGCTCATCCTGCTCCTTCATTGTTTGATCAAAATAGGTGAGCGTCATAGGATAGCTCCTGCCGGGTGTCATCGCCAGCTCATCCTGTCCGGTGATCCTTGTATTCCCAAGGTAAGAGAATCGTAATGCATTCGCCGCGTGGGTTTCCTCATCCCAGCTTACCATATTCGTCGGGTAAAAAAAGGTCAGGTTCATCCCGATGAGCAGGCAAAGGATTACGAAGAAAATCTCCGGTTTCTTCCCCAGCGTCTTCCGGAAGCAGAACAGGCATCCGACGGCCACAGCCACAAAGATGCTGAAAGCATTCAGGAGGAAGTTAAAGGGTTTCCCCAGCAGGTAGGGCAGGTACAGCCGCAGGATCAGCCAGGCGATTCCCCCGGCTACCAGGAAGATCAGCGCATTGACTGCCGTTTTTCTACGGTCCTCCAGGATCCCCTGCTTTGCCGCCCGGAAGCATCCCCGGAGCCGCTGCCAGCCGTGGATCGCCCAAAGGATCATGGAAACAATAAAGATAATCACTGCCACAAAAGCCATGCGGCCTTTCAGCACGGAACCCGGAACAAAAACTCTTTCCGCTTCAACGTCCTCACCCTGTATGGTACGGATGGCAAGGCTCCCGTCCACCTTCAGCTCCAGCTGGCTGTATGCATCCTTAGGGACCCAGAAATTCAATTCCGAGTTTCCCGCAAGGCAAAGGGCTTCCGCCGCGGCAGGATCTTCTTCCGCGTTTTTGAAGCAGTATGCGAGGATATATGCGTTCGCCTTCGCCGGAGTATCCAGGATCATCTTGATCCTGTTTATTTCCGGCGTGCCCTGCAAAGGAATAATGATATCCGCTTTCTCCTGCCCCGTCGTCTTCAGGATACCGTTCTCCGAAACGCAGGAAGTAAGCGTTGCAGCATCCGTTGAAATAGCCTCGGAATAGTTTATCGCAATCTCCCTGTACTCATAATGCGGCGGCTGCGTCTTCACCTGCAGGAACTCCAGGGCAACTGCCAGGACAACCGCGATCACCAGGGAGATGAGCGCTTTTTTCCACCATTTCTGAACAAACTTCTTCATGCCGTTAGCTCCCCATCCTGTCTTTGATTCCGTTATTAATCCTGTGCTGCCAGATAACCTGAATTCCCGGATCACATAACTATGCATCAGCCGGCTGCCCGGCTGCCAGCAATGGTGTGACATCCAAGTCCCGATAAATCTGTTCCTGCTTCTTCAGCACCTCACCCTGAATCGGAGCTTTCCCCGGCTCCATAAAGCATTCAATCACATCCAGCTCGTCCAGTAATTCGTGCAGGGTATAGGTTGCGAAGAGACCTTTCTCCTCCATTTTCTTCTGAATGTAGGAGAGATAAATCAGCGCAACAAACTCAACAAACAGCTTTCCTTCCAGGGAATTTTCGGAAGAAGTCATCGTTCTCTTCAAGTTCAAGCGCTCCTTCACATTCCAGAATGCCTTTTCCACGACATCCCGCATTCTGTAAAGACTCAATGCTGTGACCGGATCCTTGACTTCATTGCTGATCAGAACGAAGAATCCATAGCGCTCATGTGCCGCATCAATGGCATCCTGTTTGATGATCAGGGAGATTCCCCTCTTGGGAGTCTCCTTAATCTCGAAGTACTTTTTGTACTCCTTCTCGTGTTCCGGTACCCGATGCCCGCTCAGAAATTCATTCTTCAGCGTATCCAGCTTCCTGATAAAGGCCTTTCCATCATCTGAAAACTTGTCTGGATTGAAGTACAGATGCAGGTACATCCTGCGCTCTTCCTTCACCACATCGCCTTTGTACGGGCGTTCCTGCTCGTAATCCCAGGTAATCGTCTTTGTGAAAACATAGAGTTCCAGATTGCTGTTGTAGTATTCATAGTGATCCTTCTTACTCCCGATTTCCCGGATGAATTCCTTGGCAAAACTGAGTGAGGAAGATGTACCGCAGAGGAACTTCAGATGCTTCTTAAACAGCGCGTTAATGTTCCCAGCGCTGTAGTAACCTAGTTCGTGCATGACAGCTGAGCAGCTGAAGTCATATTGTATGTATAGCCTCACTGCTGTCATCTTTTTCCTCGCAAGAATACACGTGTGGATCCTCCCTGTTCCGTCATTCTCGGTCCAGGATTTTGTCCGCACCCCCTGTTCTCCATTTTGGTTCTGCAACTTTTGGTACTTTAATTATGCAACAAATACACGTTCAAACTGCACCCCATTTTTCATGGCTGGACAATAGTCGAAAATTCGATTGTCCTTGACAAGGGGAGCACATTACTAAAACGTATCCTTTTCTCACAATTCATGATTTTTGTGTCAGATACAAAATTATAAGAGAAAGAATTAATATCAAACAATCTCGTAGCTTTGACTGACCGCGTAACATTACTACTCAACAATTTTATTATATCCAGCATAAGCAAATACCATAAGTATCGGGTAAAGAGAAAAAATGTACCTTGATTTAATTTCCCAAATAGTATAAAAGATTAAGAATCCACAAATAATTATATACAAAATGCCAATACTCTCTTTGTTCCTCATCAGAATTATGCCAAACAACGCCAGACATAAATAAATATAATATTGTCCTTTCATAATTTTATTTATAACATTTCGTATAGTTGATCCTCTTATATCTCTGATTTCTTTAACAATACTATTATCACTTGTATACTCCGATTCAAAAGAACCAAATCCATATCTTTCTGCTTGATAAGTCCCCTCCGACCACACCCAAATAATTTTCTTGGCAAATATTTTAAATACTTTTTTCAACCCGAGTGTTTTGTATTTTTGAATACAATCATCAAATGTCCAATCAGACGAATGCGTTCCATCTTGAAATCCAAATTCTTTCTCATTTATTCCCATTTGAATATATGACCACACTGGAAACGATTTCCCATCTTCAATTTTGAAAATTGTTTTGTTCACCGTTGTTATCCCAACAATAAACAATACCGAAAGTAGACAATATATCAATGTCTTCTTAAGTTCTCTTCGAAAAAACAGCATGTATATAGCTATAGCAACAATATAAATAATGCCAACTGGCCTGATAACATATTGGAAAGCCGAAAGCAATATAATAGATGCAAGCAATGATGTCTGTTTACCAATTGTTTCTTTATATAATAAGACGTAATAAAGCAGAACAATAGTAAGAGTTGTAAATAGTATATCGTTATAAATATGATTCATGTATATTATAATTGGTATAAATGGCATTGCAAACCAAATTATTTTTTTGCCTATCTTTTCTTTAGAATATAGTTCCCATATTTTTTTTGTATAAATCAACGTTATTGAACATAAAACAATATTCATTATTTTAGGAACAAGGATGCTGTTACCAAATAGATTTGATATAACCCAAAGATATATTACTAAAGGAATTTGATTGTTATAATATGATAGATATCCACTCTCATCTTTTAGCCCATTCGTTGCAATTTCCCACACTATTCCCATATCTGAAAATGGCTTTAACGGTATAAGAATCAGATATACAATTGAAACAGCAAAAAAAACAATCATAGCAACAAGTGTATTCCATTTGCACATTCTTCCAAGTGCCAATATAGAAAATCCTATCAAACCAGCTATTCCAAGATATAAAAAATGTTCCAATATACTCTTTCTGGTAAAGTACGGATAGTCATCGTAATCATATTCGGCACAAACAAATATACTGAAAATTAGAACTGAAAAAACTAATAAAATGCTTATCCATAGTGAGAGATTAAAGATTGTTTTTTTGACTGCATTCAATTTATTGCCCCCTCTATATATGTTTTGACCGCTCTGGATTGACTGTAAATTGACGGATTTGCCTGTCAGCCTGAATTCCCGGATCACATAACTATGCATCAGCCGGCTGCCCGGCTGCCAGCAATGGTGTGACATCCAAGTCCCGATAAATCCTGTATTCCGGGAATCCAGGAGATAAGCTCTCATCAGCCGCAGTGGAATCTCTCAATACACCCTGAACAGCTCTGCTTCGCATCGCAATTTAATCCTGCGAACGAAACAAATCAGGATTCCTGCTCTTTCTCTGAGCCTTCCAGCTCACGGACGCGCTGCTCCAGCAAAGCAATCTGCTGTACAAGCCTCCGGTTCGTCTTCCCCTCTTTGGAAATCAGCATGGTCAGGTAGATGGATAACGCAAGGGAAAACAGGGAAAAAGCGAGGAACATCAGGTTAATCGGCAATTCTATGCCAATCAGCGCAGCAAGCTTCACCGCTATACCGGGGAATGCGGCAATGATCAGGAGAATCAGCGATACGGTTATCCATAGCAGGGAATGATTCAGGTCCATTTTCCCGTGGCGGATCTGGAAAAAAGAATACAGGTCCATCAGGATGACCAGGATCATCAGGATAATCCTTAATTTCTCACTCATGCTTTTCTTTCCTTCCTTCCGTGCACATGAACGCCGGCCACAAGAATTGCAAGGGAAACTTTGATCATGTAATACATGGACGAAAAAAAGCTGATCGAGCTCTTCCCTGCCGCTCTTTCATTCATCCGCGCAGGTACCTCTGTTACCCTGAAACCGTTGTTCACTGCCATAACAATCGCTTCCGGTTCCGGATAATCCTGGGCATAATGCCTCGCGTAATACTCCAGCAGCTCCCGGTTGACTGCCCGGAAGCCGCTGGTAACGTCATAGATTTTCTTTCCGGTCACCACGCAGATCAGGAAGCTCAGCAGCTTGATCCCAAAGCGTCTCGTAGCGGAAGACTGAAATCCTCCCTGGTTGTTCCCCGGCATGAACCTGCTCCCGATGACCATGTCCGCCTCGCCAGCCAGGAGCGGCCGGATCAGCTGCTGAAGGTAATCCGCCCGGTGCTGTCCGTCTCCATCAAACTGCACGGCGATATCAAAGCCGTTCTGCTCCGCGTAAAGATAACCCGTCTGTACAGCGCCGCCAATCCCCAGGTTCACCGGCAGATCCACATGGTTTTCTTTTTCTTCCCGCAAAATGCGGAGCGTTCCGTCCTTTGAGCAGTCGTTGATCACCAGCGTTTCTGCCTCCGGAAATTCCTTCCTTACATCCGCGAGCGTTTTCTGAATGTTGCCTTCTTCGTTGTAGGCGGGTATGATGATCAGGATCTTCATAACCGGTCTTCTTCCCCTTCGATCTGTAAATTGTCAGGCGGTCCTTATTGATCGGCTGGTTTTCTTCTTTGCCGCGCAACCGTTATCTCGCACAGCGCCACCATAAACACGATATAGATTCCATATGTGATCAGCTGGACAATGCTTACCCCATTTTTCCCAAAGGCATTGATACAGGGGTGTACGGCAGCCAACAGAATAACAAAACTGAAAGCAATCCCGATCAGCATCCACTTCATTTGCCTCAGCGCAGTAATCACCGCGGACAGGATCCATATAATGGCTGTCAGGATGGTGACCCATACAATCGGCAGGAACAGCTCATAGTATTCCAGGATCTGCTTCCCGAAGAGGATCGTCAGGCCGAGTCTGCCGAGCAAAACCGCTCCGACGGTTACAATAACACATAAACCCGCCAGGGCAAGATAGGTTTTTCGAAGCATTTTCAAAAAACCGGTATAATCCTTTCGGGCCAGTGCTTCTGAAAAAGCCGGCAGGAACGGATTGAACGCTACAGAAGCAAAAACCTGTACAACCAGCGTCGGGGACGCTATCGTGGAATAGATGCCCAGCTGTTCCGTCCCCAGGGCCTGCTGCAGCACATCCTTGGGTATCAGGTTATGTAAGCTCAGGAGGAACGCGAAAGCGACAATCGGGGCGCATTTTTTCAGCAGGCTGACAACCTCGGGAGAAAAAATGACAGGCCTGATACTTTTCAGTTTGTTTGTTCTGATCCAGTCATAGCACAGGGCCACCGCAAGGTTTCCGCCCGCAATCACAAACAGTGTAACCAGCAGGTTCCCGGTCGCCCGCAATCCCGCCGCGAAAACCGCAACCGTAAGGATTCCCCGGAATATATAGGACTTCCCGATATAATCATACCTGTCATGCTTCTGGTCTTCTCCGTGCAGCACATCGGTAATGGCTTCCGCCACCCGGATCAACATAAACGCGGCAATACAGAGCGTCTGGTAAGGACTGTTCCCGAATGCTGACGATACAACACAGCAGATCCATGCCACGGCGCACGTAAGGAACCTGCTGCCGACATAGATATTGGTTGAATACTCTCCCCGGACGTCTGAAACCTGGTAGTTCCGCATACTGAAGAGGGAGATGGCCGAAAAGCTGCTGCTTGTCGTCATTGCCAGGGAAAGATATCCCGCCGCCTCATAGGAAGCAATATGGTACACGATAACCGTAATAACCCATTGGCATGCGCTGTACCAGACACTTCCGAAGGTGTTCCACGCGATATTCTTTTTAATGTTCGTGTTTATTTCCATTATGCTTTTTTCATCGGCGAATACTTGTCAGCCATATACCGGTAAAAATCGTATACTTCCCTGCTGCATTTGTCCCAGGAAAAACGTTTGGTATTCTCCAGGCCGCGGCGGACAAGATCCGCGTAAAGATCCGGTTCGCTCATCCTGCGGATTTCCTCCATTGATTTTTGCTCGTTCTCCGGATCAAAGTAAATCGCCGCGTCCCCTGCCACTTCCGGAAGCGAGGACTTTGCCTGGCAGATCACCGGGCATCCGCATGCCTGCGCCTCCAGCGGCGGAATCCCGAATCCTTCGTAATCACTGCAGTAAAGAAGGAAGGAGGCGCGGTTGTAAAGATTCCTCAGCGCGTCATTGTCCAGGTACCCCGCTTTTTCATAACGGCCGGGCAGTTCGCTTTCAAGCAGCGCCTGTTCCTTGGGACTGAACGATCCTCCTCCCACTACAACAAGCCTGTAATCCGACAGCCCTTTCACGATTTTCACCGCCAGGTCAAAACGTTTGTAGAAGGTCCTGCTTCCGACAAACAGGATAATCTGCTCCTTTTCCGCCGGCTCGTAATAGTATGTTCCTGTGTCATACCCGCAGTAAATGACCGCGATTTCTCCCTTGTAATCCGGATAGTATTCCAGTAAATCCTTTTTTGTATTCCTGGATATACAGATGATCCCGTCGCTGTGCATGATGGTCTTTTTTTTCTGCGCCAAATGCACTTTGTAAATCGGGGCATGGAAATAGCGTTCAAACGTGCAGTCATACAGGTTGGTGATGTTGATCGCCTTCGGATCCAGGCAGACCCTGTAATAGCTTGAATGAAAAAGATACGGAGTTTCTTCATGGCGACGGATATTGAAATACCGTTTGCCGATCAAACCGGTCGCGCTCCGGATCTCATATTCATGACCTTCCGGTTTCTCCGCGAACATATTCCCTTCCGCGTCACTGTATCGGATATGCGTCGCAGGAAAAGGCGGATTCCTGGTGATTTCAGACCACATCACCGAGACTCCTCCTGTTTTTTGCAGGGAATACACAATATCATCAAATACGACTTTCATTTGCCTCAGCCTTCCCTTTTTGTTTTGCGCCTTGCCGTGTAATCATTGCCGCAGTTTTGAAAACAATCCATCCGATCAGGATATCCAGGGGCAATGTAATCAGCCAGTTTTCCGTCGGACTCATTTTCCCGCAGATCCTCATCACAATCTGCTGGATCGGCCATCCGACAAGATACATCTCATACGAGAGGGAAAACAGCTTCAGATCCCGTTTCATCTGCGGCAAAGCCAGCGTCAGCCCCAGGATGCTGTACGGAAAAAGGATCACCATCCCGAAGTTGAAAACGGGAGTGAGCCCGAGCAGCAGGAACAGGATGAGCATCCCCGCGGCAATCACCGGGTTTAATCTGATTCTTTCCCTGTATTCGTAGAACAGTACTCCCTCGAAGAAGAACACCATCGCCCTGGTTACGGAAACCAGCATATCATGGTGCATTTTATACTGGAAAAACGCAAGCAGGATGATCAGGATTCCTGTCACAAGCATCGTGAGTTGTTTCTTCTTTTTCCGGTCTTTCAGGACCTTCTCCGCGAACACCGCCAGCACAACCAGTCCGATATAGCAGGCAGCCTCAACCGGAAGGGTCCAGAGGGCACCGTTTACCGTGCTGTAGGGCATTCCCCCAAACACGCCGGGAAGGTTATGAACGGGTATCAGGAAACCGTTCAGCAGATAAAGATAGGTCCCTTTTTCCGCCAAGTACTTCGTCAGCGGCAGAGTGCTTATCACCGCTCCCGCGGCCACAGACAATACCACAGCCACCCACAGCGGCGGGAAGATCCTCTCACACCTTTTCCTGGCAAACGTCCATAAAGAATCGCCTTTTTCCAGGGATTTGGTTACATACAGCCCGCTCAGGAAAAAGAAAACCGCAACAGCAACTCCGCCCAGGTTGCACTGTCCGTTCGTAAACCGGCTGAAAAAATCTTCCTCACCGGATGTTACCGCGTAGGAATGACAGATGATCACTCCTGCCGCGCATATAAAGCGAAGAAGATTAATATTGGAGCTTCGGAATTTTATCTTTTCCGCAAGCGACGCATTCATCTCATCACAACCTCAAAAGTCCTTCAGTTCCCTGTAATACATCAGTGTCTCCCTCAGGATCGCTTCAAAAGGCATTTCCGGTTCCCAACCTGTATCCTTCGTCAGTTTGCTGTGATCGCAGCAGATGACCGGCGTGTCACTCGGCCGCATCCGGGCCGGATCCTGGCGGACTGCAACCGGGCATTTTGCCATGCCAATCAGCTGATCCAGGATTTCCTGCGCGCTGTGCGAGCTTCCGGAACCTACGTTGTATGCCTCTCCGGATTTTCCTTTTTCAGCGATCATCCGGTAGGCCCGTACCACGTCCTTCACATGCGTGAAATCTCGCCTGGACGTAAGGTTTCCCACAGTCAGGAACGGCTGTTCTCCCCGTTCAACCTTCACGATACCGCTGGAAAAATCCGGGATCATGAATCCCGTCCTCTGTCCGGCGCCGCCGTGATTGAAGGACCGTGTCATACATATTTTCACCCCATACGCCCGGGCATAGGCTTTCCCCATCTGCTCCTGGGCCGCCTTGGATACAGCGTAGGGATTCATAGGATGCATGGGTGTTTCTTCCGAAACTGACCGGCCGTCTTCCTTCAGGTTTCCGTACTGATCGGAAGATCCCACCAGGAGTACCGATGCTTCCGGGCAGTAATTCCTTGCAGCTTCCAGCAGGTTGACAGCAGCGTTGATATTGATTTCTACCGTCTTTTGCGGAATCTGCCAGCTCCTGCCCACGTCCGCCTGTCCGGCCAGGTGAAAGATAACATCCGGTTTTTCCTCCCGGATAACCCGGCTCACCTGCTCACTGTCAAGCAGGTCCGCCCGAACCGTGCCCGGTGCGGAAACCAGGTCAATACCTGTTACCTCATAACCGTTTTTTTTCAATTCTTCCCGCAGGTATTTCCCGACAAAGCCTTCGCTCCCGGTAATAACTGCTTTGCGGCCCGTCATGCCTGTGCCTCCGCCCGACGCTTCTCCTCCAGTGCAAGCTTCAGGTCATAGTCCGCCATAATTGCGCACAGTTCCTCATAGCTCGTCTTCTGCGGATTCCATCCCAGCCTGGTCCTGGCCTTGGTCGGATCTCCGAGCAGATTCACAACATCCGTAGGCCGGTACCATTTTTCATTCACACAGACAAGCATCTTTCCTGTCTTCCTGTCATATCCTTTTTCATGCAGGCCTTCGCCCCGCCATTCAATCTCTATTCCGTCATGGGCAAATGCCAGCGTTGTGAACTCGCGGACGGTATGCTGCACCCCCGTCGCGATCACATAATCGTCCGGCTGATCCTGCTGCATCATCAGCCACATGCATTCAACATAATCTTTTGCGTATCCCCAGTCCCTCAGGCTGTCCAGGTTTCCCAGTTCCAGGTGATCCTGCAGTCCTGCGGCAATCCGCCCGGCTGCCCGGGTGATTTTCCTGGTTACGAAATTTTCGCCCCGCCGTTCGCTTTCATGATTGAACAGAATGCCGTTGCAGGCAAAGATTCCATATGCTTCCCGATACTGGCGGATCATCCAGAAGCCGTACTGCTTCGCAACCGCGTAGGGGCTGTAGGGATGGAAGGGGGTTTCCTCGTTTTGAGGTACGCTTTCAACTTTTCCGTACAGTTCACTGGTGGATGCCTGATAGACCTTTGTGGTTTTATCGAGGCCGGCGTTATGTACAGCCTCCAGGATCCGCAGCACACCCAGCGCGTCCACATCCCCCGTGTACTCAGCAGCCTCAAAGGAAACCTGCACATGGCTCTGGGCGGCGAGGTTATAGATCTCGTCCGGTTTTACCTGCAGGACGATCCGCTGGATACTGGAGGAATCACTCAGATCTCCCTCGTGGATAATAAGCCTGTCCAGGATATGGTCAATCCGGCAGGTTGTCGGAACGGAAGACCGGCGGATCATGCCGTGTACTTCGTATCCCTTTTCAAGCAGGAGTTCCGCCAGATAAGAGCCGTCCTGTCCCGTAATCCCTGTAATCAGCGCCTTTTTCATGTTGCTTCTTCCTTTCGTCCTTTTCCTCTGTACCCGGGAAATCAAAGCAGTTCCTTACGGTCCTGTTCCTTCAGCTGATCTACGATTTTTTTCACATTCTGCGCGTTCTTCTTGCTGCAAACCATAACGGCGTCCGGAGTTTCAACCACGATAAGGTCCTCCACATCCAGGGCAGTAACGATCCTGCTTCCGGAGTAGATGACGCAGTTCCGGGCACCGAGGGTCATTGTATCCCCCAGGAGAACATTTCCATTCTCATCCGGCTCGTGAAGAATACCCATCATATCCCAGCTTCCCACATCATTCCAGCCGAATTCAGCCGGGATCACCAGGATGTCCCCTTCGGCCGAACAGGGTTCCAGTACCGAGTAATCAATGGAAATCTTCCGGATATTCGGATATACGTCATGCAGGACTTCCTGTTCCCTCGGGGTGTTCATGGCGTCCCCGATGCTCTTCAGGTCCCTGTAGATATCCGGCGCGTAATCCTCTATTTTTTTCAGGATCAGGCTGGCTTTCCAGATAAACATTCCGCTATTCCATGTATATTTTCCGCTTTCAACATACCCCCTGGCGGTTGCCTCATCCGGCTTTTCCCTGAACTCAGTCACCGGTTTCACCCTGCCGGCGGCCGAGGAATCGTATTGGATATAGCCAAATCCCGTAGAGGGAAATGTGGGCCTGATCCCGATGGTCACCAGCTTATCCTGTTCCTCCGCCGTCACAATCGCAATCCGGAAAGCTTCCGTCAGGGCTTCCAGGTCCCTGATGTAATGGTCCGAAGGCGTAATGACCATGACCCCATCGCCATATTTCCGCAGGATCTCCATGGCCGCATACCCGATGCAGGTCGTTGTGTCCCTTGCGTCCGGCTCCGCCAGGATATTGCCGGGAAATACCTTCCCCTGCGTAGCCTGGATAATCGCTGAAGCCTGGGAATCCGCTGTAATAATGAAGATGTTGCTTTTCCCGATCACCGTTGCCATTCGTTCCACAGCTTCATTGAGCATAAGATCCCTGCCTGAAAGATTAAGCAGCTGCTTGGGGGTTTTCTGCCTGGACAGCGGCCAGAAGCGGGTACCACCGCCCCCGGCCATAATCACACCGTAATGGTTCATGCGTCTCCGGCCTCCTGATCCGGTAATGATTGGATTAATAGTTTTGATACGCTTTGCTGTAAAAATGCATCAGCAGTTTGGCAATCGGCCTGATCCAGAACCTGCGGAAGATCTCATATTCATTGTTGTACCTTTCATTTGAGGTCTTAAGCAGCTGAACCGTCTGGTTCTCATCATTCATCCGATGATGCAGTAAGATTTTATCAACATAAACGAAGGTTCCCTTCACTTTGGACAGCCGCTCCCACAGGTCCCAGTCCATCGATGCCTTGTATGCTTCCCGGAACACTTCCTCTGGCAATTTGTCCGCCACATGGATCACCGACGGGTGCGTGATGGGATCTCCGAAGCAGAGGGTCAGTCGCTTACCCAGCCATGTGCCGGCAAACCATTTGATCTTCATCGGCCAAAGCATTATTTTCTTGATCCGGATCATGGAGGACTGCCTTTTATCCACAACATCATTGTGCATCTCGATATAATCCGTAAAGGAGATAATCGGGTCCTTTGCATTGTTCAGAGCCTTCAGGCTTTCCTCCACAAAGGTTTCCTTCAGGATTTCATCCTGGTGCGCAAGCATGACAAGCTTTGTGTCCGCCTGCTTCAGCGCGAAATTATAGTCCCTGATTTGTCCCCCATGAGGATTGACGCGGATCTCTATATTGTATCTTTCGGCAATCTCCCGAACAAAATCATTTGGGGTGGATGTGGATATCAGGAGGCGGGGCTTCACTGTCTGCCTTATGATGGAAAGAATGCTTTCTTCCAGGTACCTGCACTCCTTGTATGTGCACACAACCAGTGTGATGTCATCCCCGGTGAAATGATTATAGCTTTTCATTCTTGCTAGACTCCATTATTTTGTTGATAAGGGTCGGATCTCCCCAAACCCCGGGCGAGTCATACGGCCGGTCCGGAAATGCGCCGTATTTCAGCCGGATTGAAAAATGATGCTCCTTAATGTAGCTTTCAACCTTCTCCGCCAGCGGTATGGGGTCTCCTGTACAGACATTAATGATCCCGTTGATCTCTTTCTGGACGCTGGCCGCGCAGATCATCTCCGCCAGCCTGTCCACATGTATGAAATCAAACTTGTTCTTTCCCGTGGTAAAGGGGAACTCTTCCTTGCCGTCTTCCTCAGCCTGGCACAGTTTTGCGAAAATCGAGCTGCCCCTGGTATCGTCCCCATAGATATAATAGGCCCTCAGCCAGTGCAGGCTGACATCCTTGTCCTTTGCGTAAAGCATCAGCGCCTGCCGCAGCGCGTTCTTTGCGATGCCGTACATGGACATGGGGTTGCAGGGAGTATCCGCGTTAATGGCACCTTCCCAGTATCCGACCTCATGCATCGTACCCATCACCGTCAGGTATTTCAATCCCCCGTCGATCATGTTCTCCAGGAATGTAAGGTGGGCGGACAAGTCTCCCAGATGGGCTTTCGAATTGTGAATGAACCCATCCCTCCAAGCCATGTGAACCAGGACATCCGGCCTTCCCAGCTTTTCAAAGATGTCCTTTTCCCCGGAAAAGATCGGCTCGTCAACAATGACAGCCCTGTCATCAATCCCTTTGTACTGAAAATCAGACACATAAACATCGTGTCCTTCATTCAGGAAAACTTTCACAACATGCCTGCCGATGTATCCCGCAGCCCCTGTGATCAGTACTTTCATAGTGACATCCACGCCTTTCTCTTCCGTTTTTCTGTTTGAGCTTTTCTTGTGCTCTGCAATATATTTGATCTGTTAACGGCTTTCTGTTGAATAATCAACTTGATAAATCCTGAACATCCCGGAAAAATCTTTCAGAACAAAACTGACTTCTTCTGTTGACAAGCCCTCCAGCGATTTGTTTGTCAATATATAAGATACTTCCATGGTTTTCAGGTCGTTCACATTCAATGATAGATCCATTAAATCTTCAACATAGCCAACACTGAATGTGGTTTCTTCATTCTGGACCAGGTTGATTCCGATTTGTGAAACATATCTGTTGTAAGAAAATTCATCATCTTTTTCCGGATCCATTTTGTACCACAGTTCCAAATTCGGATAATTATTCACACAGTTTATTGTCGGAGCTCCTCCCATAAGCGGAACCATGCCAAATGGATATCCAAGACCCTCCACAATCCATTTCCCGGAAGGATCTTCTTTGGCAATCCTGTTAATTTTCTTTACAATGTCGCTGTTGTCCACTTCCGCCATACCACGCTGAATCGGATTAACTGCTCCCGCGGAAAACAAAGATGCGATCACCATGACCAAAGCGAACCACCGGCACGTGTTTTCGTTTTTCCCTGAACGGAATGCAAACCATACAATAAGAAAAACAAACAACGCCATACCAAAGAGCATCAAGTTTCCCTCTGTTATACCGCCGGTATTTTTTAATTGATATACAACAAACCCGGAAAACAGAACAGAGACCGGAAGTGCAATATACCATTTAACCTGATCTTTCAATAATGAAACACCGCGGAAAAACAGAACAAACTGTACAAAGCTGAACCAGGGAACAACCCTGCTGGACATAGTAAATGACATGAATGTTATTTTCCGGAGCACTTCCGGAACCGGAATAAATGCAAATAAGGCAAAGAAGCCGCTCAGTATCATCATAACAATACTGAACACATCCGTTTTCTTATCCCGTATCATTGCATAGCAGCAAAGCAGGATACCCATCGGGAAGAAAGATATGAAACTCGCCGCTTCACACGGATTTGCTCCCGGAACATACTGATAAGTATACGGAGACAGAATATTCAGATATTCTTTGAATATATCGGAAAAAACTGCCGGAGCATTTCTCCTTGTTGAGCCGGGATATACCGTGTTGATCATATCATGGATCGAAGACGCGGACCGTGAATAAATCAGCAATCCGGCAAGCACGAGCAATACCAAAGCTCCTGCAATAATCGGAAGATCCGCTTTCAGTTTCAGATGAATCTTCTGCCTGTTGCTGATGATAATCCAGATCAGGCAGGCCAGCATAAAATATGCCGCGGGAACCTGCCATGCCGGATACATGATCAGGATGAAACAGCCGGCAAACATGATTACCAACAGTGCACAGAATATTTTCTTTGTTACGGATGTCGTCGTTAAGTAATGATAAGCGGATAACAGCAGAATAAAGCAGGAGGTAAACATCTCATAACATGAACTCTCCCACCATTGCACAAACGGCGAGAAAAAGAAACAACAGGCAAATGCGAAGGACAGTTTCCTGTTTTTGCACACAAGCATGAAAAAGTCAAAGGAAAGCAGGAACAGGAGAACAACCGCTCCGATATGATTGAATGACAATCCGTAGGATGCTGACCCCATGATCAGATAACCCCAATTAAGCGGCCGGAAAAACGCGCTGATGTCTCTGGCAATGCGGCCCGCTATCAGTGAGTTTTCAGTGGTAGTTGCACGAATCAGGGTGGAAAACGAGGGATAATTCTCAAAACTTAGTGCCTTTGTGATTCCTATTGCTTTTGCCCATTCGTCTGAACGGATTCCTCTTGACTGTCCGAATATGATCCCATTCTGGTCAGTACTGCCCAGGTAACCTACCCATTCATGTAAACTTGAATAGTTCAGGTTCAGCATAACGCAGATGATAAAGACGCATCCGCCGATCAGCCAACGGTTTTTGTACAGCCAGTCCCCGATATGATAATTGTTTTTTTTGGAAACATATAAAATGCCATACAGAGCCAAAAACAGAAGTGCAACGGCAGGTAAAAACGGGTGAAGAATATAATTCAGAGCAGACTCTAAACTGTTTATTTGTCCAAGATGATAATATACGCTCAGAAAGCTGCTCAATGCCAATGAGGCAACAAATGCCCAGGTCAGATCGCTTATAAGCATTGCTTTAAAGGAATCTATTGAATCATGCCAAAAGACGTTCTGCTTATAAGCAATTACGATACAGCAAACAGCAAATAACAGCAGTGCAATCAGCAGGCATCTTTTCCATTGAAAAATGCCCGCCTCATTCCGCTTTATCACAGTGGTTGCGTCGCAATCGATCTGTTTCAGCGCTGCTTCCCCGTTTATATCTATTCTCAGGAAAGAAAAATGCCCCTTCGGAAGCATAACTGGTGTATTATTGTCTCCGGCTTTTGCCAGCACGGAAAAGCCATGTTCTTCAGAAAAGCCGCTGCCATCATCATAATAGATCTGTATATTAATATCTTTGGATAAAGGTTCGCCGTATCTGATCATAATATCTGAAAGAACTACATCATGCGAAACCTCCCAGATCATTTGCGGATCATTGCCTGTAGGAATATAAATTCCATCCACGTATTCACTCTCATAGAACCGGGTATTGTTATCCGGAAACAGCTGATATATTGCTGAATCCATTGTTTCTTCAACCGTACGCCCTTCAGCAAAATGATCAATTATCAGCTCTCCGGCAATGGAAATGCAAATACATATCAGCAGTGAAAAAATGAGTCCCCTGATTACCTTTGTTTTCATTCTTTATGCATATCCTTTCCCATCTTATCACTTTCTTTGTTGTAACTGATGCAGTCACTTGCTTACTTGGGTTTTGTAATGCATCTTCCTGATTTGATATCGCGGTCAGAATTTATAGGAAAAATCTTCCTTCCCCAATGTCAGGTTTGGATTATAGTAGGGATCACCATCTTCCAGCTCTTTACCCCACTTTTCCATAAATCGGTCGATTTCTCCTTTGAACCGCTTTTGCTTTTCGGGATTGTCCTCGGTTCCGCGGCTTTTGCTCTCATAGTGGTACAACTCCGCATAGGGAGTCCAGACGATCAGGTATCCGGCCTTCCGGATCCGCATGCACAGATCCACATCATTGAACGCCACTGCAAACTTTTCGTCCAGGCCATCTATTTCATCCCAGACTTTCCTTGGCATCATAATGCATGCAGCAGTAACCGCTGACAAGTTCTGAACGATTGCCAGCCTGCTGGCATATCCGTATTCTCCGCGCCTGAAGTATTTATGAGAGTGCCCGGCCACGCCGCCGATGCCGAGAATAACCCCGGCATGCTGGATCGTATCATCCGGGTAATAAAGCATCGCCCCGGCAGCACCAACATCCTCCCGCTGGACAAACATCAGCATCTGCTCCATCCAGTCCGGCGTAATCACTTCAATGTCGTTATTCAGCAGCAGAATGTATTCTCCTCGGGTCTCCCGCACCCCAAAGTTGTTGATTGCGGAATAATTGAATTCACGTTTCCACGTGATCACCCGAATCCGGTTGTCCTTTTCAATTTCCCGGTAGTATTCAAATGTTTTTTCTTCCGTGCTGTTGTTCTCAACTACAATTATTTCCCAATTGTTCCAGGTGGATTTTTCCCGTATGGAGTTCAGACACTTCTCAAGGTCATCCCTGTGGTCCTTATTCGGAATTACGATGCTGATCAGCGGATTCCCCTCAATTTCATATTGCACCTTATAGTTTGACAGAACCGCCGCATCCGTTACAGTTCCCTTCAAGCCGATTCGATCCAGGTGCTCAGCAATCGCTTTCTTTGCGGCTTCCATAGTATATGGTTTGGCGGCGATATCTGATGCGGTGGAATCTTTGTGACTCCGCCAGAAATACAGCACCTTCGGAATATGAACAATGTGTTCCGCCTGTTCTGTCAATCGAAGAATCAGATCATAATCCTGACTTCCGTCAAATCTCTCCCTGAACCCGCCGCCGGCTTTTTCCAGCAGATTCCTTTTAAAAACAGTAAAATGGCAGATATAATTATAACTGCGCAGCGTATCCGGTGCATAGTCCGGCTTGTAATTCATCCAATATGCATCTGTAGGATCTTCGTGAAATGTACATTCATCCGAATAAATGAAATCCGCCTTTTTTTCGCATATTGCTTTCATATACTCGAAAAGGGCATAAGGATGCAAAAGATCGTCATGATCAAATAAGCCTATATAATCTCCCGTGGCCATCTCAAGGCATGCATTTGTATTACCGCTTATCCCAAGATTCTTATCCAGTTTCCTGTATTTAATCCGCGAATCCTTCCGGGTATATTTTTTGCAGACCTCCCCGACATAGGAATGTTCAGCATCGCTGCCATCCGCCAGGCACAATTCCCATCCTGAGTAGGTCTGATCCAGTACAGACTGGATCATCGCAGCCAGATAGTTTTTCGGCGTATTGTACAATGGCACAAGGATACTGAAAACAACCTTCTTGTCAAATTTTGTATTCCTTTGCCTTGCAGTTTCATTCCTGGAAACATAGGTACTGGTTTTCTTTTCCGTGGCCTCATCTTTCTTCAGCTGTTCCCTGGCATATCCCGGTCCATGCCTCAATGTCAGCTTTAAAAATCTTGCCGTATGATACAACGCGTGCCGTTTCTTTACAGTCTTTTTTATCTTGTCCAGAGAAGCCCGCAGAGGCTTTGTCATCTTCCAGGAAAAGGAATTAGCGATTTCGTTATACTGCGCTTCCTTGTTTCGAAGCAGACTGTTCTGGTTCCTGATGTGAACATCCTTATCATGCACCATCTGATCCAGGTTCCTGATGTGATCATCCTTATCATGTACAAGTCGATCCAGGTTCCCGATGTGCCTGTCTTTATCCTGGATCAGCAGCTCCATCTCTTCGATTTTTTCCGCTGGGGATCTGGAGTCTTTTAAATATCGGCTCAGGTAATGGTATTTCAGCTTTTCACCATGCACATGATACTGGAAATCCAGCTCCATTTTTCCATAAGTATCCTGTTCTTCCGGCTTTATGCCAAACCAGCCAAGAAAGTCCTCCATGGAGACGCCGCTGAAAAGAGACTCCCTCAGTTCATAATGCAGGTATCGCAGCGCACGATAACGGATAAAACCGACAGGAACACTGAAGTTGAAAACCCATTCGTAATCGATACACTGCAGCCGACCGTCTGTTTCCATAAAATTGGAAAACAATCCGTCAATATTGGCCGGACAGACCGCAGGCACTTTCCCGGGCTCCACGTCCCCGAAGATTTTCCGGAATTCCCCGCAGGCTTCAAAGTCACAGCGATACTCCTGCTTTACAGAGAGAATTCTCCCGAGCATCTCCTCCGCTTCACGGATCAGGCTTTCCCGGTCTCTGTAATCATTCTCCAGCTTTTCCTTCAGGGAAACGCCTTTCACAAACGGGAAAACAAGCGTATCGTTCTCACGCTGAACCGAAATCAGCTGAATATCGGTATAGTAATCCTCCATCAGCGTCCGATTGTTTTCGATCGTGTTGATATGTGCCTTCGCCGCGGGCTCTGTCGCCCGCTTTGCAACATACTTTTCCCCGGACGGGCGCACTCTGATCTCTGTAGCAATTCTGAAATCCGGTTTTCTCAGAGAATTGTATTTAACATATAATACCTGATCCATGTTCCGTTAATCCTGCTTTCCTGATTCGCTGTCTTTCTGCTTTACATTACTGTTTTCTGTCTGCCCGCAGATAACAAGGAAGGAATTTGCAAACTGTTCAAACATTCCGTCCCGTATCAGTTCATTCATTGCCTTTTCTTCGTTAAACAGTCTCATTCTCGCCCGGTCATAGTTCGGCGTGTTTCCGGAAATCGGATAGCGTTTGGGCAGTTTTTTTTCAGAATAAACCTCCAGCGGCAGTTTATAATCCGGCAGCGGATAGTAAAACTCCTGATCTCCGAATCCGGCGTCTTTCAGCAGCTGTTCCAGTTCTTTTCTGGAAAAGGTCCGGACCCGATCCACGCCGTCATATCCGGTAATTCCGTCAAAAGCCTTTCCTGTATGATCCTCCGATGCACCGGCCCAGTATTTGATCCCATATTTGTTTTCAATCGCAACAATCAGCTTTCCGCCGGGCTTCAGATATTCCCTTGCCTTTTTCAGCATGTCCATAAACGGCGAATTGCTGTTGATATAATAGATCGAGTATTCCAGTACGCCGATCAGGGTCACATAGTCAAATTTCTCCTCCGTGTGAATATCCTCAAAATTCCCGACAAAAATCTCAAGGTTTCCTGCGTTCCGATTGCGATACGCGTTAATCAGGGACCTGCGCCTGGAGAGGTCAATCGCCGCTACTCTGCCGCACTTCCTGCAGAGCAGGCCGGAAACCGCTCCGCATCCGGCTCCGATCTCCAGCACGCTTTTCTCTTTCCCGAATTCGTACCACTCCAGGAGGTTTTCCCGGATCGGAGAAAGATGATAAAGCAACGCCCAGTCTGTTTCCCGGGTGATCACTTCTTCATACGACTCCTCCTGCCGGACGATCTCCAGCAGTCTGTCTTCAATATCCCCGTCACTGTATTCATCTGTTCCTTTATAAAACTGATAATTGAGTTTTACGTTGCCGATCTTCTCAAATTCCTGTTTATCCATTTTGTACTTCCTTTCCGGAGTACTGAATCCTTGTCTGCATGTCAAAAAAGCCAACCACTGTTTTAGGGCAAGCGACCCGAATCATGAAAGCATCATATACTCTGTGAAAAACCTCGAAATCTCCGTTCCTGAATCCCGTAACTCCCAAGCAAACCAGGTACTCATCACTTTTCAGGTTCATTTTCTGGGTGAAGGAAATGACCCGTACATCCCCATCCTGAACCGTTCCTGTGTTAAAACTTTCATACATGGTATTTGTGCCGCACAAATCCGTTCCCTGTTTGTTACGAATCGTCAGTGCGAATACAGGCTCTTCAATATGCTGATGAAACCGAACCTTCATCCGGACCGTATAGTTTTCTCCTCCACTGAGGACATTCGTCATCCGGCCCTTTTCATCCATCGCACAGTAATCAAGAATCTCTGCCGCACCATTCCCATACGTGGAGCTTTCCGGATTCAGTTCCATACTTTCACGCCAGGGCTTTCCGTCCGTTGCTTCCGGCAGAGCACTGTCCACTGTCTTCGTTTCAGAAGGCGCCTGATCCTCTGCAGTGTTCTCTCCCGCGAGAACTTTCTTGTACAGGTCAATGATCTCCTTCGGCTCACCTTCCGCGACCTTTCTGCCCCGATTCAGCAAAATCACCCGATCACAGTATTTGTTAATGCTGCCCAGATCATGACTGACAAACAGGATAGTCTTTCCCTGTTTCTTGAATTCCTCAAACTTATGATAGCATTTTACTTGGAAAAATGCGTCTCCGACAGACAACGCCTCATCCACGATCAGGATTTCCGGATCGATATTGATCGCAACCGCGAAGGCCAGCCGGACAAACATACCGCTGGAATATGTTTTTACCGGTTGATGAACAAACTCTCCGATATCCGCAAAAGCGAGGATGTCCTCCATCTTCCGGTCGATTTCTTCCCGGGAAAACCCGATCATCATTCCGCTAAGGTAGATGTTCTCAATTCCCGTATATTCCATGTTGAATCCGGCACCAAGCTCCAGGAGGGCAGAGATTCTTCCGTCTACGACAACTTCTCCGCCGGTCGGATTCAGCACGCCGGTGATAATCTTCAGAATCGTGGACTTTCCGGCACCGTTTGTCCCAATGATCCCCACCGTTTCTCCCCGGTGAACCTGAAAACTGACATCCTGAAGCGCGTAATGCTCCCGGTAATATATTTTTCTCTTCAGCGAAAAGGCTTCCCGGATTCTGTCTCTTGGCTTATCATACAGCTTGTATATTTTGCTGACGTGATTCACTTGAATTGCAGTTTCTTTCATTTCCTGACTCCTACAGCACATCCGCATAATGCTTTTTCAGATTTTTAAAAATCAGCATGCCCGCACACAAAATGACTACTGCGATTCCCCAGAAATAAAGTGTCTGTCCCGGCGTTTCCCAGAACCAAACCTTGTTGATCATCGCATTCCTGTATCCACTCACGATATAATACATTGGATTGGCTTTCAGAATCGACCGAATTATTCCCCCGGTCAGGCTGGTCTCAATGTTCCACATGATAGGAGTAGCCCATACAAGGATCTGGAGCACGATATTGATGATCTCCGAAAGGTCCCTGAAGAACACTACAATCGCTGAAGTCAGGTAACTTAACCCCAGAGCAAGCACAAATGTTGCGAAGGAATAATAAATCACCTGCAGGGTATACAGATCCGGTGCATATCCATACGCCCAGAAAATCGTTATCATTACCAGAACAAAAAATGCATGAACGTATATAGATGCCATTACCTTCACAACCGGAAGGATACTGATTTTGAAAACAACCTTCTTAACCAGATAGCTGTAACTGGTCAGGCTCGCCGTTCCGTTCGGCAGTGCATCCGCAAAGAAAAACCACGGAACCAGGCCCGAAATAAGAAACAGCACAAAGGGTACCTGAACGCCGCCCATAGCCTGTGATCCGGCCCGCAATCCCTTCTCAAACACGAACCAATAAATCAGCACTGTTATGATCGGCTGAACAAAAGCCCAGAATATTCCCATGAGGGAAGCTGCATACCGCGTTTTGAAATCGTTCATTGACAGCCTGAAAATCAGAACACGGTTTTGCCATAGATCGGCAATCATGGAAAAAAGCGTTTTTACTATCTTCTTCATGTTCACGTTTTGCTCCTGCGCAGTAGATTTCCCCTGTCAGATGAGTCATACTCAACCGCTTGCAAATTGTCCCCTCTTGAGTGCTTTATCCAAAAGCAAACCGATAAAACCAAATACTCCGTGAGCTTTTACGGATGTGATCGTCCGCTTGATTACATTCATTCCCTTCAGGAAAAGAAGTCCCCTGAAATTTCCTCCGCCGGAGCCCGTGCTTCCCGTCAGTTCCCGGAGAATCTTCTCCCCGCTGCTTTGAATGCTCAGTTCATTCTCTGCCTTCTCCGAGACCTTCTTCCGGACCTCCTCCCGAGTAACAGGATCATCGACCAGCTTGCAAATGGCCTTCGTCCATTCTTCTGCAGTGTTTTCGCACAGGATCGCACAGCCCGGGAAAGCCTCCAGCCGGTCATAGGGAGGAACGTTGGAATAAATCCCGGCGATTCCCGCCGCCGCGTATTCCACAAACTTGTTGTAATGCTTGCAGGCATGGAAGGGAGTTACCGGCATAGGCGCCAGCCCGATATCCCATTCCGCTTCGTTCAACGTCTTCCTGTAATCGTCGTATGAATTGGTGTAGGGTATACAGGACGCGCCGATCTCATCCGCATAGGACGGCCTGGCCCCGAAAAACTCAAAAGATACTTTATCCCCGTACTTTCCTTTGACCGCTTTCAGCGATTCCCTCAGGACTTCCTCCAGGTCACCTGCCCTGTCCACGGATCCCGCGAACCCGATCCGAACAGGCTTCTGCGAATCATGTGCTTTGAAGGGTACAGGGTGGATTGCCGGTTCCTCGATCCGGATGACTTTCTTCCCATTCGCGTATTTCCGAAGCAGCAGGGGAGAAGGAGAAATCAGCACATCGCTGATGCGGATAATTTCCCGGATACACTGTTGAATGCTCTTCTGGTTGTAGTAGGCGGCGCTGCTTACCGTATCCGGGATGTTCAGCAGGTCATCGTCAATCTGGTATACCAGGGTTTTCCCGGCCTGCTTCAGCCTTTTCACCAGCTGCAGCTGATACCAGCTGTCCAGCCGGCCCAGGAGCGCGATTTCCGCCCATTCCAGATCCGCTTTTTTCAGGCGCATTTCCTGGATTGCCCGGTATTCCACCTTTCCCTCCGCCGCCAGCGCTTCCATCTGACAATGGCCGCACAGCCGGATGGAAGGAATCATCCGCCGGTAGATCAAAAGGACATGGGGGATTTTCTTCTCCACGGTTTTCCTTCTCTTCCCTTCCGCTCTCTCTTTTATTCCCTATCCCAGCAGGGCAAACCCGATTTTCCGTTCCGCCCCGTGGATCAGCCCGGCATATTTCAGGTAAAAGCCGATCCCGCTCTTCTCTTTCTCAAACCCTTCCAGGAACAGTACGTCCTCCCCAGTCAGCTTGTCCCGGTATATCTCCCGGAAGCAGGCGGCCTGCTCCTTTTTCCGCCGAATGGTCTCCCGGACCTCCTCCAGCTTCCCCAGCCGATCCCGGCGGTACCCTGCGCTGCCTACATGCTTGGCCCCCACAGCATTCTCTCCATGCTGGCGGTAGGTTCCCAGGGGCTCGTCGATATAGACAATCCGCCCGAACCGGGCGGCTGCCGCCGCCATCCACCAGTCGTGCATGAGGATCCGGCCCTTCACGTCCTTCCCTGCGCCTTCAAGGGCCAGGAGCGACAGCGGCCGGTTCACCGCCATGGCCCCGCCGGTGACCACATTCTGCATCAGAATAGACCGGTAATCAAACTCCCTGAAATACTGCTTCTGGTACCGCATCAGGGAAGGAGCCAAAGGCGCCAGCTTCTCATCCACAGGCACCTGGTCACAGAAAACCAGCAGCGGTGTTTCCGCCCCGAAGGAGGCTTCCGCCTCCTCCATGGCCTTCCGGAACTTTGCCACCTTCTCCTTCTCCCAGGTATCGTCCTGGTCGCAGAACATCTGCCAGCCTGCAGAACACTGCCCGGAGAGAAAGAAGAAATGATCCCTTGCATTTCTGAAACGCTTTCCGGCGGAAATCCGCCGGATCTTCTCCGGATACTTTTCTGTATATTCCCGGAGGATTCCCCATGTCCCGTCTTCGGAGCCGTCGTCTGAGACCGTCAGGTGCCAGCCCTCATCCGTCTGGCAGAGGATGGAATCAATCTGTTCCCGCAGGAAGGCTTCGCCGTTATAGGTAGCCATCAGGATCTCAATGGTTTCCGTCATCCCGGCGCCTCCTTCCCCGCTTCTGCTTTATTCTTGCTTCTTTCTTACTTCTCTTCTTTGCTGCCCGCATATTTGCCGGCCCGGTTCCCCAGGATCCGGGCCCCACAGTTGGCCCAGAAGGAAAACACCTCAGGAATCCTTCCCTTCCGCAGCAGCTGCAGGGTCACCGTCTTCACCATCCGGAGGCCTTCCCCGGAAATGCTTCCGTTTTCAAACCGGTCCCCGTACTTTGCCAGGAACTCCCCGATCTTCTTGTTCCGGTCGTATTCCTGCCGCAGGGTATAGTCATGGGAATGGAAAACCTCCGCTTTTCCCTGGTAGCAGAGAAGGTATCCCGCTTCCAGGAAATCTGCAGCAATGAGCATATCCTCATTGGTCATGAGGGGATGGGTAAATCCTCCCACCGCCTCATAGGCGGAAACCCGGTAGGCCGCGCATACATCTGACAGCAGATAGGCCTTGACGCCCCTCCGCCCCATGTCTTCCTTTCCCCAAGTGTCCGTTTCCTCCGTGTACCGGAAGGCCCGCACCGCTTTTTCCCTTGCACTTGCTTCCGGCCGGGCCACCTGCCGGCCGCAAACAGCGGCCACCCGCGGGTCCCCGAAGGGCTCCAGCAGTTTTTCCATGCAGTCCCTGCCGCAGGGAAGGGCGTCCTGGGTCATGAACACCACAAAGGGAACCGTGCAGAAGCGCAGCGCCTTATCCCTGGTTCCCCCGTGGTCAAAGTCCTTCCGCTCCACGGTAAGAACCCGGACAGCAGGAAGATCCCGGACCTGGGAAACCGTATCATCCTCTGAGGAGGAATCCACCACCACGATTTCCGCAGGAGGAACCGTCTGCTCCAGCAGGCTTTCCGCCAGATGCCGGATGGTCTCCCCTGCATTGAGGGTGGGGATGATTACAGCATATGATTTATCCATTTACTTCTTTTCCTGGTTCACCATTCCACCGAAGAAGGTCCGGAAGAGAATGGCAATATCCAGTCCAGCGCTCCAGTTTTCAATGTACCACAGGTCCAGTTCGATCCGCTTGGTAATGCTGGTATCTCCCCGGTATCCGTTCACCTGGGCCCAGCCGGTCATTCCCGGCTTCACCTGGTGCTTCACCATGTAGAAGGGTACTGTTTCCCGGAACTGCTCCACAAAGAAGGGAAGCTCCGGCCGAGGGCCCACCAGGCTCATGTCCCCCTTCAGGACGTTGATGAGCTGGGGCAGCTCATCCAGGCTGGTCTTGCGGATGAGGCTTCCGAACTTCGTCCTCCGGTCATCTTTGTTTTTCGTCCAGGCAGTGTTCTCTTCGTTATTGACCTTCATGGAGCGGAATTTCAGCATCCTGAATTCTTTCCGCTCATATCCCACCCGGATCTGTTTGAAAAGAATCGGGCCGGGAGAGGACAGCTTTACCCCTATGGCAATACAGAGCATTAAGGGAGAAAGGATCACCAACCCCAGTCCGCTGGCCAGGATATCAAATCCCCGTTTCAGCAGCGACCAGCCGATATTGTCCAGCCGGTTGGACCGCATGTTGATAAGCTTGCTCTTTCCAATGGTTTCAATGGTGGGGTTCCCGGGAATAATATCGTTGTAGAAGGGAATAATAGAGTATTTCACACCGTTCCGTTCACAGATGGCAATAATCTCCCGGATCTTCGGGTAATCCTCCGGATCCAGGGCAATCACTGCTTCGCTGATCTCCGGATCCGCCAGCTCCCCGTCCAGGGCATCAAAATCCCCCAGGAGCTTTCCGCCCTCCGGGGCTTCGCCCCGGCCGACAAAGCCCTTGATGTTGAATCCCAGGTCCCGCTCGTTCCTGATATCCCGGCCAAACTGTGCCGCCAGCGTTCCGGTTCCAATGACCACCACATGCTTCAGGTTATACCCCTGGCCCCGGACACGGTTCAGGAGAATCCGCAGGAAGGCGTATTTTCCAACAAGGAAAAAGAGGGTCGCCACATAGAAAACAAACAGCACGCCCCGGGAGAATTCCATCAGCCGGAACAGGAACAGGAAGGTGGAGGCAATCAGGGTAGCCATGGTGGTCCCGATCCAGAGGATCCGGATCTTCCAGCGGATCCGCCTTGTCCGGGTTGAATTGTAGAAGCCCAGCAGGGACAGGATAAACAGCAGCACCACCGCATAGGCCAATGCCAGCAGCACCGTTTTTCCGCTGACGGCGGCCACGTTGTTCTGCTGCCCGTCAAAGAAATCCAGCCGGATCCAGGAAGCCAGCATATAGGCCAAAACCACCAGCAGCAGATCCATCAGGGCACTGATCCTGTTCAGAAACCGCTGATTCTTCCGGACCATGCCGGCTCACCTCCCCTCAAAAAAAGAAAAAGCTCCGCCGGGCAAGGCAAAGCCTTGCCATAGCGAACCCTCTGTCCCACGCTCCGGGCCGCCGGCAAACCACCGCGCGCCCCTTCCCGCTGTCTGTGATTCCAAGGTATACGTCCACCACAGTCCCGGCTGCCGCTGGCACATAGTAAGACATTTTATTGTACCGCAAGAAGGGCGAAACGTCAAATTTTATAAGGGTTCAGGGGCGCTTAACCGTTCATGGCCCCTGCTCTCTCCTCACCGCAGCTCCAGGGTCGCCGGCGCCTGAGTGAAGTCATAGGTAGTAATTTTCTCTTCCTTACACCATGCCTTCATGTCCTTCACGTCATACTGCTCTCCCGTCATGGGATATTCCGGGGCAATCCGGGAAGTTGACCTTCGGATAACAGCTGATCATAGAAGGGTATGGGCTGTTCCCAATTCCCGTGATAGTTGTCTGTAAAGTAATATCTTTCCCTTATTCCTCTGACCGGAAGAACTTCCTCTGCTTGATGTAGAATACCACCCCGATGGCAATCCAGACCACCAGCATGATATAGCTCTCTTTTCCGAAGTGGACTCCGTTCAGTCCCGGAATCGGAACCAGCTGCAGGATCATGAAGATGGCGGAGAAAACAACGCCGGTAGCCGCCATGGTTTTCAGGAACCGGGTTCCGTCCCCGTCCCGCCGGGCTGTAACCAGGGTGCTGGCGCTGGTAAAGAAGTACCCGATACTCGCCCCGATGGCGGACATGTCCACAAACCATCCCAGGGCTTCCCGGCCCAGGATCGGACCGGACAGGGACACCAGGATGCAGAAGATCATAGCGTTCCGGGGAGTTCCGTACCGCTTGTCCACCTTTCCGAACCACTCCGGCAGGTAGCCATCCCGGCTCATGGAATACATGAGACGGGAGGAAGCAAGATAGAATCCCATAATACCTGAAAGCACAGCGCAGGATACGCCCAGGCCCACCAGTACCTTTCCGAATCCACCCAGCAGCTCCTCCGCCGCAACAAGCACCACCCATTCCCCGGCCATGACCCGCTCCGGCCAGTTGGCCAAAGCTGCCGCCGCAACCGTGTTGTTGCTGGTATACACAAAGCAGCCGAACACGATGGCAATGATCATGATGAAGGAAACCTTCCGGAAGCTGAAGTTGAACTCTTCCGCCGCCTGGGGGATGGCGTCAAAGCCTACATATGCC
>OCTW011617922.1_pt1 | contig 31394 bp, 20 predicted proteins | sample 1539671 | NCBI WGS metagenome assembly OCTW01 (sample SAMN02144230, study PRJEB22623) | gut metagenome | biome: sheep rumen | host: Ovis aries | place: New Zealand | reverse complement strand
AAAACGTTTGGGCAAAAAATTCGTAAAGCGCAATCCTTATATATTATCTTTGCAGCGACAATAAGTAAAGACCCAACTTAATTATTAAATTCTTTTTAAAACGATTATGGAGAAAATGAAAGTTAATGGAGAGACTGTTGCGGCCTCTCACCAGAATGCACTCGCAGTAGAACAGTTTCTGCAAGAAAACTACCAGTTCCGTCGCAACATCCTTAACGGCAAGGTAGAGTTTATGATCAACACCACCCAGCAGACCACCAGCCAGTCTGCCTGGTCACCTCTCACCCCTGAGGCCTTGAACAGTATTGTTCGCAAGGCCAAACAGGAGCAACTGACGAAAGGCAGTCCAAAGACGGATATCGTCGAAGTGATTCACTCGGACGCCACCCCCACTTACAACCCCATCCGCGAGTATCTGGATCAACTGCCACGCTGGGATGGGCAGAACCATCTGGGGCAACTTCTCAGCCGCCTGCCAGGCATCACCAGCGAGCAGATGAGTTTCCTGGCTGTGTGGTTCCGCTCTGCAGTAGCCCACTGGCTGCAGATGGACACGCTGCATGGCAACGAGTGCGTGCCCACCCTGATTGGTGCTCAAGGCTGTGGCAAGTCCACCTTCCTGGCCCGTCTGCTACCACCATCTCTGCGCGAGTATTATCTCGACCATCTGAATCTGAGCAACAAGTTCGACAAAGAGATGGCACTCACCAACAATCTGATAGTGAATCTCGACGAGCTCGATGCCATCCGCCCCAGTCAGCAGGCAGCCCTCAAGCAGACGCTATCCAAGAGCAAGGTTAACGGGCGCCCCATTTATGGCTGTTCGCAAGACGACCGTCCACGTTATGCCTCGTTTGTGGCAACCACCAACAATCCCCATCCCCTGTCGGATGTTACAGGAAGTCGTCGGTTCATCTGTCTGGAGATACCACAAGGACAGTATATCGACAATTCGGGTGATATCGATTACGCCCAACTCTATGCACAGATAGTGTACGAGCTGAAAGCGCAGAAATCGCCCTACTGGTTCGACAACGAGCAAGTGGCACGCATTCAGGAAATCAATCTGAACTACACCGACGTGAAAGATATCGCAGAGATTGTGGGATGCTGTTTTCGCAAGCCCAAGGATGGCGAAAAAGCGATGGCCATGAACTGTACACAGCTTCTCGACAGTCTCAGCAAAGACTTCCCTTCGCTGAAGAAGAGCATCAGCACCAAGATTCACTTGGGCTATGCGATGAAGGACCTGGGTTTCAACCACACAGAGCGAGGCCATGTCAAGTTCTACGAAGTGGTGCCCACCAAGGCTGCCTAAAGTGAGAGGTTGAGTGAGAGGTTGAGTGAGAGGTTTGGTGAGAGGTTTGGTGAGTAGTTAGCCTAACCTCTCACCTTTCTTTTATACACCATCGGCTCAGTACGCCTACGGAAGTACTCCAGTACTCCTACGGAAGTACTCCAGTGCGCCGTAATACGTACTGGAGTTTTCCTTAATACGTACTGCTTTTTTCACTAATACCAGCAAAAATCGAAATATCAATTCAGAACTAAAAGTGTACTTTAAACATTAAACCGTAAGTTAAATAAATATTCTACTTTCATGTTGTTTTTCTACCAATTTTATGGTATTTGTGTTAAAAAATCAAGCAGAAATGTGATTTTTTTATAATTTTATTCGTTTTTTAGGAATATATGCATTACATTTGCAACCCGAAAGCAAAAAAAATAGAGCAAAGTGTCATTTAGACATGCCTAAAAAGAACCATTTTTATAATGTACGCGAGAAATTAATATTTAATCGTTTTAATAATTAACAAAAAGAGAGAGAATTTATGAAAGAAAGACTAACAATGTTGATGGTCAGCTTATTCCTTTTCATGGGAACAGCGCTGGCGCAGACTAAAGTCAGTGGTACAGTACTCTCACAGGAAGACGGTCAGCCCATTATCGGTGCTGCCGTTAAAGTGGTAGGTACAAGTACCGGTATGTTGACTGATGTAAATGGTCGTTTCAATGTAACCCTTCCTGCTGGCAAAGATCAGCTGGAGATTACTTACCTTGGTTTCGAAGGTAAGACCGTTAAGGCCAAGAACGGCATGCGTGTATTCTTGAAGGCTGACGCCAAGATGGTTGATGAGGTAATCGTTGTAGCCTTCGGACAGCAGAAGAAGTCTGCCTTCACAGGATCAGCAGCTGTTGTAGGTGAGGTAGAACTTCAGAAGCATACCGTATCAAATGTTCAGCAAGCATTAGCAGGCGCTGTTCCAGGTTTGCAGATTCGTGGTGCCCAGTCGGGTGCTCCTGGCTCAAGCGGTGGTGCTATTAGCATTCGTGGTATCAACTCACTCTATGCAGGAACCGACCCTCTGGTTATTGTAGATGGTGCTCCTTACACAGCAAGTTTGTCAAATATCCCCCCCAGCGACATTGAGTCAGTTTCGGTTCTTAAGGATGCTGCTTCTGCAGCCCTGTACGGTGCCCGTGGTGCTGGCGGTGTAATCATCGTTACCACCAAGAAAGGTAAGAGCCACGACGCTCAGATCAATGTTGATATGAAGTGGGGTGTTAACTCTCGTTCAGTTCAGGACTATGACGTCATTAAGGATCCTGCACAGTTCTACGAAACCTACTATGCACAGCTCTACAACTATGGATTCTACGATCAGGGTATGGGTGCTACCGCTGCCAACCAGTGGGCAAATAAAACCATGATAAACCACTTGGGCTATAATGTATACACTGTACCCGATGGTGAAATGCTGATTGGCGCCAATGGCAAACTGAATCCAAAAGCTACTCTTGGTCGCAAGTACGATTGGAATGGTGAAACTTACTACATGACTCCTGACAACTGGACAGATGCAGCTTATCACAATGCACTCCGCCAGGAGTACACCATCAGTGCCAATGCCGCTAACGAAAAAGGAAGTTTCTACTTTAGCCTGGGCCATTTGAACGAGGATGGTATTGTAGAGTACTCAAGCTACCGTCGTACTTCTGCCCGCTTGAAAGCAGACTACCAGTTGAAGAAATGGATGAAAGTAGGCGCAAACGTTGGTTATGTACACTCTAATACAGAAAGTAACCCAAATCTGTCAAGCGACAATTATGGTTCAACCAACCTGTTCTACTACACTTCACGTATCGCTCCTATTTATCCTATCTATGTTCGCGTGATTGATCCAACAACCAAGTTGCCTGTTATCCGTACCGATGCTAATGGAAATCCACAGTACGACTACGGAACTGCGGGAAAGAACTACGATGTAGCTCGTGCTTTCCTGGAAACTGGTAACCCTCTTGGAGCTAACCGTTACAATAAGGTCTACAGCATTGGCAACCAACTGAATGCCAATGGTACTGTTGATATCAACTTCACCAACAACCTGAAGTTCAACAATACCAGCACGCTTATCTGGGGGCACACATATTTCTCTGATTACGAGAATGCCCTCTATGGTCCTAAGGTCGGTGTAAATGGAGAAATCACCAAGTCACAGACTTACACTCTTCGTCAGAACCATGTTCAAACCCTGACCTATACCAACGAGTGGAATGGTCACGCTCTGACAGCAATGATTGGACATGAGTGGTACGACACTAAGACTCGCTATCTTGGTGCTGCCCGCACAGGAGGTTTCAGTGCAGAGATTCCTGAGCTGAACGCCTTTGCAACCATGTCTGGTTCAAACAGCTACACTACAGAATACAATGTAGAGGGTTACTTCGCTAATGTACTCTACAACTTCAACGAGAAATATTACGGAAGTGCTTCGTTCCGTCGTGATGCTACTTCTTATTTCGACAAGAACCACCGTTGGGGTTCGTTCTGGTCAGTAGGTGGTGCCTGGATCATCTCTAAGGAGAAGTTCATGGAGAGCACTAAGAATTGGATCGACATGCTGAAGATCAAGGCCTCTATCGGTCAGCAGGGTAACGATAACATCGGTTCATTCACCTATGTTGACACCTACACACTCTCTAAGTCAAGCGACACCTCAATGGCCCCCAGCTTCCGTCTGCTTGGTAACCCCGAGATTACATGGGAGACCATGACTAACGTGAACTTGGGTCTGGAGTTCGGTCTCTGGAAGGGTCGTCTGACTGGTAACGTAGATTTCTACTACCGTAAGACTGCCGACCAGCTGTTCTGGCTCTCTATTCCCGAGTCAGCAGGTACACGTGGTTACTATGGTAATGTAGGTGATATCCGCAACCAGGGCGTTGAGTTGACTTTGACAGGACAGGTTATCCACACTAAGGACCTTGACTGGACTATTACAGCTAACATCTCACACAACTCATCTAAGATTCTGAAGTTGCCAAAGGCCAAGATTACCGAGAACGGTGGATTCTACGAGTCTCCATTCTGGTATGCCGAGGGTCAGCCCATCAACAACTACATGACTTATGCCTATGCAGGTGTGAACGAAAATGGTGAGGCGCTGTACTACTATGACGCAGAACTCAGTCCTGCCGGTGGCAAGGTTACTACCAACGTGATTAACAAGCCTGGTACACAGAAGAGTGGTACAACCACTAACATCGGTGAGGCTTCACGTTATACCAGCGGTACCACACTGCCTAAGGCATTCGGTGGATTCGGTACCACACTGACATGGAAGGGCATCGACGTTTCAATGAACTTCGAGTATCAGATTGGTGGTAAGATCTATGATTCACAGTATGCCGGCTTAATGACAAACCCAACAAGCACATCTGATGCAGGTCAGACCTACCACAAGGATATCCTGAAGGCTTGGACTCCTAACAACACCAACTCTAACATTCCTCGTTGGCAGTTTGGTGACGAGTATGCTGCATATGGTTCAGACCGTTTCCTGACAAACGCCAGCTATTTGAACTTCCAGTCGTTCACTGTAGGCTATTCACTACCTAAGAAGTGGATTACTTCACTTGGATTAGCAAATCTCCGCGTTTATGCTGCTGGTGAGAACTTGGTTCTCTGGTCAAAGCGTAAGGGTCTTGATCCACGCCAGTCATTCTCAAGCGTAACATCTATCAACAGTTATGCCCCCGTACGCACAATCTCAGGAGGTATTCAGGTTTCATTCTAATTTATAAAGAAGAATAAGTATATGAAAAATAAAGTATTATCTATTATAGCGGTTGCTTCACTAATGACAACAGCAACCAGTTGTATCAAGGAGGTAGAGCCTCAGTCGAACTATGCTACAGTCGACCAGGTTGCTAACGCTCCTGGTGCATTCCAAAACGCTGTTGATGCTATTACAGCTACTCTCACAGGACAGTTCGTATATAGCCCAAGCGATGAATATCTGTACGATTTAGGTATACCGGCATTCTATCTTGAGCGTGATATTATGGGACAGGATGTTGTTTATCCATATCAGAACTGGTACACCTATTGGTACACAGCTCAGTATCTTGGCCCTTCATATCGTTTTGCCCAATTGCCTTGGACCTACTACTACAAATGGATCAAGAGTTGTAACGAAGTTATCAGCATGGCAGGTGAAGAACCTACAGAAATGCAGAAGAACGGTGCTGGTATTGCCTATGCTATGCGTGCCTATTTCTACATGGACCTGGCTCGTATGTTCTGTCAGAAGCCATATGCTGTTGACAAGAACGATGTCACAGTGCCCATTGTCAGTGAGAAGACTTCTGTGTCTGACCTATCAAGTAATCCACGTGCTACCAATCAGGAGATATGGGATTTCATTATCTCTGACCTGAACAAAGCTGAAGAATACTTAGCAAACTATAAGCGAAGCGATATTCTGACCCCTGACCAAAGCGTTGTATATGGTCTGAAGGCTCGCGCTTACCTTGAAATGGAAGATTGGGCTAATGCAGAGAAGTACGCGAAGTTGGCTCAGAACGGCTACAGCATCATGACTGCCGACCAGTATACCGACTGGGAGAAAGGTTTCAATACACCAAACGGCGCTTGGATGCTGGGCATGCAATACAAGAGCGATGACCCACAGATTTTGCGCAACGACGGCGACTCTAGTTGGGGTTCACTGATGTGTATCGAGATCAATCCTAAGGTTTCTGGTTGTGGATATGCTGCGAACTACGGTCAGCCATTCTGTATCGACCGTCACCTTTACGAGACTATCCCTGCCACCGACTGTCGCAAGAAATGCTATATCGACTTCAAAATCGATGAACTACCAAATGACGCAGCTAAAGTTGAGGCTCTTGCTGCTTATAGCAATCATCCAGACTGGTTACTTAACACTGGTAAAACCGCAGCGAGCCGTGGCTATGTAGGCGTAGGAGGTCTTCCCTTGAAGTTCCGTACCGCTGGTGGTGAGGAAGGTCGCGACAACCAGTACAAAGGTTTTGTAGTAGCAGTACCTATGATGCGCGTTGAAGAGATGTACCTGATAGAAGCCGAAGCAGCTGGTATGCAGGACGAAGCTCGCGGTAAGCAATTACTCGAAAAATTTGCTAAGACACGTGATGCAAACTATGAGTATGGCACTCATGGCAACGAGTCCTACTATAACGGCAGCACAGGCCAGTTCCGTAATGAGGTTTGGTGGCAGCGTCGCGTAGAGCTTTGGGGCGAAGGTTTTGCGACCTTCGATATCAAACGCCTGCAGAAAGGTATCATTCGTAGCTATGCTGGTACTAACCACACTGACCAGTATCAGTGGAATATGGAAAAGACACCACAGTGGATGAACTGGTGTATCGTACAGACCGAGACCAACTACAACACGGCTTGCACCAATAATCCCGACCCAGTGGCTCCTAATGGTAACTCTGCACCTTATGCATGGTAATATCGTGTTCAAATAATAAAACAAAAAAAAGAATATGAAAAAATATATAAGTTCAACACTATCACTCTTCGCCATGCTGGCATTTACCGCTTGCACAGTGGACGAAGGAACGACACCAGGAAGCGACTCGGCCCCCTATGTAAACGTCAAGCAGTACGAGGTAACAGCTCCTCTGAATCCTGACAATGATGTTCAAATACGTATCTTAGCCAACAATAAGGCTAACGACGTGTATTATCTGGCAGAGAAGTCTGCTGATAAAGATGCCCGCGGTTTGAGTGCTGATGCATATGCCGACTACGTGGTTTCTAATGGAACCAAAGCAACTCTCGAGGACGACAAGCAGTCGGGCGGTAAAGTTGTCGACGTTACTCTGACCGACTTGTACGGCGAATACACCATCACTGCTGTTGCTGTAAATGGTAAAAGCAAGAACGCTTCTTCTACAACATTCACAGGTCTCGATTGGAAAACCATATGCGAAGGAACCTATGAGTTTGGAAATTCCAATGTACAATTCCTTCTGGGAAATATCACTGCAAATCCAACGACCCTACAGGTATGTACAACTGATGAAACACTCTATCGCTTTAAGGACGTGTTTGGTGAAGGTCAACATTTGAAGATTAACCTCCTGCCAAAATACACAGCTACCGATGCAGATGGTACCTATACATTCTTCCGTGTAAAAGACCAAAAGTTAGGTGTACAATACAAAGGCAATGATGTATACGTACGTGACATTGGTTACTGGCAGGGTGATGACTCATTTGTCACGGAAGGAGGATTTGAGAGCGGTATGTATGAAGACTATTCTTGCTTCATCTACTTACAGTGCCATATCGGCACAACCAACTTTGGTTACAAATATGATTACTTTATTCCTGAGTAAGAAAGTATAACTACAAATGCGATGGGGCTTGGTAAACAAGATTACCAAGCCCCATTCTTCAATTTAATCATCGCTTTAGCTTATGAAGAAATCAATACTCCTTTTATTATCATTACTCCCGTATTTGAGTTTTGCCAATCCGGTTACAGAGAATCAAGCACGACAAAAAGCTCAGGCATTTCTGAAAAGTATGCCTAACAGAAATCATGCTAGCACACGAAATTCTGCTGATCAACTACAGTTAATCAAGACGGATTATGAGCAGTTATTCGTATTCAACACTGAATCAAACGACGGATTTGTCATTATATCAGCCAATGATAAGACCCCCTCAGTCCTTGCTTACAGCCAGAAAAGCGCCATCATGGTGGATAACATGCCACCTCAAATGGCTTATTGGTTAAATGAAATCAACCGACAGGTCAAGGCTGTCAGCAACGGCTGGGCAAGGAGTTCTGCCACACGCGGAGCCTCACACTCCCCTATTGCCCCTATGCTAACCAGTAGATGGGACCAATCTGCCCCATATAATCTTCGCGTGACAACCAGCAGCAACCAATATGTAACAGGTTGTATGGCTACAGCTATGGCCCAGATACTATATTATCACAAGTTTCCTGATAAAGTAACAGAAAGGATACCATCGCCAGGCGCCGCCCTTATCGATTTAGAACCTACCACATTCAATTGGGCATTAATGCGTGACGAATATAATAGGGCTGATACTGACGAAGGAGCCCAAGAAGTGGCAAAACTGATGGCCTACTGCGGATACGCCACCAAAATGGACTACGATATGGGCAGTTCGGGTGCCCAAGAAGTAAATGCTGTAGAGGGCTTACGCAGATACCTTGGATGCGACAAGACCGCCGAAGTGATTTATCGCGCAAACTATACATCCAAACAATGGGATGAGCTCATCTATCAGGAGTTAGAAGCCCAACGTCCCGTATTATACTGCGGCTATTCTGCTAGCGGCGGACATGCTTTTGTATGCGATGGCTACGATGGTAATGGATACTACCATATTAACTGGGGATGGGGCGGGCTCAGCGATGCCTACTTCCTACTGTCGGTACTTAATCCTGAGGATCAGGGCATAGGCGGGACACCTGGCGAAGATGGCTACTCTGCCTGGCAGTCGGCCATAATCGGCATCAAAAAATCAGAAACGCCATACGAGACCAAAAGATTAACAGCCTCTAGAGTATTTACACAGACACCTAATGTTGAACGTGCATCAACGTCTTCCGACTTTTCACTGAAAGTATATTCCTATCTATACAATTACATCACCCCTGAAGAGGATGGTAACTTTGATACAGCATTTGGTCTATATCAGGGAGAAACACTCTTGCAAATATTTGAAGGTGCAACTAATAAAACTGTGAAGAGTGGTAAATTTTCATCTACATCAACGACATTGCAATTTGGCAAGGATCTTGCCGATGGTATCTATCAGATTCGGCCTCTACAACGTGTAAGCAAAACATCAGAATGGTTATATGCCAACTTAGGCAGAGGCATCTATCTAAGATTAGATATAGCAGGAACCAGTCTGACTGCAACAGAGGTTAATGGTGCTAATATCAGCGAGGACAAGATGACAGCTTTGGAGATTATTTCTGCTTCATTCAGCGAGCCTGTCTATGCTAAAACTCCTGCGGAATTGAAGGTCAAAGTAAAAAATATAGGCGATTATAATACAGGAGCACTGGAATTAGAAATTGCAAAAAAAGCCGATTTCAGCGATGCAGCATTAATCTCACGCATAGGCATCAATATCGATCCGGGCCAAACAGAGGATGTTGCGCTACACTTTACTCCTACAGAAACAGGGACTTTCTATCTCCGTTTAATCAACTTCAATGGCAACACCTCATTAAAAGAACTCACAGTAAAGATAATAGATGCACCAGCTGTTATTCTGCAGTGTTCAACTAATGTCGAAAATGTTACTCTGAAAAGTGGGTATAAGAACTACTATGACGTAGAAGGAAATAAACTGAAAGTTAGCTTAAACATTACTAACCTAGGTACAACAGCCTACAAAAACCCTGTGATGGTATTCATATTCAGCAAATTACCTGAAGAGGAGAATTTTCAGTCAAGCACTACCTATCAAAAGGTAAATGTTAGCATTGAACCAGGCGAGACAAAAACTTATGAATATGAGTTTAAGAATCTCATAGCTGGCAGACAATATACCTTCTCTGCCTACTACACAGACAAAGGAGAAAGATTGCATTTCTCTGATGCCATATTTGGTTTTTATTTAGTAACAACTGATACCGGCATAGACAACATCAAGTATAGTCGTCCGAACGGATATTATTACGACCTCCGCGGACGTAACCTTGGCACGGATGAGACAGCCTTGCCTAAGGGTATATACATCATCAATGGTAAAAAGGTGGTGAAATAAGTACCACGTACACCAATCTTTTTTCCATCGCGTTCCAGGAAAATCTACACCACGTTGCAGATTTTTCTGGAACGCATCGTAGAAAAAAGTTCCTAAAAAGCCAAATCAATTATACGCCATTCATTTTAACATTAATTATTAAATAATCCAAAAAATTAGTAATTTTCCAAGAAATAAATTGATATTACGAGAAAATTACGTATATTTGCAGTTGACTGCTTGTTGTCTGACGCCAAATGATATAGCCGAACGTGTTCAGCAAATCACATCGCAAAAGACAAACCACACCAAGCCAAGAGAGGCCTGCATCCCCAAATGGAACATAGCAGGTGTGGTACGAGATAGTCACGACATATTAAAAAAGGCGTTTGCAAAGCGCTTTGTTTTGACGTGTAGAAACTTCGCAACTTTCTGGAATTGTCAGAACACAGCAACAGCAGATGTCCTCGGGATGTGTATATAGGAGTTCCCTATTTTCTTACGTCTCAAGTTAATTGAGGTGAATGAGGAGGGGGAGGAATGTATTCATATCGGCGTGGGCTTCAGCGTTGCTCGTTCAACAATTCCGGGCAATGCGAAGGCCTCTACACGTGGGACGAGCGACATGCAGAGTTCCCACGCTTTCTTTTTGTGTCGCAAATGATCAATTGTAACGATTTAAAAGCAGTCGAATCTGGGGCTATAGACTGGCAGACAAAAATTATGAACCTAAAACAACTTCTATGTTTAGCAGGCCTTGTACTATCTATGAATGTGCAAGCTCAAGAATTAAAGATTCATGTTGACAAGAAAGGTAAAATTGGTTATGTTGACCAAGATGGTAACGAAGTCATCAAATGTCAATATGAATCTGCCCAGCCTTTTAATGACGGTATTGCAATTGTCACGAAGGGTGGAAAGTCTGGCATTATCGACACTAAAGGAACTGTTCTGCTTCCATTGAAATACACTCAGATATTCCCATGGAACAAGAACCTTTACCTTATCAAATCAGGAAAATTAATGGGACTTGCGAACCATGAAGGCAAAGAAATGCTACCAGCTAAGTACTCATTCATTTCGCGTCCAAATTGTTATGGTAAAGCAATAATTGCATTAGGTGGTAAAGCTACACCCTTCGACAAAAAGACATACATGGCAAAAGCAAAGTATGGTATTATCAATGCAAATGGAGACATATTAGTAGAACCAAAATACAAGGGACTATATGAATTTGCATATGATGGAGCAAATGAAGTAAAATACTACGAGGGGAAACGTCTTTTGTTCAGCTACCATTTCACAGCAGACACCTTAGTTACTGATTGTGCTTATTTGGGATTCAGCGGGAATAACCTTGGGATTTATAATGCCGGCATCATTGATAGTAAAGGAAAAGAAATCTTAAAACCAGGTTTGTACTACTTTGTTATGCAACCACAGAGTGGTATGGTAAGATACTATAATGTTACAAAGAAACAAACAATATGCGGTTATCACAATCTAAGCACTGGTAAAGGATTTGAAGCAGCCAAATTCGACACAAAGCTCAATGACATCAATTTCTGGACTCATGGAGATTTTATCGGCGAAATTGCACCTGTGAACGGCAGTTCGTGGTCATTCATCAACAATAGCGGAACGACAATCAGAACAGGATATTCTTCATTAAAGCATAGCATTGCAAGTGGATTATGGGCTGCAAAGAACAATTCTGGGAAATGGGAAGTTTTTAATGATCAAAATAATGACATCACACCACTATCGGGATATGATGAAATCGAATTTCCTAGATTCAAAGAAGATCAACAAGTTTTTTCTGTCTTAAAAGAAGGAAGGTATGGTTGTATTACCCGCTCTGGTGACGTCAGAGTTCCTTTTGAATACGAGAAAGCTTACGGCAACATATACGACATGATTGCAGTTATGAAAGATGGAAAATGGGGAATGGTTTCACCCGAGAACTCAGAACTCATCCCTACAGCTTTCGCAAATGTTGTTTTCCCATCGGAGCGTAACACAAAACACATGTGGGTAACGAAAGAGGATTCACTATTCTATCACTATAATCTGAAAACTAATCAGATATCTACCACTGGTTATAAAAGAGTTGACAACTTCAAAGATGGTATCGCCCATGTTGCACCAACGGACATGATAGTCGACAACACACCATTGAACCGAGCACAGCTATTCCTTCCAAATGCAGTCAAAGCAGATATCGACAATGTTGATGTAGCAAAGAACATTGATAAATTTGGCTACCTCATAAATGCCAATGATGAAGTACTGATGGATATGCCCGTTTCTGTAGCATATAAAGATCTGATAGTAAAAGAAATCCAAAAGCGAAATGGACGCGCTTTAACCTCAATGGAGAAGAAGAATATACTATTAGAGGCAACACGTGAGAATCGTTCTTACGATTTGAATGCAACACTAAGTAAAAATGAATGGAATTATTAACTTCAAAAAAGACGGTTATGAAGATGCGATATATCATATTAGGACTTGCAGTAGCAACAGTTTCTAACACACTTGCCCAAGAAACAGAATCAAGTTATCGACGCAGTTCGATATATTCAATTTTGGTTAATCACACAGACCAAAAGTTTGCAGGTGAAATCAAAGAAGCTTTCTTGCAGATTCCTGTTCCAGACAAGTTTAACGATCACAATCTGAGCGTCAAAGTCCTCACCATGGACAAAAAGCTATCTGGAGCTAGTAGTGAAAAGGAGAATACAGAAATCACTTCATTCCTTAATAACAATAAGGTTGCAAGTCGCTTGGTTGGACGCTGGTTCAATAGAGATTTCTTCACAGGCAAATGCGACATGGAATTGATAAAAGAGCGTGGTCTCTATAACGCGACAGAGTTTGATAAGCAATTGGCAGATCGCTCTGCTCGCGGCATTGCTATGCTCCAGGATGCAGGTGAAAATCTAATTGGTAACACTTTTGTCATTGTAAACGATATACGTTACGTAGACAAGAATAAAGGTGCAAAAACAGGAGCTGCGATAATTAAGATTCTAGGAGCAGTTGCTGCGGCAGCAACAGGATCCAATATCGATGATTTGACGGACAATGTCGGAGATATGGTTGAAACCATTAAAGGTTTTAAAGTAAAAATCAACACATTCCTCTACCAACTGGAATGGTCGGATGATATTGCTAACCTATTCTATCAGGAGCAATACTCTGGCACACCAAATCATGAGAAATGGGCTGCCTTCGAGGCTGCGCGAGGAAACTACAAGCTGAAGTATGTTGGCAAAGTTGAGAGTAGTGGTGGTACAACGTCATTCTTAGGCATTAACGAAAATGAGCCGATTGTAATGGTACGCAAAGCTTGTCAGCGAGCTATTGACGAAAATGTTGTCGACCTGCAACGAAATTACATCGAATTCAGAACAAAGACACCATTAGTGAGCATTGAGCCACTCACTGCCTTTATTGGAATGAAGGAGGGGGTTAGTTCGAAGAGCAAATTCGAAGTACTAGAAGTTGTTGAGAAAGAGAATGGGAAACATGAATATAATCGTGTAGGAGTTATTGAACCCATTGATAATCTTATTTGGGACAATCGTTACATGGCCGTTGAAGAGGGGGCCACAGGCGCCACACTTGGCTATACTACTTTCCGCAAAGTCAGTGGCAAAGATTTTGCCAAGGGCATGCTAATACGTGAAATGTCAAACAAATAATTTCAAAACAGAAAAGAAAGAAATGACAATGAAAAGAACTGTTAGTTTATTATTCCTGTTATTCACAATGATACTTGGTGTAGCAGCGAAAGGTGATAAAATGCCTCAATATGATATTACTGGGGCTGGATCAGGTACAGAAGGAACTCTTCTCGTAAAAGTATACGTCTATGCTAAAAGCGTAAAAGATGAAGATCTAAAGCGAGCAGCTGTTCATGGAGTGGTATTCCGAGGCTGTAGTGGTAATGCGAGCGGTGCACGGCAACCAGCCATGGCATCACCAACAGCAGAAATCGACAATGCCGCTTTCTGTGAAGCATTTTTCGCAAAAGATGGTCAATGTCAGAATTTTGCAAGCATCGTTACAGGATCATACGATCGTGTAAAAACCCAAAAGGGGTATAAATGCGGTGCTATACTTCAAATAGACAAGGCTGCTCTCCGCAAAACACTTGAACAAGCAGGTGTGGTTCGTTCTCTATCATCTGGTTTCTAACCCATAATTCACAAAACATGAAGAAAGTATTATTATCATTATTACTTTGCACATTTACTGCAACTGGCTACGCACAGTATCGTGATGTAAAACTTCCCGAAGCACCCAAGCATACAAACTATAGAGATTACGAGACACAGGACAATGGTTTCTGGTTTGCCGCTGAAGCAGAGGGTGCCAGCAGCGCTATGTCAGTACGCAGGAACATGCAATTTGCCAGTGCGACATTTACAACAGGATATCGTTTCAACGAGTTTCTGCGTCTGGGTGTTGGACTCGGCACGCGTATTTATGTCAACAATGCCGACGTAAGAGATACTGAAAACAGATTTGCATTTCCTGTATTTGCAAATATGCGTGGTAATTTTATTTCAGCTTATGATCGCGATGGTGTTCCTTTCTGGTCAATTAATGCCGGCTATGCCGTCAATGATGGAGTATTTGCCAGTCCTACTATCGGATATAGTTTCGGCGGACTACGTAACAACTTCCTGATAGGTATTAGTTATACAATCAGTCGTTTTAAAGATTACAAGAAAGAGAATACGACTTTCAGCTATTTCGGTTTAAAACTAGGATATGAATTCTAAAACTAAAAATCGTCTGATATGAAAAAATTAGTATTAATCATAATAGCGAGCATATCGCTGACGTGTGTCCATGCGCAGAATAAAGCTATCTATGCCCGAACTTCCATCAGATGTCTTGGTGTAGAGTTAGATGGATCGCAAACTCTCCGTGTACAGGGATACGGCCGAAATCGTACAGATGCAAAGGAGCAGGCAAAGAAAAACGCGGTATGGGCAGTCATCTTTGAAGGTATACGCGATGGCGTACAAGGGTGTAACAATCGTCCACTCGTAACAGAAGTGAATGCAAAAGAACGCTACGAGGACTACTTTAACATTTTCTTTGCCGATGATGGCGAATACCAGAAATATGTATTGCTACGCGATACCAAGAAACGCTCAGGTGGTAGATCTAAAGACAAATTAGGTTATGCTTATGATCTAACCATTCGCGTACTGAGGGCTGAATTAAAAGCACGCCTAAAGGCCGACAATGTTATAGACTAAAAAGGAACAAATTATGAAAATAAAAACATTATTATCCATCATGATACTGACAGCATTTTCACTGTCAGCAATGGCGCAAGCAAAGAAACCAACTCTAATGGTAGTGCCAAGTGAAGCTTGGTGTAAAGCTCATGGCTACGAACAGACTTTCGACAACCAAGGCATGATTGAGGAAATTCCAGATTACAAAGCTGCAGTATCTTCTGACCAACAGCTAAATGCAATCATCTCTAAGATTAATACCCTTATGGCAGATCGAGGATTCCCTCTTAAAGATCTTCAGCAGAATCTGAGAAGTATCTCTAACCTCTCGGCAGAGGATAGACTGATTACTAGTAAGACCAGCGGTTCAAACATACAGGAAAGTCCATTAGATCGTTTACGCCGTACAGCAAAAGCTGACATTTTACTGGAAATAGACTGGATGGTCAATACTGTAGGACCAAAGAGTAGCATCACTTACAATCTGCGTGCCATCGATGCATATAGTAATAAGCAAGTTGCAGGTGCACAAGGAACAGGAAAGGGTTCCTTCTCTGCAGAAATACCAGTATTATTGGAAGAAGCGGTTCAAGACCATATGGACAGCTTTGTTGAACGTTTGCAATCTCATTTCGATGATCTGCTAACCAACGGCCGTGAAGTTGTACTCGATATGCGTGTATTTGATATCGGGACAATCGACTTTGAAAAGATGTATGGTGACTTAGAACTCAGTGAAGTTATAGACAATTGGCTATCGGACAACTGCGTGAACCATCGATTCAGCAAATCAGATGCCACTGAATCAATGATACTATATGAACAGGTACGCATTCCGCTATACAAAGCTAACGGATCAGCTCAAGACACTTATGGTTTTGCTCGCGAACTAGCTCGTTTCTTAGGCGCATCACCATACAACATCACAGTAAAGACTGTTAATCGCGGTCTTGGGCGATGTCTTTTAATTTTAGGAGAAAAGTAGAAAGGAGGATTTGAATTATGAAAATGAAGAATATTCTGGCAATAATATGCCTTATGGCTTCTGCGAACACTTTTGCTCAAGACTGCGTATTGCCCATTTCCATCCAGCTTGATGAAGATTTTTCCAATGTTCCAACCGCAGCAAGTAACATCTTGTATCAGTCACTACTTCGTGTAGCGACAGAAAATGGCCTTACGACAGAAGCTCCAACTACTCCCTTCGTGCTAACAGCACATTGTGATGTACTTGATAAGAGTAATTTACCTGGACCACCTATTCAGACGGTGTATAATTTTGGTGTAACATTTTATATGGCTGACACCTATAGCCAGAAGAAATTCGGAACAGCATATATTACACTTGATGGCGTAGGCACAGGTGAAGTTAAGAGCTACATCAACGCATTCCGTCGAATTAATACCCGAAATAGTGAGATCATCAATCTCATAAATCGAGGGAAAAAGAACATGTTGAACTATTACGATTCACAGTACCGTAACATCATTAAGGAGGCTAAGAGGCTTGTAGGTCTTCAGAAATACGAAGAGGCACTAACAATGGTATTAGCAATACCTCTCTGTTCGAAAGGTGGTGAAGAGGCTACGCGCTACGGGCTTGAACTCTACACGAAGTATCTTGATAGAATGAATCTCTATCTACTTAATCAAGCAAAAGCGCTATGGGCTGCTGGTCAGGATCAAGAAACGGCCTACGAAGTGTGTTCTATGTTAGCACAGATTGACCCAGATGCTGCCTGTTACAACGAAGCCTGGAAACTTATGAAAGAAGTTAAAGCACAGGTTCGTAGTGACATCGACTTTGAGATGCGCGAGAAGTATCATGATCAAATCAAATTGGAGAAAGACCGTATTCAAGCCGCCAAAGCTGTAGGCGTAGCATTTGGTAATAATCAGAAACCCACAACAACCAATTTAATGTGGCTAAGATAAAAACTGAATCTTAATAATGGTCGTATCCTGACCTAATCTATTAACTACGTACCAAAGGATACTTGGTGCAATCTAAAAACTAAAACTGTATGAAAAGAACATTACTGATGGTTGTCCTCGCACTCACAACCTTTACAATGAGCGCACAGGAAGACTCAAAGCTGACATTAAAAGTTGGAGTCGGTTTTTCTTCTGTTGTTGGTAGCGATGCAGATACAAAGTTAAACTTTGCATACAAAGCAGGTCTCGCTTACGATTTAAGTGTTTCTGAAAATTTCTCTATTATTCCTGGTATTGAGTTTGTAACAAAAGGATTCAAGTCTGATGCTGTTGACGGCAAAATAAGCATGTCATACCTAGAAGTTCCTATTTTTGCAGCATACAAGATACCTGTTTCTGACGGCATGAAACTCGCCATTAAGGCTGGTCCATACGTTGCTTACGGTCTTTTCGGCAGTGAGATTGAATGGTACGGCGGTGGCAAAACAAAGGTTTTCGACAAAGACGATGGATATGACCGCTTTGATGTTGGTGCTATTGCAGGCTTATCACTAGAATTTGAACAGTTCAATATTGGTTTAGAGTATAGCCGCGGGCTCAAGAAATTAGATTCGAACTTTAGCCAATTTAACCAAGCTTTTGGCGTCGTCTTTGGATATAAGTTCTAATTGATAGGATTCCGATAAAGGACTTCCACTTGGTTACTAAACCTAAGTGGAAGTTCTTGTTTTTTAGAGTAATGAGAACGATGTGCGCATATTATTTATCACACAATTATTCAAAGCGAATTATTTAAGTTAAATTATTCAAAACAAATAATTTAATTTGAATAATTTCTTGTATAAGAGTTTACTTACGAGTTTGCCAAAGCCGTCTTCAATACTCTTGCTAGCAAGGGTCAAAAAATGCAGAAAATAGCTTTAGCCACCATGAAATCGTTGATGGGTAATATTACCTTCGACCCAGCCACCATGCTGCCTACATTCGGTCTGGCCATAGGTAACATTCAGAATCCTGCCTATTCATTAGAGGGTATCTTTGGCTTATAAAGCAATAATAAAAGTCCCTAAAAAGCCAAATTTCAATCCCAAACCTAAGATATCGTTTAAACAACAAATCGAAAGTTAAATAAATATTCTACTTTTATGTTGTTTTTGGCTTTTTTACGGCTTTTAAGTTAAAAAATTAAGCAAAAATGCATTTTTTTAATAATTTTATTCGTTATTTACGAATATAAGCACTACTTTTGCACCCCGAAATTGTCAAAAGGGGTACAAAATGTCACAACAACCCCATGAAAAGACGCATTTTTATACTTTACTATAGCAACATTTTAATTATTGTATTATTATTTTTTATAAAGAGAGAAAGAAATTTATGAGACAAAGACTAACGATGTTTTTCGCCAGTTTGTTTCTTTGCGTAGGAACAATGCTGGCACAGACAAAAGTTACCGGTACTGTACTCTCACAGGAAGATGGCGAGCCCCTGATTGGTGCTGCCATCAAGGTGCTTGGTACCACTACTGGTGTGGCTGCCGACATAGATGGTCAGTTCAGCATCGTCCTGCCAGAGGGTAAGGATCAGCTGGAGATCACCTATCTGGGCTTTGAGAAAAAGATTGTGAAAGCCAAGGATGGCATGCGCATAACCCTGAAGGCCGATGCCACCACCCTCGACGAGGTGGTAGTAGTGGCCTATGGTACTGCTAAAAAGCAGTCGATCACTGGAGCGGTATCAACGATCGACGAGAAGTCCATCGAGAAACGTATCACCTCGAACGTGACCAGCGCCCTGGAAGGTGCCGCGCCTGGCGTACAGGTGAACAACACCTATGGTGAGCCCGGCGCCGAGCCTACCATCCGCATTCGTGGTATCGGCTCGCTCAATGGTTCGAACACCCCACTCTACGTGGTGGATGGCATCATCTATAATGGTAACATCGCCGACCTGAACCCTGATGATATCAAGAGCATGTCGGTGCTGAAGGATGCTGCTTCGGCTGCACTGTATGGTAACCGTGCATCGGCTGGTGTGGTAATCATCACCACCAAGAGCGGTATGGCTCAGGACGGCAACTCATCAATTGATTTAAAAATAAATCATGGTTTTTACAACCGTGGTATTTCAGAATATGACCGCCTGGGCGTGAACGACTACATGGAGACATCGTGGAAAGCCATGAAGAACTGGGCAATGACTGGTACACTGGCGCTGAGCGAGGAAGAGGCTAAGGCTTATGCCGGCGCACACCTGGCTACAGACGTGATGCACCAGAACATCTGGGACCGCCCAAGCGACCAGCTGTTTGACGCCAATGGTAAGATGGTAGCCAACGTGCTGCCTGGCTATACCGACCTGGACTGGGAGGATAACATCGAGCGCACAGGTGAGCGACAGGAGTACGTGCTGTCAGGAAACTTTACTAACGCTAAGGTTAACGTGTACTCTTCACTGGGCTACCTCCAGGAGAAGGGATATGTGATTGGCAGCGACTACGAGCGCTATACCGCCCGCGTGAACTCTACCTTTACACCTAACAAGTGGATCACTGCCGGCGTGAACCTGAATGGCGCCATCTCAAAGCGTCATTTCAACAACAACGCCAGTGGTAGCGCCTACTCTAACCCATTCTCAACAGCGCGTTACATGGCGCCTGTCTATCCTATCTACAAGCACAATGCCGACGGTAGTATAGCCACCGATAAGAATGGTGAGTATATCTACGACACCACCTCTGACTATCTGGACAACCGAAACATTGCTTTCGAGCTGCGCAAGGATAAGGACACCCGTAAGCGTAACGTGCTGAACGGTACTGCCTACCTGACACTGAACCTACCTTACGACTTCCAGCTGACAGTAAAGGGCAACCTAGCTCACCGCTCATCAACACGTCAGGAGTACAACAACCCTGAGATTGGTGATGGTGCAACCAACAACGGACGTTTGACCAACTACAGCAACGAGTATGAGGACTACACCATGCAGGAGTTGCTGAACTGGGGTCACGACTACGGTAATCATCATATCGACGTGATGGCCGGTCACGAGAACACCCACTATCAGACTGAGAACTTCTCGGGTATGAACACCAACATGGCTGTTGATGGCATCTTCGTGCTTAACAACTTCCTGACCAACTCTTACCTGAACGGTTACAACGACGAGTATGCTACAGAGTCATACCTGGGTCGTGCCCGCTATAACTACGATCAGCGTTACTTCATCGATGCCTCTTGGCGTCGCGACGGCTCTTCACGTTTCCACAAGAACCACCGCTGGGGTAACTTCTTCTCATTCGGTGCCAGCTGGAACGCTAAGAAAGAGGAGTTCCTGCGCCAGGTGAAATGGATCAACCAGCTGCGTCTGCGCACCTCGTATGGTGAGGTAGGTAACGATGCCGGCGTGAGCTTCTATGGCTACCAGGCACTCTACTACATCGATAAGAACGGTGGTGATGGTGCCCTGATGAAGCAGAGCCGGAGCGCCGAGGATATCAAATGGGAGACAGCCCAGACCATCGACGTGGCCCTGGAGGGTCGCCTCTTCGGTCGCATGAACTTCTCGATCGGCTACTTCGACAAGCGCAATAAGGACCTGCTCTTCGCAGTCCGTCTGCCACTCTCTGCCGGTTCATTCTCATACGGCGAGTACGTCAACATGACCATCAACAAGAACATCGGTACCATCGCTAACCGCGGTTGGGAAATCTCTGTTGACGGTGATGTTTACCAGACCAAGAACTGGTTGGTAAACGTGGGCTTCGACGCCACCTTCATCAAGAACAAGATCATCAAGCTGCCTAACGGCGACAACATCCTCTCTGGTTTGCACAACTACACCGAGGGTCGCTCGCTCTACGACTTCTATACCTATCACTTCGAGGGTGTGGATCAGCTCACAGGCCGCTCGCTCTATACACTCGACCCAGCCATGAAGGCTACTGCCAAGCAGCTGGGTGAACTCGTGACCATCAATGGTACCGACTACACCACTGATACTGCCTATGGTCTGCGCGACTTCCACGGCACTGCCGCTCCTACCGTTTATGGTTCGGTTCATGGCAACGTGGCTTGGAAAGACCTCTCACTGAGCATGCTGATGACCTACAGCCTGGGTGGCAAGACCATCGACTACACCTATCAGTCACTGATGTCGGTGAACGCCATGTCGAGCGGTTCTGCCCTGCACAAGGATGCCCTGAAGGCTTGGAACGGCGTACCCGAGGGTATGACCGAGACATCGGCCAACCGCATCGACCGCAACGGCATCCCCGCTATGGACTACAACCTCAGCTCGAAGAACAATGCCACCAGCGACCGCTGGCTCACCAACGCTTCATACCTCGTGATGAAGAACATCAGCCTGTCGTACAGTCTGCCTAAGAAGCTGCTGGCTGGCTTGGAGGCTGGTGTTAACGGACTCACCCTTACCGCTGGTGTTGAGAACCTCTTCACACTGACCGGCCGCAAGGGTATGAACCCACAGTACAGCTTTACTGGTGGTTCGGACGACACCTACGTGACAGCCCGTGTTTGGAACTTCGGTCTCAGTGTTAGTTTCTAAGTATAACAAAAAGGAAAAAGAATTATGAAAAGATTCACGAACAACATCATAGCGGGTTTATTGCTGGTCAGCGCACCCGCACTCGTTTCCTGTGGTGCGGACTACCTGAACACCGCTCCAACAGAATCGGTATTGCCCGAGGATGCCTTCGCCAATACCGAAACAGCCTATAAGGCACTTAACGGTATTGCCAAGTCCATGTCAACACAGCAGGCCCCTATGGGGTCGGGCTGCGCTGGCGAGAACCGTATCATCACCATCTACGAGGACTACGCCAGTCAGGACTACTTCTACAACTACTACGCTCAGGGATGGGCACCCATCATGAACCTGCAGTACTCACTGCGTAACAACACCTCATACGATGCATATCCCTGGTTCTACTATTATACACTCGTAGGTCAGGCCAACACCATCATTGCACGTATCGACGCTGTCGAGGGTGATGAGAACATGAAGAAGTTTGAGAAGGCTTCGGCTCTCACCTTCCGCGCTTACAGCTTCGAGAAGCTGCTGCACTACTATGCACCACGCTGGCAGGACAGCGACAACGGAAAAGCACTGGGAATCGTGCTGCGCCTTGACGAGTCGGTTGGCGGCCTGGCACAGTCGACCATGAGCGAGTGCTACGCCCAGATCTACAAGGATCTCGACGAGGCTATCGAGCTGTTCAAGCAGAGCGGCAAAGACCGCAAAGGCAGCGAGGTGTGGATTGCCAATGCCAATGTGGCTCACGCCGTTTATGCCCGTGCAGCCCTGACAAAGCAGGACTATCAGACAGCGCTGGCTCATGCCAAGGAGGCCCGCAAGGGTTATCCCTTGATGAGCAATGCCGACTACTACGCTGGTTTCTGCAAGCCTACAAGCGAGTGGATCTTCGGTAGCTACGGCGATCCTAAGGAGAACATGTGGTACTGGAGCTTCGGCACACAGTATGCCTGCAATGGCTACTATGCCAACAACACCGCTAATGGTGCCGCTTCGATCGATATCGAGCTGACCAACCAGATTCCTGACAACGACGCACGTAAGGGTCTGTTCCTCACACCGGACAAGTTCACACACTTTGATCTGAACGATCCTACCGTGAGAGACAACTACTATCTGAACTATGGTCTGATGGGCTTCTCTAACGATGCGCTCTGGGAAGAGGTTGACGCTTATGTTGAGAACCGTCACACGTCATCAGATGCCAAAAACATGGACCGTCCTTACCAGCCTGGTTACTACTATGTAGGTGGTCAGACCAAGTTCTATGTGTTCGACACTCCAGGTGTGGGCTATCTGCCATTCATCCGCTCATCGGAAATGGTATTGATCGAGGCCGAGGCCAACTACTTCCTCAACAATGCTGCCGGTGCACAGGCTGCACTGGTGGAACTGAACGCCTCGACCGGTCGTGACGCCAACTACACCTGCGACAAGACAGGCGAAGACCTGTTCAACGAGATTGTGAACTACCGTCGTCTCGAGCTCTGGGGTGAGGGCTTTGGCTTCAGCGACTACAAGCGCTGGAACAAGGATATCGTCCGCAAGAGCCTCGCCAAGGGTGGTAGCGCTGCAGCTGCCATCGCCGTGACCGTTAAGAGCGATGATCCTAACTGGACATGGGTATTGCCACAGTGGGAGACAGACTACAATGATGCCTTCAGCGACACCACCAAGGATGCACAATAAAGAGTAGCATCTCTTGCATATAAAACCATCGCGGGTTTGCTCACATGAGCAAACCCGCGATTTCTTTATCTGTTAACGGATGATGGCCGGTTTAAGTTCGTCGGGACTCTGCCGGGTGAACATATCCACCTTGGGTGCCTGACGGGTGAAGAGATGGCGGATGACATCGGGCGACAAGGTGAGCGACGGCTGGAAGTCGGCACTCTGCATGTATCGCAGGATGGCCTGACGCATCTGACGCGCCACCAGACGGTGGTCGAGATCGCTCGTGATATCCATCGTGGTCATCAGCAGACGACCCTTCAGCACCTTGGCCTCGATGAGCATGCCGAGCTTACGCGACACATGCCACGTGTCGATGGGCTGGATGGGCGGCTGGTAATCGAGCGGGAACTCGCTGAGATTCATCACCTGTGCCTTGTTGAGCAACTCCCACCAGTTGAGGTTACCCCAGTCGTCGGTAGGGAAGTCATAGCGGAACAAGGGATGGGTCTTGTCGATATAAGCACCAGTGGTGTGAGGCGGACGCATCTTGAACCAGGAGGTGTTCCAGAACACGGGCAGATAATGCTGGATCACATCATTGCCGAACCTGACACGCCCCGCAGCCGTGAGCAGCACGGTGCCGCCTCGCTGCAAGGCAGCCAGGGCACGGGCATCGAGCGAGTCGGCGATCAGCACCTGGCCGGCAGCCGGCATGGCCACGGAGTCGGGATAGACCCAGAACGTCCAATGGTTGCGCACAGCACTGCCACCCACACAGACAGCCAGCGTGAGTTTCTGCGGGGCCTGTATCGAGTCGAGCGGGTACACAATCTCGCCAACCGGCGTATGCTTGGCCAACGGGATATCGCCCGATGCCAGCAAGGCTCCCGTCACCACTTTTCCGGAGTCGTTATAGAGATAATAGCTGGTGCGCACGCCACGCAGATGACCATACATGGCATTATAGACCTCGACAGGCACCCGGAGGGTGTCGCTATTGGTATAGACAAACTTGGGGAAGCGCGCCAGCGGCACGATGGGACGGCAGAACTCAGAGAACTCACGGGCTGTGGTATAGCCCTTTTCGCCCCAGTGCACATTGAGTACACCCTCGAGGGCTGTGCCCTGACCGCTATAGTCGTTGAGCCCCAGGAGCTGGAAGCCGGCATAGTCGGTGGTACGCAGGTTGCGCTCTATCTCGTACTTATAGCACAGGGTCTGCAGACGACCGCTGGCCATGAGGAACTTCTCGCTCATCGACGCCATGCCATGATCGGCCAGCAGATCGCGGAAGAGCTCGAAGTTGCGTGCCTTATAGACGCCCACATACTGGGGAATCTCCTTGAAATCGGGGAAGGCGCACCACTGTCCCTGCTCGTGGGCGATGATGGGCGACTGGTTATCAACGGTGTCACGGTAGTTACGCGGACGGAGGATCTGGGCATAGTAGTCGTCGTCGGAGCTGGGGGCATGACGATCCCAAGCCAACCCACGGGCACCGCCCTTGACATGATACTCTGAGCCGGCATCCCATGCCCAGCCACCACCTACCGAGGCACCACAGTAGAGGCGATAGGGATCGTAGGCTTTCATCTTTTTAACCCAGTCGGCACAGTAGTCAACCCAGTTGCCGGCCGGCTCGTTGCCGGCGGCCATCATGATGAACGAGGGGTGATGGCCATAGGTATCGACAATGCGCTTGGACTCCTGCAGCAGATAGTCATCGATGGCCTGTCCGGCCCCCAACTTCACACCATGATTAGGCCACGAGGGACCCTCGGGCTGCAGGTAGAGACCCAACTTATCGGCCGCACAGAAGGCGACATCGGGCGGACAATAGGAGTGGAAACGCACATGGTTCAACCCGTAATCCTTGATCTTCCGGAAGATGCGCGCCCACGAGGCCTCGTCGGTGGGCGGGTAGCCCGTCTCGGGGAAACAGCAGTTCTCCACAGTGCCTCGCAAAAAAATGGGATGGCGGTTGAGGAAGATCTGACGGTCCACCACCCCCACCTCGCGCATGCCGAAGGTGGTCTCGTAGTAGTCGTCGCCAGCACTGATGGCCAGACGGTAGCAGTTGGGATGGAACTCATCCCACAGCATTGCATCGTCGGGCACCTTTACCTCAAAGGTCATATGCTTAGACCAGATGTCATAATTGGCAACAAACAGATTAGCGGTATCGCAGTTCTCACGCTGCACCAGCACCTGCATGCCATAATAGCCGAAATCGGGTGTCTGTCCCCCCAGGTCAACTTCCAGACCCACGGTCTTCCTGAACGGATGCGGATGCACTTTCACCTTATCAATATAGAGCGAACGGGGCTGGGCACGCAGTTCCATACGACCGATGATGCCGTTCCAGTTGCCCTGCGTCTGGTCGGTGACACTATGCGAGTCCTGACCCACACACACGTTCTCGATACCATTATACACCTTGACCTCGATGGTGTTACGCTGGCCTGTCACCAGATATTTGGTGACATCATAGACATGGGGAGTGGACAGCGACAGCTGGTGGCCCACCGCCCTGCCATTGACATACACGGTGGTCTCGATATGGGGACGCTCCAAGAAGAGGGTGACACGCCGCTTCTCCCACGATGCCGGCACATACACGCTGCGACGGTACCACGCCGGCCCCACATAATGGCGGTCGGGAGTCAGAAAGAACGGGAACTTCAGGTTACCGGTCTGACGGTACTTCTCCAGATAGGGATTGAAATAGTAGCTCGAATCGTAGAGCGAACCGGTCCACTGGGTATCGAGCGACACGGGGTTGCCCTTACCATTGGTGAGCATGGAACCTGGCAGGACCACCTGCTCCTGATAACGCGGTGTTTCACCAACAGAGAAATCCCAAGCGCCCGAGAGGTTGACCACCTCCTGAGCCTGTGCTGATAGCGACGAAACGACGGCTATCATGATGGCTATGGTATACAGTATTCGTTTCATGGTTGCAAAAATAGTGTTTTTTTCGCTACCAACAAAACAAAAGCAAGAAAAAAGGCAGTTAGAAAGAAATCTAACTGCCTTTGGAAGTAGCGGGACCCAGGATTGAACTGGGGACCTCATGATTATGAATCATGCGCTCTAACCAGCTGAGCTATCCCGCCAAATCGCTGATTTGCGGGTGCAAAGGTACACATTTTTTTGGAACCACCAAAATTTTTCGGCAAAAAGTTTTGTATTTCGCAGAAAATATGTAATTTTGCCGCATAAATTATGGACTAAAAGCAATAATTCTAACCCGAGACCGTATGGGAAAGCAGAAAATAGACATAGAATACCCATTGGCCATCAAGTCGCCAGCATTGATTTGGGAACAGATCAGTAGCGCGCATGGACTGGAGCGATGGTTTGCCGACCACGTCACTGAAGAAGACGGAGTATTCACCTTCACCTGGGGCGAACCATGGACAGAACAGGACATCAGACAGGCCCACATCGTAGACATCGTGAAATTCGACCATATAACCCTGAAATGGGACGAGGATGAAGAGGACGACGAAGCCTTCTGGGAGATGCGCATAGCCCAGAGCGACCTGACCCACCACCTGAACCTGATCATCACCGACTTTGCAGAAGACGACGATGTGGATGGATTAAGAATCCTGTGGGAGAGTAATCTGGACAGATTGCACAGGGCAAGCGGACTATAAAAAAGACAAAAATAATATAAATAAGGTGTGATTCTGAATTTTTATTTGTAATTTTGCAGCCGAAATTGCAAAAGAGCAAATGTTTCGAATCAAGAAACTAGATATATATATCGCCAAGCAGTTCGGATTACTGTTTGTGGGAACATTCTTCATCTGCCAGTTTGTGCTGATGATGCAGTTCCTGTGGCGTTATGTCGACGAACTCATCGGAAAAGGTCTATCACTGGAGATCATGGCCCAGTTCTTCTGGTACATGGGACTGATGCTGATGCCTCAGGCCTTCCCCCTGGCCATCCTGCTCTCATCGCTCATCGCCTTTGGTAACCTGGGTGAGAGCTCCGAGCTCACAGCCATCAAGGCAGCGGGCATCTCGCTGATGCAGGCTTTCCGCTCACTCATCGTCATCTCCGTTCTGATGGCGAGTATCTCGTTCTACTTCCAGAATGTGGTGGGACCAATGGCCAACCAGGATTTCTACCGACTGCTGCTGGGCATGAAACAGAAGAGTCCGGAGTTGCAGATACCTGAAGGGGTGTTCTACGACGGCATACCCAACACCAACATCTATGTCCAGAAGAAAGATCTGAACACAGGCATGCTCTACGGCATCATGATCTACCGTATGACCGGCAGCTACGAGGACCAGGCCATCATCCTGGCCGACTCGGGTATGATGCAGAGCACGGCCGAGAAGAAGCACCTGCTGTTGACACTCTACAACGGCGTGTGGAACGAGAACATGCGGTCGCAGGACGTGGCAGGCACCGCCGATGTGCCCTACCGGCGCGAGACCTTCGTGAACAAACGGATCCTGTTGGACTTCGACGGCGACTTCAGCATGGCGGAAGAGAACGAGATTGCCGGCGATGCCAGAGCCAAGAGTCTGGGAAAGATTCTGCACGACAAGGACTCGCTGGATGAAGTGAACGACAGTCTGGGACGCGCCTATTACAAAGAGGCTGCAGGCTTCTTCTTCAGAAAAGCCGAGGTGTCGCCCAGCGACTCGGTCAAGATTGCCCAACAGCTGACCAACAGCAACACCACCCTCGACTCCCTGTTCAACAAGTTGAGCAACGTACAGAAGCAGTTGGCCATGCGCACCGCTGTCAGCAACATGCAGTCGTGTGCCACCGACCTGGAGATGAAAGGCAGCTATGCGGGCAGCATGCACCGCTACTACCGCACGCACCAGATACAAGCCATCTATAAGTTCACACTGGCGCTGACCTGTATCATCTTCTTCTTTATCGGAGCCCCACTGGGCGCCATCATCCGCAAGGGTGGACTCGGCGTACCGGTCATCATATCGGTACTGGTATTCATCGTGTATTATATCCTCGACAACACCGGACAACGAATGGCACGCGAAGACCAGTGGACGGTATGGTATGGCATGACCATCTCGACCGTGGTGCTGTCGCCTATCGCCGCCTTCTTCACCTATAAGTCGAACAACGACTCGGTGGTGTTCAATATCGACATGTACAAACAGATCGTGATGCGCATACTGGGACTGCGCACCCATCGACATATCTATCGCAAGGAGGTGATCATCGAAGACCCGATGTACGCCCTCGACTCGTACTACCTGCTACAGATCAGCAAGGAGATCGAGCAGTACAGCGAGGAACACAAGCTGCTGCGACTGCCTAACCCCATCCACGTGTTCTTCCGACCTGGCGACGACCAGACCATCCAGAATATCGTGGCTAAGCTCGAGGATGTGATCGACGACCTGAGCAACACCAAGGACTCGCAGATACTGGGCTATCTGAACCACTACCCCATCGTGGCCACCCATGCCCACACACGGCCGTTCCGTCAGAAATGGCTGAACATCATTACCGGTCTCATTCTACCACTGGGCATCTTCTTCTATCTGCGTATGTGCCGGTTCCGCTTGCGTCTGCGTAAGGACCTGCACAACATCCTGGAGACCAACCAGTGGGTATTGGAGCGTGTGGCCAACTTTGCGCCACCGGCACCCAAATCCTTCGAGGACCTGGAGAAGATGGCATTCGTGACCCAGCTGGCACGCGAATACGAAGCAAAGAAACAAAAGCATTAACTACTATATATAAATAAGGTGTAACATGGAAGAGATGAAGTTGAACAGCATAGAAGAAGCCGTTAAGGACTTCGCACAGGGCGAGTTTGTCATCGTTGTGGATGATGAGGACCGCGAAAACGAAGGCGATCTGATCATCGCCGCCGAGAAAATTACAGCAGAGAAGGTGAACTTCATGCTGAAACATGCGCGTGGTGTGCTCTGCGCACCTATCACCATAGAGCGCTGCAAGGCACTGGACCTGCCACACCAGGTGCAGGACAACACCTCGGTACTCGGCACACCCTTCACCGTCACCGTCGACAAGCTGGAAGGCTGCACCACCGGCGTGAGTGCACACGACCGGGCAGAGACCATCAAAGCACTTGCCGATCCGACAGCCACACCAGAGACCTTCGGACGTCCCGGACACGTGAACCCGCTCTATGCGCAGGACAATGGCGTGCTGCGCCGTAGCGGACACACAGAAGCCGCTATTGACTTGTGCCGCATGGCAGGCTTATACCCTGCCGGTGCCCTGATGGAGATCATGAACGAGGATGGAACCATGGCCCGTATGCCCGAGCTGATGCAGTTTGCCAAGGAATGGAACCTGAAGATTATCAGCATCAAAGATATGATTGCCTACCGCCTGAAGAAGGAGTCGCTGATCGAGGTAGGCGAAGAAGTGGATATGCCCACCGACTATGGACATTTCCGACTGATACCCTTCCGTCAGAAGAGCAACGGACTGGAGCATATGGCACTCATCAAGGGTGAGTGGCAGGAAGACGAGCCCATCCTGGTACGCGTACACTCATCGTGTATGACAGGCGACATCCTGGGCAGCAAGCGCTGCGACTGCGGCGAACAGCTGCACAAAGCCATGCAGGCCATTGAGAAAGAAGGCAAGGGCGTGGTGATCTACATGCAACAGGAAGGACGTGGCATTGGCCTGATGAATAAGATTGCGGCCTATAAGCTGCAGGAAGAGGGACTGGATACCGTGGACGCCAATGTTCATCTGGGATTCAAACCCGACGAGCGCGACTACGGCTGTGGCGCCCAGATGCTACGTCATATAGGCGTACACAAAATGCGCCTGCTGACCAACAACCCTGTAAAACGAGTTGGTCTGGAGGCCTATGGGCTGGAAATCATAGAAAACGTACCCATAGAGGTCACCCCGAATAAGTACAATCTGCGCTATCTGGAGACCAAGAAGAACCGTATGGGTCATACCCTCCACCTGAAATAGCACTCAGGATGCCACAAATTCGCTTACAAAAGCGAAAAAATGGCACAATTATTTCGTATTAAAAAATAAAATGCGTAATTTTGCACAAAATTTCGAAAAATATGGCACAATTATCTAATCGTCTGCAGCGCTTGGCCCCATCGGCTACGCTGGCAATGTCACAGAAAAGCTCCGAGATGAAGGCGCAAGGTATCGATGTTATCAACATGAGTGTCGGCGAGCCCGACTTCAACACACCCGATGCAATCAAAGAAGCTGCCAAAAAGGCGATAGACGATAACTACTCACGTTACTCACCAGTACCAGGCTATCCTGACTTGCGCCAGGCCATCGTTGCCAAGCTCAAGAACGAGAACCAGCTGGACTATACCGTGAACGAGATCCTGGTGAGCAACGGTGCCAAACAGAGTGTGTGCAACACGGTCATGGCGCTGGTTAACGACGGCGAAGAGGTGATCATCCCTACCCCATACTGGGTGAGCTACCCGCAGATGGTACTGCTGGCAGGCGGCACACCGAAGTTCGTGGAGGCCGGCTTCGACCAGAACTTCAAGATAACACCAGCACAGCTGGAAGCGGCCATCACACCCAAGACCCGCCTCATCATCCTCTGCTCACCCAGCAACCCAACGGGAAGTGTCTATAGCAAGGACGAACTGAAGGCGCTGGCAGACGTGATCCTGAAGCATGAAGACCTCTTCGTGCTGGCAGACGAGATTTACGAGCACATCAATTATATCGGCAAGCACCAGAGTATCGCGCAGTTCCCCGGCATGAAGGAACGTTCGATCATCGTCAACGGTGTTTCCAAGGCTTATGCCATGACCGGCTGGCGCATCGGCTATATCGCTGCACCGGAGTGGATTGTCAAAGGCTGTAACAAACTGCAGGGCCAGTATACCAGCGGTCCTTGCTCAGTGAG
>OCTW013370509.1_pt1 | contig 31417 bp, 22 predicted proteins | sample 1539671 | NCBI WGS metagenome assembly OCTW01 (sample SAMN02144230, study PRJEB22623) | gut metagenome | biome: sheep rumen | host: Ovis aries | place: New Zealand | reverse complement strand
AAGGACATGTCCAACGGCGATATGTTCCTCTCGCGCTCTACCGCTAAGACGAATGACACCGTAGAGTTCGAAGGCGAAACTTACCCCGTGGTAAAAATTGAAATCTCGAGCACTTCTCACCCGTTCTATACCGGTAAGAGCAAGCTCGTCGACACCGCTGGTCGCGTCGACAAGTTCATGAGCCGCTACGGTAAGGCTGCGAAGAAGTAAGAGCGAGAGCTTGCTATCAGTCAGCCGAGCGCAATGCTGGCTCGACTGAAAGTCAAGGCTGCGAAGAAATAAGATATTTCACGCCGGAACAAGACTTAGAAGGTGCGTACAGGGTAGTTGCATATGCCCCGCTGCGCACCTTCAACCTTCTCAAAAGGACTGACTAAAGGCACTGAAGTCACCGACATCACAGCGTCTTTAAATAAAAAATCATAATATTCAGGCCAAACGCTTGCATATCACAAGGAAAAATCGTATCTTTGCTTCCAGTGAAGATACGATTATTCTATTTATACAAACATAAAGCACAAAACAAAAAACAATGAAAACCGTTTATGATTTCTCTGTCAAGGACAGAAAAGGTAAGGATGTTTCGCTGAAAGAGTATGCTAACGAGGTGCTGCTGATTGTCAACACAGCTACCAAGTGCGGCTTCACACCACAGTACGATGAGCTGGAGAAACTGTACAAGGACTACCACAGCCAGGGCTTCGAGATTCTCGACTTCCCCTGCAACCAGTTCGGACAGCAGGCTCCAGGCACCGACGAGAGCATCCACGAGTTCTGCAAGCTGAACTTCGGCACCGAATTTCCCCGCTTCAAGAAGGTAAAGGTCAACGGCGATGACGCAGAACCGCTGTTCCAGTTTCTTAAGGAGCAGAAGGGTTTTGCCGGATGGGATCCCGCTCACAACCTCACACCGATTCTGGACGATATGCTGTCAAAGGCTGACCCTGACTACAAGCAGAAGCCCGACATCAAGTGGAACTTCACCAAGTTCCTCATCAACAAGAAGGGACAGGTCGTGGAACGTTTCGAGCCCACCACCAGCATCGCCGTGATTGAAGAGAAAATCAAGGAGCTGCTTTAATTGAAAATTGAGAATTGAAAATTGACAATTGACCATTAACGAAATGGAAAAAGTAAAGTGTCTGATTATCGGTAGCGGACCTGCCGGATATACAGCAGCCATCTATGCCAGTCGCGCCAATCTGCACCCCGTAGAGTATAGCGGCATGCAGCCCGGCGGCCAGTTGACGCAGACTACTGAGGTGGAAAACTTCCCCGGATACCCTCAGGGTGTGGACGGCAACCAGATGATGATGGACCTCCGCGAGCAGGCCGAGCGCTTTGGCGCCGACATCCGAGACGGAAGCATCACGAAGGTCGACTTCTCGCAGCGCCCCTACAAGCTGTGGGACGAGGACGGTCGCGAAATCGAGGCCGACACCGTCATCATTGCTACTGGTGCCTCAGCAAAATACCTCGGACTGGACGACGAGCGCAAATACAACGGACAAGGTGTTTCTGCCTGTGCCACCTGCGACGGATTCTTCTATCGCAAGAAGACCGTGGCCGTAGTTGGCGGTGGCGACACCGCTTGCGAAGACGCTCTCTACCTGAGCGGACTGGCCAAGAAGGTGTATCTCATCGTCCGCAAGCCCTTCCTCCGCGCTTCGAAGGTCATGCAAAACCGAGTGATGGCTGCTGAGAACATAGAAATTCTCTTTGAACACAACACCTTGGGACTCTTCGGCGAAAACGGCGTAGAAGGCGTCCACCTGGTGAAGCGCAAAGGCGAGCCCGACGAAGAAAAGGTGGACATCGCCATCGACGGTTTCTTCCTGGCCATCGGCCACAAGCCCAATACCGACATCTTCAAGGAGTGGTTAGACACCGACGAGGTGGGTTACCTGAAGAAGATTGACGGCACACCGCGTACAAAGTTGCCCGGCATCTTCGTCGCCGGCGACTGCGCCGACCCCGTCTATCGCCAAGCCATCAGCGCCGCCGGCACAGGTTGCCAGGCCGCCATCGAGGCCGAGCGCTTCCTGCTGAACCAGTAAGAGCCATCGGAATTCGGAACATCGAAAGCCCCCAACAAAAATGCCCCGCTTCACAGCGGGGCATTTTCACAAAAACTAAATTAATCAACCATAAACCTTAACCATTAAAAATCTCTCTTTTTACAGTTGCAAAGATACAGTAAAAAATCAATAAGTAAGTTTAGATAGCATTAAATATGGTTTAATTTTCGTTATTATTCATATTTTTAAACCCTAAATAACGGATTTTGAACTAAAAACACCCCTTTTAACAACTTTTTGGAGGCAAATATGATGTTTTTTAAAGTAAAAGTCGTACTTTTGTGTACGTAAAACGACAATCTATGACTATATCAAACATCATTTTTATCGTTATTATCATCCTGTTGGCCCTCTATTGCAGCAGATTAAAGCTGCGCGAACAGCCACAAGAAGAGGATGTTTCGCAATTGAATGCACCCAAGTTGCACATCAGTAACAATGATATTATGCAGTATATCCGGGACTTTGCCAACAAATTCACCCCCGTTATGGAAAACAAAGGGATAGAATTTATCGTCAAGTGCCAGCCGGAAAGCATGATGGGATGGATAGACACGGATAAAATCGACAAAGTGCTGCTGTTGATTATTTCAGATATGGCTGGCAACGCCACCACAGGAGGAAAGATAACCATCGACGTAAATACCGACCAGAACTACAGCCGCGTCTTCATCCGCATCCGGGATAACGGCCAGGAAATCAGCAGTATGGGTTACCACATAGCCTACCAACTGGTACAGTTCCACCAAGGGCACATGATCAATAAGCACTACGAAGGACAAGGTAACACAATATCTATCGAATTACCCATTACGAGAGATTCCTTCGACAAGGCGCAGGCTGCCGAGGAACAGGCATCTGCATTCCATATCCCCGAGAATATCGAACTCCACGTGCCCACCATCGATTTGCCCGCAGGCTATGAGGATGTTGAGAATCCTTTAGGTGCCATCATCCAGCAGGCGTACGTGTCGGCCGACCAAAAATATCTGCAACGCGCCATCCAATGTATCAACGACCACATCATGGACAGTGACTACGACCGTGAGGCATTTGCCGCAGACATGGGAAGCAGCGTCAGTACCTTATATAATAAGATCAGGGCTATCACTGGCAAAAATATCACCAACTTCGTGCGCGATATCCGCATCAAGAAAGCCTGTCGATTAGCCAAGGAGAACCCCGATCTGCGCGTCAGCGACATTGCCTACCAGGTGGGATTCAAGGATCCGAAGTACTTTGCTACCTCCTTCAAACGCGTGATGGGCGTCCAGCCGAAAGAATATATAAGCCAACAAAAGTCAGAAGACCATTAAGCATCAGCAGCTCGTAGCCGAAATGGTAGCCCGTCAGCAGCCCCACCCCTTTGTCCAAAAGGAAACACAACACGGGTGAAACAACAGCCACAAGGGGTGTCCAGCGGTCCTGCACCGCTCTTTTGGTCAACAATCCGAAGGCAAACAAACCCAACAACGGGCCGTAAGTATAGCTGACAATGGTGTAGATAGCATCAATCAGACTGGTGGAGTTGACGGTTTTAAACACCAGGATAAACAATACAAATACCACGCACATCAGCACATGAACCCGCTTGCGGAGGCGTTCATCCCTACCCTTTTGCAACAAATCGACGCAACAGATGGTTGTCAGCGACGTCAGGGCAGAGTCGGCACTGGAGAACGACGCAGCCACAATACCGAGAACGAACAAGACTTCAGGTAGTTGAGAATGGACAATTGACAATTGCGAATGGCCTGAAACTTGCTGGATATAGCCGGGCAGCAGTTCGTCGCCAGCAGGCAAGGACAGCCCGTGGCGCTGATACCACACGGTGAGCAGCACGCCCAGCGAGAGAAACAGCAGATTGGCCGGCAGAAAGGCTACTCCATAAGTACACATATCCTTCTGCGCGCCACGTAACGTCTTGCAAGTCAGGTTCTTCTGCATCATATCCTGATCGAGACCCGTCATCACGATAACAATAAACACACCGCTCAGGAACTGCTTCCAGAAGTTCTGCTTTGACACCCAGTCATCCCAGACGAACACTTGCGACAGGTCACTTTGCGCCACGGCAGCCACCGCTTCACCCGCCGTCAGGTCCAGATCCGTCACTACCTTATATATAATAAGGAGAAGTGCCGTAAAGAGACACAGAGTCTGGAGCGAGTCCGTCCATACCAACGTCTTGATGCCCCCCTGTCGGGTGTAAAGCCAAATCAGCAGCACCAGTCCCACTACCGTCACGGCAAAGGGAATGCCCAAAGGCTGAAAGGCAAAGCGCTGCAGGATGATGCACACCACGTAGAACTTCACCGCTGCACCCGCCATCTTTGACAAGAGGAAGAACGACGATGCCGTCTGGTGCGACCTTGCCCCCAACCGCTGTCCCAGAAAGGCATAAATGCTGGTCAGGTCCAGCCGGTAATAGAGCGGCAGCAACACAAACGCCACCACCACATAGCCTAAGATGAAGCCCAGGCAGGTCTGCAGATACGTCATCTGCATGGCCATCACCATGCCCGGCACCGACACAAAAGTCACGCCGGAGATGGATGCGCCCACCATGCCAAAGGCCACCATGTACCACGGCGAGCGGCGGTCGGCACGATAGAACGTGTCGTTCGTCGCCTGCCTTCCCGTCCATCGGCTGATGGCAAACAGCAAGGTAAAATATAGAAAAACGGCAATCGCAATGACCATAATGGCTGCAAAATTACAAAAAATAACGCAATTGAACAATAAATTGTAAATAGTAAATAGTAAAATAGTAAATTTATTTGTATCTTTGCAGGCGGAATTACACAATTCTAAACAATTACATTATGTCAAGACAAAAGAAATTCATCCTTCAAGAGAGCGAAATTCCTACACAGTGGTATAACATTCAGGCAGATATGCCCAATAAGCCTCTGCCTCCCATCCACCCTGCCACCAAACAGCCGTTGGGTGTTGACGACCTGGCACACATCTTCCCCCGTGAGTGCTGCGTTCAGGAACTGGACACCGAGCATGCCTGGATAGACATTCCCGAGGATGTGCTCGACAAGTATAAGTTCTACCGTTCAACACCGCTGGTACGTGCCTACGAGTTGGAAAAGGCCCTTGGCACGCCCGCTCATATCTATTTCAAGAACGAGTCGACCAACCCGCTGGGTTCTCATAAGGTCAACTCTGCCCTGCCCCAGTGTTACTACGCCAAGCAGGAGGGCACAACCAACGTAACTACCGAGACCGGTGCCGGCCAATGGGGCGCAGCCCTCAGCTATGCTGCCAAGATATATGGTCTAGACTGCGCCGTCTATCAGGTGAAGATTACCATGCAGCAGAAGCCTTACCGCTCGAGCATCATGCGCACCTTCGGTGCCGTTGTCGAGGGTTCGCCCTCGATGTCCACTCGCGCCGGCAAGGATATCCTGACTCGCGACCCGCTGCACACAGGTTCCTTAGGCACCGCTATCTCCGAGGCCGTCGAGCTGGCTACCACCACACCTAACTGTAAGTATGTGCTTGGCTCGGTACTCAACCACGTCGGCCTGCACCAGACCATCATCGGTCTGGAAGCCGAGAAGCAGATGCAGATGGCCGGCGAATATCCCGACATCGTCATCGGCTGCTTCGGCGGTGGCTCCAACTTCGGCGGAATCTCCTTCCCCTTCATGCGTCACAACCTGAAGGACGGCAAGACGACGGAGTTTATTGCCGCTGAGCCCGACAGCTGTCCGAAGCTGACCCGCGGCCAGTTCCGCTACGACTTCGGCGACGAGGCCGGCTACACACCGTTGCTGCCGATGTTCACCCTGGGCCATAACTTCAAGCCCTCTAACATCCACGCTGGCGGACTGCGCTATCACGGTGCCGGCATGATTATCTCGCAACTCATCAAGGACGGTCTGATGCACGGCGTTGACATTCCTCAGCTCGAAACCTTCGAGGCCGGTATGCTGTTTGCCCGCACCGAGGGTATCATCCCTGCCCCCGAGAGCTGCCACGCCATCGCTGCCACCATCCGCGAGGCCAATAAGTGCAAGGAGACCGGCGAAGAGAAAGTTATCCTCTTCAACCTCTCCGGCCACGGTCTTATCGACATGCCCAGCTACGAGTCGTTCATCAAGGGCGACCTGCAGAACTACACCATCACCGACGAGATGATTGCCGAGAACCTCGCTGAGCTCGACAAGCAAGGATAAAAGCAAGGACAAAAGCAAGGATAAAAGCAAGGACAAAAATCATCAGCCAATATTGGCTGATGATAGCACAAACAATAAAGCCCGCTCAGCTGAGCGGGCTTTACTGTTACGCGATGTCTATCTGGCGCGACAACTTCACTTTCTCCTCTACCATCTTCGGCAGTTCTACGGTCAGTACACCGTTGTCCACCTTGGCAGAGATATCCTCCTTCTTGACGTCGTCCGGCAGAATCAGCGTCTGCTCGTACTTCGAGTAGCTGAACTCGCGGCGCAGATAGCGCGTGTTCTTGTCTTCCTCCTTCTGCTCCTCCTTGTGTTCCATCTTAACCACCAGGTTACCCTCGTCATTGATGTGTACGTTGAAGTCTTCCTTCTTCATACCCGGAGCAGCCAGCTCTACGGTGTAGGCATTGGCCGATTCCTTCACGTTGATAGCGGGTGCCGTGCAGTTTGCTTTCGGCATATAGTCGTTGTAGAACAAGTCGTTGAACACGGCGGGAATCCAGTTGTTACTTCTCATTGTTGGCATCATAATCGTTACCTCCTAATTATACTTTTATTTGTTATACATATTGTTGTTTCTTCCGATTGCCTTGCGGCTTTCACCTAACAATATGCAATAACAATGCCAACGTATATTATGCTGTCATTTTGTCGTAAACACACGACAACATGTCAGATAGAGGATAGTAGCTGTACTGCCTCCTCGATGGTTGGGACATTAGTAATCACCATAGAGCGCTTGCCGTTCTGCTCGCGGAACTGGCAACGCCGCGGGTTCTGCGCCACATAGCTAAGGATGCGGTCGAAGGCCTCGCTCTGGTAGTACGGGCTGTCGTTCTGCGAGACGAAATAGAGCGTCATGCGCTGCTGCTTCAGGATAATCTTCTCGCAGCCCAATGCCTTACCCTTTCGTCGCAATGGAACAACACGCATAAGTTCTTCACCGCATTGAGGCACAGGGCCGAAACGGTCTATCAGTCGGGTGCGATAGGCTGCCAGCTGTTCGTCGGTCGTCAGACCATCCAACTCGCGATACAATAGCATTCGTTCCGAATCCGACGGCACATACAGGTCTGGGAAGTAGAGTTCAAGGTCGCTCTCCAGGGAGCAGTCGGAGACCCAGAGGCCCTCCCCCGCCCCTTCCCTGTATGGAGGGGCGTAAATTGTTCCGCCATCAGACTTTCGCCCTTGAGAGTGTCCACTCCCCTCCATCACAGGGAGGGGCTGGGGCTGGGTCTTTTCATTCCTCAGCTCCACCACAGCCTGCTGCAGAATCTTGACGTAAGTCTCATAACCCAAATCGGCAATGAAGCCCGACTGCTCGGCACCTAACAGATTGCCGGCACCGCGGATGTCGAGGTCCTGCATGGCGATATGGATGCCACTGCCCAGGTCGCTGAACTGTTCCAGCGCCTCCAAGCGGCGACGGCTCTCTACAGGCAAATCGGCCAAAGGCGGTGCCAGCAGATAGCAGAATGCCTTTCGGTTGCCGCGACCCACACGGCCTCGCATCTGGTGCAGGTCGCTGAGTCCGAAGTGGTGGGCGCCATTGATGATGATGGTGTTGGCATTGGGGATATCAATACCATTCTCGACAATCGTTGTCGACAGCAGCACGTCGTAGTCGTAGTTGATGAAGTCGAAGATAATCTTCTCCAGTTCCTCGGGTTTCATCTGTCCGTGGCCCACGGCGATGCGGGCATCGGGAACGTACTTCTCTATCATCTCCTTCAGTCGCGTCAGGTCGTTGATACGCGGATTGACGAAGTACACCTGACCATTGCGCGACATCTCGAAGTTGATGGCGTCGGCAATGATTTCGGGACCGAAGGTATGAATCTCCGTCTGGATGGGATATCGGTTGGGCGGCGGAGTCTGAATGATGCTCAGGTCGCGGGCGCCAACCAACGAGAACTGCAGCGTTCTGGGAATGGGCGTTGCCGACATAGTCAGTGTATCGACATTGGTCTTCATCTGGCGCAGCTTCTCCTTCGTAGAGACGCCGAACTTCTGCTCCTCGTCGATGATGAGCAGTCCCAAGTCCTTGAACTTCACGTTCTTGCCGATAATCTTATGCGTGCCTATCAAGATGTCCACCTTGCCGTCAGCCAAATCTTTCAGAATGGCCGTCGTTTGCTTGGCACTACGCGCTCTCGACAGGTATTCCACGCGGACGGGCAAGTCCTTCAGTCTGCCGCTGAAGGTCTGGTAGTGCTGATAGGCCAGCACCGTTGTAGGCACCAGTACGGCCACCTGTTTTGAGTCGCAGGCCGCCTTGAAAGCCGCACGCACGGCGACCTCCGTCTTGCCGAAGCCCACGTCGCCGCATACCAGTCGGTCCATGGGCTGTGCCTTCTCCATGTCGGCCTTCACATCGTTGGTCGCCTTCAATTGGTCGGGGGTGTCTTCATATAGGAAGCTTGCCTCCAACTCGTGTTGCATGAAGGAGTCTGCCGAGAAGGCGAAGCCACGCTCACGGCGTCGGGCGGCATAGAGTTTGATGAGGTCGCGCGCAATGTCCTTGAGTTTCTGCTTGGTACGCTCCTTCATGCGCTCCCACTGACCCGTTCCGAGGTGCGACAGGCGAGGCGGCTGGCCGCCATCCTGCGCCTTGTACTTCGACACCTTATATAAAGAATGTATCGAGACATAGATGGAACCGCCGCCATCGTAGATGATCTTTATCATCTCCTGGTACTGTTGGCCGTTAGCCGTCGACTGCCCATTGGCGATGGGCATGCGTACCAAACCACCAAACTTACCGATGCCATGGTCGATGTGCACCACGTAGTCGCCCACCTCGAATTGCTGTATCTCCTTGAGTGTCAGCGCCACCTTGCCGCTACGCGCCTTGTCGGAGCGCAGGTTGTACTTGTGGAAACGGTCGAACATCTGGTGATCAGTAAAGACACAGAGCTTCAGGTCGTTGTCGGCGAAGCCGCTGTGGAGAGTCTTTTCGACGGAATCGAAAAGCACGGTGCCTTTCTCGCTGAAGATGTCGCGCAAGCGCTCCAGCTGCTTGGGACTGTCGGCCAGAATGCACAGCTGATAGCCATCAGTCAGGTATTGTTCCAACGACTGCTGCAGCAGGTCGAAGTTCTTGTGGAACTGCGGCTGCGGCGAGACATGGAAGGTAATGGTGGCATCGGGAACTCCCGAAGGCCGGTGTCCCATCTCCACGCGGCGGAAGTCGACGGCCTCGCGACGGAACTGAGAGGCGCTCAACAGCTGAGCCTCCTTTTTCATCTCCTGCATGATGGCCTGCTGCTCCTGCTCAGTTGCATTCTCCAACCGTTCGGTCATCGCCTGCTGCGAGAAACCCTCCTCGTAAATGCGGTCGATGGCATCGTTGACATACATGAAGTCGCGCACCACCAGCACGGCATCGGAAGGCAGGAACGACAACAGCGATACCTTCTCCTCCGTTGCCGCCAGTTCGGGCACAATGGTCGCCACGTCGCACTTGTCCTTCGACAGCTGCGTCTCCACCTCAAAGGTGCGGATGGAGTCGATGTCGTCGCCAAACAAATCGATGCGGAACGGCAATTCGCTACTGAAGCTATAGATGTCCAAGATACTGCCGCGCAGGGCAAACTGGCCGGGCTCGTAGACATAGTCCACATCGCTGAATCCCAAGTCGCGCAACTGCTGTGCCGTCTGGTCGACATCAATTGTCTCGCCCAATCGGAAAGTCAGTGTGCGGTCGTCGAGGATGCGCTTCGACGTCACCAGCTCGGCAATAGCCTCAGGGTAAGTGACTACGAGAGGTGAGGGATGAGAGGTGAGGGATGAAAGATTTGCCAGCACCTCGGTGCGCAGAATCTCGCTCGCAGCATCCTTCTGGGCATACTTGATGGCTCGGCGATAGCTACTGGGAAAGAAAAGCACCTGCTTGTCGCCCAACAGTTGCGTCAGGTCGTGATAGAAGTAGCCTGCCTCATCGGCATCCTGCAGGACAAAGAGCATGGTGTTCTTCAGTTTTGCCCTCAAAGCTCCAAACAGCATCGGCGCTGACGAGCACATAAGTCCCTCGAGGAAAACGGTCTTCACCGACTTTTTCCTCAAGGTTTCCGCCACCGCCCCCACTTGGGGCAACTGGGCATAGCGTTTCAGCAAATCTTGTATCTTCATACGAGTTACAGCCTGCAAAGGTAGTGAATAATCTTAAAAATTCGGTATTAAATACAAAGAAATAAGAGAAATTGCCCGTTTTGTTTGCACTTTACAAGAATAATTACTACTTTTGCAGCAACAAAAATAAACCACCATGCACCAGAGCGATAGCATTGTCATTATTCCTACCTACAACGAGAAGGAGAATATCGAGAAGATCATCCGGGCCGTATTCGGGCTGGAGAAGTGTTTCCACATCCTTATCATCGACGACGGTTCTCCCGACGGAACGGCAGCCATCGTCAAGGGCATGATGGCGCAGCCGGAGTTCAGCGACCGCCTGTTCATCATCGAGCGTAGCGGTAAGTTGGGTCTGGGCACGGCGTACATTGCCGGTTTCAAGTGGGCGCTGGAGCGCGACTACGGATATGTCTTCGAGATGGACGCCGACTTCAGCCACGACCCGAACGACCTGCCGCGCCTCTACTCGGCCTGTGCCGACGAGGGTTACGACGTGGCCATCGGCTCGCGCTATGTCTCGGGCGTCAATGTGGTCAACTGGCCCATGGGACGTGTATTGATGTCTTACTTCGCCTCGAAGTATGTGCGCTTCGTCACAGGCTTCCAGGTGCACGACACCACCGCCGGCTTCAAGTGTTACAAGCGTCGCGTGCTGCAGACCATCGAACTGGATAAGATTCGCTTCAAGGGCTATGCCTTCCAGATTGAGATGAAGTTTACGGCTTATAAGATAGGCTTCAAGATCAAGGAAGTTCCCGTTATTTTCGTCAACCGCCGCGAGGGAACCTCAAAGATGTCGGGCGGCATCTTCGGCGAGGCCTTCTTCGGCGTCATGCGTCTGCGCTGGGACGGCTGGACGCGCAAGTATCCTAAAATCATCGAATAAGCAAGCAAGCCATACTTATGACTATAGTCGGACCATCTTATGACTATAGTCAGCCATACGGCGTCATTGGTCCGGATTCTCGACGAAGCCTTGGTATTTGGGTGTCAAAGCTGACATCACGCTGTCGTAGGCCTGGCTCATCGTGGCCTGCACGTTCTGCAAGCCCTGGCCTACGGGATAGACAGGCTGATGGATGGTGAGCGACAGGGGATGCCACGTGGCAAAGTGCCAGTCTTTCATGCGCGGCATCACGTCGAAGGAACCGTTGATGGTCAACGGCACAACGGGCAACTGCAACTCATCGGCCAACGCAAAAGCGCCTTTCTTGAAAACGCCCATGTGTCCCGTAAAAGTACGGGCTCCCTCAGGAAACACCACCACCGAGCAATTACCGGTCTCCAGAATGTGCCGTGCCGACTTGTACGTCTGGCGCACCTTCCCCACCCCACGCTTGTCGACCATAATCTGGTGCGACTTGCGACAGGCATAGCCCACAAAGGGAATCTTCTGTATCTGGTGCTTCATCATCCATTTGAAGTTACGCCCCAGGAAGCCATAAATCAGGAAAACGTCGAAGGCTCCCTGATGGTTGGCCACGAAGACATACGACTGGTTAGGCTCCAGATGTTCGCGTCCTTCCACCTTGACGGGCAACAGGAAAACGCGGGTAATGACCTGTGCCCACCAGCGCCCTGGATAATATCCCCAGAAGTGTCCATTGCCTATCGTGCAGCCCACTCCCACCTCAATAGCCGTAAGGATGGTCATCAAAATGGTGACGGGCAGAGCGACAAATAACTGATAGAGGCGATAAAGGTATTTCATGATGCTTTTCACTTTTTACATCTCAGCGTGATGACGACGATTTCGCCCGGCATGTTCAGTCGGAAGGGAATCAACGCGCCCAGTCCCGTAGAGACAAAAAGCACACGGGAACCCTCACGGTATTCACCACCCCATTCCGGAGTCGTGATGGAGACGGGCGACCAGCCAAACAGCTGGAACTGTCCTCCGTGGGTATGTCCGCTGAGCGTCAGTTGTGCATGACACTCGGGCAGAATCTTCTCACGCCATGCCGACGGGTCGTGCTGCAGCATCACGATGAAGGGAGCACCTACCCCTTCCCCATGAGAAGGGAGTTGTTGAATGCCTGCGAGGGTCTTCTTCACATCACCGCGACGCGGCATGCGCTTCACCTTGCCCCAGTTCTCCATACCGGCAATGACGATGCTGTCGCTGTCGCGGCGAATAACCTGATGCTCGTTGAGCAGCAGTCGCCAGCCAACCTTTTGCTCCATCAGCTTGGTCTGCTCGACGCAGTGTGCCTTGGTAGCCTCATCGCAATCCAGATAGGTGGGATAGTCGTGATTACCCATGATACTATAGACCCCGTCCTTGGCCTTCAGCTGGCGCAGGATGGATAGTTGCGGCTGCAGCTCGTCGGGATGCAGGTTTTCCAAGTCGCCTGTAAAGACAATAGCGTCGCCTTTCTGGGCATTGATACTGTCGATAGCCTCCTGCAGGAAACCGTCATAAACGCCTTGACAAGTACCCACATGAGCATCAGAGAACTGCACGAGGCGGTAGCCGTCGAAAGCCTTGGGCAGGTCGTCGAAGACATACTCCACATGGCGCACCTCTATCTGCTGGTAGCCACAGAACGTACCATAGCCTACCACTATATATATAAATAAGGTACACGCGAGGGCAATCCGCTTCCAATATTTACGGGGTGCCAGCCAGCGACTGAGCAATGCAAACACGATGGGAGCGACGATCAGCGTCATCACGAAGAAAAAAGGTATAGCGTAACGGGCTATCATGGGTATTTGCTATTTAACTATTAATGTTTTACAAGGGATGAATGGTCGAAGACGACAGCCTGCCCGATATACGAGGTATCGACCTGACCGTCTCGGTAAACGGTATGGCCGTTACAGAGTGTGCGAACCACCTGCCACCGATACTCGTGTCCCTCCATCGGGCTCCAGCCACAACGGCTCAGAATGGTATCTTTCGTTACCGTCCAAGGGGTATTGGGACGGACGATAGCGATGTCGGCCTGATAGCCGGGACGCAGGAATCCGCGACGCTCCACGCCAAACAGACGGGCGGGATTATGACACATCAGTTCCACCAGACGGGTCATGGGCAATACGCCTTCATCTACCAGCTCCAGCATGGTAACCAGCGAGAACTGCAGCATAGGCATGCCACTGGTTGCCTGGCAGCAGCCGCCCTGTTTCTGTTCTATCAAGTGGGGCGCATGGTCGGTGCCGATGACACTAATGCGGCCATCCGTCAACGACTGGCGCAGCATAAACTGGTCGACAGGCGTCTTGATGGCGGGGTTGACCTTGATTCTTGCGCCTAAGCGTTCGTGGTCCAACTGCGTAAAGCAGAGATAGCCCACGCAGGCCTCGGCAGTGATGGGTGTCACGACGGAATCGCGGCGAACGGTATAAGGCTCGAAGAGTTCCAGTTCCTCGGCGGTAGAGACGTGAGCCACATGCAAGCGAGTGCCGTATTTCTTGGCTAAAGCCACAGCCTTCTGCGTAGACGTCAGGCAGGCCTCCTCGCTACGAATCATGGCATGCAGCGTCACGGGAGGATCGTCGCCCCATGCGCTTTTCGCCTCAGCCATGTTGCGATTGATGATGCCGGTATCCTCGCAATGCACCATCAGCGGCAACTTGCAGGTCTTGAAGATGCGCTCCAGGGTCTCGTCGCGGTCAACCAGCATATTGCCCGTCGAGGACCCCATGAAGAGCTTGATGCCTGGAATGCGGGTGGCATCCAATTGGGCGAAGGTGTCTGTATTGTCGTTCGTGGCACCGAAGAAGAACGAGTAATTGACGTGGCTCTTCTGTGCAGCCAACCGGAACTTCTCTTCCAGCGCCTCAGGCGTTGTGGTCTGCGGCACGGTGTTAGGCATGTCGAAATAGGTAGTGACGCCGCCTGCCGCTGCTGCCCGGCTCTCGCTGTCGATGTCGGCCTTCTGCGTCAGGCCTGGTTCACGAAAGTGTACATGGTCGTCGATGACTCCAGGCAACACATAGCAGCCCGAGGCATCTATCACTTCATCACAGGAAAGTGAAGTTTGTGGAGAGACTTCAACGATGCGCCCGTCTTCTATCACGACGGCACCCTCTACAATGCGCCCCTCGTTGACTATCCGTCCCCCTTTGACAAGTGTTCTCATGGCAACGGCACATTGGTCAGAGGTGCAGCAGGAGTTGGAGGTGCCATCACGCTGTCGGGCTGTGGTGCCGGCACATCTTCCATACCGTTCATACGGGCTTCGTTCTCCTGAGCCGTCTGATAATATTCACGGACATAAGCGTTGCTCTTGAACTTCTGCGTGGCCTTCGACATGATATCTTCAATCTGCGGAGTCAGAATAGGATAACGATACTGGCTGGTCACCATCATGAATACGCCCGGGCCCAGCACGTTGTCGAAGTTGCTGACGATGAACGACGTCACCAGCCGGTCCTCCTCGGCGGCTATCTGTGCAGCCTCCTTGTTCAGCTGACGGTCTATCTCGTCTTCATCCACACCGTCCAGCAGCATCTGGCTCTGGCGGTGCGACAGTTCCGTCATACGGTTGCTGATCTGACTGTGCTTGTCTATAAACTGGTACAGGCTGTCGTTCATGGGCGTGCCGCTAACCATCTGTGTGGCCTCGTTAATCTTGATGACGATGTCGCCCTCCTCCAGCACTACCGGCATGATGCCTTCGTCGCCCATATACAGGCTGGCCATGCAGATGGTGTCGAGCAAACCGGTAAAGTGAAACTCGCCATGCACGACGTCACAAGAGTCGATGGCCTTCATCTCTCCGTTCTTGATGGCTTTCAGATAGAGCTTACTGCCATCGAGCGCAGAGATGGATGTCGAGCCCTCCACATGATAGGACTTGGCACAGGAAGTGAATACTGCCAACGCGGCAAACAGGTAAAGTATTTTGTTCATAGACATAGATATCGTTATGATTTCGATGACAAATGTACAACGATATATTGAGATAAGAAAATATATTTGCGCATTTTAAAACATTTGCGCAAATATTTAGCGTTTTTTTGCCTCTTTTTCCAATTCGTTAGCAATTCTGTGGCTTGCATAGAGCTGTAAGATGGCTGCCACGAGCAACACAACGACCCAGTTGTTGCGTACATATTTTATATAGGTCAACTGGTCCAGACCTAAGAAATTGTTCTGATTGGCCACCATCAGGAAACCGGCTGCCAGGAAAAACACATCACTCAGCATCAGCATACGGCGCAGGCGACGGATGGCAACATTGCTGCCACTGTACTTTTGGCGCAACTGCATAGCGACGAAGAGGATGCAGCCCACGCAGAACACCGTCGGAGCCCACGACTGCAACAGCACGTACGCTCCCGCCCCTACTACCATCAGCAAGCCGCCCAACAGGAACAGACTGTTCTCCCACTTACTCAGCTGTCTCATCGGTCTTGCCTAAAGAAAAATCCTGATTATCGTCACTGAGAACGAAGATATCCTCATCGTCAGCCTTCATGAAATAGCGCTCACGGGCAATCTTCTGGATGGCCTTCGGATCCCTGTTCAGCATATCAATCTGCTCCTTGTTCTTGCGGTTCAGCTCCGTATAATGGTCTATCTCTTCCTGTAACTCGTTGATATACTGCTTATTCTTGACGTGATGCCATATACTGTCCTCGTCGACAAAGCCGACAAAAACAATGGCAAGCAACGTCACCACAATATACTTCAAAGCCTTGATATGGGCAATGCGGAGGAATATGTCCTTAACCTTCTTCATCGTTCTTTCGCTATTTCGTCTGCAAAGTTACACAAAACTTTGAACTTTATACAGAGAACAGGAAACTTTTTTTCAGGCAACGGCACATTTTTCACGTTTCACTTTCCGCTTTACACTTTTTTTCGTACCTTTGTGGGCAAATTAGCTAAAAACAACATGGAAGAGTATATCGTTTCAGCCCGAAAATACAGACCGACCACCTTCGACACGGTGGTAGGCCAGCAGGCGCTGACCACGACGCTGAAGAATGCCGTCAAGAGCGGAAAACTGGCTCACGCCTATCTGTTCTGCGGTCCTCGCGGCGTGGGAAAGACCACCTGTGCCCGTATTTTCGCCAAGGCCATCAACTGCCTCACGCCAACGGAAGACGGCGAGGCCTGCGGACAATGCGAAAGCTGCCAGGCCTTCAATGAACAGCGGTCATTCAACATCTTCGAACTGGATGCTGCCTCCAACAACTCTGTGGAGCACATCAAGACGCTGATGGAGCAGACGCGCATCCCGCCGCAGGTAGGCAAGTACAAGGTATTCATCATCGACGAGGTGCACATGCTGTCTACGGCAGCCTTCAACGCCTTCCTGAAAACGCTGGAGGAACCGCCCCAGCACGTCATCTTCATCCTGGCCACCACCGAGAAGCACAAGATTCTGCCCACCATTCTGAGCCGTTGCCAGATTTACGACTTCGAGCGCATGACGGTTCGTAACACCATCGACCATCTCAAGTCGGTGGCCGACCGCGAGGGAATCACCTACGAAGAAGAGGCATTGGCAGTCATTGCCGAGAAGGCCGACGGCGGCATGCGCGACGCCCTCTCCATCTTCGACCAGGCGGCATCGTTCTGCCAGGGCAACATCACCTATCAAAAAGTCATCGAAGACCTCAATGTGCTGGATGCCGAGAACTATTTCCAGATTGTCGACCTGGCCCTAGAGAACAAAGCCATGGAAATCATGGTCCTGCTTAACTCCGTCATCAGCAAGGGTTTCGACGGCGGACTGCTCATCCAGGGACTGGCCAAGCACGTTCGCAATGTGCTGATGGCTCGCGACCCGCAGACCCTGCCGTTGCTCGAGGTGAGCGACCAGCAGCGCGAGCGCTACCAGCAGCAGGCCACAAAGTGTACGATACCTTTCTTATATAAGGCACTGCAACTGATGAACCAATGCGACATCAACTACCGCCAGTCGTCCAACAAGCGATTGCTGGTGGAGCTGACGCTCATCGAAATCGCACAGATTACCCAGCCCGACGAGGGGGCTGGCAGTGGGCGCAAGCCCGGAAGACTAAAATCCCTGTTTAAGCAACTGATACAGCAGCCTCAGCCCAAGAAAGCAGCCCCACAGGTAGCTGCGGCTGAGCCTGTTGCATCAACTCAGAACGCTGAGAGCACTCCAAGCACTCAGAACGCTCAAAATTCTCAGAATACTGAGAACCCCCAGAGTTCTCAGAATCCCCAACCTTCCCCAAAGGCCTCTGCTCCTACCGGACGACCACAGTTGAAATCGGCGGTCAGTTTCTCTTGGAAGAACCTGCGTAAGGCCAGCGAACAGCGCAAGATGCACATCATTCCAGGCACGCTGGATGCCAACGATCCTAACGCTGCGCCACAGGACGAACAGCAGCCCTTCAGCCAGCAAGACCTGGAACTGCAATGGATGTCCATGTGCAACCGCATGCCCCAGAAACTGAGCGGCATCGCCACCCGCATGAAGAACATGAACCCTACCATCACAGAGTTCCCTGCCGTAGAGGTTATCGTAGACAACCAGATAGCCATGGAGCAGATGGAGAACATCAAGGGCAGTATTGTCAACACCTTGAAACTCTATCTCCACAACAACGCCATCAGCCTCACGATGCGAGTTGCCGAGCACGAGGAACAGGGCAAGATTCTCTCGCGCCGCGAGCAATACGAACTGATGGAAAAAGAAAATCCCTCAATCCGGAAATTGAGGGAACTCCTAAATCTTGAGTTGGCCTGACTCTTACATCAGACATCAGACATCCGACTTCAGACATCCGACTTCAGCCTTCCGACATCAGACATCCGACCTCAGCCTTCCGACATCATATCAACGGCATACCCATAGCCTTGCATTCCGCCCGCATGTCGTCAGGCCATATCGAGGCTTGTATCTCGCCGATGTGTCCTTTGTGCAACAGCACCATGCACAGACGGCTCTGTCCGATACCGCCACCGATTGACAAGGGCAGCTCGCCGTTGAGCAGCTTTTGGTGGAAGTACAGCGACTTACGCTCCTCCTTGCCCTCTATCTTCAGCTGGCGCAACAAGGCCTCCTTATCCACACGGATACCCATGGACGACAACTCGAACGAGCGGCCCAGCACAGGATACCAAATCAGGATATCGCCGTTCAGACCCTTCAGGCCATTCTCGCCCATCGTCGACCAGTCGTCATAGTCCGGAGCGCGACCGTCGTGCTTCTCTCCGTTCGACAACTTGCCGCCTATACCTATTATAAATACAGCACCGTACTTCTTACAGATGGCATCCTCGCGCTCCTTCGGCGTCTTGTCAGGATACATCTGCAACAGCTCCTCGGCATGGATGAAGTGAATCTTCTCCGGCAGGAAAGGCTTGATTTGCGGATACGTCTCACACGTCAGATACTCCGTGCGGCGAATGGCAGCATAGATCCGCTCCACGACATTCTTCAAGAACGCTATGGTGCGCTGCTCCTTCGTAACGACAGCCTCCCAGTCCCACTGGTCAACATATAGCGAGTGCAGGTTATCCAGCTCCTCATCGGCGCGGATAGCATTCATATCCGTATAGATACCGTACCCTGCATCAATATGGTATTCTGCCAAAGACAGTCGCTTCCACTTAGCCAGCGAGTGCACCACCTCGGCACGGGCATCACCCAGATCCTTGATGGGGAACGTCACAGCACGCTCCACACCGTTCAAGTCATCGTTGATACCCAATCCCTGCAACACGAACAAAGGTGCCGTCACACGGCGCAGCCTCAGTTCCGTCGACAGATTCTGCTGGAAAAACTCCTTAATCAGCTTGATGCCCTGTTCCGTCTGCTTCATGTCCAGCAGCGGCGTGTAGTCTATCGGTTTAATCAGTTGACTCATCGATATAATTTACAATTTGACAATTTACTATTTACAATTTTACTATTGCTTGACGAATGGCTTTTCGCCATTTTGCATTTCGAAGTGCAAAGGTAACACTTTTTGCTTAATTCGCAAGCAAAAAGCCGAAATATTTTGCAAAATGAAAGAAAAAGTTGATTTTCAGCTATCACTTTGCACTCTCCACCAATACTTAAAAGAATATAATTCTCCAAACTTTTCACCTTTCACGTTTCGCTTTTCAGTTCTTTTTTGTACCTTTGCAAACGTTTTTGTGAAGAAACGCACGTTTACAGGTCCCGTAGCTTAGCTGAATAGAGCGTCAGATTCCGGTTCTGAAGGTCTTGGGTTTGAATCCCAACGGGATCACGAAAGGAATGAGTCTTAGAAAAAGGCGTGGAAAAAACTGCACTAATCCTATTTGGCCTGATAGCGGGGAGCATCGGTCTGATGGCTCAAGAAGCTGACAGCACCTCGTTGCGCCCGTCGTTCGGAGTGGACTATACGGGCGAGGTGCAGACGGACTTTGAACGGTTCCGACAGGCTAACCTCCTGGAGCTCAAGGCCGACATTCCGTTTTCCAAGGCGTTGTCGTTCCAGGTGTCGACCATCACGGCATGGACGACGCGACCCTATCTGGACGTCAACGATCTGCAAGTCTTCTCCAATATCGATGTCTATGCCCTGCGTGTTCCGTTTTCGCTCGCGGTGGCAGGCTTCACCTGGCAGATGAACGACCGCCATTCGCTGTTTGCCGGCATCCGTCGCGTTGACGAAGACTACTTCTGCAGCGACGTCATGGGGCTTTTCACCAACTCATCGTGCGGCATCTTCCCCACCCTCTCCTACAACGAGCACGCAACGACCTTCCCCTTTGCCGCCATGGGGCTACACTATGTCTACGACCACAAGAACATTCGTCTGCAGGCCTCGCTCTATAACGGCGACTGCGATTATCATTTAACCGGTCGCTACAACATGTTCCGCGTCTGTCCCCAGAGCGACGGCGTCTATGCCATCGGTCAGGTGGAATACCGCCATCGCGACAGCCACTATTACCTGGGCGGCAGCCTGAACAGCGGGCCAGACTCTGCACCAACCATGTGGGCATACGCCGAGCAGGCTCTGATGCCCAACCTCACCATGATTCTGGCCTACAGCCATGCTTTCGGCGATAACCTGCCCTGCAACGATTTTTGCGGCATTGGAGCCAGATACGTCTACAAGCGGGCTGAGTTTGGTGTATTTTCAGACTTTACCAGCGTGAGTGATGTCGAAGAAGACGCCTCGGATGAAATCGACGAGTTTGCCACGGAGTTCGTTTGCGAGCTCCACCTCACCGACTATTTCTCCGTGAAGCCCGTGCTGCACATCATCACGACCGACGACGAGACCAAGTACGTTGGCATGCTCCGCGTCAAGGTATCCTTCTGACGAAGAAAACATCAGTAAACCAGATAAAAAGACACTAATAAAATGATAAGCAAATGAAAAGGACATTAACAATGCTTGCGCTCATGCTGCCTATGATGGCATTTGCCCAATGGCGCGTGGGTGTCAACTGTGGTGCAGACATGAACCACTTCATTATTGACAAACAGTATCAGACCGACTATCAGTACAAGAACAGGTGGGGTGTCACCATGGGTGTCATGGGACAGTACGACATCACCGACTGGGCCGGAGTGCGCGTAGAGTTGGACTGGACACAGAAGAACTACCGCCAGAAGCGCGAGAACCTGCAAAACTGCGACTATAAGTACGTCAACAACTACCTGCAGTTGCCCGTCATGGGCTCGTTCAGTTTTGGCGGTGAGAAGCTGCGCGGCTTCTGCAACCTCGGTATCTACACAGGCTACTGGCTGAACAGCAACCGCAAGGGTACAGACTTCAACAACCTCACGGAGACGAGTTACGACTTCAGCGAGAAGGTGGAGTTCATGGATGAGCGCGACCGTCGCTGGGACTTCGGTTTCGTGGGCGGTGCCGGTGTGGAGTACCGCTTTGCCAGCCACTGGGCTGCCCAGGTGGAGCTGCGCTACTACTACAGCACGGTAAGCACCGTGAAGGTGAACGACCCGGCCAAGGACTATCGCTACAACTCAACGATGGCCTTGCAAGCCGGCATTTGGTACAGATTTTAAGTGAAAAGTGAAAAGACAATGAAAAACAGAATCATGATATTAGGAGCACTGATGTTGACACTGGGTATCACATCGTGCCACAAGGACAGTGACGTCGCGCTGAACTACGCCTACAACGACGATATGGCCTTCAACAAGGCTAAAAAAAGTTATGCCGAGAAGTTTAAAGTATTCTGGCATGGTATGAACAACACCTATTCGCTGTGGGACTATGAGAAAGAGTGCGGTCTGGACTGGGACGAGTACTACAACGTGATGTTGCCGAAGTTCGAGGAGCTCGACGAGCGGGACGAAGTTAGCGACGAGGACCTGGAAGAACTGATGCAAGAGATGGTAGCCCCGCTGCACGACGGCCACATGAGTGTTGAGTTCTATAACCATAAGACCGGCGGTTTTGTGCAAGCGGAACCAAGTATGCTTCGCAACATGTCACGTCCGGACTACGCACTCAGGTCGTTTACGCCCAACCTGAAGCCCTACGTCAACAATACCAAGTATAAGTTGAAGGACTGGAAAGAGACCGACACGCATGCCTCGGCAGAGCTGGACTACGTGATGCACACGCCAGGCATCGGCTATCAGTGGGCAGTGGCCAAGCAGAAAGAGCTGTCGAGCAAGGAGAATCCTACGGAGACTGAGGCCACCACACTGGCCTACCTGAACAGCTTAATCAAAAACATGGCAATCCTGGAAACAGAGGATGTCTCGGATAAATCCATTCAGATCTACAACAACATTTGTACGATGTATGGCTTTCTGAACATTCCGTTCCTGGAGCCTATCAACCCAGAGCTCGCCGAGGGCGGTATCGACATCAAGTACGCTTTGTTCGAGGACAACATCGCCTATCTGTACATCAGCGACTTCGCCCTAACCACCTACCTGAATGACCTCTATTTCAAAAAGTACTTCAGCGGCTCCAAGCACGACACCGAGGTCGCCACCAGGGTAAAAGACGTCTATTATGCATGGTTCGGAGCCATCCAGCGCCTGCATAAGCAGAAGCAGCTGAAGGGTGTCGTCATCGACCTGCGCTCCAACGGCGGCGGTATCCTCGACGATTCCAATTACGTGCTGGGCAGCCTGGTTCCCCAAGGCGGCATCCAGTATGGCTATGCACGCTTCAAGCGTGGCGCAGGCCGCTACGACTATTCACCCTTCATGCCGCAGTCGGCTCAGACGATGGCTGATGAACATGAGATCATCGACGATGTTCCCATCACCATCCTCATCAACTGCTGGTCGGTCAGCATGTCTGAAATGACGTCGCTGTGCGCCAAGCAGCTGCCCAATGCCCGTTTGATTGGTACGCGCTCGTGGGGCGGACTCTGTGCACTGAGTGGACAGGAAGAGTTCACCGTCAACTACACCGGTCACATCGGCGTGAGGAATCAGACTCCCGTTTACGTCTACCTCCCCATGGTTGCTATCCATGACATGAACAAGAAAGTGCTGGAGGGCTACGGTGTCGAGCCTGACATCGAGGTAAGCCTCGATACCGAGCACCTGAATGAGTACGACACGCAGCTGGAACGTGCCCTGGACTACATTCGCACGGGAAATTAAAGTAGTATTGAAGAATAAACAAGTATTGAACTATGAAACAAATCAGATATTACATGCTGGCCGCACTGGCCACGATGATGCTTGTCGGCTGTACAGAGGACAACAACATGGATGCCATTCCTAAACCCGTACCTGCAGGTATTCCTGAAACCGACGAAGTGGCTAAAGCCCTGTCGGACATTCCCGGAGTCACCAATGTCAGACTCGTCGACGAAGAGAATACCGCCGACGACAACAGCGAAGCCGGAGAGACCGAAAGCCTGAAGGCTAACCGCAGAGCCGGCGAAACCGCGTACGTACCCAGCTACACGTTCAGCTTCGAACAGCCCATCGACCACAACAGACCCGAGCTGGGCACCTATCTACAATCCTGTCGACTCAGGTACAAAGGTGCAGAGAAGAATGTCGTCGTGCTGACTCACGGCTATAGCATGCAGTACTACGACACCGACCTGGCAACCCAGCTGGATGCCAACCAGCTGAATATTGAGCACCGTTACTTCGGAGAGTCGCTGCCCGAGGCTTTCGACAACCTCGACATGACCTACCTGAACTCCAATCAGCAGGCCCGCGACATTCACAACATTGTCAGCACCCTGAAGAAATACCTCTTCAAGACCGGCAAGTGGGCCAGCACAGGTACCAGCAAGGACGGCATCACCACTGCCCTGCAGGCCTATTGGAGCGACTACTACAAATGGACCGACTTTGACGTGTATGTCCCCTTCTGCGCTCCCTTCCTGACCGGCACCGACTACACTGACGGCACCCACAGCTGTAACGACATCACACCGGGTACCTATCTGAAAGACTGGTGCGGCTACGGCTACGAAGCCGGCTCGAAAGAGGCCATCGCCTACGAGCGTCTGAAAAAGATTCCCCTGCTGATATGCACCAATGCAAAGATTCGCGCAGCAGCCAACAAGGCCGTCTATCAGGCAGCCCCTGATTCATATCAAAAGATTCTTGAGCAGTACAACGCCAAGAGTCCGATGAGCACAGGCGACCAGACCAAAGACGTGACGGCGTTCGCCCTCTATACCTATTACAACACATTGTTCGGCAAGTTCTCGTATGTACAATTCTACACGTGGGCCGATATTGTTCCCGACCTGAAACCCCTGGAGGACGGCACGGCAACGGAAGACCAGTGGAACTTCTTCATGCAGTTCATCACCTGGGACGACAAGGCGCTGAACAAATACCTCGCCGACCAGCAGAAAAAGAATTCTTCCCAAACGATGAGACGCGGCCTCACCAAAGAAGAAGAGCAGTGGGACTTCCTGCGATTCCGTCGCGAGTCGCCCAGTGCTCCCTACAGCATCCAATCCTTCACGGAGCTGGGAGCTGCCGACAACGACTACTCCATAGCCAATGCTCCAGGAAGCATTCTGAAACCTGCAGACTGCGAGAAAGTCAACTACATGTTCACCGCCCAGGCCCTATACGAACAGTGCGGAAAGGCAGGCATCTACAAGCAGGATGGCGGCAAACTGATGAAAGGCTTCCGGGCTTGGGTGAAGACAGAGAACACACAACCCATCATCTTTGTCTATGCCCACAACGACCCCTGGACGGGTGGCGGCATCGACGACGAGACTGTTTCGCAGAATCCCAACATGTTAGTAAAGGTTGTTGACGGAACAGCCACACACACCGACGCGTTCCTGCACCGCGAACTCTACATGAAAGACTCTGAGACAAAAATCGTCAACGCGCTCAACAAGTTCCTGAAACTGAAATAAGACGAGCCGTCAGACGACGACACAAAAAAAACAAGCCTGCTCATTCCAGCGGGCTTGTTTTTTGCTTACAGCGCATCAAACGTTCCCTCGTCGGGATCCGTTTGGAAGTCATCCAGCGGAATGTCTATCATCTCTTCCCCTGCATAAGGGTCTATTTCTGTAGAGGTCATCAGCAGTGTTTTGCAAGGCAAATCCATTACCAGGCAGACCGGACGGGAATATTCTTTCTTAGCAATCTTTTCCATAGCGGTAGATTTTAACGGATGACTACTTTACGACCATTCACAATATAGAGTCCCTTGGCTGTTGGCTTGCCCTCGAACTTACGACCGTCGAGAGAGTACCAGACTCCCTCTTCTTGGGAGAGGGTTGGGGTGAGGTCCAGGCCGGTCGTCTCGCTCTCGTCGAATTCCATAGCCAGTGCATTATGAGGCACGTCGCTGACGGCAATCCATGCCACGTACGACGGCAGCACATGGTTCTTGGGATGATACAGGAAGAAGCCCAGGTTGTCGTAGGTATTATCGCCTTTCGGACGACCAAGGGTAAGGAAATTACTCTGCATCTCAGAGTCGGTCATGGTATGTCCGCCCGGGTCTACACTACCCTTGAAGAGGTTGTTCTCGAATTCGGTGGCAACTCCAGGGTTGGCACCGTCGTAGCGCGTCAGGTAGAGCGGTCCTGTGCCGCCATAGGTGAGCAGCACGGGCGTCAGGGCAGGCACAATCTGTCTACCCAGCTTCTTCAGGGTGACCTTTTTGGTGTCATTGTCTGAAGTGATGGCCTCGGCCCACCAGGCCGTCACGCCCTCGGGCAGTTCCACGGGATAGCCGAGCATCAGCGTAGACATGTGGCCTGCATTGCGACTGACGGGGAAGTAGGAGAACATGTGACCTTCTTCCTCCCAGACGGAATAGAACAACTTCCATACGTCTGCATTGCTATAACCATATCCCTGCGAGTGCTGTTTCCCCAGGATGAGCTGGTTGGTGGTGCCGTCCTTGATAAAAATGTCGAGGTCTTTCGGGCAACCGCCAAAGACCGTTTCCTTGGTGCCATGAATCGTCATCGTGGGTGCCTTGTTATCCTTGTCGTCAATCAGCGTTCCTGCAGGTGTATAGGTGTCGACATAGAGCGTCTTCAGTGCCTTCATATTCTCGAAGGCGTAGTCCGCGATGTCGTCTGCCAGCTCCTGATGGATGGTCATCGTCGTAAGCGTCTTCGGCGCCGTGAGGAGGTATCTTGTCTTCAGACTATAGAGGACGTTGTCCTTGACAGCACCCTCCGAAGCATTGCCGTTGAGGATAAAGGCCTCCTGCACCAGATGACGCTGTGGGGTGGCTACGGAATCGACGGCAGCAGGTATGGTGACAGTGTTCACCTGACCCAGATTCTCGAAGACGTTGCTGCCGAGTCCGACCGTCTTGAGCTGCTGCTTGTCGTTGAAGTAAGGCGTGAAGGTGTCGTTGATGACGAAGTCAGTATTCACCGTAGCGGCACCAGCCTTCTCGAGCGTGACGCCATAGGGGCTTTTGCCGTTCGTCACGATTCTGACATGTCCGGGAATGGAGTCGGCGGTATTCTCGCCCATGTGTCCCGCATTGGTCACGTAGAAGCTGTCGCCTACATCATAGCGCAGGAACACCTTCAGTTCTGGATAGCCGTTGAAGGGATAGACATACTGATCGCTCGCGAGGGTGTATTTATCATTATATATACTAAACAAGAAGGGTTGCTTCAGCTCTTCCTCCGTGCACGGCTTGATTTCGGCACCGCTGGGGTCGGAGCTGCCTCCATCCCAGCCAGTGCCTTTCACACCATCATCGCGGTAGAGATAGAAATTATTCTGCAGATTCTGACTATAACGCTCACCGGCAATGGAAGCGAAGAATTTGTTGCTATGATGGATGACCTTTCCGCTGAAGTAGCAGTGATAGATGCCCGAGGTGTTGCTACCGTCTGCCTTCTCTATCTTACCCACCAGTCCACCGACCTGACCGTCTGCTTCCACGGTGATGTCGCTATAGCAGTATTCTATGCTGTTGTGGTTGTTGGTCATATAGCCGCAGATGGCGCCAAACTCGTCGTTGCCATTCTCGTACTGTCTCACGCTACCTCCTACCACGGCACAATGTTCGATGGTGCTGTGGTTGAACATTTGGCCGCAGATAGCGCCTATGTGACAGTCGTCACCGTCGCCGCAACGGATGTCCACATTCACCAGTTTGAGGTTCTTGACTCTGCCGTTGTCCATCTTGCCGAAGAGTCCACGATTGTCGTCATTTCCTTCAATTTTCAGGTTTTTGATAATGTGCCCTTGTCCGTCGAATGTTCCGCCAAACTTGTTGTCGTCGTTCCATCCGATGGTATGGCCGTTGAAGTTACGATTGTTCATATCGAGGTCGGCCCTCAGCTTGATGGTCCATCCTTTATAGCCTTGGTCGCCATCGTCATAATCACCCCACAGCTTATGCAGTGCAGCAAGGTCAGCAGGACAATCAATAAAGATAGTATTCCCCTCTCTCTTGAAACTACCCGATATCGACCCGTCCCAGGGTTCGGGCTGGGTCTGTGCCATGATGGCAGTCGTAGCCAGCAGCCAGCATCCGGCAGCAAACAGTATTCTTTTCATATTTCTTCTTTTCATCATCTTTTTACTTAATAAGCAAATTTCACGGTTTCCTTGTCGGTGGAGATCAGTCCTACCCCGCTGACGCCAGGTGCTGTGAAGGTGACGCGACCGTTCTCGTCAGCCTGTTGGCGGCCCATGATGGCACCATTGGCCTGATAGAGACGCACCTGCTGACGCGGCTCGGCACCCGTTACCAACAGGTTGCTGCCCTGACGACTGACACGCATGTGGACGCCTGCGTCGTCGTTGTTGTAGATATTCTTCACAGATACCACCTCCGATGACGGATAGAGTGTTACCACACCATTCTTGCTGTCTGAGTTGTAGTCTGGGGTGAGTTGCATATACCAGCCCGACTTAGGATCCTTATAGACCAGCGTGGCACCTACGAACATTTCCTTCTTCTCCGTAACATTGGGCACGGTGATGGTGACGTAGCCAGCGCGGTAGCTTCCGAAGTCGTGCATGCAACCGCCATCGCCCTTCACCTTTTCGGGAGAGTTGAATATCATCTTGGTGTCGTACTGGATGTGGCCTTCACCGCCGCCAATGTAAACCACTGGGCTATGAGCATTCTCCTTGAGTCCCACAATGTAGGCGAAGTCGCCCTGCGATTGGCGTCGTGCGTAGTTGCGCACACAGATGGTAATGTGGTTGTCGCCATTCTCGTGGACGTGCTGGGCAGCCACAAAGCACTCCAAGCGCGGATGATAGGGATAGAACGCCTTGGTCTGCTGCTCGTAGGTGGCATCCTCGGCCTTTTCCTCAGCCGTACGGCGAAGGGTACCGTTCTTACGTGCGCGGCGACGAGCCATATAGCGGGCGTAGCTCTGCTCCTGAATGCCTAAGACGTCGTCATACTTGACGTACATGGTGGTGTTCACGCCCGTACCTATTGTATAGGGTATAGTGACGCGCTGCTGGGCCGAGTTTCCGGCGGGAATCGTCATGTTGAGCGGATACTGCTGGTCACCTATCGCCAGCACACACTCGCTGATGGTCGATGTGCCGTAGTTATCGACGGTGACGAGCAGGTTGATCTCGTCCTTGTCGCACTGGAAGCCCTGGTTATTGTCGTTGTCGAACGCTATGGTGTAGTTGAAGGCGTTGCCGAAGTAGGCTGCCGTCTTGTTCAGCTGCGAGTTGCCCAGAGAGTCAGCAGCCACATAGCAGACCTGAATCTTCTCCTTGGTCATAAAGCCGTCGAAACCATAGATGTCGTTGTTGTCTTTGATCTGTACGGCAGTGATGGGTGTGCCGAAACCGAAGCCGCCGTCCTTGTTGGGCACGAGACGTGCGGCACGTAGTCTAATCAGCGTGCTGTCTTGCGCGAACTTCGTCTCACGCCACAGCAGCGCCACATTGTCCAGCGACTTGGCCTCGAGGTCGGGTATGATACGGAAGTCTTCCACCTCCGTATTCTCCAGCATGAACGACGTATTGATGCCCTGATCAGGCTTTCCGCTCATATCGTAGCTCTTCATTTGGAAGAATGTGCTATTGGACAGCGAGTCAGGCTGGCTGGTCCACGCCAGTAGGTTGTGGTTACCCACACGGCGCAGATTCATCATGACGTCGCTCTGATCCACGTCGTGTGACGTGATGTTGTTGCCTGCATCAACGGTCATACAGACGTTCTCGCTCTTCGTGCCGTCGGCCTTGCGGACGATGACGAATGCCGTCGAGCCGTCATAGGTGACGCGATAGTCCTTCAGTATGCAGTTCTCGCCGACGGCCATCAGCGGCACAGGTGCCGACCAGGTCTCGTTGCCGTCATAGCGCGACATCATCAAGTTACCGGTCATCACGAGGTCGGCGAGGTCTGTGGTGTCTTTCGCTGTCACCCAGCTACCCTTGTCAAGGAGTCCCTCTTGCCAGATGGCTACACCCGTACCGTTTTCGGCCAGTGCCACACGGGGTTTGAAGGATGCGGTCTCGGTAGAGCTGTAGACGGGTTTGGGTCTGATCCACTTCTTGCCTGATTTCTTCTTCGAGTAATAGAGGCTATAGACTCGGCTGGCACGCTTCACGGTCTCGTCCAGGTGCAGGCTGTCTTCCAGGTCCTCCTGGGCAATCTGTCCTACCGCCTGCTCCATCACCACGAGGTCGGTGCCAGGCACGGAAGCGGCGTCGTAATCGCTGCAACCGCCTACGCTACTGTCCGAGAGGGGGACGGGATCGCCTGACGATGCTACCTCGATAGCATAGTCGTTGGGGTTCTCATAGCTGACCTGATAAATGACGCTGTCGCCTCCCGAAACGAATTTCACGGGCTGGTCGTAGTCTACGTAATTGGTCATGAACATACCGGGCAGTTCCGAGTTTGCTCTGCGCAGCATATTGTTGGCAGGCTTATCTCTCGGATCGTCAAGGTCGCTCAGGTAGTATGTGAAGTACGGGTCGAACGGATTCTTGTAGCTCTTCGGCTTGATGAGTATCTGTTGTGCATTAAGGCGACCAGTTTGGAACTCTCCATGCTTGCTCCATCCCAAGAACTTCACCTTGTAGTAGAGTCCCACACCGGCATACCAGCTATAGGCACTGCCCGAAAAACCATTCCTGAAGTCGAGTCGGCTGCCTCCCGCATATTTGAAATTGATGCCGGCACCCAGACTGGCACCGCCTTCGGCACCTGCGATGATGGCGTCTATCTTAGCCTTGAGCTTCAGGTTAAAGAATGCCTGTCCTGCGAATCTGAAGCCGATAATATGATTCTTCCATGGAGCCCAAGAATCGTCCAGGTTGTGGAACGCAAAGATACCTGCCGACGCGTTGAGCATGGCTCCGGCGCTGGCACCGATGGATACACCAAAGAAATCATTGAGGGCCTTCGTTATCTTGTTGCTGCCGAACCATTTTGACACTTTGGTAGCCCAGGAGTCTCCAACTTTGGGTTTGGGCCATAACGCTGCTAATGCATTCATGAAGTCAATACGACAGGAGAATCCGATATTGGCATTGGCTCGAATACTTATCTCATCCACAAGTTCCAGCCCCAGAAAAAGCTGTGCCCAATTATCACCATCGCTTGAAAACACGGACGTCAAGGGCAAGCCGAGTTGGTTGTACTGCTCAATAAAAGCTCCGCATCCAGCTTGCGCCTGAATCAGTTTGTTAGGATCTTTTTCTTTGGGGTTTTCAATCCCTTTGCCTCCTAAGAATTCAGCTATTGGACTAGCTATATCGCTGGCGTCAGTGTGTTCATATCCCACTTCCTCGTAAGTGGAAGAAGTAACAGAATACGATGGTGGGTCTGTTTTGGGAGCATCGGGTTCTTTGTCTTTATCGAGGAAATCGAACTCTTTACCGGCACCTATTGCATAGGACACTGTGATTTTCTTAGCCTTAAACAAATCAGCCGAAAACCCCCAACGTGTGTAGAGCGGTGGCGTCAGGGGTATTTTCAAAGACATATTCATGCCTGCAGCAGGAGCCTTTTCGGTCATCCATTTCTCGGCTTGGTCTCCTGAGTCTTTTGGATCCATACGTTCATCAGCGGCTTTCTCCATCTGCTTCTTCATATCATCAGTATCGAGGAAGACATTGGCGAGAATAGGCAACTGACGTACCTCCGTACCGTCGAAGGCCACTGCGGGACGTCCCGATTTGTTGACGTCCAGATACCCGTTCAGGTCGTAACGCAAGGTCCAGTAGCTGTAGTCGTACAAGGGGCTGTAGATGACCCTCGAGTCGCCTGTCAGATTGTCCGTCTTGATGTCATTCTTCTCGGCGCCCTTGACCTTTTTCAGCGAGACGACGCTGGTGTGCGGCACGTTATTCGGTGCAACGATGGCCACCTCCATAGCCGCATAATTGTCGTACTCTATGCCATTCGCTATCTTGACGGTGTCCTTGTGAGAGGCATATTCGTCGTAGTAGACGGTCTCCGTCAGCGGTGTCGGCAAGATGTCACTCTCTTGTATGTCACAGATATACTTGCCGCCACGAAGGTCGACGGTCGGTGTCAGCGTGGAGAGTACTGCGGTGGTTACCGTAGGCGACGTGATGGGTGCAGCAATCGATTGCAGATAGATGTCAACCTCTTCCGACTCACGGCTGATGATACCCGTGATATGGTCGTAGGAACCGGGATACATGCAGAGCTTGGGCAGGAAGCCGTCGC
>OCTW011607454.1_pt1 | contig 31419 bp, 18 predicted proteins | sample 1539671 | NCBI WGS metagenome assembly OCTW01 (sample SAMN02144230, study PRJEB22623) | gut metagenome | biome: sheep rumen | host: Ovis aries | place: New Zealand | reverse complement strand
TGTGCGGGTCAGGAAGGACGATGGGAAGGGGTGTGGACTCGCGGCCTCATTCGCCTGCCCTGCCGCGCCTCGGCGCGGCCTGTCGGCAGAAAAACTCCAAAGAGGGAAGATTAGAGGGGCGCATTCCCGCCAAACAGCTGCCAGGCGATGTGCCTCACAACAGCCTGTAGAGGGGGCGAACCTGGCAGCAGGAGCCCAAATGAGAGGTAGCTGCCAGCCGATGTGCCTTACAATGGTCTGTGACGGGGGTGCCCCTGGCAGCTACTTGGCGATAATCCGGCAATAAGGCCACAACCGAAGGGTCCGGCAGGTTTGAGAGGCCAAAACCCGCCAAAAAGCATTATCTTTGCGGCCGCAATGGATCATCTGCCTCTTACAGACGTGCCGATGCTGGTTTCGGCGGTCAATTTTCTTCTGCGGGACGAGGAGTTCGACAACCTCGACCAGATTTGCTGGTGCTTCGGCGTACCCCGGGAGGAGATGGACCGTATCCTTGCGAGCGAAGGCTACGCTTACGACGCGCCCCACAACAGAATAATATAGATGGACAGATACAGCATCGAATCAGCATACGCATTCTTCCATCAGAAGCTGAGGGTCTACGAACACTCGACTTCAGAAAGGGAGATGGACCATATCGAGGAAGTCATTGCATCATACGCGAACACAATGTCGCAGTCTCTCTACCGCGAACTGTCCGGCGGGAACGAAGCCTATCTCCGTGAGCATCCAAGTTTCAAGGACGATCTCACGGATGCTGTGTCCAAACTCGAGGCTATGCTTTGAGTCGCGTCCCGGCAAATCCGGAATGGAGTATCCCATTTTTTATTATATTTGTAAGGTATGGGAGAACTGACCACGGATATCAAGTACCTGAAAGGAGTCGGGCCGAAAAGGGCCGAACTTCTGACACGTGAACTGGGTATCGAAACCATCGGCGACCTCATCAGCCTATACCCGTTCCGCTACATAGACAGGAGTTCTATCCAAACCATCGCAAGCATCAGTCAGGATGTAGCGTCCATCCAGATCAGGGGAAAAGTCGTAAGCCGAACCCTCTACGGACCGTCCAGTTCAATTGTCAAAACAGATTCCGACAAGATCCACTTCAACGCGGCCAAGAGGCTCAGCGTGATAGTTGAAGACGATACCGGGCGGATGGAGATGGTATTCTTCAAAGGCATCAGATGGAACTACGAGAGGCTGCAACCCGGGCAAACATTCATCTTCTTCGGGAAGCCTTCCGAGTTTAACGGCAGATTCAATATCGTACATCCCGAGGTGGATGAGCCCCAGGAGGGTAACATGTCGCAGGGAGTTCTCACCGGGGTTTATCCCAGCACTGAAAAGCTCAAAAACGCAGGGATCACCGGCAAGGTGATGTGCAAGCTCCAGAGCGCAGCCCTTTCGCTTTGTCTTCCCGAGATCACGGAAACACTCCCAGATTACATCCTCGGAGACCTGGCTCTCTGCAGCAGGCAGTACGCCATCAAAAACATTCACTTCCCTGCCGACGCATACGCCCTTCAGAAGGCTACCCGCAGGCTCAAGTTCGAAGAACTTTTCCTGCTGCAGCTCAGCCTTCTCAAGCAGAAATACATCCGCTCCCGCTCCGAGAACGGTATCCTCATGCCCAAGGTCGGGCCTGACTTCAACGCCTGCTTCGAGGCGCTCCCCTACCAGCTCACCGGGGCCCAGCAAAGGGTCATCAAGGAGATTCGGGCCGACCTGATGTCCGGCCGCCAGATGAACCGCCTTCTCCAAGGCGATGTCGGCTCCGGAAAGACGCTCGTCGCCGTGCTCAGCTGCCTGCTCGCTACCGGTAACGGCTACCAAACCTGCATAATGGCGCCCACAGAAGTGCTCGCCCAGCAGCACTACGCCAATATCCAGAAGTACCTTTCACCAACCAGCATACGCTGCGCCCTGCTTACCGGATCCAGCACCGTCAAGGAGCGCCGTGAAATCCACGCCGGGCTCGAAGACGGCTCTATCGGACTGATAGTCGGCACTCATGCCCTGCTCGAAGACAATGTCATATTCAAGAACCTCGGGCTTGCCGTGATTGACGAGCAGCACCGCTTCGGAGTCGACCAAAGGGCAAAGCTATGGGGCAAAGGACCGGAGATCGACTCTTCAGGCGGCAGGCAGGCGCCCCACGTTCTCGTGATGACGGCGACCCCGATCCCACGCACGCTTGCGATGACGGTCTACGGAGACCTCGACGTGTCGGTCATCGACGAGATGCCGCCCGGACGCAAACCGGTCAGAACCACCCTTCATACCCCCGCCAAGATGCCGGCAGTGTACAATTTCATGCGCTCGGAGATAGCCAAGGGCCGCCAGGTATTCGTGGTCTACCCGATGATCTTCGAGAACGAAAAACTCGACCTGAGCAATCTCGAGCAGGGCTATGAGGATATCATGAAGGAGTTCCCGCTGCCGCAGTACAAGACCGCCATGGTCCACGGGCAGCAGACGTCAGAAGTGAAGAACTTCAACATGGACGCATTCGCGTCGGGCCGGGCCAACATCCTCGTCTCGACTACCGTGATAGAAGTCGGCGTCGACGTGCCCAACGCGTCCGTGATGGTCATCATGAGCGCCGAAAGGTTCGGCCTCTCGCAGCTGCATCAGCTGCGCGGACGCGTCGGGCGCGGCGCAGCCGACTCCCACTGCATCCTCATCCGCGACTACAAAACCTCAAAAGAATCACTTCAGCGCCTCGAACTCATGTGCCGGACCGAAAACGGTTTCGAGATAGCCGAAGAAGACATGAAGATGCGCGGTCCGGGCGACCTGGAAGGCACGATGCAAAGCGGTCTTCCAATCTCCCTCAATATCGCCTCGCTCGCAAAAGACGGAATCATACTGGGCGAAGCACGTGCATACGCCCAGAAAATACTCGAAGCGGACCCTTCGCTGAGCGACCCGCGCAACGAGCGGCTTGCCTTTGAACTCAGGCGCGAAAAGTACAAAGTACGCGACTACAGCAAGATATCTTAAAAATTATTGCTATCTTTGGGGCGCCTTTAAAGCAGAATAATAACTATACACGATATGAAGAAATTCCTTACAGCCATCCTATGCCTTACGATTTCGCTCTCAGCTCTTGCCCAGAGCGCCAATATGCTTGCGATGGCACGTTCCGAACTCGCAAAACGCGGACTTCAGGAGTCTGAGGTCCGGGCACGGCTTCTGGAAGAAGGCATCGACGTAGACAACATTCCGCCTACCGAGTATGCCAACTATCAGGACCGCGTGATGGATATCATCAACCGTATGCAGGCCGAAAAGGCAGCAGCCACCTCCGCTGCCACCGCAACCGCTCCTTCTGCCTCCGCAACCGTCTCTGAAGCCGGTGCAGGCGAGCAGGTAATCGCAGCAGCCGCGGCCCAGGCCGATACGCCCAACGAATTCCCTCAGACAACTCTCGGAGAGCAGGCCGCAGAGAAGGCCCTCGAGCAGGCTCTCGAGCAGAACAACGTTTCATCTACCGCAGGTAACGACATCTACGGCCATTCCCTCTTTACGGGGACTTCGATGGATGTATTCCGCACCACCGACGGCGCCCAGGCACCTGACACCTACATCCTCGGAGAAGGCGACGAGATCCATATCTCCATCTTCGGATCTTCCCAGACAGAAATCCACCAGAGGATCAGCGCAGACGGTTCCATCCAGCCCGCTGGTTCATCGAAGATTTTCCTCAAGGGCTTGACTCTTGCCCAGGCACGCCAGGCCGTCACCAACAAACTCTCCCAGCACTATTCATTCCGCCGCGACCAGATCGCAGTCACCATCACCACCGCCCGTACCGTCATGGTCAATATCTACGGTGAGGTTGGCGTACAGGGCGGCTTTACCATCAGTGCCCTCAACAACGCATTCAACGCACTCGCTGCAGCCGGAGGCCCCACAGCCATGGGTTCGATCCGTAATATCCAGCGCTCTCGCGCAGGGAAGACCGACAGGCTTGACCTCTACAAGTTCATGACCGGAGAAGGCGGCAAGGTCCAGTTCGACATCCAGAACAACGACGTTCTCTTCGTTCCTGTAGTCAGCAAGATAGTCCGCATCGACGGTGCCGTAAGGCGCCCTATGCGCTACGAGATGGTCGACGGCGAGACACTCAAGGACCTCATCGACTATGCAGGAGGCCTCCGCGACAACGCATATCCCAACTTCGTCCAGATCGAGCGCCGCGAGAACGGCGAGCTCAAGTACCTCGAATTCGACCTTGCCCAGATCGTCTCCGGCAAGCAGAAAGCCGAGCTCGCAAGCGGCGACATCGTAAGGGTGAAGGAATCCGACCGCCCGATGGAGAACTACGTCTCGATCGCCGGCGACGTCTACTATGGCGGCAACTACGACTTCGAGTCCAACAGCAGCCTCCAGGCCCTCATCGCAAAGGCTGAGCCCCGTTACACCGCAATGAAGGACTACGTGTTCGTGGAGCGCACCAACGACGACAAGACGGTCGAGGTCCTCACCGTCCCCTTCCCCGGCGAGAACGGCAATCCCGACTTCCAGCTTAAGGAAAGGGACGCCGTACGCGTGCTCCAGATGGCCCAGTTCCAGGACAGGGGCAGCATCTCCGTCCGCGGCGAAGTCCGCACTCCCTTCACCCGTGAGTTCGGCCTCAACGACTCCATGACCCTGCGTCAGGCCATCGAATACGCCGACGGCGCAAGTTATACCGCCCGCAAGGACTACGTGTTCGTGGAGCGTACCCGTCCGGACCAGACCGTGGAGGTTCTGACCGTCCCCTTCCCTGTCGACGGCGCTCCTGAGTTCCAGCTCCAGTCCCGTGATGTGGTCACCGTGCTTGCACTCTCAACTTACCGCGACACTGAAACCATCAGCGTCAGCGGTCAGGTCCGCACCCCCTTCACCAGGGCCTTCAGCCTCAACGACCGCATGACGGTCAGCCAGGCCATCGAATATGCCGGCGGACTCAGGCCTACGGTCTACCCTGTCGCCTACATCTTCCGCAAAGATGTCACCAACCCCGCCAAGAGGCAATATATCCCCGTTTCGATTGAAACCGAAGGCGACACCCTCCTCGAGCCCGGCGACGAACTCCGCGTCTACGACAATACCACCTACACCAATATCGGCGAGCTCCGCATCAGCGGCGCAGTCAAAACTCCTGTCGCAATCACATACGATTCTTCCGTGACCATCCACGACCTTATCACGATGGCCGGAGGATTCACTGTAGGCGCTTCGTACGACAACGTGCAGGTATTCCGCATGAACATCTCCAAGAAGGACGAAGTCAAGTTCGACACGGTAGTCATCAAGGTCGACGAAGACTATAACCAGACAGACTCGACCTTCCAGCTTCAGCCCTACGACCATGTCGTGGTCCGTATGACCCCCAACTTCACGAGCGGACGCACCGTCGAGATCAACGGCCGCGTGAAGTATCCCGGAGTCTACGTAATCGAAGACAATCTCACCAAACTCTCCCAGATCATCAAGATGGCCGGCGGTCTTCTTGACGACGCCTCGCCCTACACAACCCTCTTCCGCACCTATAACGGACGTGGAGTGATCGGTGTCAACCTCGACGACATCAAGAAGATGCACTGGGGCAAGAACTGGGACGATCCCATCCTGATGGACGGCGACGTAGTCAATATCGTCAGGGCTGAAAACGTCGTGGTAATCCGCGAACTCGGTACCCGCATGGCGCAGTATATCCCCGAAGACTTCTCTTCGACCCAGAAGACCCTCGTCTACCACGGGGGGCGCTCAGCCAAGTGGTACATCGACAACTATGCCGGCGGCCTCACCAATACGGCAGACCGCAAGAGCATCACGGTGACAATGCCCAACTACCAAACAGTCGGCACCAAGACTTACATGGGCTTCATCCGCTCATACCCGAAGGTACAGCCCGGCAGCACCATAACCGTGACAATTGACCAGGAGAAGAAGGCCGAAATCGAAAAGCCTAAGGAGAAGAACAAGGTCGACTGGGATCAGGTCGCATCCAGGACAATGGCATCCCTCACCTCGGTAATCTCCTTCATCCTCCTTATCGAACGACTCAACTAAGCGCCATGGACGAAAACAAAACTTTCAACGCACCCCAGGAAGAGGAAGAGGGCGGGATCGACATAATGGCCCTTGTAAGAAGCCTTTGGGACGGCCGCAAGACAGTGATTATCGTTACCGCTGTGTTCATCGTCCTCGGCCTTATCGCCGCGCTCACCATGAAGCGCACCTACACCGTGAGCACCACGATGGTGCCCCAGATGAGCTCGAGGAGCAACTCCTCGCTCGGAAGCCTTGCCGCTCTCGCAGGAGTCGACCTCGGCATGAACAACTCCGCGGCCGACCTTTCACCGCTCATCTACCCTCAGATAGTCGGTAGCGTGCCGTTCCGCAGGGAGCTTCTCCACACTCCCCTCCACTACGCCAAGGCAGACACCGCCGTGAGCATGCTCACCTACAATAAGGAATACGTCAAGCCCTCGGCCATGAGCTATGTGCTGAAGTACACCATCGGGCTTCCGGGTGTCATCATGGGCGCCTTCCGTAAGGAGAAAGCCGAGGTTGTCATTCCCAGCAACGCCGCAGGTGACAGCCTCCCCAAACCGATCGTGCTTACTAAGGACGAAGAGAAGTATATAAAGGCTGTTGCCCAGAACGTAAGCCTCTCCGTAGACAAGAAAGAGGGATATATCACCCTGACCGTGACCGGCTCGGAGCCCATCCAGACAGCCGAACTTGCGATGAAGGCCCAGCAACTCCTCCAGCAGGAAGTCACCCGCTTCCGTACCGAAAAAGCCCAGGACAACCTCGACTACATCCAGGCCCGTTACGATGAGATAAAACAGGAGGCAGAGGCCTGCCAGAGCGAACTTGCAAGAGTGCGCGACCGCTCGCAGCAGATGACCACAAGCCGCTCGCGTATAGAGCAGGAGCGCATCCAGGCCCGTTACAACGTGACAAGTTCCATCTATTCGGAGATGGCCAAACAGCTTGAGCAGGCCAAGATGCAGGTCAAGAGAGACACCCCCATCCTCACCGTCATCCAGCCTATCACGGTCCCGACCAAACCGTCCAACAGCAGGGCCAAGACCCTTGTGGTCTGGACTTTCCTCGGATTCGTACTGGGATGCGGTATCGTTATCGGAAAGGGATACCTTCCGAAGATAAAAGAGATGTTTGCAGGAAAGAAGGAAGATCAGTAATTCACCTTCACATAAGTCCTGTCCCACAGAGTAAAGCTGCTTCCGCTGACGGAGCAGCTTTCTTTTTCGTCGTTAAGGGTAAATGTTACCGTGGAACCATCTACGGTATATGTCCCTTTGGCGGTAATGATGTGGTAAGGGCTGATGCGGACGCCGTCCGTGACCGAAGTCCAGGCTCCGGAGATACGGGTAAATTCTCCGGCTCCGTTGAAGATGATAACGGAAGGGATATCGGCCGGCGCCGTGGTGTTGCCGTAGGTCCAGACGGTGCCCTTCAGGCTGCCCGTCTCCTTTTCGTCAGAAGGCTCGCATATCTGCGAAACCATGTATCCGCCGGCGTCGTAGATATTGTGGTAAAGGAGCCCGACGTTGTCGCCGAAATCAAGCCGGTGGCCGGCAAGGGTATAATCATAGCCTGTGGCCTTCCACCCATAGTCGCCTTCGCGTCTGGAGAGGTTCTCATAGACAAGGTCGACACACCTGGTATCGTCTGCAAAATAATTCACACGGATAGCATTGTCGACCGCCGTAGCCCACACGCTTCCCGCCACAGAACCGAACGAATGGAACGGGAGCTTGGTGAAATTCTTGTTGGTCGTAGAATGTTTGAGGTTGGAAAAGGTCCGGACAAGTGAATAGGTGCTGCCGCTGCTCAGATCCAGGTCAACGGCGTGGCCGTCAACCTTGTACGTACCGTAATCAGCCTGATACAGGTTTTTCAGGGTTTGATACTGTACGATGCTTACGTTCGATTCGTCGTGGAAGCAGACCCATGTGGTGACATCTCCCCTGACGTACTCCCACGTCGTGACCGGGAGATCGATGTATAATTTGTCGTGCAGGCTGCACGACGATGCGAGCAAGGCAAAAGCCAGAAGACTGAATATGGATTTTCTCATTACTGGACAAACGAAGCGAAATAGCCGCTGAAGAATACATTGGTGATCAGATAACCGACTACCGTGGAGACGATTACGGATATCAGGCCCGGCATCATGAAACTGTGGTTAAGCAGATACTTGCCTATCACTGTCGTGCCGCTGCGGTCGAAGTTGACGGTAGCGATATCCGAAGGATAATTGGGGATGAAGAAATAGCCGTAGACACTCGGGAGCACGCCCAGCAGCACGGGGCCTGCGATGCCGAGCTGGAATGCGAGCGGCAGCATGGCTACCACGACCGCGCCCTGGCTGTTGATGAGAACCGACACGAGGAAGAAGACAAGGGCTATACTCCACGGATACTGGGTGACGATGCCTTCGAGCATGAGTTTCATCTGGTCCATATAGTTGCCGAAGTAGGTGTCGGCAAGCCAGGCGATACCGTAGATTGCCACTACAGCTACCATTCCGGACTGCCATACCGCTCCCGCGACCGCTTTCTTGGGCGAAGCCTTGCAGAACATGATGTTGCAGGCTGCGGCAACCAGCATGATAATCTGGATGCAGAGGTTCATCTTGGGGAGGCTGATGAGTGTTGCCACACTCTTGCCGTCCACCTTTATCATCTGGCAGAAAGCGAAGGCGACGATAACGAGCAGCGCGCCCAGGAAGATGAAGACCGAAGCTTTGGCCTCCTTGGTGATTACTTTGTCGAGGGTGGTGGCGGAACTGCCGTACATATAATTATATGTCTCGGGGTCGGCCTTTCTCTTGAGAAATTCCGGGTCTTTGTCGAGGTCCTTGCCTCTCTTGTAAGAGGCTGCCGCGGCGCACATAAGGCCGCAGAGGCATGCGGGGATGGTGACAATGAGGACCTGGGGGATGCTGACCATGTAGCCGTTGGCGTTGGAGATGGTGACGAAGGCTACGACCGCAGCCGCGATCGGCGAGCATGTGATACCTACCTGAGAAGCGATAGAGGCAACTCCGCAGGGACGCTCCGGACGGATGTTTTTCTTGAGGGCGATGTCGCAGATGATGGGCATAATCGTGTACACGACATGACCGGTGCCGACGAGTACTGTCAGGAAGAAGGTCACGAGCGGGCCCAGGAAGGTAATGTGCTCGGGATGCTTGCGGAGCATCTTCTCCGCTATCTGGATCATCCAGTCCATACCGCCTGAGGCCTGGAGGGTACCCGCACAGGTCACAGCGGCAATGATGATGTAGATGACATCTGTCGGAGGAGTACCTGGTTTGAGTCCGAAACCGAACACGAGTATCGCAAGGCCGATGCCGGAGATGGCACCAAGGGCGAGGGAGCCGTAGCGCGAACCCACATAAAGGGCTGCAAGCACGATCAGCAGCTGGATAATCATCAAAAAGGACATGTCACATCATTATTAATGTCGGTAAAGATAGTGATTTTCTGTTTTTTATTCACTAACTTAGTGAGCAGAACACAAAACACAGTCATGAAAAAATTCCTCAAACTGTTTCTGATAGTGGCCGTATGTTTCGGCATCGGCTACGGCCTCACGGCTCTTTTCGGCAAGATTATGAAACCCAATAAGACAGAATCGGGCTACATTCCCGCTTCGCAGATCGAAGTGAAGGACGGAGTGATGACCCCTGAAACCCTCCTTGCAATGGGGCGACTGAGCGACCCCCAGCTCTCTCCCGACGGCAAGAAAATCCTTTACGGCGTGAGCTATACCTCCATCGAAGATAACCGCTCATGCCGCAACCTCTTCGTATGCAATCCGGACGGCTCGGGGCGGGTGCAGCTTACCCGCTACGCCAAGAGCGTTAGCAACGCCCGGTGGAGCCCCGACGGCAAGACCATCTACTTCATCCAGGGCGGCCAGATCTGGGCAGCCTCTTTCGGCGGGCGCAAACTTGGTGCAAAGTACCAGATAAGCAACGTCCCTGCCGGAATCAGCGAGTTTAAGCTTTCTCCCGACGGTTCCCAGGTTCTTTACATATCCACGATCAAGGGTCCGGTCAAGACCCCCTCGGATCTCGATCCCGCACTCGACAAAGCCCAGGCCTATGTGGTGGAAGACCTCATGTACCGCCACTGGGATCACTGGGTCACCGAAACACCCAGAACATATATCGCCTCTCTCGGTAACGGAACCATCACCCCCGAGAACAGCCTCGACATACTCGGAAGCGAGCCGTTTGAGCTCCCGACCGAGCCATTCGGCGGAGCCGAGCAGCTCGACTGGAGCCCCGACGGACGCTATATCGCCTATAGCTGCCGCAAGAAAACCGGCAAGCAGTACGCATTCTCGACCAACAGCGGTATCTACGTCTACGATATCCTTACCGGAGAGACTACTCCAGTCAAGACCGACGGCGGCTACGACACCGACCCTCTCTGGAGTCCCGAAGGCAACCGTCTTGCCTGGATCTCGATGGAGCGCGACGGCTATGAGGCTGACAAGCAGAGGATTCTGGTCGCCGATATCGCCTACCCTGTAGCAGATGAAGGCCAGGCTTCCGGCGTGCTTGTCGGCAACATACGCGAACTCACCGCCGGGTTCAAATACGACGCCGCCGGCCTGCTTTGGGCCGAAGACGGCAACTCGCTGTATTTCAACTCTCTTACCGAAGGCACCCAGAAGATATTCTCAATAGATCTCAAGGGCGGAGTGAAGCAGCTGACCCGCGACGGATGGGACTACGACTTCTTCTCTCCTTTCGCCGTGAAGAAAGACGGCACCCTCCTCGCCTCTTACTACTGCCTCAACTTCCCTCTCGAGCTCGTCTCGGTAGACAAAAAGGGCTTCAAACAGATCACGACAGAAAACAAACATATCCTCGACCAGCTTGACGAGCCCACCTCGGAGAGCGTCATCGTGAAGACGGTCGACGGCAAGGACATGCAGTGCTGGGTACTCTACCCTCCCAAATTCGACCCCAATAAGGTCTATCCCGCAGTCGAGATCGTCCTCGGCGGCCCTCAGGGCACCAATTCGCAGGATTGGAGCTACCGCTGGTGCTACCGCCTGATGGCCCAGCAGGGCTATATAGTAATGATGCCCAACCGCCGCGGCACCACTGCCTTCGGACAACCTTGGAAAGAGCAGATCAGCGGTGACTACCCGGGCCTCAACATGCAGGACTACCTCAGCGCCGGCCGCTGGATCAAGAGCAAACCCTATGTGGGCAAGCTCGCCTGCGTGGGCGCTTCGTACGGCGGGTACTCCGCATACATGCTTGAGGGCCTCCACGGCGACCTCTACGACTGCTTCATCGCCCATGCCGGCATCTTCGACGAAAAGGCCCTCTGGTACACCACCGAAGAGATGTGGTTCGCCAACTGGGACAACGGCGGCCTTACCGAATACGCCTACGAACCCGGCCAGACAGGCCCCAAGGGCGACGGTATCACCTTCGGCGGCATGCAGCAGGCCGGAGCCCCCTACGCCGTCACTCCCCGCGCAAAGCGCCACTACTCGAGCGATCCCCAGAGCAATATCCTCAAGTGGCACACCCCTATCCTCTGCATCCACGGCATGATGGACTTCCGCATTCCCTACACCCAGGGCATGGCCGCCTTCAATGCCGCCCAGATGATGGGAGTTCCGAGCAAGCTTCTGATTTTCCCCGAAGAGAACCACTGGATCCTCCAGCCTCAGAATTCCCTGCTGTGGCACCGCGAATTCTACGATTGGCTGGACAAATGGTGCAAGTAGTATGCTTTCGATACTCGCAGCGGCAATAATCTCCGGCATAGTCGGGCCGGCAGAGGTCTCAAGGTTCGAAAAAGCCGAATACTCAGTCTATGTATCCGGCGGCACCTGGACAAACGCCTACCTCCAGGAAGAGGCTGCCGTAGATATGGAGTTCACGGCTCCCGACGGCAGCCACGGTCTGCTCCCCTGCTTCTACTCTGGGGCGGATTCCCTTTGGACAGCCCGCTTCACCCCTTCGCAGGTGGGCACCTACCTCGTGCGCTTCGTCTACAGCCAGGGCGGCGAAGTCAGCTCCGACTTCGAAGACCTTAAGCTCGAGGTGGAGGCCTCAGAGAGCAAGGGCTTCCTTCGCCCCCGCGACAACTGGACTTTCCGCTACGACGACGGCACACCATTCCGCGGAGTCGGAGAAAACCTCTGCTGGGAGTCTCGCGCCGCCGACGACAATCCTCACCTGAGCGAACTCCACCAGAAGGCAGATATCTACAATTACGACGTAATGCTGCCCAAGCTCGCCGCAAATGGGGGCAATTTCACGCGCATGTGGATGTGCAGCTGGAACTTCCCCATCGACAGGCATTCGGACTTCAACAACCCGCGCTACGCCGATTCAGACGAGTTTTTCAATCCCAGCGCGGTAGAAAGGCTCGACCATGTGGTCGAACTCGCCGACAGCCTCGGGATCAAGATCATGCTCTGCATGGGCCAGGGCGACGTGAAAGCGGATTCGTCGTTCTTCGTAAGCGATGAGGCCAAGGCGCGCTACCGCAACCGCCTGCGCTACATAGTTGCCCGCTGGGGCTACAGTCCGGCGATAGCGGCATGGGAGTTCTTCAACGAGATCGACAATATCCAGTTTGCCGACGCCTCGAAGCCGATCCCGGCCTCGGACATCACGGCCTGGCACGCCGAGATGGCCGGCTACCTTCGCGAGATTGACGCCCACGGGCACATGATTACGACCTCGATCTCGCACCGCGACCTCGAAGGACTGAACGATATCCCCGAAATCGACTTCAACCAGAAGCATATCTACAAGGGAACTGCCTCCATTCCCCGCACTGTCAGGCAGTACGAAGAGCGCCACGGCAAGCCCTACGTCATCGGCGAGGCAGGCTACGAGTGGGACTGGCTCAAGAATTTCTACGATATCGCAGACGGGCTCGACATGGACTTCACCCGCGCCATGTACTACGGCCTGTTCAACCCTACCCCCATCCTCCCCATGAGCTGGTGGTGGGAGTGGTTCGACTACCGCGGCACCGACTCCAAGATAGCTGAGGTGCGCGCCTTGAGCGACCAGATGCTCGAGGCGGGCGGCGGAAGTTTCGAGCCGCTCGAGGTCAGGGTCGCGGGCGGCGACGGCTATGCCCTAAGGTGCGGCGCCAAGGTATTCGTCTATATCTTCAACCCCACCGACAAACCGATAACCACATTCTCCGTAGTGCTCGGAGAACACAAAACATACAGACTCAAAGGAATAACCATTCTCCCCAACCAGGAAAAAACATTCGTATTATGAGACGACTCAAAACGCTGCTCACGCTGCTCGCATTCCTAACCGGAACGACAGTCATGAGCGCTCAGAGCCTTACGGTGACAGGTACTGTCAGCGACGCTGCGGGGTTCCCCCTTCCGGGAGCCGCAGTGTTCGTCTCCGGTACCTCCAACGGCTCAATCACCGATCCGGACGGCCGCTACGAACTAAAAGGCGTCGCCCGTGATGCTTCGCTAACCGTCGACATCCTCGGCTACAAGAGCCAGACTGTCAGCGTCGGCGGCAGGGCTGTCATCGATTTCATGCTCGAAGAAGACAGCATGATGCTCGAAGAGACGGTAGTCGTCGGATACGGCCAGGTCAAGAAAAGCGACCTCACCGGATCCGTAGCCTCCGTCAAAGCCGAAAAAATCACAGATATCCCGGCCAACTCGGTCGACGCCCTGCTGCAGGGCCGTGTGGCCGGCGTGCAGGTGACCAACGCCTCGCAGGACCCGGGCGCATCCTCGACGGTGCGTATCCGCGGTAATTCCTCGCTCAACGGATCCAACTCCCCTCTGGTCGTCATCGACGGCTTCCCTTACGGCGAGGCCGGCGCCCTGAGCCAGATCAACCCCCAGGACATCATCTCGATGGAGGTGCTCAAAGACGCTTCAGCATCGGCCATCTACGGATCCCGTGGCGCCAACGGCGTCATCCTCATCACCACCAGGAAGGCCCAGGGCACAAAAACGCGCATCAGCGTACGCCAGCAGACTACCCTCTCGCAGTTTACGCAGCCGCTCCACCTCTGGAGGGATCCGGTCCTCATGGCAATGCTCTCCAACGAAAGCCGCGCCAATTCGGGCCTTACCCAACTCTATGTGGGAGCGGTCAACTCCAACGGTATCTACTACCCGTCGATCGAAGAGCTGCGCACTACCTGGACTACCAACACCCGCTGGGACGAGATAGTCTTCAACAAGGCTCCTGTCTCCAACAACACCACCGTGAAGGTTCAGAGCAGCAACGACAGGACGATGTTCACCGCCTCCGCCAACTACTACACCAACAACGGCATGTATATCGAAGACACCTACAAGAAATACGGCGCAAACTTCGCCGTCGACCACAAAGTCTTCGACAACTTCAGGATGAAGGCCAGCGCCAACATCACCAAAAACGACCGCCACAACAACGGCTACCTGTCCTACAACCGTAACCCCATCTTCCCCGTCTACGACGAGAACGGCGACTACTGGCAGTACAGCGTCCAGGACTACTACCACCCTCTCGCGCTCACGAAGTTCCGCAAGCAGGACAAGAGCGGTATCGACGTCATCTCCTACATGGCAGCCGACTGGACTCCCTTCGAGTGGCTCAACGTCACCGCCCAGCTCAACTACAAACACGGCGAGACTGTGGCAGACTACTATTTCCCGAAGAAATACACAGAGAGGGGCGTTTTCAACAACGGCTACGGAGCCATCCAGAACTGGAAAGACGACAACCTCGTGGTTGAGAGCTACGCCACCTTCGACAAGGAGTTCGGCGTTCACCATCTCACGGCGATGGCCGGCTACTCCTACGAAAGCTATGAGTCGCGAAGCAGCGACCTTGCAGCAGTAGGCTTTGTCAACGAGTCGCTCGCCAACGAAAACCTCGCCGCCGGCGACCCCGAAAAGTATCAGATTCAGAACAGTCTGTACGCCACCAAACTGATTTCCGGCCTTTTCCGCGTCAATTACGCCCTTGCCGGCAAGTACCTCGCAACCTTCACGGCCCGTGCCGACGGCTCCTCCAAGTTCGGCGCCGACAACAAATGGGCGTTCTTCCCTTCGGGAGCACTGAGCTGGAAGATGAATGAGGAAGACTTCCTGTCAGACGTGCAGTGGATCAATCTTCTGAAACTCCGCGCCTCGTACGGTATCTCCGGCAACCAGGGTATCTCAGCATACCAGACCTTGAGCCGTTACGGCCAGCACAAATACTACTACGACGGAGCATGGACCACCGCGATCGGGCCCGGCTACCAGTCAGGCACTACCGGCACCGGCGGCATCTACGCCGTATGGAGCGGTATCCCCAACACCAGCCTGAAGTGGGAGACCACCTCCCAGTTCGACCTCGGTTTTGACGCCGGACTGTTCGACAACAGGCTGAACCTCACCTTCGACTGGTACTACAAACACACTTCCGACCTTCTTCGCCAGCGCAACATCGCTCCTTCCAGCGGCTACGACAAGATGTGGGTCAACGACGGAGAGATCCTCAACAAGGGTATCGAGATCACCGTCGACGGGACCATCTACCGCGACCGCGACTGGAATGTCACCGGGACGCTCATCTTCTCGAAGAACAAGAATACCGTCCTGAGCCTCGGCGACTCCGTACAGGCCGGTCTCAACACCGACACCCGTACCGGGATGCAGTATGAGTTCTTCGGCAACTCCTCGGAGCAGTACCGCGCCTACACCAATATCCTCGCGGTCGGCTATCCGATGTACGTGTTCTACGGCTATGTGACCGACGGTATCATCCAAAGCCTTGCAGAAGGCCTTGGAGCTGGCCTCAGCGGCGACGACGCCCAGGCGGGAGAGTTCAAGTACGTCGACATCTACAACGCCGACATGCTCGACACCGTCAACGAAGACGACCGCTGCATCATCGGCGACCCCAACCCCGACTTCCTCGCTTCCCTCTCGCTTAACGCAAGTTGGAAGAACCTCGATTTCAGCGTGTTCTTCAACGGAGTGTTCGGTAATGACGTGATCAACTCCAAGCGCTTCGACCAGCCCGACAACATGCCCAAGCGCTGGACTCCCGATAACAAGTCCAACCTCTACCCGAAGCTAAGCGACACCCGCCAGACCAAGTTCTCGAGCTGGTGGATCGAAGACGGATCGTTCGTCAGGGTCCAGACTATGACTCTGGGCTACAAGATACCTCTCTCCAAGTCGGACTACGGACGCAACCTGCGTCTCTACATCTCGGCCGACAACCTCTACACATTCACCAAGTTCACCGGTTACGACCCCGAAGTCAGTGCTCTCGGACTCTACAGCGGCGGCTATCCCCGCCTTCGCAAATGGACTTTCGGTATTGACTTTAATTTCTAGGAAGCCATGAAAACACGTTCTGTAATACTTAGCGTTGTCGCATCCCTCGCGGTTTGCGCCTGCTCCCTGAACGAGTATCCCTACGGATTCTATTCGGAGAACAATTTCTACAAGACCGAAGCCGACGCCCTTGCGGCGACCAACTTCATATACGACGCCATCAACTATATCGAGTACTCCCGCGCCATCGTCTTCCTCGGCGACATGAACACCGATGCGATGTACCCGAAGGGCGACGCCACCACCTCCAACAAGGAGCTTGACGGCTGGAAATCGGCCACCTTCAAGACCAATACGACCCTCTACAACTTCTACAAGTACTCCTACATCACAATCAACAGGGCCAACTCCGTGATCGAAAACGTAGGCGCGATGAAAGACCTCGACGAAGGCATCCGCAACCAGTATGTGGGCGAGGCCTATTTCATGAGGGCTTTCTCGTATTTCAATCTCACCCGCAACTTCGGCCGCGTGCCCATGCACCTCGGTACCGTCCGCAAGCTCGACGAGGCCACCGTCGGCTCAGCCGAAAGCCTCGACGAAGTCTGGGACAGGATTTTCTCCGACCTCGACAAGGCCATCGAACTCACAGGCATCTATCCTGTTCCTGTTACCGGACGCACTGACCGCATAGCCGCATATTCGCTCGCTGCCATCGCATACCTCTATGTCGCTTCCGCCAAAGAGAGCGGCGTTCCCCAGTATGCCGACATGGCATTCGATGTCGCCGACTACTACGCCAAGGCAGTCGAATATGCCGGCCATGTCGTGGACGACCCCGCCCAGACCACATACGGGCTCGATCCCAACCTCATGGACATCTACGACGTTGAGAAGCCCACCGGCCCCGAGCACATCTTCCTGATGAGCATGGACCGTACGGGCGTGAGCGAAGGTCAGTATTCGAAGATTTCGAAGATGTACATCCCCTACATCGCCGGCGGCACCGTCTACCTCAAGCAGGGCGATACCGATGTGTTTATCCCCACCCACGACGGATGGAGCGAGTACTGCACCGACCCTGCGTTCTACAACGGTTTCGAGACGGGCGACCTGCGCCGCAAATGGCTCTTCTGCGACACCGTCTACGACGCTACCGGGGCTGTGACCGCCGCCTATCCGGGCAAGCTCACATACCCGTTCTGCCGCAAGTTCATCGACCCTCAGTTCGTCGGCGACAAGACCTCCACCAAGCCCTTCCTCATCCGCTTCTCCGAGGTCGCGCTTACCTATGCCGAGGCCGCAGGTCCTACCACCAAGGCCTACAGCCTCGTCAACGCCATCAGGCACCGCGCCGGGCTGGGCGATCTTCCGGCAGGCCTCTCGGTAGCACAGTTCAGGGATGCAGTCCGCAAGGAGCGTGTCCACGAACTCGCCTTCGAGGGCAAGGGCTGCTACGACCTCAGGCGCCTCAACAAACTCCACACCGACATCACGGCGGCCCGCGAGCAGGGACTCACGGCCGAAGACATGGTCTTCTACCCTATCCCTTCGCTCGAGACCGACCTTAACCCTTATATCGACTAACCTCTAACAGTGTTCAATATGAAAAGCAGAATTACAGTTCTTCTGGGAGGCCTCCTTCTGATGCTTTCCTGCCAGCCGCAGGACGGGATGAAGGGCTATGTCTTCCACGACAGGAACATAGTTTCCATTGAATTCGAACACCAGGTCGGCGAGGCTGTCATCACTACCGTCGACGATGCCACCGGACTGGTGGAGGTTAAGCTGGCCGTAGACTATATCGACAACCTCGCTGCTGTCGGGATCAAGTCCATCGTCGCCGCATACGGTTCCACCGCAACGGTGCAATCCGGTCAGACCATGGACTTTACGGGCGACGCGCCCACCGTTTCAGTCACATCCCAGGCCGGGGAGACCCGCACCTACACCATCGAAATGACCCCGTTCGTCGAAGATTTCGAGGGCAACTACTCGATCACCGGATCGATGCTCATCGGCGGCAACGGAGCCGACGATGGCTGGGGCTGGGGTACGATGGCGATGGCGGCTCCCGAAGACAAGCCATGGTGCTGGGACACCAATGGCTACGGCCCTACCGCCAACTACGACAACTACCTTGAGATAGTCTGTACGGGCATCAACGAAGACGGCAGCACCTACGGCACCTGCGTCCACTACGGAGGCGTCGACGGCAAGCACTGGAACTGCATCATCTACAAGCTGGACGCAGGCCTCGTCACGGATGTCCACAAATACTACCGCCTGATTCCTATCGGCGAGAGCACATGGACGAGGAACTACACCGACAACACCATCACCTTCACTTCCGCCGACGGCCTTCAGACCGTCTGCAGTATCTTCGAAGGCACGGTAGTGGTGAGCGCATCGCACAGCAAGTCGTTCGACATCCCCGACCAGGCGCTCGGATTCGCAATCAAGGGCGACTACACCTGGAACCAGGAATTGATCTACACCGACTACCTGAAGTTTGGATTTGCAGCGCGCTACTGCTTCTTTATGGTCAGCAAGGTTGACGAGATCCCCGCCGCATCCAAGGTAATCGGCGATGAAGGCGAGATCAACATCCCCGAGCCGGGAACTGACCCCGATCCGGGGACCGATCCGGATCCGGAGGTTGACCTTTCCGACTATGCCGGAGACTACAAGGTCAAAACGCTTGGACTGTTCGGAGGGGTAGACCAGAACGGATTTGTCAATGTCAAAGAGAAACCCTGGGACTGGACCGGATATACCGACAACTACCACGCCACCAATGCCGACAAGGAGTACGACAACACCCTTACGATAACTATCGAAGGTGCGGGAGGGAAACTGAACTACGGCGCGGGCGCCGACGGAGAGTTCTGGGACTACGTCTACACCAACAACCTCAACTCCACCAATGGTCTTGGAGATGTGACCATCGACATGTCATTCAACTTCGGACTTCTCCCCCACGGCGAGAGTTCCTTCACCATCGATCCCGCCACCATGGCAATCACAATTACCGCAGGTGACGACAAGGCCGAGGGTAAGGTCTATGGCCCGGGCAGCGAAACCTTCGTCAGTCCCGACAACGCCGCCAATTCGGCGACACTCACCGTCCCGTCAGGATGCCTCGCCATCGTCTTCAAGCTGACAAAGTACAGCGGTACGGACTTCCCTTACCAGGAGAAGTTCTACACCAAAGACATCGACAGGATCGTCTACCATCCTTATTACTATGCAATGATATTCGAAAAGCAATGAGACGCATAATGCTTTCAATACTTACCGGGGCCGTGCTTCTTTCGGCCTGCGAGTACGTCGAACTCCCCGGAAGGGATGAGCACGACTACACGGGAGGCGATGCCGACGTGCTGACTCTCGCCGACCCCAACGCCACGTCCGAAACGAAGGCCCTGTATTCCAACCTATGGACTATCAAGGAGAAAGGCTTCATGTTCGGCCACCACGACGACCTCTGGTGCGGACGCTACTGGATGGGAGATGAAGGCCGGTCCGACACCAAGGAAGTCTGCGGCGACTACCCTGCCGTCCTGGGCATCGACTTCGCCGAGCTCATCGACGACCGCTATGCCAGCGATCCGACTACCAACGGCTACAAGCTGCGCAGCGTCAAGCAGGCCTACGACATGGGCATGGTCACCGTCGTCTGCCTCCACCTCGACAACCCTGTTACCTACAACAAGCCAGGAGCCGAGCACTACAAGGTGGGCGGCGCCTGGGACAACACAGACAAGACTGTCGTGAAGCAGATCCTGACGGATGGCAGTCCCGTTCAAGCCACCTATAGGCAGTGGATGGACCGTCTGGCTGACATCCTGAACGGGCTCAAGGGGTCTGAAGGCAAGACCATCCCGGTGATTCTGCGCCCCTACCACGAGCACAACCATACATGGAGCTGGTGGGGCTCAAGCTGCACCACGGAGCAGGAGTTCAAAGATCTCTGGCAGTGGACGGTGAAGTACCTTCGCGACACGAAGAACGTCCACAACGCAATCTGGGCCATTTCTCCCCAGATCGACAGCCAGCAGAGCGAGAGCGAATACCTCGGCCGTTGGCCAGGCGACGAGTGGGTGGATTTCCTCGGCATGGACTGCTACCAGGGCATCAACAATGCAGTGTTCACCTCCAACTTGAAAACGTTGTCCCGCATTTCGCTCGACAAGAAAAAACCCTGCGGAGTGACCGAGACCGGTGTCGAGGGCTTCACCAAGGCCACATACTGGACGGAAAACATCCACGCCCCGATGACCGGCCGCAGTGTCAGCCTCCTCATCACATGGCGCAACAAGTTTGTCGGTACCAACGAAAGCGACAAGCACTACTTCTCCGTGTACAAAGGACACGCTTCCGCCAGCGACTTCGTCACCATGTACAAAGCCGACAACACCATCTTCTGCAATGACCTGCCGGACATGTACACCATGGCTCAAGGAATTACCGTGAAATAATTCTTAGTTACTTTGCCCTTGCGGGGGCAAAGTAACCTCATTATTCAGCACTTTTTCGAGTTACTTTGCCCTGCTGGGGGCAAAGTAACTCTATTTTTGTTCTGACACAAGATTATTGCTTATAAACGATATCTGGTGAATAAGGTTCTATATTCTCTTCAATGTAGAAACAGAGTTTTGTCATTTTTCTAATCATGGGATTCGCTCTCAATTGTTCCGAATAAGCCTCCATATCAAATGCGGAAAAAAAGAATGTCCGAATTGGTTGTTGGTAACAATTTAACTCCAGATAAATCGGATGAATAGACCAGGATAGAAAAAATGGTTTTGAATAAACAATATACTTGTCAATAGGTCCAAAATAGTTAGAAAACAATTCTCTATATTGTTGTTTGTTTTCCTGCTGATACTCATCTCGTAGTATTAGATAATCTTTGAATAACTGATTGAAAGATAAAGTACTCATAATGATTGATTACTAATTGCCTTTAACGGTTTCTCTCCAATTATTCTTCATTATGACTGGAGAATGATGATAAACGGTTCCCTCCTGCTTGAGCTGTTGCTTGCGAACAATATTCTGCTGTGAAAGTGAAGTTCTATTAATAGAATCGTAATCCAAGAAGTCATCTCTATCAAACGTCCATGAATCCCCGTATGCAAGTTTATGGATACGAGTATAGATTGCCTCCCTTGAAGGCGCATTAAAGCCGTCATTGGAGTCGTGATTTCTCATAATGCTATTCCACGTAGGACGGTAGAAATCTGTATGTCGGCTTGCGCCCTCGTAATAATCTACCTCGGGATACAACGCACTATTCACATAGTAAGACCATTTGCAGTTATTTTTGTCTTCGACATAATCTATGTTGTTGTACCAACCCATACTGGAATATTCCTGCAACTGGCTAATATCATTTTCTGTCGCCGGACCATCCACAAGGAGCGAACCAGGACTATTATACCAATACTCATCTCCAAGCTTTGCGAAAGCATGTCCGACTTCATGAGTTAGCACTTTCTCAAACATATCCAAGTCCTCACAAACACCCATGAACACAACACCTAAACCACTCCCCCAAGATGAAGAAATCTCTTCTGGATAAAACAACTGAGTTAATCCGTTGTTGGTTGTCGTATTCGCTACAGTAATGATAATACTGTTATCTATATCATCTTCTGACAAAGCTTTTTCCGCATAATAGATCGCTTTTTCAACCGAGCCATAGGGATAGGATCTATCATCATAGGCATATTCGAGAGCTGTTGCTGTGAATGAAGAAATAATCTCATTCTTTGACACTGCTTCCACTGCATATACATTGAAAAAAGGTTGAAATGATTTGAACGGCTCATATCTAAACAACGCACCCATGGATGCCTCCATTACAGACCGATACGTGCCGTCCTCAATCATTCGGTCCGAATATGCATCTCCGATTATTACAACATTAATTCCAGCACCTTGTGTGGCCCTCTGCAATTCGACCACAACTCCATCTCTGGAATAATCCACCGACTTATATGGAGCAGAACCGTTATCTTTAATAAAGAATTCTGTATGTTCATCTTTATTGCAAGTAAACGTCTGAGAAGATGAGACAATGATGAAGTCAAGATGTTGATTCTGAGACAAATTAGCTTCCTTTAACATCATATTATCACTAAGATCTATTTCGGATAATCCTGATCCTACGACATAGAGATTTTGGAGTTTCGTGTTACAACTTAAATCTAGCGCAGTTATTGAGCCATTATACATGCACTCAAATTGCGTCAGTTCTGTATTCTTCGAGAGATCTATTGAAGTAATATTGTTATTGCTGGAAATAGTCAAATGCTCTAATTGTAAATTTTTAGACACATCCAGTGCGGCGAATGCATTGCCTCCTGCATATAAGCGGAGAAGATTTGGGCATTTACTCACATCAATACTTTCCATATTCAGTCCAGTCAAATCGGCCCCTTCTAATTCATGGAAACAAGTAAGGTCTATACTAAAGACTTCATTGCTTATACCAATAGGCCATTTTCCAATATATAATTGTTTTAACTTACAACAACTATTGATGCCAATAATATTATGTAAATCATTGTTGTCCAATAAATTCAAATTGCTCAGCGAAGTAAGATTAGATATATCTATACTCTGCAACTTATTATCACGCAAACTTAGATTTTCAATCAATGGAGACCCAGACAAATTAATAGATTCCACATTGCACTGGTTACAGTAAATCGTTTTAAGTTTTGGATTATTGCGAGTATCAATCGTTGCCATATTATTCCCGTCATAATCAAACCAGACAATATTAGGATAATCAGAGAGTTCAAACGAATCAAGACCAGTGTATTCTAATAAGACTTCTTCTATTTGCTCTTTGGGAAGATCTATCGCTTTTAGGGACCGACAATTATTTGCATAAAGGCCGCTAAATCGAGGTGAGTCAGAAATACTTAAAGAGGTAATAGGAGAATCAGAAATATGGATAAACCGAAGGGAATTCATCCCAGATAGAGAAATGCTTAATATATTATTATTGCCCAAATAGCAATAATCCAAGAACTTAAGCGGAGCTAATTCATTGGAGATGTTTCCTGTCAAGTTATTGTCCCCCAATTCAAGGCCAGTTACATAGCCCAACGAATTTGTCTGAACACCCTTCCATCCCGCAACGGGAGCACTGGAACACCAATTTGTGTTATCATACCAACCATCTCCGTTCATAGCATTGTAGAACGCAATTAAAGCCGTACGTTCTAATGCTATTTGATAATCATGATTCTCTGATTGATTGATGCGATAAAGGAGAGAAAGTGAGGAATCCTCACTCTGAACTAAAACGGCAGCAGATCTAGCCGCGCCGTCATTGGGCTGAATATCTAACTTGATGGTCTGTTTGGTTAAGGCTTTTGTTGGTGGCACAATACTAATCCAACTCTGCGACTCAGACGGAATCACAGCATGACACTCTACGTTGGAGAAGAACTCCAATACTATATTTCCACCTGCTTCAGAAACTTCCCTTGTCGTATTCTCCTCAACCTCAATCGCTTCCTTTTCAAAGTTCAACGTTCGCATGATTGACTGACTACCATTTGATACCAATACTAGCACTTTACTGTACTCGTCAATCGTAGCACCGGTCTTTACTTGAATAGCGCCAGTCTTCGCATCAGTCTTCACGACTTTAGCCTTAATGTCTGAAGAACCGATTGCTTCTATCGTAATATCACTAAGGCCCGATGTAATCGTGTAATGAATATTCCTCGTAGCATTGGTCGCCATCACTACCAGGTCGGAAGAATCGAATTCAATACTCAATGCGGATGCCCGTTTCACCACAAACGTCTGCCCGTCCGCTGTCACAAATGTCACATCAGAATCTGTTATTTCAATATTTCTGAACATAGATGAACCATTCTGTCCCTCGACTTGAGTCCACGTCTTGCCACTATCCACTGAATAATACCAATATCCATCTTGAATATTAAGTTGAGGGGACAGACCATCTTCACCTATAGCCTTGATTTTTTTACCATTGGAATCCAACAGCCAATCACCATCCAGAGTCCAGTACCAGACGCCATCAGTGTCCTGTCTCACGCCAATTACTGGAGTATGCCCGTCGGCTCCATTCTGGCCGTCAATTCCATCCTTACCGTCTTTTCCATCCGCACCATCCTTGCCATCCTTTCCGAAATAGATGGTTATCGGATCACTCTTCACGAAAGAAATGGTATATCCGACCACTTTGCCGTCCAGTTCGATAGGATTGACAGAAGTGATATAATCGCCTTCCTGAATACTGGCAACGATGGTCTGGAGAGCCGAGATGTTAGTATTCATCTCCCCGCAGAGTTCCTCCAGTCGGCTTACCCTTTCTTCAAGAGTTGTAATTCGGTCGATAAATTCCATTTCCGGTTCCGTACAGGAAACAAAGGCAACGCCGAGAACGGCGATGGACATGACCCAACGCCTCAGAGAGTTTTTGTTACTATTCATAATGGTTGTGATACGAAAAACGCGCGGCACCCGACTCGCGGGTATCGCACGAATAATTGTGTAAACACTTGTATATTAGCGACTTATACCCCCCATTAGCCGGGGTGGCATCCGCAATGGGTATGTGGCTAAAGCGCGGCATTTCTACAAATATAATTATTATTTTTATTTCCCATCATCAGGAGATTATGAAATAGTCCGCCTTTAGAGTTATTGTATCTCATTTATTATTATCTTTGAACAAACCTAAAAGAATATGGAAACTTCAAATGATTCCTTAACATTTTACTCCAAGATCGAAGGCGCCGGTGAAATCTGGATATCCGGAGACTTGGATTTATCCAAAACAGAAGTCGCGGATTTAATAATTATTGCGGGCTGCTTCGCAAAGATGGGGTGTGTAGTCAAGATTCCTTGCCCTGTTCATTATCGTTCCCTGTCCTATCAAAAGATCTTTGGCCAGTTATTGGGGACCCGATACGAACGGAAGTGCCCAGACCTTTGGATAGATGGTGCATTTTACGAATATGAAAGTTATGTCCGCCCATGGAATAAACGCAAACTCTCTAATATGCTTTGTTCTGGTCTTAAACAGTCAGACAAAGTCATTATTGACAGCCGCGACGGCGTACCGATAAGACGAATCTTACGTTCAATTCGTTCAAGACTTAACGTTCAGGCTCCTATTAAAGAAGTATGGATATTCGATGGTAACAATGTCATGCAGGTGTACCCATAAAAAAATACAGGGGTACCCAAGGTCCCCTGCAAGGAGGCGCACCGTAGTGCCCTCTAACTTTCACGAAGCTATTGCAAATATAAGGATAATCTCTTAATGCGCAATAGATAAAAACGCTATTTGCGTTCGGGACGCATTTTGGCGTATTTGAGAAGGAGGATCTTGCGACCGTAGTTGTCGAAGTCCACGACCGCTTTGAGTTCAGGGATGACTCCGGTGATGGAGATGATCTTTCCGGGGCCGAAGCGGTCGTGTTCGATGCGCTCGCCCTCGTAGAGCTCGGACATGTGGACAGGGACGAAGTCGCGGTACTGCACGGCCGGCTTGGCGACGCCCAGCGGCGAAGATGGCCGGTCGGGGCTGGCCATTGCGGGGCGAGGGCCGGGCTGGGGGCCGCGGGAGGCGGAGCCGAAACCGGAGCCGCCGCGAGAGCCGAAAGACGGCCGGTCGGGGCTGGGCTGGGCGCCGCGAGAGGCGTAAGACGGCCGGTCGGGGTTGAAACCGGAGCGGGAGCCACCGCCAGAGCCGAAGCCCTGGCGAGAGCCGGAGCCAGCGCCAGAACTGAAGCCGCCGCCAGAACTGAAACCGCCGAAGCGCGAGCCGAAGCCGCCGAAAGACGGCCGGCCGGGACCGAAGCCGGAGCCCGTGACGAAGTCCTCCTCTTCCAGAGGCTTGGCGAGGTACTTCGGGTCGATTTCGCGCACGAAGCGGGAGATGGTGTTCTGCTCGTGGCGGCCGTTGCGCATGCGATCGTAGCAGTGGGACAGCACCACATCTTTCTTGGCGCGGGTGATGGCGACGTAGAAAAGACGCCTTTCCTCTTCGATATCCTGGGCCCGCGAGAGCATGTTGACTGAAGGGAAAAGATTTTCTTCCAGACCGACTATCAGGACATAAGGGAACTCCAGGCCCTTGGCCGAGTGGACCGTCATGAGGGCGACGCGGTTGGAGTCGTCTTCGTCTTCCTGGATGTCGACACTGGAGAGCAGGGAGACATTCTCCAGATATTCGCCCAGGGTCACTACCGGCGGCTCGTCGCCATTGTTCTGTGCCTCTTCGACTATCTCGTCGACGTAGGCGGCGACGGAGTTGATGAGTTCTTCGACATTGGCCGTGCGCGACATGCCTTCGACGCTTGTGTCGGCCTTGTAGAAGTGGTAGAGCCCGGAATCGTCGGCGATGCGCTTTGCGAGCTCTGCCGCATCCTGCGTCTGGGCAGCGGCGGCAAAGCCGGAAACGAGGGAGCAGAATTCGCGGAGTTTGCGGACTGCGGCTTCGCGCAGCACCGTCAGCAATTCTTCCGAGTACGCAGCCCTGAAGAGGCTCAGGCCCTTCTGGCGGGCGAAAGTCTCGAGAGCGGCGAGAGTAGTGTCCCCTATCCCCCTCGAGGGCTTGCCGACCGCCCTCTTGAAGCCTTCGTCGTCGCCCGGATTGACGGCAAGCTTGAACCATGCCATCAGATCCTTGACCTCGGCCCTCTCGAAGAACGAATTGCCCGAATATATCATATATGGTATGTTGCGGCGGCGGAGGGTCTCTTCGAGCGAGCGCGACTGGGAGTTTGTCCTGTAGAGGATCGCGAAATCGCGGTACTGGGCGGCGTCGTGCCTCATCCTGTCGACTATCTCCTGGACTACGAGGGCGGACTCTTCGGCATCCGTCATGCAGTCGAGCACGCGGATTTTCTCGCCGGCATCGCCTTCGGAGTAGCACTCCTTGGGGATACGCCCCTCATTGTGGGCGATGACGCTGTTGGCCGCATCGACGATGGTGCGGGTCGAGCGGTAGTTGCGCTCAAGGCGGACTATCTTGCAGTCGGGGTAGTCTTTGCGGAAATTGAGGATGTTCTCGATCTTGGCTCCGCGGAAGGCATAGATAGACTGGGAGTCGTCTCCGACCACGCAGATATTGCGGCGCACAGATGCGAGTTTCTTGAGGATGATGTACTGCGAGAAGTTGGTGTCCTGGTACTCGTCGACCATGATGTAGTCGAAGCGGGTGGCAAGGACGTGGAGGGCCTCCGGGTTGTCGCGAAGAAGGATATTCATGTTAACGAGAATATCGTCGAAGTCCATCACGCCCGAAGACTTGAGTTTCTGCTGGTAGAGTTTGTAAAGGTCGGCCATCCTGGCGCGCTGAGCCTTGCGGTCGGCGGCGAGGATATCTTCGCGTAGGGCATAACGGTCCCACGTGACCAGATTGTTCTTGGCATTGGAGATGCGCCCGAGCACATCCTTGGGCTTATAGTTCTTGTCCTGCTCCAGGTGCAACTCCTTGAGGCAGACCTTGATTGCGGAAGTGGAGTCGGAGGTGTCGTAGATTGTGAACTGCTGCGGATAACCGAGGAATTCGGCGTATTCGCGCAGGAACCTTACGAACACGGAGTGGAAGGTCCCCATGACCACACGGCGGGCGCGGCGCTCCCCTACCATCACGGCTATCCTCTCCTTCATCTCGCCCGCCGCCTTCTTGGTAAAGGTCAGGGCGAGGATACGCGCCGGATCCACACCCGACGCAAGGAGATATGCCACTCGGCTGGTAAGTACTTTGGTTTTGCCGGAACCGGCTCCGGCCACGATGAGGACCGGACCTTCGACCGCCTCGACCGCGCTCAGCTGCTCAGGATTGAGCCCCTCCACTATTGCTCTCACATTGTTTTCCATACAGCCACGAAATTACATATTTTTTTGCTATCTTCGTGGCGCAAAAAAGAAATCAATTCTAACTATTTATACAATGTCCAAAACAATCGTTTTGAAAAAGGGTCTCGACCTCCCCATCACGGGCTGCGCCGAGAAACGCCTGAGCAAGACATTGCTGAGCGAAGTCACGGCAGTCCAGCCCGGCGACTTCAAGGGACTGCTTCCGAGGCTCCTCGTAAAGGAAGGAGACAAGGTTCTGGCCGGCTCCGCAGTGCTCTCAGACAAGAAAAACCCTGACATCCTCGTCACTTCCCCCGTGAGCGGCACCGTGAAAGAGATAGTCAGGGGCGAGAAGAGAAAACTTCTCGCTGTACTGATCCAAACCGATCCAGACCAGCAGTATGCAGACTTCGGCGCCAAGAGCGTCGCGGCTCTCTCTGCCGAGGATGTGAAGAGCGCCCTGCTCGCCAGTGGCCTCTGGCCCTGGCTCGTCCAGCGCCCCTACGGCATCCTCGCCGACCCCGCCGCGACCCCCAAAGCCATCTTCGTCTCGGCTTTCAACAGCACCCCCGGTGCGGCCGATGCCGACTTTGCCTTCGCAGGCGAAATCGCTGCCATTCAGACCGGTATCGACGCCCTCGCAAAGATCGCGGAGGTCCACGTCAGCTTCAATGCCAAGACCTATGATGCATCTCCCCTTGTGAAGCTCAATGCCACAAAGCACTTCTTCGAGGGAAAATGCCCCGCAGGCAACGTAGGCGTACAGATCAGCCACATCTCCCCCATCAAGAAAGATGAGACCGTCTGGACCATCTCGCTCCAGGGACTCGCAGCCATCGGCAAGCTTTTCCTCAAGGGCAGGTACGACGTACGCAGGCTCGTCGCAGTCAGCGGCCCCATGGCCATCCAGCCCGCCTATGTGAGCGCCCTCCCCGGCACCCCCATGACCGAGCTCAAGGCCTTCTACAGCACCAACGAAGACATCGTCCGCGTTGTCAGCGGCGACGTCCTCACCGGCAAGGCAGTCGGCACCGAGGGCTATCTCGGCTACTTCGACAACACCGTCACCCTCATCAAGGAAGGCACCGAGAAGGAGCCGTTCGGATGGGCTATGCCTCTGAGGCTTAAGCAGTTCAGCACCGATCACACTTACTTCAGCTGGCTCATGCCCTGGAGGAAGTACGACATGGACACCAACCTCCACGGCGGTCCCCGCGCCTTCGTCATGAACGACGCCTACTACGCCAAGGTGCTCCCGATGGACATCTACCCTCTCTACCTGATCAAGGCCTGCCTCGCAGGAGACATCGAGAAGATGGAGCAGTTCGGCATCTACGAGGTGCTTCCCGAAGACCTCGCGGTGTGCGAGTTCGTAGACCCGTCCAAGAATTACATCCAGGATATTATCGCAAAGGGTATCGACCTGATGCTCAAAGAAATGGCTTAAAAGTATGAACAAGATTTTCGAAAAAGGCGGCAAACTTTACTGGCTGCACTCAACGATCGACGCTTTTGAGACATTCCTCGCAGTGCCCGGCACCGTCGCCAAGAAGGGTGCCCACGTGCGCGACGCGGTCGACCTCAAGCGTATCATGATCATCGCCGTGATCTCCGCAGTGCCTGCAGCGATCTTCGGCATGTGGAACGTAGGCTTCCAGCACTCCCTCGCCACTGGCATCGACCTCAACGTGTGGCAGGAGTTCTGGTACGGATTCTGGAAGGTTCTTCCCCTGTTCGTAGTATCCTACGTAGTCGGACTCTTCATCGAGTTCGCATCGTCGCAGATTCGCGGCGAAGAAGTCAACGAGGGCTACCTCGTGTCGGGTTTCTTCATCCCGCTCATCGTCCCCGTGGACGTTCCTCTCTGGATGCTCGCAGTCGCCGTCGCGTTTGCGGTCATCTTCGGCAAGGAGGTCTTCGGCGGCACCGGAATGAACATCTGGAACCCCGCCCTTCTGACCCGCGCATTCCTCTTCTTCTCCTACCCGAGCAAGATGTCCGGTTCCGAGACCTGGATCCACCTCGGCGGGGCTGAGACAGTGGACGGCTTCTCCGGAGCCACTCCTCTCGCCCTCACCGCAGAGAACGGTTTCGACGGTCTTGTCAATGCCACCGTACAGTACGGCACCGACTTCTGGACCATGTTCTGGGGCGGCATCCCCGGCTCCGTAGGTGAGACTTCCGTAATCGCCATCCTGCTTGGCGCGGCCATCCTCCTCTGGACGGGCGTAGCAAGCTGGAAGATCATGGTCAGCGAAGTTGTCGGTCTGCTCTGCGTAGCAGGTCTCGCCAACCTCACAGGCCTTTCGGACATCCCCTGCTGGTATCAGCTCGTGATGGGCGGCTTCGCATTCGGCGCGGTCTTCATGGCCACCGACCCTGTCACCTCCGCCCAAACCGAAACCGGCAAATGGATCTACGGATTCTTCGTGGGCGCCATGTGCGCAGTCATCAGGCTCTTCAACCCCGGCTATGCCGAGGGCATGATGCTCGCCATCCTGCTGGGCAACACCTTCGCCCCGCTGATCGACTACTGCGTCACCTCCGCCCATACCCGCAAAAGGAATAAAATCGCTAAAGCATAAGGAGGCACGGTTATGAATACAAACAGCAACGTCTATACGGTCATCTACACGACCCTCATCTGCGTGCTCGTGGCAGCCGTCCTCGCGTTCGCATCGCAGAGCCTGAAGCCAAAACAGGAAGCCAACGAGAAGGCTGAGACCATCAGGCAGATTCTCACTGCAGCCCAGTTCGACTTCAACGCTTCGTCCAACGACGCCATCCTCGACTTCTACAAGGCGAACATCTCCGAGGCCATCCTCGTGGATGCCGACGGCGCAAAGGTGGGCTCTCTCAGCACCAAAGACGCCCAGGTCTACGGAGTGTCCGACCTCAAGGCCCAGAACTACAACATCAAGGGAGATACCGACTACGCCCTCCCCGTCTATATCTTCAATAACGGAACCACCGTCCTCGCCATCTACGGAGCAGGACTCTGGGGCCCCGTGTGGGGATACATTGCTCTCGATGGCAGCTGCACCCAGATTGCAGGCGCCTACTTCGACCACGAATCCGAGACTCCCGGTCTTGGAGGCAAGATCAAGGACGACCCTGAGTTCCGTGCGCAGTTCGCCGGCAAGACGGTCAACACTGCCGACGAAGTTCCCTTCCACATCGTGAAGGGAGGCGCTCCAGCCGGCCAGACCAACGCCATCGACG
>OCTW011479113.1_pt1 | contig 31440 bp, 31 predicted proteins | sample 1539671 | NCBI WGS metagenome assembly OCTW01 (sample SAMN02144230, study PRJEB22623) | gut metagenome | biome: sheep rumen | host: Ovis aries | place: New Zealand | reverse complement strand
GTGTAAAGAGATTCTTCCTAACGAGTATGATGGGATCCACTTGGGCGGAATTGTCAAGGACAAATATGGCAACTTTCATTATCCTACGATTGAAGCTAAAAAGGGAGATGAGCATATCTTCTTTGATATCAATGGAAGTGTAATTGAAGCATAGTGAGTATGAGCTATTGTTGAGGAGAAATCCTCAATGATAGCTTTTTTTATGAGAAATGAGACAGAATAATGATTTTGTCGAATAATATAGAATTTTGTCGAAAAATAAAGAATTTTGTCGAAAAATGTCGAAAATAGAAAACTATTTTAGCTTTGTAATGTGTTTTTAGTCATTTATTAATATGTCATTTAAGATAAGAGATGTCACAGCCATAATAGTTTAACAAATAAGAAACAAATATTGATAAAATTAAATAATTATGATTAAATTTTTTTGTAGTTCATTTTTACTCGCTTATTCAAACGGATAACGTTTGAATTTCATCTTGGTAATAGGCAGCTTGGGAAGAAGGAGAGGTAAATGTATGAAAAAAATCACTGCATTATTGCTTGCTGTATTTTCTGTTTTGAGTTTGGCAGCTTGTGGACGGAACTTTGAACCGAAGTATGATGAGGTAACGTACCCGCTTTACGAAGAAGTTCCTGAAAAGGAAGACACATCTTTTAAAGAATTTGCATCTGAACCGACGGATGAAGTAAGAAAAAAAGTTGAAGAAACTTATTTCGAAATTTGTGAGTTTTATAAAATAGATAAACCAGTCCCGCAAATTAAGGTTCTTGATGAAGACGTTTTTGAAAGGATTTTTTCTGTAGAATACGAAGCATTCTATCATCCTGAAACAAAAACTATTTATCTACATGAAAATAAAATCTCATCAAAATGGGTTATTGTTCATGAGTTACTTCATTATCTTTCAGATAATGGAGAAAAAAGAGGGTTTATTTATGAAGCCGAAGCAAACAAAGAAAGAAATAATTACTTCAATGAAGGGGCCACAGAATATCTGACTATAAAATTGCTTGGGGAAAAGCATTTTGGACCCTACGATTTTCAGAGACTTTTTGCCCATCAGATAGCCTTAGTAGTTGGGGAGGAAAACTTTGAAAAAGCTTACTTTACTTCAGACGATAGTGAGGTTCGAGAGTTCTTCAATTCATCTGTAAAAGACTTTTATAAGGGCGTTCAATATGATTCTTTCTACTTCGATGCTTGGGATGAAATGGCTTGCAATTGTTGTGCTATATGGCTTTTTCAGTTGCAACAGCCATTGCCAGAAGATTTTTTCAATATTATTGTACGCAATGAAGAAGAAATAATCTATATGGCTTTGAAAAACGATAAAGGCAAAGAAGTAAAAGCAGAACTTAAAGAATTATTAATGGACGAGTTTAAATTTACTAAAGCAGAATGCGAGGTTTTTGAGCTACAATACTTACTGGATATGAAATTGAAATAATTACAAAGAATTTCATATCATTTACAGTCACATCCTCCTGAATAGTGGGATGTGACTTTTTTTGGTTAGTATGAGCCACTTCGGACCCAATTATGGGTTGCTTTATGGGATGTAGGTTGAAAAATGTTGGAAAATATTTAAAGAGATTATATAATGATAAAAATATGAAATCAAAACAATTTATGTACAGAAACATTTAGGGGGTGGCTAGATGAGTTTAGAAGATAATGATTTACCAGTACCTTATTTTTTTACAAATAAAGAGTGGTATTATTATGATGATGAAGAAGTAAAATTTAAATTAACAGAGAAAGCAACAAAAAAAGCAAAGGAAAGTTATTATGCATTATATAATGAAGAAGATGATGAATAGGAAAAGAGCTGGAAAGTATTGAAAAACACCAGTGAAAACTGGTGTTTTTTTGTTACAAATCTAATAATTGCTTTTTCTTTTTCTCAAATTCTTCTTGTGTAATAATATCACTATCTAATAGTTCTTTAAGCTTTTTCAATTCCTCATATGGATCTTCTTTTTTCTTTTTTTCTTTCTTAAATTTAAACGATAATTTCTTATTCTTTTTTGTGTTTTTTTGATTAGAATCATTTTCTTCTTTTTCAGATTGGTCTGGATTTAATATTACTTCTAAATCTTTATTGAATTCTTCTTCACTATAATCAAATATAGATTTGTCAAATGTATTCTTTAATCTATTTGCCATTGGCATTAAAGAAGCAAAATTAATGGTACCAGAAACTACCCCTCCAACAACAGGTATTGCTTTAGATACGCTTTTTGCAAGAGTATCTTTGGTAATCTTAATACTCATTTGCCCTAATACTTTTTTTACTATAGGATACCAAAATGTTTTAGTTAAAGCTTTTTTAGGAAGTTGTTTTAAAGCTGTTTTTGATAATTGTACTGAAAAGACCCTAACTCCCGAAACAGCTGTTGAAGCACCAAACATTACACCACAATATAGAATTAGTTGATTCATGACTTTCTCGTCATCAATTTGATCACCAACCCATAAATCTTCAGCACCATACATATATGATATTTCTTGTGCTAACCTTAAAGTCATACCAAAAAATTGTAAAATATCGGCAGGGATTGTTGCAGCCATAGCTATTCCACCAGGAATACCTGCTGCAAAAGAAGCTAGTGAAGATTGACTGGTTCTTTGAATTATCAGTTTTTTAGTCATTCGACTGATTTCTTCTCTTGTTATCCCATATTCAACAGGACCAACTTCAATTATTTTATTTAAATCATCAACTTTTGAAGCAAATTGATCAGCTAAAAATCTAGATCTATTGACTTTTACACCTGGAATAGTTAAAGCTTTAGATATTACATCTTCAAAAATTAGTTCTTTATTTGAACTTTCTTTGTATTCATCATTATCTTCTGACATGTTAAATCTCACTTTCTCATAAATAAGTTTAATTTAAAATTATTTTTTTACCTCAATTGTATAACCTTCTGGAATGGAATCAGCAAGAATACCTTTTATAAGTGTTTCTGCTTGGGTGTTGGCTAATTCTAATAAACCTGTGGTTTTTGCATATTCTCTTGCATCTTCTTCAGCAAGAGATATTGCTTTAGTAACATCATCTTTTTGATTAACATTAAAAAATGCAAATCCTGAACCGTAGAATTTAATGTCATTAGGATCTACTTTGGCATCAATTATTTCAGCATCGGGGATAGTTATATATATTTTCTTCTTTAAAAGATCTGACTCAACTTTAACATTTTCTAAGTTAATTCCGGCTTTAATCTCTGTGACATAAACCATTGTGAAATCAGATTTATTTAAAATCACTATTCCTTCATCATCATATTCTTTTATGCCTTTAATTGTTAGTTTTGCAGTAGTTAATTCACTAGATTTTGAAAGTTTTTCAACTAACATATTAGTATTTACTTTTGATTTAGCAAAGATACTTACAAAAATAACAGCACAAAGAATAATAAGAATTCCTACTAATATCATTATTATTTTTGTTTGTTTTTTCATTTATTATCTCCTTTTTAATAGTTCTCTTATAATGTTATATAACTATAAATGTACAATGTAAAGATATTAGAGTTTTTTATTGAATTTAGTAGTAAAAACTATTATTATTAAATAAAAAAAGAGTGTTGAATAAAAATAATAAAACTTATGATATAAAAGAGGTGATTTAATTGTCTGATGTATCAAAAATGGAAGGAACTCCATGGCATGTAACAGTTTTAAAGAGTAAAAGACCCGGGAAAAGACATGACAGAAGAGGATGTAAATACTATAAAGAAGATAACCATTGTTCTATTAAAGGACTATGTTATAGTGGCAGATATTGTACAAGTTATAAAAAGAAAAATAAAGATGATGATAAAAGACCTCTTAGAAGAACCACTGATGACTATGGAAATCCTATACCTGTTTTAATTGATGATAAGGTTTATGTACAAAAAGATGATGATTTGGTTCTTTTACGTACAGTAAAGAAAAAGAAAAATAATAATAATTATAAATGGAAAAAGAAATCTAAAAACAAATCAAAGAAGAATAATAATAAAAAAATAATAATTCATAGCACATTATTAGAAGATTATAAAAAAATGAACAATGATAAATCTTTAAACAAAAATAGTAATAAAAAGAAAAAGAAACCAAGCATTAAAGTAAAAGAAGGAGAGAAGGTTTATCATGAAGTTTTTGGTGAAGGAAAAGTAAAATCCTTTAATAAGACTCATGAATGTATAACAATTGACTTTTCAGGAACAAAAAAGAAATTTCAATTTCCAAAAGCTTTTTCAGAAAAAAAGTTACAAAAAAGACAATAAACATTGGAGGATTATATGAAAGTAATTCTAAGTAGAAAAGGGTTTGATTCAGGATGTGGTGGATATCCTAGTTTGATATTACCTAACAATGAGATGATTACATTACCAATACCTCAACCAGGAGATCCTTGTAAATATTCAGATGTTTATACAAGAGATGGAGAAAATCTATTTAATATAATGAAATCTCTAAAAAAATATGTGTGGTTAAATGGAGAAAAGCAAATATTGACTAAGAATACATGCTGCCATTTGGATCCAGATATTTGTGACTTTTCAGTAAAAAGAGATAGAAATTGGAAAGGTATATTTGGTCAAGTTGATGCAGCTGAGTCTGTTTTAAGTAACAATGATGTTAAAGAAGGTGATTTATTTATCTTTTTTGGATGGTTTAATGATGTATTATTTGAAGGTGATGAATATAGATTTGCTAAAGGTAGTGGAAGGCATACTATGTTTGGATATTTGCAAATAGATAAAATACTACATCCTAAAGATGATAAAGTACCAAAAGCATTTGAAAAACATCCTCACGTATTTGGTGATCGTAGAAAGTTTAAAGATTCAAATACTATTTATATAGCAAAAGATGTATGTACGTTTGATAAAAGAATAAAAGGATATGGACTGTTTGAGTATGATGAAAAATTAGATTTGACAAAAAAAGGTATGAGTAGATCCCGTTGGGAACTACCAAGTTTCTTTAAAGGATTGAACATCACATATCACACTAAGGAATCATTCAAGAAAGGCTACTTTCAATCTGCTTGTAGAGGACAAGAATTTGTTATAGAAGAAAATAAAGAAGTTGAAAAATGGGCTAAAACAATTATTAGAGAGCATTCTATAAATAGAATCTAATTATAAAGAATTATTAAAAGATTGATAAGTATTACTTATTAATCTTTTTTTGTTCTTTGATGGTAGGGGAACAACTGAAAAGTAGTAAACATTGTTCTTTTATAATCATAAAGCGATGCAATTAGGGATATTAACTAATTTTAAGAGTTAGAAAGGAACAACGGAAAAGTGTTAAAATGTGTTCTTTCGTACATGTAAATGAATGCGTTTGGGAAATTTTAGCAATTTTTACTGGTGGGGCAGGGTGTGAACGAGATATTTAACTATCAAGGGATTATTCCTAATTTGATGTGGGAATTGTTTTTAGTTAAGAAAATGTTGAGCAATGAATGATATCAATAGAACGAAAAAATGATGTCTGGGTTTTAGTAAAAGAAGAGGTTCTTGTTTTTAAAGACTTCGAGATTAATTTGTTGGGCGAATTGTTTTATAATGAAGAAAATTGATAAGGAACAAAGAATGCGGGGTGTAGCTGAGTCGCCTGGTTTTCAAGGATCTACCACTAATTTGATGTATGGATTGTTTTGAGTGAAGAAAAGTGATGAAAAGCGAAAACTTTAAAAGAATACAGGAAAAACAAACAATATCAAGGCATACAGACATTTTTTGAGAGGTAGTACTTTATGGATGTAAGTAGGAAATAGCCATGAAATAATAGAACAACAAAAAGGACCTAAAACTATAAAACTAATAGATATAACTTTTAAAAAGAAGAAGTTTATGATAAAATTTAAATTGTGATACTTTTGTTTAAGGAGGTACTTATGGCTAATGAACTGTTCGGGAGAAGGGAATATAAAATTCAAACTTTAGTAGATATGGCCAATGATGGAACATTAGGATTACCAGATTTACAGAGAGGCTTTGTATGGAAAGCATCTAAAGTTAGGGATTTATTGGATTCAATGCTAAAGGGGTACCCTATTGGTTACATTATGCTTTGGGCGTCCCAAAATACTAAAGGTGATAATAAAACAATAGGTGCTGATGAAAAAAGAACAGATTTTCAAGATTACGTTATAATAGATGGTCAACAGAGAATAACTTCTTTATATGCAGTAATTACAGGCAAGGATATTATTGATGAAAGTGGGAGAAAACCTATAAAGATTTCATTTAATCCAATAAAAAGGGAGTTTGCAGTTAGAACTGCTGCAATGGATAAAGACCCCGAATGGATTGCTGATATAAGTAATATTTTTAATAATGAAACTAGAAGTAGAAAATATGTTAATGAATTTATAGAACAATATGAAGAGAGTTTAAAGAAAAATGAATTAGAGTTAGACGATGATTTAGAACAGAGAATTGCAGATAATATTGCAAATGTTTTAGATCTAAAAAACTATATTATTAATGCACTTGTTATTAATAATGATGTTGATGAAGAAGATGTTGCATATATTTTTACTAGAATTAATTCAGGGGGAGTAAAATTAAATGAAAATGATTTTATTCTAACTTTGATGTCGGTTGTATCTCCAGAACTAAGAGATAAAATTGAACAATTTTGTGAAGAGTCTAAAATACCAACAGATAAAAGCACTTCTTATAATAGACTTATTGAAGTAAAACCTCAACATATTATAAGAACAACAATGGCATATACTTTCAAAAGAGCAAGATTAAAATATGCATATATGTTGTTAAGAGGAAACAGTCTAAAAAGAGGTGCAGATAATAATATAGATTTAGAAAGAAGAAAAGAAAATTTTGAAAAATTAGCAGATGGATTAGAAAAAGTATTAAATCTAGATAATTGGCATGGATTTATAAAAGCAGTTACATCCGCAGGTTTTCTAAATAGTAGTTTAATTAGTTCAGATAATACATTAGTATATTGCTATATGATTTATTTGATTGGAAAATATGATTTTAATGTTGAATATGATAGATTAAGAAAAATTGTTGCAAAATGGTTTTTTATGACATCTACAACATCACATTATACAGGATCTTTTGAAGCAGTAGCGCAAGAAGAACTAAATGCTTTTATGAATTTGAATACCGCAGATGAATTTGAATCATATATAGACAATCAAATAAGTGTTACCTTTACAAATGATTATTTTGAATATACACTACCTAATAGTTTAATAACATCTTCAGTAACTTCTTCGGTTTGGTATACATATCTTGCTTCTTTAAATATCTTAGATGCTAAAGTATTATTTTCAGATATGTATATCAGAGATTTATTAAGTGGGGATTTTAATGGAAATAGAAGTGCACTAGAGAGACATCATTTATTTCCTAAAGCATATTTATCTAAAATTGGGTATAACGATGATAAAGATAGAAATCAAATAGCTAATTTTGCATATATAGAATGGGAAGATAATATGGAAATAGAAGATAATGCGCCAGATGTATATTTTAAACCTATCTTTGAGAAAAAAATTGAAGAAGAAAATAGAAAAAAGATTATGAACATACATGCTTTGCCGGATAATTGGTATACTATGGAGTATAAAGATTTCTTGGATGCTAGAAGAAAACTAATGGCTAAAGTTATTAAACAAGGATACGAACAATTAATTAAATAGTAAAAAAGCCAGCATTTTGCTGGCTTTTTTTATATTTTTTAAAAAAAACAAAAATAAGGTTGACATTAACCTGAAAATGTGTTATTATAAATTTAGGTTAAGGTTAACTTAAAAGAAAGGAGCTTTATAAGTGGATAAAAATTTAAAGGATTTGATTTGGGAGAAAGTTGATTATATTACAAAGCAGTATATTATTACTCAAGGATATTTTGGTTATAATATGAATACAAATGAAGTTTGTGTTTTATTTTTATTTGACATTTGCAGAAAAACAAAAATTTCTAATTTTGATGCCTTGATAAAAGAAGCTGAAAAAATTTCAAATAATTCTAACATACTTCATGAATTTGTCGAAGAAATTATTTCTAAAAAAACTAGTTCTAAAAATGATTTTATGAATTGCGCTATTAGAATTCAGGATGTTGATGATGAAACATTTAAAGAATGTGTTTCGGAACTAAGAGAACGTTTAAGAGAAGCAACACCTTCAACAATGGGAGAACTATTAAGTATTCTTCTTGAATTTAATAAAGGTAATATTTTAGATGCTTATTCTGGCTGGGGCTTTTTTGATATTGATTATTTGAAACATAATAATAATTGCAAAATAGAAGGGTATGATATTTCTAATAATTGTATAGAAGTAGCCAAATTAATAAATATAATGATGAATTATAATGTTAAATATTATAATGAGGATTTATTAAAAGCAAATATAAAGCTTGAGTATTATGATAGAGCTTTTGCTGATACTCCTTTGGGTCTTAGATATAATAAAGAATCGTTAAATTTTATGGGATTTAAAGAAGTTGATATATCAATAAAAAATAATACCATGTCAATATCATGGATTTCTGCCATAAAAGTTTTAGCGTCTCTAAAAAAAGATGGAAAAGGTATTATCACAACTCAAGAAGCATGTTTGTTTAATATGTTAGATAGAGAAATTAGAAGGCAATTTATCGATAAAAACTATATAAGTCAAATTATAAAATTACCTTCTAACTTATTACCTTATACTTCAATACCTATTTATTTAATTGTGATTGATAAGAACAAAAAAGACGAACTTGTTAGGTTTAGTGATATTTCAAACATTATTATTGCTGAAAGAAGAAGAAATCTAATTGATGTAAAAAAAGCCATTAAGGAAATAGAAAACAATTCAATTTCAGCTTCAAAAGAGGAAATTCAAAAAAATGACTATTCACTTGATCTCAATAGATATTTTAATAAGGACAAAATAAAAATAGAGCATGGTGTTGTTTTAGAAACGGTTGCCGAGATATATAGAGGATATCAAATAACTGCATCACAAGTTGACGATATGATAACAGAAAATGAGAAAGATGCAAATTACAAATTATTAGAAATTAGTAACGTAGACAATGATGGAAATATAGATAGAAATCTAAAATTTATTAATACTGGAAAAAAGAATTTAGATAAATATTTGCTTAAAGATGGCGATATTATTTTATCAGCTCGAGGAGAGAAAACAAAAATAGCAATAGTAGAAATTAATAACAACGAGAGAATAATTCCTAATGGAAGCATTGTTGTAGTTAGATCAGATAAAAATAAATTGGACTCTAAATATTTAAGAATGTTTTTAAATAGTGAACAAGGAAAAATGGTTTTAAAAACAATAAAAACCGGAATTATTATACCTTCAATAAATATAGGTCCTTTAGGAAAAATTGAAGTCAAATGTCCTTCTATGGAAGAACAACAAAGATTGGTAGATAAGTTTAGTATGAAATATGAATTGTATAAAGCAAGTATTGAAAGAACTGAAAAATTAAAGCAACAACTTGATGACATTACAAATGAGATATGAGGAGGCTTAATTTGGATAAATTAGATTATAAAGAATTAGCCGAATTAATCTCTAAAGTGCAAGACAAAATAGAAAAAGAAATAATGACAGCTAATAGATTTGGTGAATTAAACAAAATTCTTGAAAAGTATGATTTTACAGATAATGAAAATAAAACTAAATCTGCATATTACTCTAGTAACGCAAAAATTCTGTTACTAGGAGAAATTAATTCTAAACTAAATGATATTGAATACACATTTAAAACCTTTGGCATTCCTAAAGATAGATTAGAGATAATAACTGATTATGACAAATTAACCAACTTTAATCCTACAAAACTAATGAATGACATGAGATACTCTGATATTTTAGTTTGTGCAATGCCACATAAGATGAAAAATATCGGAGATTATCCTGACTTAATTTCTATGATAGAGCATAATCAACAAAATTACCCTTTGTTAAATAGAATCACAAATGAAAGCGGTGAATTGAAATTTACGATAAATGGGTTAAAAAATGCAATTATAAAAACACATATGTATAATGACCTAATGGAATAATTAATACTATAAATCTCAATAAAAATAAGTGATATAGGCTTTAAAAAAAGAGTAAAAAATGATATATTATAAAAATAAGGAGAAATAATAAATGGATTCAAATACAAGAAATATAATAGACAGATTGTGGCTTAATCTAGCAACAGAAGGTATTTCAAATCCCTTAGAGGCTATAGAGCAAATTACTTTTTTGTTGTTCATTAAATCTTTGGATGATGCTGAGTTAAAGAGAGAAAAAGATGATAATATTCTTAGAACTACATCAAAAAGAATTTTTGATACTGAACATCAAAATTGTAGATGGAGTGTTTTTAGGGATTTTGAGGCAAGCAAGATGCATGAAAACATGCAACAAAATGTATTCCCTTTTATAAAAAGTTTAGGAGACAAACCGAATTCGGGATATGCTAAATATATGTCAGATGCAATGTATAAAATACCCACAGCTCAGTTGTTACAAAAATTAGTTGATGGTATAGATTCTTTGCCAAACGAAACACGAGATACTAAAGGTGATATATATGAATACATGCTTAAAAATTTGTCAACTTCTGGAAAGAATGGACAATTTAGAACACCAAGACATATAATTGATATGATGGTTGAATTAATGAAACCAGATGTTGATGATGTTATTATGGATCCAGCGTGTGGGACTGCAGGTTTCCTTGTGAGTTCTGAAGAATATCTAAGGGCTAATCATCAAGAATTATTTAGAAATTCGACAAAAAGAGAACATTTTGAAAAAAATATGTTTTTTGGCTATGATAATGATAGAACAATGTTAAGAATTAGTGCTATGAATCTAATGCAACATGGAATAGAAAATCCTAACATAGATTATAAAAATTCAATTACAAAAGACAATTTAGATAAAGATATAGCTTCATTGATATTGGCAAATCCACCATTTAAAGGAACGCTTGACGAAACTCAAACTGCAGATGATTTATTAAGAATAACCAAAAAGGCAAAAAGAACAGAATTGTTGTTTTTGGCTCTTTTCTTAAGACTGCTAAAGACTGGTGGAAGATGTGCATCAATTGTGCCAGAGGGAGTTTTATTTGGAGTATCTAATTCTCATAAGTCAATAAGAAAAGAAATAATAGAGAATCATAAATTAGACGCAATTATATCAATGCCAAGTGGAGTATTTAAACCTTATGCAGGAGTTTCCACAGCAATTATGATATTTACAAAAACCGGACAAGGTGGAACAGATAAAGTATGGTTTTATGATATGACTGCAGATGGATTTAGTTTAGATGATCATAGACAACCAATAAAGGAAAACGATATTCCTGATATTATAGAAAGATTTAGCCATCGTTATTCTGAAGAAGAACAAAATAGAGCTAGAACAGAAAAATCTTTCTTTGTACCCAAAGAAGAAATTGTTGAAAATGAATATAATTTATCGATTAATACATATAAAGAAATAGTTATTAAGAAAAAGGAATATGAAAATCCAAAAGTGATTCTTAAAAGAGTAATTGAAATGGAAGATGAAATCCAACAAAATTTGAAAGAATTGGAGGACATCATATGAGCGAAAAAGTAAAATTGGGAGAATATGTTAGAATAAATACAGGAAAATTAGATGCAAATGCTTCAAATGAAAAAGGGAGATACCCATTTTTTACTTGTTCGAGAGAGCCATTAAGAATAGATAATTATTCATATGATTGCGAATGTGTTTTAGTGGCAGGTAATGGCGATTTAAATGTAAAATATTACAATGGGAAATTTGATGCATATCAAAGAACATATATAATTCAATCAAATAATGAAATGATATTAAACAATAAGTTTTTATATTATTTGATGAATAGCAAAATAGAAAAACTTAGAAATAACTCAATTGGAGGAGTTATAAAATATATTAAATTAGGAAACTTGACAAATATAGAATTTAATAAAATAAACTTAGAACAACAACTTGAATGTGTAAATAGATTAGATAAATTGCAAAAAGTCATTAATATTAGGCAAAAACAAATAGAAGAAATGGATGACTTAATAAAATCTCAGTTTGTCGAGATGTTTGGTGATCCATATTTTAATCAATATAATTGGAAAATAGGAACTATAAGAGAATTAGTTAGTGATGTTAGATATGGTACAAGTAAACCTTCAAATGATGGTGGAAAATATAAATATTTAAGAATGAATAATATTACATATAACGGAAAGTTAGACTTAACAGATATTAAATATATTGACATTCCTGAAAATGAAGTTGAAAAATGCTCTACTAAGAATGGAGATGTATTATTTAATAGAACTAATAGTAGGGAACTGGTGGGTAAGACATGTGTTTATAATTTAGATGAAGAAATGGTTATTGCAGGTTTTGTAATTAGAGTAAGAGTTAATGATTTGGCAAATCCATATTTCTTATCAGAGTATTTGAATACAAAACATATGAAAAAGAACTTATATAATATGTGTAAAAATGCTAGTGGACAGTCTAATATAAATGCACAAGAGTTACAAAATATAAAAATTTATTTACCACCAATAGAACTACAGAATAAGTTTGCAGAGTTTGTTAAACAAATCGATAAACAGAAATTTGAAATCCAACAATCATTAGATAAAATGCAAGAATTATATGATTCTTTAATGAATAAATACTTTGGGTAGCATGGTATAATAGCCTTTAGGGGGTTATTATCATGAAAGAACAAATAATTAATGAAATTCAACAGAAGATGAGTAATATTTTAAATAATGAACAAATGATGAGATTACAAGAAGTATTGCAATATAGTTTCTTCAATGTTGAAGTTATCAAAGTTGATAATAACGAACAAAACATAGACTATCTAGAGATCTTTATTTCGGCCAAAAGAGTTGAAGGATGTTCAGACAGAACATTGAATTATTATAAAACAACTATTAATAATATGATTTCTGTTTTGAATAAGAAAGTGAATGCAATAACAACAGAGGATTTGAGACTATATTTGTCTGAATATCAACAAATAAACTTTTGTAGTAAAGTAACGATAGATAATGTTAGAAGAATTATATCTAGCTTTTATGCATGGCTCGAAGATGAAAATTACATTATAAAAAGCCCTAGCAGAAGAATTCATAAAATTAGAACAATAAAAACTGTAAAAGAGACCTATAGTGATGAAGAGTTAGAAGAAATGAGAGATGCTTGTACAGAAATACGAGATCTAGCATTAATTGATTTTTTGTCATCAACAGGAGTAAGAGTCGGAGAATTAGTTAAACTGAATACAAAAGATATAAATTTTGATGATCGTTCGTGTGTTGTTTTAGGAAAAGGAAGTAAACAAAGAGAAGTATATTTTGATGCAAGAACAAAAATACATTTACTAAATTATTTAAGAACTAGAAAAGATGAAAATGAAGCTTTATTCGTAAGTTTACTAAAACCGTATAATAGGCTGAAAATAAGTGGCGTAGAAATAAGACTAAGAGAACTTGGTGAAAAAACAAATATTCGAAAAGTTCATCCTCATAAATTTAGAAGAACGATGGCGACTAAGGCTATTGATAAAGGAATGCCTATAGAACAAGTACAAGTGTTATTAGGCCATAGTAAAATTGATACTACATTGGAATATGCAATGGTTAATCAAAATAATGTAAAGATTTCTCACAAAAAGTACATCTGCTAAATTCAAATCTCAGTTTGTCGAGATGTTTGAAAACAAAAATTTTGAGAAAAAAACACTACAAGATATTACAATAAAAATAACTGATGGCTCACATAATCCACCTAATGGAATTGATGAAAATGTTGGCTATATGATGCTTAGTTCTCAAAATATAGTAAATGACAAAATCAATTATGAAAATGCTAGATATTTAAGTAAAGAAGATTTTGAAAAAGAAAATGCAAGAACTGATTTGAAAAATGGAGATGTATTGCTAACAATAGTTGGAACTGTAGGAAGAACAGCAATTATTAGTAATGAAGAAAATATTACTTTACAGCGAAGTGTAGCAGTATTAAAACCTATAGAAGAAATAAGATCTGAATATTTGGTTGGAGCTTTAAAAAGTGATGATGTTGTAAGACAATTAAATAAAGGTGCAAAAGGTGTGGCACAAAAAGGAATATATTTAAATGATTTAAAAAAACTAACTATTTCTGTACCGCCAATAGAATTGCAAAATAAATTTGCTGACTTTGTAAAACAAATCGATAAACAGAAATTTGAAATATAGGAATCTTTATATAAAATGCAAGAATTATATGAATCGTTGATAGATAAATATTTTGGATAAAAAAGGAGAAAAAATGTCAAATTTTGATTTTTTATTTAAAACAGAATCTTTAAAAACAATAGCTGAAACATGTGTTGAAGCAGAAAGAAGTCTTTCTACTTCAAATGTTACATGCGCAATTATGGCGAGAAGAGCTTTGGAAAATGCTATAAAATGGATTTATGAAAATGACAACGATTTAGTTATGCCTTATCAAGACAATTTATCTGCACTAATATATGATAATGATTTTAAACGCATGGTTGATCCAAGTGTTTTCAACGGTATTACATATATTACTAAATTAGGAAATTTATCTGCACACACAAACAAAAAGATAGATAGATCAAAATCTGTTCTGAGTTTGAAATACTTATTTGATTTTATGAAATGGATTACATATGCATATCAATTAAATTATGTTGCAGACTTAAAATTTGATGTTAGTGTTCTGCCACCAGAAAACATAGATTTTATTAGCAAAGAAGCAAGATTAAATTTAGAAACAGAATTAATAAAAAAAGATGAATACATACAACAGATATTAAAACAAGCAGAAGAATTAAGAGAAAAACTAACTTCAGCAAGAAAACAATCAAATTATAGTGTTACAGGATTTAGAGTTGATGAATTATCAGAATTTGAAACTAGGAAACAATTCATAGATATAGACTTAGAGATAGCTGGATGGGATTTTAGTAAAAATATAGTAATTGAAATGCCAATTGTAGGTATGCCCAATATTTCTGAAACTGGTTCAGTAGATTATGTTCTTATGGGCGAAGATAATATTCCGTTAGCAGTTGTCGAAGCAAAAAGGACAAGTAGAGATGCAAAAGAAGGAAAACAACAAGGCAAACTATATGCTGATTGCATAGAAGGCATGTATGGAAGAAGACCTATTATTTATTATACAAATGGTAAAGAAATATGGATGTGGGATGATTTAGAGTATCCTGAAAGGAGTGTTTCTGGTTATTATACTCAAAAGGAATTACAACACAAAATTAATCAAAGAACATTAAAAGAGGATCTCCATGATGTTATAGCTAACAGGGATATAGCTGGAAGATACTATCAAATTGAAGCTTTGAAAAGAGTTTGTGAATCATTCCAAGAAAAAAGAAGACGAGCTTTATTGGTTATGGCTACAGGAACAGGTAAAACAAGAACAGCAGTATCAATTGTTAATTCTTTAATGGAAAAAGGTTGGGTTCAAAGGATTCTTTTTTTAGCAGATAGAACTACTCTAGTTGATCAAGCAATGGGGGCATTCAAAAAGTTTTTACCAGATTTATCATGCTGCAATTTGTTAGAACATAAAGATTCTCCAGAAGATAGTAGAGCAATTTTTTCAACTTATCAAACAATGATAAATTGCATTGATACTATAAAAGATGAAGATAATCAAATATTATTTACTCCAGGACATTTTGATTTAATAATAATAGATGAAGCTCATAGAAGTATTTATAAAAAATACCAGGAAATTTTCGAATATTATGATGGTCTTATGCTAGGAATGACGGCAACTCCTAGATCTGATATTGATAAAAATACTTATGATTTTTTTGGATTAGAGCAAAATGTTCCAACATACTATTATGATTATGAAAAAGCTGTTGAAGAACAGTTTTTGGTACCTTTTCATACAATCAAGACAGAAACAAAATTTATACGAGAAGGAATTATTTATAAAGATTTATCAGATGAAGAAAAAGAAGAATATGATAATTTGTTCGATGATGGAGAAAAACCAGAATCAATAGGGGCAAGCGCAATTAATGAGTGGCTATTTAATGAAGATACTATAAAACAAGAATTGGTTACTTTGATGGAAAGAGGATTAAAAGTTGAAGGTGGAGACAAAATAGCCAAAACTATTATCTTTGCAAGAAATCATGATCATGCTGATAAAATTGAAACAGTTTTTAACAAGTTGTATCCATATTATAAGGGTGAATTTGCACAAGTTATAGATAATAAAATAAAATCTCCAACTGATGCAATAGATAAATTTGAAGATCCAAATAGTTATCCACAAATAGCAATATCTGTAGATATGCTCGATACGGGGGTTGATATTCCAGAAGTGGCTAATTTAATGTTCTTTAAACCGGTAAAATCAAAAATTAAATTTTGGCAAATGATCGGTAGAGGAACAAGATTATGTCCAAATCTATTTGGCGAAGGACAAGACAAAAAATATTTTTATATATTTGATTGTTGTGGTAATTTTGAATACTTTAGTGAAAATCAAAATGGTCTAGAACCAATAGATTCTAGAAGCTTAACAGAAAGAATTTTTAACTGGAAATTAGATTTTATAAGAGAATTTGAAAATTTGTCTTATCAAGAAATACAAGAATATAAAAATTATAGAGATGACTTAGTTAAAGAGTTTATGAGTCAAATTGAGTCTTTTGATAAAGATAGTTTTAGAATAAGAAATAAAAGAGCAATAATAGACAAATATTCAGCCATAGAAGCTTGGCAACATATAAATGATTTAAACTATGAAGAAATAAAAGAAAATTTAATACCACTATTTTATCTTGATGATGACGATGAATGGGCTAAAAGATTTGATAATATTATTTATTCGCTACAGATTAGAAAAATATTAGGAAAAAGACATAGCGTACAAATCAATTATGTTGTTTCATTTATGGAAGATTTAATGAAATTAGGAACCATTCCTTTAATACAGGCTAAACGAGATTATATTATCAAGGCTTCAAATGAAGAGAATCTTGAAAGAATGGGATTCTTTGAGATGGAGCAATTAAGAATTGAATTACGAGACTTGATAAAATTAATAGATCATAATGGTAAGAAGAAAATAATAACTCATTTTATTGATTTGATTGATGTTGTAGATACGGAAGATGGCGTTGAAATAACACCTATCATTGATCCAACAAATTACTATAAAAAAGTTAAAAATTACTTAAAAGGCAATCTTGAAAGCTTTGTGATTCAAAAAATAAGAACAAATAAAAAATTAAATGAACTAGACAAAAAAGAATTAGAAAGAATTCTATATAATGAATTGGGTACTAGTGAAGATTATAAGAAAGCTTTTGGAGATGAAAATATAATAACAACAGTCAGAAAAATAGTAGGCCTAGATCAAAATACGGCAAAAGAAATATTTGCAAAATACATTAATGATAACCAATTGAATAGCAAACAAATTGAATTTATAAAAGAGCTAATTGATTATGTTTCAGCTAATGGAGTGGTAGAAAGAAAAGAATTAATGGAAGAACCGTTTAAAAGTTTTGGTTCAGTTTCAGATGTGTTTGAAGGCAATTTCGGAACTATACAGGCCATTTTAGTGGAGTTAGATAATATTAATAAAAATGCTCGAGATATTGCATAAAAAATAAGCAAGCATGTGCTTGCTTATTTTTTTAATCTTCAAAATCTTTCTTCTTTCTAGTATCTAAATATAAGATGTTGTTTTCTTCTAAAAGAATTAATTTCTTTAGGATTTATTTTTAAAAGTGATTCAATTTCATTGTTAATTTCAAAATCTTTTATTGAAGCAATGCATCTTCTAATAGATGGGGTATAGTGGCCATTGGTTGCAGTAAAAGTTCCATTTATATAACCATTTAATCCATTTGATATATCTAATACTAGTTCACTAACTTCAAGTCTTGGGTTTGTAGGCTCATAGTTCTCAAAAATCATAAATGAAACGGATTTATCTGCTAATATATAACCAGTTAAATAGATTTTATTTGTTTTATAATCAACAAAATCTACCAAACATCTATCGGGTTTTTCTCTAATAATTAATTTAAACTTTTGAAGCTTATACTTATTTGTTGAAGGTATGAACGCATTATAACAAATAAACAATTCTTTTGATTTAAATGGATTTTTTGAGTTAGATTTGTTTTGTATATGCTCATCAGTATTAAATAATTCATATGCTTGTATTCCAAGTTCATCGCAAATCTGAGATACTAGCTAAATAATTCAATCGAGAATTGTAAATATAAGAATGTCTACTTAATTCAAATGTTTTGTGGTTTAAGAGTAGGAGAAGTACTTGCATTAACCATGAAAGATATAGATTTAGAACATAAGAAAATATCGATAAAGAAAACATTAACAAAAGATGAAAAGGGAAGAACTATTATGGGGCAATCAACTAAAACATATGCTGGAAAGAGAATGGTTCCAATACCTGAATTTATAATGCCAGCAATCATTGAACAAATGCAATATGCTAATAGTCAACCAAATAATGATGAAAAAATGATTTTTAAACCTAATAACAAAAAATATTGCGATAGAGAACAAGTAAATGATTATTTGAAAGACATATTACGAAAAGAATTTGACATAACAGATATCTCTACACATAGTTTAAGACACACATTTGGAACAAGGTGTGTTGAATCGGGAATGCAACCTGTAGTTGTTCAAAGATTAATGGGACATACCGATGTATCAGTAACGCTTAATACCTATACTTCTGTTTATGATAAATTTAAAGAACAAGAAGTTGAAAAGGTTAATCAATATTATTTAAAAGAACTTTTATATAACAATCAGAAATCGCTTGATAAAGGCGAGGATGAAACTGATGAAAACCTTGAACGCTGATAATTCAGACAAGGATAGATCTGCATATTAAGGATCGTTTTCGCGGGCTGATTCATAATGCTAAAGTAATTTACATTTGAATCGAAATATGGCTACTCAATCGAGTAGCCATATTTTTTTAGAATTTGAACTTCATATATATCAAGACTTGTAAAAGCTGAAAACCTGAAAACTTTATAAATCAATTAGGGTCTGGCTCAAATTTTGAGAAAATAAAAAATCGATAAAAGCATTGAAATTAAAGGCGTATATCAATTACCCAATGGGATGCCTGTGACAACCCATTACATCCCTTAATTTCAAAAAAAGGGATGTCTATAGGGATGTAAACCATTGAAAAATGAGGAAAGTTGAAAAAAAGAAAAGTAGGTTATAAAATTATAAAAACTAATAATAGGAGAATAAGAATATGGAAAGTAAGTGGGGAAAAGGAATACCTGATTATAAGGACGAAGATTTAATGACAGATGAAGAAATGCTCGATTTTGCAATGCAAAATGTTAAAAATTTTGAACTTGATAAAAATAATTATGAGATCATATCGGCAAACAATAAAGTGGGTATTTATCCTAATTTTGTCGTAAAGAAAGACAATATTTTATATTTTATATTAGTGAAAGTTGAAATTGCACCTAAAATGCCTAGCCTTACTACTCAGGACAAAGAAATAATGATTAAACAATCTGAAAAGTTTAATGCCATTCCAATGTTTGCTCCAGTTGGATTTGGATCATCTGATCCAGACAGATTTGATAAATCTATTGCATTACGAGGAGATGGATATTATTGTAATTATGTTGGATTAGAAAAAATAAAAGAATAGAAAAATTCCAGCCTTTAAGACGGCTGGAGTTTTTTTAATAGCAAATCACATTTTTTTCAATATCATTTATAATATCAGTAGAAATATTTTTAAGAACAAGAAGTTGAAAAGGTTAATCAGTATTATTTAAAAGAACTTTTATATAACAATCAGAAATCGCTTGATACTTGAGCTTCATATATATCAAGACTTGTAAAAGTCGAAATCCTGAAAGCCTTATAAATCAATTAGGGTCTGGCTCAAATTTTGAAAAAATAAAAAAACGATAAAAGCATTGAAATTAAAGGCGTATATCAATTACCCAATGGGATGCCTATGACAACCCATTACATCCCTTAATTTCAAAAAAAGGGATGTCTATAGGGATGTAAACCGTTGAAAGCTGAGGAAAGTTTAAAGGCGTGGAAAGGGATTCGGCGCCTTGGTCACTAGATTTGGTGACCATTTCCAGCTTTTTCTAATTTTTCTCAGACAATAAAAATACCGCTAAGGCTACTGCCCTGGCGGTTTTATTTGGTTGCGGGGAAGCTTGGAAAAAGCACTAGCAGAGCGACTTTGAACTATATTATGGGTTGCTTTATGGGATGTGAGCTGAAAAATGCTGAAAAAATGTATTAAAATTTTAAAAAGGAAAATGATGCTAAACGCTAGAAATAGAGGGAAATTTATCTGGTGCCCGAGGAAGGACTTATAAAGAAATTGTCAGGTTCCGAGGAAAGACTCGAAATAAAACTTGTGACTTGAAAAAAAGTAGGACAAAATATAAAATGGTAAAAAATACCATTTAGGAGAGCTTATGAAAGAAAAGAAAAAAGGGACTATTATAGGGTGGATTGCAATAGCCATAATTGCATTTATGATTATTCAAGAGATTTTTGTTATGAATAAAAGATATCATGAAAATTATGATGAAGCTAAAAATGAATATGTCCATCAAAAACAAGACAATAGTATTAGTGAAGAAAAAAAATAATACTAAAAGATTAAATGGGACTATTTTAAATAGTCCCATTTATTTAAAAATAAATCGTTGTCAAAAGTTATGATTCTTAAATTATTGTCTTTATGTGCATTACCATTCTTACCAGGATTATTAAGCCAATCTCGATGACTTTTATAGATTGTTTCTGCTACATACTTACTTGGTACTATATAATAAGAAGGCGTATCAAGTTTATGCAAATGAAAAAAAATGTAAAAAACATTATCATCAATAATATTTTCGCATTTTTTAGATAATAACCATTTGTTATTACCTTCCAAAGTGGTTTTGACTTGCAGTGCAAAATGTTTACCTTCTTTATTAACGCATAAAAGATCATAATCTTTTACATTAGACATGGGAACTCCGACTGTAAAGCCTCTTCTTTCTAATTCGGCTGCAACAAAGTATTCTCCTGAGTTGCCAATATTAATACTATTCATGTTTTTATTCATTATAAATAACCTTTCTATCTGTAGTTTTTAGGAAAAAATTCTTTTCCTAATTGCCATAAATATCTGTCAATATCTTTTAAATTGTATTCATCAATATCATAATATTTTTTGAATTCTATTAAAATGCTCTTGAATTTCTTGTAATTTTTTAAATCATCTTTTTCAAAATCATAAAAATTGTCTAACTTTTTGAAGTACAATAATATTTTTTCAACAAAACTATCATAAATAGGATATAGAGTAGGAAAATGATGACTACAATATTTAGTAGCAAAAGAATAGAAATTTTTTTCTTTACCGTTAATAGTTAATCTAGCTATATCATTTACTAATGTTTCATCTCCACTTTTTAATCTTTCATCTATGTTTAATTCTAAAATATGCTTTGCTACGGGAAATATAGAAAATATGTTGGTGCTATAAAAGTCATTTAACGAACTCGCTTTTATTAATATATCATTAATATCTGTGTTGTTTGGATATGTATAAAAGAATAACTTGTCTAAGCTACTTTCTTGTAAGACATAATTCTCAAGAGAATCCCATAAATCTAAATACTTAATTACTTCTTTTTTACAAGGTTTAGGTATTGGTGTTTTCACCATAGTAAATCCTCCTAATTATATTTTTTATTCATTATTTCGATAATCTCGTTTCCGTGTAATTTCACTTTTACATCTGTAAGAATTTTAGAATCGGCCAATTCTTTAATTGTTTTAGGATGTAATTCTAATAGTTGTTCTAGCTCTTTATCGGTAAAAATATAATATGCTGGAATACCTTTTTCTTTAGATTTCTTCTTTCTAAATTCTATAAGCATTTCTGCTCTGTCAGTAATTCTGTTATTAGAAATGTTTGAAGGAAATATTGTTTTACTAGAGAATTCTTTTTCATAATCTCTAACAATATCTTTGTTATAGTTTTCCATTATAGAGTAAGCAATATTATGCATTTCTTTCTGAGTACTTAAATAGTCTTTGTCCATATTTCTAATATCTTCTTTTAGATACTCTACTAATCTGTCAGATTTTATTACTATTTGTTTAATATTTTTTGGAGCATACCTGTCATTAATAATATTTTTAGAATTTGCTAATACAACTAATGGAACATACCAATTATCAAGTTCTCTAGATCTTATGGTTTTATCTAATATGCTAGTGTTTCTTTCTTTCCAAATCTTCTTGAAAACTTCAACATGCCTTTGAGCCTGAGTTACTGGAGAATAAATGCCTTCTTTAACTTTTTTATTACCATATTGGTATTCTCTAATAAAATTTCCTTTATTATCAATAGTAATGTTACCTACAAGATTTTTACATTCTATAAAATATAATCTTGCAGGAGTAATGACAATATAATCTATTTGTGCTTTTAAATCTTGATATTCCATATTAATATCATGAAGAACATACATTCCAATATTAGCATTTTTAAGTTCAAACTCAATTTCTTTTTCTCCTTGTAATCCCAATTCAGAAAGCTTTAGTTTCTTTTTTAGTTCATCATTATTAGGACTCTGTTCCAATAGCTTATTTAATGCATCAATTTGATGCTGTAATTCACTATCTTGTTTATAAAAAATTGTGTCAGTAAATTTATTTGTTAATTTATCAATTAAATCACCAATAGCCATTTTTAATCCTCAAAATCTTTCTTTTTTCTTGTATCTAAATATAATATATGTTTGTCTTGTAATGTCTGTATTTCTTTTAAAGAAGCACATAATAGTGTTTCAATATTATCATCTATATCAAAATCTTCAAGTGAGGCTATACATCTTCTGATTGAAGGTGTATATTTGCCATTTGTAGAAGTGAAAGATCCATTAATAAAGCCATCTAATCCATTAGAGATATCTAAAATGAGTTCGCTTACTTCTAGTCTAGGATTGTTTGGTTCATAGTTTTCGAAAATCATAAAAGAACAAGATTTATCAGCTAAAATATAACCAGTTAGATATACCTTATTGGTTTTATAATCTAAGAAATCTACTAAGCATCTATCAGGCTTTTCTTTAATTATTAATTTGAATTTTTGTGGTTTATAAGTATCAGTTGAAGGAAAATAAGCATTATAGCAAATGTATAGCATATTTGTCCCAAAAGGATTTTTAGAATTAGCTTTATTTTGTATCTGACCTTCGGTATTGAATAATTCATATTCATGTATTCCAAGTTCATCACAAATCATAGATACTTGATCAGCTGTAGGAATTACGAATCCACTTTCATATCTAGCTATAGTAGACATTGAAACATTAATTGCATTTGCTAAATTTTCCTGACTTAACCCTTTAGCTTTACGAGCCTTTCTGATATTCTCACCGAATTCTATATTATTAAACTTTGACATAGATTATTCCTCCAAAATTTATATTTAAATTATATCATTAATGAAGTTGTCGTACAATATACTTCATGTATAACAAGGAGTATAGCCCGATTTAATTGAATGAAGAATGCAATTGTGATATAATAGAATTGTACTATATGAATAGAAAGAATGGCTCTTGTTATCCTTATTATGATAATCCATTCCGCAAGCTCAATGCTTGATGATCAATTTTGAGAATCTGGCATTGCAGTGCCGGATTATTATACGAGATAACAAGCGTTGGCTGTTTTTTCCGTATTACAAAATTGATTTTCTACTCATGTAGAATCTAAATACGGGAGAAATCAGACAATGAAAATTTACCAAAGAATTTTACGTGATGGTGGTAGTCCACGGATCTAGAATGGTTCGTTAAGAAAAAACACTACACGGAAAAAGCCATTATATGGTACGCTGGGGGAAGAATTTCCCCCTAAACCTTTAAATATTGATTAATGACTAAAAATAGATTATAATTTAGGTAGTTAGTTCGAACTACTGCAATAGTTTGAATTAATTATATATTATGCGAAAGCATAGTAAACATGGGATTTTTCATTGTCTGATTTCTCCCATGTTTTTTTATTTGCTCAAAACTTGCATCACATGCAATATTTTGTAAATTTTGTCTAAAAATAAAGAATTTTGTCGAAAAATGAAGAAAAATAGAAGTAAAAACACCCAAAACTTGCATGAGATGCAAATTTACTTGCATGTCATGCAAGCTTAATTTTTTTGATTGATTAAAAGAATCTTGTTATACTGCTATTGAAAGGAGCAGTATGATGAGATATTCATATGATATTTCTACGAAAGATAAAGAAATTTCATATGCAAATCTTGTCGATAAGTGCCTATTAGATTTAGGATTTGGAATTAATAAAAATGGAACTAAATATTTAAGAGATTTAATACTGACTGCATATTTCAATCAAGAATATACTTTAGATATTAATAATACAATAATTACTTTTTTTGATATTAATAAGATAGAAACAATAAATAAAAATGATTTTTTGAAATGTATTTTTTATACAATTAATACTATTAATACTCAAAAATCAAAAGAAAACTTTAATTATATTTTTGAATTGCAATATGATATTTACTATTTTACACCAAAAAATTTAACCATACTTTTTATGAGTTTATTAACAAAAACGAGCATTTAATCTAATAATTAAATAGCTTGTTTTCTTTTTTATTATTGAGTTACAGATAATTATATGATATAAAATAAAATAGATTAATTATATATTTAGTGAGGTATAAAATGAATAAAGTTACTAGTGTTTTAAAAAATTCTAATTATGATGATACACAGTTTTCTTTGGAAGAAATACAGTATTTAGAAAACAAAATTACATATAAAGACAATAATCCTTATACTATTTGTATAATCAGAGATAAGGAAATAAGGTTGACTCCTGAAGAAGTAGTAAGACAATTGTTTTTGTATAAGTTAATTAATACATATGGTTATAATAGAGATAGAATTCAGCTAGAATATGGTATTCATTTTGGAAGAGAGGTTAAAAGAGCTGATATTGTAATATTAGATTCAATCAATCCTACTGTTCCATATATAATTGTTGAATTAAAAAAGCCAAAATTATCAGAAGGAAAAGAACAATTAAAATCATATTGTAATGCTACAGGAGCCCCAATTGGAGTTTGGACCAACGGAGAGCAAATTTCTTATTACAACAGGAAAGATCCTAACTATTTTGAAGATATTTCAGATATACCTAAAGCAACAGAAAAATTATCAGATATTATTAATGAACAAATCACATATGAACAACTAAAAAAAATGGATAAACTTCAAAATGAAAAAAAGTCACTTAAAAATCTTATTCAAGAGATGGAAGATGAAGTATTAGCGGGTGCTGGTGTGGATTCTTTTGAAGAAGTATTTAAACTTATTTTTACAAAACTATATGATGAATTAATGGCAGCTAGAGACAGAACCTCTTATTTAAAATTTAGAAATAGTGGATGTACAGAATCAGAGTTGTATAACAAAATATCAGGATTATTTGAAGAAGCAAAAAATAAATGGAGAGGTGTTTTTGATGAAGATAGTAAAATACTTTTAACGCCATCTCATTTATCAGTGTGTGTTGCCTCTCTACAAAATGTGAAATTGTTTAATTCAAATTTAGATGTTGTAGATGATGCTTTTGAATATTTAATGAGTAAATCATCAAAAGGAGAAAAAGGACAGTATTTTACGCCAAGATATGTTATAGATATGTGTGTAAAGATGATGAATCCTAAAGAAGATGAATATGTAATTGATACAGCAGCAGGAAGTTCGGGATTTACTGTACATAGTATTTTTCATGTTTGGGATGCAATTAGAGAAAGGAAAGGGTTGCCTAAAGGAGATAATTTTACAGCCGAAGAAAGAAGTAACGATGAGGTCAACTATGTAGAAAATAAAGTTTTTGCAATTGATTTTGATGAAAAGGCTGTAAGAGTGGCTAAAACATTGAATTTGATTGCAGGAGATGGAAAAACTAATGTGATAAATTTAAATACATTGGATTATTCAAGATGGGATGAAGTAACTCGACAAGAGAGATGGCAAGATGCTTACTTTGAAGGCTTTAGAAGATTAAAGAAAATTAGACCTACCGGGGCTAATGACTATAAAGAATTTAGCTTTGATGTTTTAATGGCAAATCCTCCTTTTGCAGGAGATATAAAAGAAAATCAAATTATTACTAAATATGAACTAGGAAAGAATTCAAATGGTAAGTGGCAAAATAAGGTAGGAAGAGATATATTATTTATTGAAAGAAATTTAAACTTCTTAAAGCCTGGTGGTAGAATGGCTATTATCCTTCCTCAAGGAAGATTTAATAATTCTTCAGATAAGTATATCAGAGATTTTATAATGGACAAATGTAGAATTTTAGCAGTTGTTGGATTACATGGAAATACATTTAAGCCACATACAGGCACTAAGACTAGCGTATTATTTGTACAAAAATGGGATGAAATATTATGTCCTAAAGTTGACAACTATAATATTTTCTTTGCAACAATGCAAAAACCTGGTAAAGACAATTCTGGCGAGAAAATATATGTTAAGGATTCAAATGGAGAAAATTTATTAGATAGTCATGGACATCTAATAGTTGATCATGACTTATATAATCATGATGGTATTACACAAGATGGAATTACGGAAGCTTTTATAGAATTTGCTAAAAAAGAAAAATTAAGTTTTTTCTAAATAGCCCGATGTCTTATGATTCAGAAAAATATGAAAGACTAAAAAACGGGCTAGATATAATAGAGTTAAACAAAAAAGACATAATTGAACGGAAATGATTCTATTAGATTAGATTCTGGTTTTTTCAATAAACAAAGCATAGAAATCGATAATATTATAAAAAAAGGAAGACATATTTATTTACAAAAAAATGAAGTTGTAAGTGGACCATTTGGTTCAACGATACCAAGTGAATATTACTTAGATAATGGAGATGTTCCTTTTATTAGAATAGAAAACATTAAAGATGACTTCTTTATTAACAATAATAAAATGGTATATATTTCTAATAATATTAATAATAAGATTAAGAATTCTCAACTTTTTGAGCATGATATTATAATGTCTAAAGTAGGAAATTCAATTGGCCATTTTGCAATGGTTGATGAGGATATAAAAACTTGTAATATAAGTGAAAACAACTTGGGTATTAAGTTAGGCTCATATAGTATAGATTTTAAATATTATTTATGTACATATTTAAACTCAGAACTAGCAAGACATCTAATTTTAAGGAGAATTAGTGGCAATGCACAACCAAAAATAAATGTATCGGATATGTTAAATATTCCAATTCCTGAGTTTTCAAATAGCTATTATAAAACTATCCATGATATTGTAAATAAAGCATATAAACTTAGAAAAGAAGCAGATTGTATTTTACACGATACCATAAAAAAACTTGAAGATGAATTGAATTATGATGAAAAGCAAATTTCAAACAATAATATTTCTACAAACACATTAAAAGGTGTTTTAGATCATTCAAAGAGAATTGATGCTGAATTTTACCAAGAGAAGTATAATTATTATGAAAAAATAATAGATGAATATCACGGAGGAAGTGATACCATTAAAAATACTTGCTCTATAAATACTCAAAATTTTGTTCCAAAAGTTGATAATTATTATAAATATATAGAACTTGCGGATATCAAAAACAATGGAGAAATTGAGGAATTAGAAGAGCTAAAAGGAGAAGATTTACCTACACGAGCAAGAAGATTAGTCAAAGAAGGAGACATAATAATATCATCAATAGAAGGATCTTTGGATAGTTGTTCGCTTATACGAGAAGAACAAGATAATTGCATTTGTTCAACAGGGTTTTATGTTATTAAATCTGAAACAATTAATAGTGAAACATTATTTACATTGTTTAAAACATCTTTATATCAAGAAATATTAAAACGTTATGCATCTGGAACAATTTTAACGAGTGTTAATACAGATGACTTTGAAACAATCAAAATACCAATTATTGATAAAGCAGTACAAACTGAGATTCAAGACAGCATAAAAAAAATGTATGAGATTAGAAATGAATCAAAAATGTGCTTAAAGTTAGCAGAAGAATCTGTAAAAATTGCTATAGAGAAAAACGAAGAAGATGCTATTTCATATATAAAACAATAGTTTTAAAAACCTCTTTTATAAGAGGTTTTTTTTATTATATTAACAAGCAAAGTTTTTTGAATTATTTTGAATTATTAGGAACTTTTTAGAATTTATAAGTTACATGAAAGTTATCATGCTACAATTTAATCAAGCTAGCAGTCAAGATTGTCGACAATCTAATTTTTCAAAAAGGAGAATTAGATATGTACAGCAAGAAAAGAAAGAACTTTGACAAGAGAAAAAGAAAGAAGATACTTAAACCAAAATACAAGGTTACATTTATTAGTCTAGATGATCCAAGAGTTCACAAAGAGATAGAAAAGAAAATCTATGAAAAGTATTTAAGAGAACTCAAAAAAGAAAGTGGTGATGAAGATGAATAAGAATGTAAAGGTTATTTATAAAAAAGTCACCGATAACTTTAAGAAAAAAGGTTATATAAATTTAAATCATAGACTAGTAAATACTAAAGATGATTTAGTAGATATTGCAAGTATATTTAGAAGTCCTGAATATGAAACTTTTAGAATAGTTTATATGAAAGATAACAAGATTGCAGGATATGAATCAATATCTAGTAAAACTCCAATGAGTGTTCCAGTTTTTCGTTCTAAGAAAGCCAATTACTCAAATTATGAAAGATCTTATTACAAAGTAAGAGATAGAATGAAAAGATTAAATGCTAATGGATATTACTTAGTTCATAATCATCCAAGTGGAAAAGCCAAAGCTTCTTCTGAAGATATAAGAACAACGAAAGCTTTTTTCGACAATATAGATGGTTTTAAAGGTCATTTAATTATAGGAACAGACCAGTATTCTTGGATAGATAAAGATGAAAAAGCTATAAATCGAGTTAAAGTTGATGACTTTCAAAATATTGATTTTAAGAAAGCTGATAAGTATTCAAAAATGATGAATAAGAAATCTGATTTTGATGTGAAGATAGGTAGTAGAACTGACCTAGTAAATTTCATTCATCATATTAATACAAGTAAAGATTATTCAACATTAATCTTAACTGATGCGTTGAATAAAGTGAGAATGATTTTAGATGTTCCAAATTCAATGCTTAATCAACAAGTAGATCAATTTAATGGCTTTTTAAAGAATCAAGCAAGAATATCAGGAAGTACCAAAGTTCTTTTTGCTACTACTGATAAAGATACTTTTCAAAGAAGTATGGATCATTTAAGATATGGAACACTTACTGACACTATTTTCTATAAAGAAACAGAGAAGAATCAAATAGAGTTATGCGAGGCTAGTCAAGAATCTCCAAGTAGAGAATTATTTGATAATGAAATATATCCTAATAGGATACCACTTATTAATTTTGGTGGAATGATACTAAACAATAATGGATTAGTATTTCAAGATTCAGGAACAATAGATTATAACCAATTAGATGAAGATTATATTGAGATACCTATTGAGAATTACAATAAGGATGAATACCTAAACAAAGAAGATACAAGAGAGCCACGAGATGGCGAAATAAGGGTACTTTATAAACGAGTTGGTAAAGAACCTATAGTAAAAATAATTCCTAATACATTGGAAGCTAAGCAAGAATTAGTAGGTGGACTAATAGAATGTGTACCTTATGATGAAGAAACATTACTTATATGCAATGATGAAGGAAAAATTATAGGAATGAAACCTAACCTTTGTTTTGATTATGACTATATAGCAGGAGATTGTTTCTTAATTGGAGATGATTATGAAAATGCAGATTTTAAAAGTCTAACTGAGGAACAAATAAAAAGGGCAAAAGAAGATTGGAAAAAGAGAGCCTTTATCTATGATGTTCCTAAGAAAGGATCTTCCAAGCAACAAGAAAAAGAACAAGAATTATAAAAAGCCAAATTTTTTAAATGATTTTGAAAGAACAATATTTGATGAGAAGAATATATCAGCTAAACCAGAACTACCAAAATACGACAATAATCGACAAGATTCGACAAATAACGACAAAAAAGAAGAAGTGTTAAAAATGGTAGATAGGATGGCAATCAAAATGATTCTTTCAATAGAAGCAGCCATAATGAAATACATCAAAGATAGTACATAGCTGAAAGAGATTGAGAAAACAGCAAGTTTTCTCAAAGTAGTTATATCCAATCGAAGCTTGCTGAAAGAAGGATATAGCTGCTCCATAAAACTAAGTAAATTTAATAAGTGTGCCTAGAGAATACTTAGTTTTATGCCACAATTATTTTTCGACATTATTCGACAAAGTTCGACATGTTTCGACAATAGTCGACAACATTCGACAAAATAATTGTGTATGAGGGGTTATTAGGGTACTCCCTAATCATACAGAGGAATTTATTCCTCTAGTATGTTATAGCAATAAATTTCTAGCGAGCAATTCCGGAGTAGTAGTACCTTGAAATAGAGTAGGCTCCGTAGGATAGGCTAAAAGAAAGGAGAGAGAATATGTTACATTTAGAAGATTATAGAAGAATAGCAAAAGAAACTGATGAATGGATAGATAAGTACAACAAAGGATTAATCACAAAAGAAGAATTTGAAGAAGTACTAAGTCATAGATATGATTCAGAAAAAGACCTTGAAGAAACTACAAGGTAGGTGATTTATAGTGTATGAACTATGCAATCATAAGAAATACCAAGTACACAACGAGTCAATTAAGTGTTGTGTACAGACATAATGAAAGGAAGAATACAAACTATTCGAATAAGGACATTAATAAACAACTTTCTAAAGTGAATTATTCAATTAAGGAATGTAATACAACTTATGAGAAAAGGTTCAAAGATCTGAAAGAAGAGTATAACTTACAAGGAAAGATAAAGAGTATTTCTAATGTAGCTTGTGAATACATCATCACTGCAAGTCCCGAGTTTTTCGAGGGACTTGCAGAGGATGAAATTAGAAGATATTTTGTGACAGCATATAAATTTGTGGGTCAATTTAAAAATCTAGGAGAGCAATATATTATTTCAGCTAAAGTCCATATGGATGAATCAAATCCACATATGCATTTAGTTTACTTGCCAGTTGTACACACGATGGATAAAAAAAGTGGACAACCAATTGAAAAATTGTGTTGTACCGACTTTTGGAAAGGTAAGAATAGCTATAAATATCTACAAGATAATTTTTATAAGTATATGACTAAAGCAGGATTTGATTTAGATCGTGGTGAT
>OCTW011618298.1_pt1 | contig 31448 bp, 21 predicted proteins | sample 1539671 | NCBI WGS metagenome assembly OCTW01 (sample SAMN02144230, study PRJEB22623) | gut metagenome | biome: sheep rumen | host: Ovis aries | place: New Zealand | reverse complement strand
CCCGCAACTTTTGGACATCATTCATATAAACTCCCGCCATATTGTGGCATTAAGAATAATATGAATGTAACAATACCAAGCAAATTGACGAATGCTCCGTTTATAAATCCTAATGGCATCATAGATGCTATGCGTAATTTAAGTGGCGGTATGGATAATATGTTTGGTTTCCATGTGATTGACAAACGCCCATTCACCAAAGCCAATATATGGGTTCCCTTGAATGAGCACCCAATTTATTGGCCTGATGTTCTTAACGATGATGCCATAGATACATCTGAAGCATCTAGTGTAGCAAATTTTGTTGAAGGTGGAAGATTCAGTATGGGTGGCTGTATATCAGGTTATTTTTATAACGGATTTTCAACATCAACCCAACGTGAAGCACAGTTTACTATACAGAAGGCGACAAGTAATATTGGAATATATACTATTAGTGGAACAACAGTACCTGATGAATTTGCCGTTCCGACAAAACGATTGATGTATCGGCCAGTACCTGAAGATGGATACGCACCGAATTATAATGATTTCTTTAAAGATACTCAGCCCTATGAAGGTTTTGACATTCAGGCTACAGATCCAGTCAATACAAGTTACAGGTACATTTCATATGATGCAAATACGAACTACCTAACCGTTTCTGATAAACGTGCAACATTTAATGATAACCTTTACCCCAGGGCTAATTTTGGAATACCGGAAGATACTGTTGTTGGTAAGGGTATGGAGATTAAACCGGAATTTAATGGCATTGAAGATGATGTACGTTATACAGTAATCAATGGGTTATACCCTGTTTATCGTAAAGTTTATAATAATGATGAACATTTGCCGGCTGATGTATCACTCAATATGGTTTATGGTGCACCACTCCCGTCAAATAACCTAATAATACCTACAGGTGACGATGTGAAACGTGTGTATTACATAGGTTTTACCGCCGATGGCAAGTATAGGGGCATTTCCCCTGTTTATGAAGTTTCAGAGGTGAAGATAACTTATGAAACCGATACGAATAATCATCCGAGGGTTTCAGTAAATTACAATGATAATACAGACTATTACATACTTAAATACAGTTATCAGATAATCCTAACTTATGAAAAAACCGTTGGTGACCATACAGAACAATACGAATCAGTTTCCCCATTCATAACCCATGAACCGGATACAGAGACAGACTCGTACGCGTTTAGTGATATCGATGATACTGTTATATCAAACAAAAAAGTCTACATAAAAGACGTAACAGGTATAAGAAGAACAACAACAAGGATAAGGTAAAATGCAGGAAATACGCTTAGGCTCAATAGATTCAATATTCTCTACAGATAGAGGAAACACAACACACGTTCAGCTGGAACAAACAGCGAAGAAAATTCCGTTGACAAATCTGTCGACAGTTATCGACCAATATGATGTTTACAGAAGTGAAGTGTCCGCTTGCAATAAGTACAGGCTGACACTCACCGTAAAACCGTATTGCACTAATGTATTGTTTAATACCTGCACGGAGATTGTTAAAGATGATGGCTCTGATGAAATACAGGTTGTGAGGGATAACGCTCCGATAACAATTACTGATACCAAAATAAAGGGGAACATATCAGGTTTAATTAGTTCCTTAACAAGGGCTTATATGTTAGATAACACCGAATATTCAAGTGAAAATGTGGGTTTTACCTATTATCCTGGTTATGATATATTCGGAAATCACATATTGAGGAATTTATCATTTAGACCGATTATTCCACTTGCCGCTAATGTTCACAACAGTACATACAACACCATTGAGGATACAATGCGCACTTTAGAAGGCAATGATATCAAAATAGTCCCAAGATTTTCGCCGAATGACACTGAATTCATCAACAAACATGTTTACGAGACAACCAATATCCTATCTATGGAGAACGGGGATTCTGTTGCATCAAATCTTGTGAACGAGAATGGATGGTATGGTTTCTACAACAATTCATCAATCACTCCTAAGAGAATAACAAATACTGTAGATGAACATGATTCAAATACTGTAACTGAACGTGATTCAAATCACGTTGTAAACAACAAGGGAAATTGTGAGTTTGTTGATATGTATCCCGATAGGACGCTTTATTCATTTACACCCAAACTCAATATGCATAAACACAGGCTTGAGAGGAATTGGGATGTGTTTGTCACCTATCCATATAAGAATTTTTACAGACATAACCTTGTAACCAACATATACGCTTATGATGTAGAGAGTGAGCAAGCGGCTTATGACAATATTGAAGCCGATGGCCAAACAAATGCACTTCTTATAATGGAGGCTAAAAGCCAATATTGTAGGAATGGTATGAAGGGTGTTCAGTTTAGGACTTTTTGCAAGCATAACTTACAACAGAACGATAACGTCCTGATTTATTATGCATTTGGTGATGATACGTCTTTCAAACTTTGCCACGGCACGTTTAGAGTGAACTACATCGGTGACATGAACAATGAAAATAAGGATTATTATTTCACCATTACCAACTCTTCCATTTTAGATGAAATATTTGACGGGAGAGTTGCCTCAACCTTCTATGAGAACCCAACCAATGTACCTCCGGCGCATTTTAGGGAATTAAGCGGAGAAATAACTGAAATACCTGAGGATATCAACACATCTGATACAAGTTATGAACCCAATGTTTGCAGATGGTTTTATAAAGAGATTGAAACAGAGCCGTCAGTGACTTGGGACAGCCAAAATACAGTTGATATTCTGCCTGTTGATGTTAAAAACGGCCTAATATACGTAAGACAAAAGGAAACAATATCTGGACAATATGTTTATATGTACTACCATTATGAAAATAATGCATACCAAACACTCCCCGATACATTTAACCCATTATCCGAGGAATTTGGCGATGGGAATACATTTGATAACATACCTATCGGCTATGTCACCGATTATGTTAGGGTTCATGCGTACAAATATTATGAAAAATCTTATGAATATTACATACAGAAAAGAGATAAGGTGGATGATATCATCAATCAACGGCTCTGCTATAGCATACCGCTCCGATTTGCAAAAATAGTCAATGGAACCAAATGCAAGTACTACATAAGGATGTTCAAGAAACTCCCCAACCTCAATAAAAGCGTGGAAAATCTAACTAACCACATAGCCATTAACAGAACACGTTTTGAACAATACATTCAAAGAAACGCAACTAAGGACGGAGTTAAAATGCGTGATTTTGACCGTGAAATATATCCGCTTGCATTTGCAAAAACCATTTATGCTGATGACATAACGCAATATCAGTTTACGGAAACAATGGATATTGCATACATAAGGGATAACCTCGGAAGGCCATTAACCAATTTGTATATCACTATTGTTAAAAAGAATGTTGGGTACAAGGAATGGTATGGGCCGCTTAAGCAATACACCGACTATACAGAAAACAACAAAACACATAGGATTGAATTCTCCCATTGTTTCGGTAAAGTAACGAGTGGCCTAGATTTTATGTGCAAAGAAGGCGATGATTCTGAAATCATCCGCAAGACAAAAGGTTTCTTATCCGATGCAAGGCTTATAACAAATGCAATGAACGTAACAAACTTAGGACAGCCGTTGGAATTTTGGGGTGATGTTCACCTTGACACAAGCAAAATAACCGATGGTATTCTTGAGGATGATGAACTCTTCTTTGGTGATGTTGTCGAATACAACCCAATGCAGGTGGCGGAAACCACATTATCTGATGTACAGTTCAGGTTTAATACGGCGCAACGCGAAAACGGTGATTCAAATGATTACACCTTTACCTATAAGGAAGTTATTTCAGATGATTATGGGTTAAAGCGTTACCGGAATAATAATTGTGGATTTGCTACGGAGGAGCACACTAATGAACGTAGCCTTATTTGTCCTGAAGGCTATTACTATAAAGCTCATTACCCAATCGGAGTTAGGGCGTTTGCAAATACAGTAAAACAAGCCTCACATTATTCAGTCTTGCTTGAACATGCAGAACCAGTACAGATGGAAGGTATTTTCATTAGAATCATTACCAGAAACAATCACGGTTATGCTGTAGGCAGAAAAGCTTTTATTTGCAATGACTCTGAAGGGATATGGTACAATACTCAAATTGTATATGTTGATTCAAAAACAAGTTTCATAATCAAACCAATCAGTAAAGATATTGAGGCTTATGAAAACAAGCCGTATCTTGATTGGGTGCAGGTTTGCAACCTTTTAAACAATGAAACCTTTAGAGTGAGGATTGAAAATACTGACATCCCGGATTATGCTGACAACATTTCAAAGAACTTATTTCTTTGGAGGGAGGTAATTCCGGCTTCAGAATCAGATGACGAAACAATGAACGCATATCCGTTTGCCAACGGTGCGTTATATATTGATAAAAGTATCAATTTTTTCCTAAAACGCCAAGACCCTGACGCACTCAACGGACTTTACTATCATGGAACCTTTCCCGATATTCAAGGTAAAATTAAAATCCCATCTAATTATGATTATATACCTGAGAACGAAGCAATATGTTAAAATATGAAGTCAATTACCGAGATTTACTAACCGATAGTGTCAATATCCCTATTATCAACTACGAAATGGAGGATGATGCTGATAATGAGAACATCCTCAATGTTACATGTTATTATGGTGATGATATCAGTATTGGCCCGGAAACACCAATAACCATCACAAAATACTATGACGTCGAATTGGCTTCTTCGGATGTTTCAGATACTAATCTTGTGTCAGTTTCCTCTCAAATAACGGAGGTTAACACGAATTTCAGATACTTTTCTTTCAATCTTGGTAAATATTTTAACCTAAAAATAAGCGAACTCCAAATAGAAATACGTGACAATCAACCATATCTTAGGTTTATCTTCGAAGATTTACATTTTTTCAATAGTTGGGATGAGCCAATTACGTTTTATGTGAAATTTTTAGGCGATGACGGCGTTTTTTATGAAAAAACCTTTGAGGATTGTATGTGGGAGAATGAATACACATTAATGTGGAAATATGTGAACGACAGTCCTGATATTGAAAACTTTATGTGTAGTGTATTTCATGGTGACACATATGAATTTGTGGGATATGAAGGAAATCCTGATTCGGTTGTTGTTGATGAGGTGCCTGTACAAGCGTGTTTTACAGATGAGCACTATATTAAAAAACCTGTAGCCATTGGTTGTGATAACCGTTACGAATATTACGAAAAAACATGCAATGACGGTGACATAAATGGTCTATCAACCTATAGGGAACAATTCATTAGCGATTTTGATGTTTATGCCACAATCGGCCAATTTAAGTTGAATGTTCCTTTATCACAAATGCATGATGTAACACTCCAACAGGAGGACAACATTATGAATCGTTTTGTTCATGATGAAACAAGGCGTGCAATCAATAGTGTTGTTGAAATGGAAAAGTTTGTTTATCACCCTGTATTTCAAATAGAGCCATCTAACCCAAACGACTTTCGGACAGAGGATATATACAAAATAAAATTCAATCTTCATTTTAGACAACATAGGGGTGATGATTGGACAGTAAATGACAATTCCTATTGGAATGGTGTCAATAACGAAACGGTGCAGCTGGAAGAAATGATGGATTCTACCATCGGCACACCATATTTTTCGTATCACGAGGGCAATTGGGCTAAAAGTAGGCAATCCGACCTTTTATCATATCTAGGTTTTACAAATGCTGATGTAAAATATCAGAAAAATAAATTGAAGAAATCCTTTTTGCGTATCTCCATATATGATAGCGACAACCCTCTAATTCAGAATATGGTAGCTTATTCAACCGTATTTATGGATGGCGGCGCATTATTCAGTAAGTTTATGAATAACACAATGACAACAGGCTATGCTATTTCGGAAGGTGAGCCTAATAATACGTTTATGGGAGCAAAAGTCAATATGGAATACGCACCGGATAACTATCAGAACATTCCTGACGAAGATTTAGAGAATCATAGACTGTCATCACAAATTGTGATTTCGGACACATACACTTCCAAAGCATCAAGTGAAGGTTTCAATTTCTATATGTGGGTTGACAATGATAGTGGCAATATTCCATCTGATTTATATATGAAGGTTGAATTTAATCATGCAGGATATGGAAGAATACTACCTTTCATGATGCCCTTCTATGATTATAAAAAAGAAGGTAAGTACGGCATCAAAACATTTGAAGAAATAGTTGCAGATTGGCGAGACGGACGTGGGTATGGTATTAGGAAATACTTGAAATACAGTTATATTCACCTAAAATGCAGGTATGATAAAGAAAAAGAGAAACATGTTTACTATTTAGACCCAGATACATATGGGCCATATGCCTATTACAGACATGAAGGGCAAAACGATACGTCGCCAAATGAAATGGAACTTAATTTATACGAAGCAAAACTAACATTTTTGAACGAAAACGATGAAACAGTATAGATTTGACACAAGCATAGAACCCATGATATCCAGGATACCGAGTATGTTTGCATATCTTGAATTCAATGATGATTGGACAACCACGTTGCATCCGGCCAGTGACTCCCCCAATGGTTCTTGGGGTAAAGTGGTTGAAAATATCACTTTGCCTTGCGGTATCAATTTATACACCTACGTTATTGCCGAAGAGCCGACACCATACCTATGGAATGAAGGCAATACCTTTCCGACGAATGCGGATATAGAGAATGAATACGCGATAAACGCTTCAGAATACATTCGCAGAGTAGAGGGTTGCCAATATGTGGACGAGGAATATAACAGATTGTATACTTATACTGAATATGATTCGTTTCCTGAAGAGGTTACTACCGGAATGCCTGAACGTATAAAATCACCTGAGTTAGATAGACTTGGAAATTATGTGATGGATTGTGATGGAAACAAAATATACAAGTATTATCACAAGGAAGTATCATATATATACTACAAAAAGCAGCACCTTTTACTTGAAGGCAGTACATACACTTATAGAACCCTCATAGATTATTATTACAGATATAAAGACATTTTACCCGCCGGTCATAATTTTATTGTTTTCATGGAGAAGGCTATTGGCAAAGTCAAAGTTGATAAAGCATTGCTTCACATGGAGGATTATTCAAATGTTCCGGACTATCTTTACCTTGGATATGTCAAATTAATGATAGAGAAATATAAGAAATATCATCGGATTTGCGAATATTACAGAACACATTTTATAAATTTAGGCAAGCATGATGATAAACTTTTTGAAAAATGCAAGTATTATGAGTCAATTGGCGGGGATAAGTTCCTAAAATATCTTGAAACCCTTTTGCGAACACTGAACAAAGTTGCCGCCGAATATTTTTGTTATGCCGAACACGCCGATCATCAACTGCAAATATCAGTCAACGTTCCGTTATTTCAGACGAAGAATGATTTAGGGTATTTATCAACGTATTTGAATGAGTTTTCACCGGGAATACATGTCCGCCACGGTGAATTGGTGACTTACAATGGCAGAACATACATCTGTGTATTGAATCGTTTTCAAACTGGCGGTGTAAACTATCAATATTGCCTTTGCAATGGCGATTTGTATGTTCTATCGGCAAATACATATAATAAAGTGGGGTTTGGTAAGGTTTTATTGCCTACATTACCATTGGTTATATATAATGGAAACACGTTTATTATGTTCGCCGGTGAATACTACATGTGGAGTAATGGAGAATATAAGAAAATTGATGTTGTGGAGTATTGTAGTGGTAAATGGAATGAGAACCTTGAAGTAAATGAATTTGATACACAGCATTTCGTATTACTATCCGAATATACCTCAAAAAACGCCTCTGCTTTGTCAATTCCTGAAAAGAGCGCATTGCCTATGAGTGATGAATGGTACAATCAGGATAATGCATATGGGAATCACTTCCAAATCTATATAACAGTCTCGCATATCCCACAGCACTTTATTTATAAGAACATAAAAAAAGGTGATGTCTTCTATATATGGGATGATGAAAATCAGATGTATATTGTCGATACCACAAACACAGCATTTTATGAGATTAGTGGAAAAAGTGATAGCGTCTTGCGTTCGTTGAGAAAATATCAAGAATTTATGGATAGTTCTAACTTGTTTGATGAACCCGATGGATATGAAGATTGGCTATATTACTACAAAATAGGAAACTACTACTCAGACAGAGGAATTCTCCAAGACAGTATCGGAAACATACAGCGTTTTACAGATACGCCGCCGACTATAGGCCAATATGACACGGATTTGAAAGCCTATGGCACTATTTTAACGGATGTCCAATGCGATACCGTCGCACGCACACTTACATTCACCTATGTTGTAAATGCACATTTAAAGGCAGTATTGACAGCCATTGAAACAGATGATGATGGCAATTTGAAATATCATTATGGTGCATTTGAGTATGACGAATCCGATAGTCATGGGGTGAAATATATCGAAACGTACAATTATTTTGATACAGACATTGACGAACTTGTAAATAATGGTGATTTCCAAGCATTTGTTGAAGATAGAATTGAGGACATCAGTGATTATATGATGAAATATGGCTATAAGAGGTTCAGATTTTCGGTAATGAATAATACAGCAAGCATAACGTTGGGTACAAATGATTACGAATATCCTTATGTCTTGAGTGAGTATAACGAAACGGTGAAGAACGAACTCGATTACATATATCAAGGATTATTCAAGCGCGATTATTTCACGGGGTATGCTTATGAACCTACAGTAGATAACCAAACCAACATCAAGAGAGGAAATGCTGCCACATACGAACGTCATTTCCGCTTAGGTGAATGCAAGACAATAGATGACCTTGAAAATTCCCAAAATTCGGGGTTCTATAGTTTTATGGAATAATTAGCGTTGTTTCTAAAACCTCAATTTCTTATATTTATGTTATAAGAAACGGTTTTTTGCATACAAATGGCTAATAATACATATGGAATAGTAAGGGCTGCATTAATAGACCCTTCAGATGTTGAGATATTTTACTGTTACAGACCAACTAGAAACAGCGAAGACGAATCTTTCAAAAAATGGAGAAAGATAGATGATGTTGCATCTGTATTCTCAAATGGAGAGCTTGAAACATCCACAGAGGCTGACATCAGGCTTCCCGGAATGTATAATTTGAATCTTCCAGTATCAATTTTCGGCAGGAAAGGTTTCTATACCATTTATATCAGACCAAAGGAATTAACCTGCACTATCAAAGATGTTGGAGCACTTGAATCATATCCGGAAATTCGTGGTATTGTGGTTGATATGAATGACATTCCAGAGAACAGAAGTCTATTCACCAACGATAACCTTGTAGGGTACAGGGTAGAATATTATAATTTCCAGGGTGACGGCCTCATGCGTCAGCAGTACTATAGGCTGGTCACAAGCAATAACCTTTGTGAACCTGTTTCACAGAATGTAATTACCTCAAACACATCATCCAATGGATACCGTTTCAATGCAGGTGGTACACTATGCTTTATCACATTAACACCTTCAACTGCACCCTCATTTAAACCAAATGCAACTCCCTATATAGGTGTACCAAATCAAAAAATTGTTCTTGTCAATACCAAATTTGATCCGGTTACTCTCGAAGTTAATATCGTTGAAAATGATATGGATACCTTAAGTTATGGCATATACGGAGAAACTGTAAGGAATCTTGATAATGGCCGAGTTTCCATTTATAATAGGGATGATGAGATATTTAAACAATTTGAATTCAGCACCGTGAAAGACAATTACACTAATAGAAGCATTGCTGAACTTAAACAGGATGTTAGTGATAACATTGACACAAGCCTTGATATAAATGAATTAAAGAACGCATAATAGATGGGCCGTTATAGTAAATCATATAGTAACTTTATCCTTCGCAAAAAGCATCAGAATATCACTGGTGGCGAAATTATGGAGAGGGATTGGGTGAGCATTGGAAACGTCCATCGCCTTGAACCCGGTAAAAAGCCATATTATAGCGATTCAGGATTCATATTCACGGATAATGCACTCCCGTTTTTTAAGAAAAAGCACAATTACGGTAAATGGGTTGCACATTTCGTCTATGATGATGTTAAAGACGCTTCTTCTGAAGTAAACGAAGTGAAAGTAAACCGTAATAGCAACGATTTACGTTCATATGCGTACTACGGTTCATGTGAGGATTTGATAAAAGGAAGCATTGAGAATATAATCAAATATTTCCCGGGACGCCTTGAGCCATCCGTTTCAACTTTGGTTGTTCAAGACACTGACGGCACGTGGATTGATACGCACAAGTTTATATTTAAAAACCCGTTTGGGTTGGATATGTATACACAAACAATCTCAATCACCGATTTTGATAATGAATTGCATTATCTGACTGCCACGTGGCAAAACTATAACATAGTCAAGCTGGACAGTGACGGAAAGAGAACATCCATATCCCCTATTGTCGAATATATAGTAACAAACGCCGAAGGTGAAATTCTTCAATCGAAAAAATATCATGAGCAGGGGTATGAGTATATCAGTTACAAAGATTCGTTTTTCAAATGGGATGAGGATAAAGAGAAATTCTTGCCGGTAACATATTCCACCAATTGCAGCAACTACTTTGTGATGTGTGACGAATACATTCGTTATATGGATGTATATTATATGTGGTCTTATGATGACGGGCAATATGTACCCCTCAATGTACTTGAGATATGCAATGACAACTACCAAAAAATATACAATGTCAAGATAAAGACAGAACACGAATCTGATACATACATCACGGTTGATGTATATAAGGTTAACAGTGAAATGATTTATTGCTCCTTGGACAATGACTTCATTATAGAGCCAAACAAGGAGGCAATTGACAAATACTTCGATAGTCTTGAAGGTTTTGAGAAGAAATTACTGACACGAGATAGTATCCCTTCATACAGAAATGTTTTAAAAGTGCCATATCAATTATCAAACGGGGCATATACGTTTACCGACAGAGTTTTTGTATGGCCATCGAGGGATTATTGCATCGATATTGAATCGATTGCTTATGAATCGTTCGTTAATGAGTTATTGGATATGGCTCTCCTCTATGATGAGGTATACTCCGATTGTATTTGGAGGTGTATGACACATGAATCCATCAAGAACTTCGACTGGTCATACCGAAAGGAGTACAACGAAAACGATATGCAGGATAATATAGACGGTGGCGAGCGTATGATGGAAGTCTTGCATTTCTATGGTAGAATATACGACAACGCAAAACGTTACGTTGACGGAATCAGGATGACCAACAACATTACCTATGACGGTTACGACAATTGCCCTGATGCTGAGATTTCTGATAAAAATGAATCCAAGGGATGGGATATAATATCAACCATTTGGGAACCTTATTACTACGACAAGGCAGAGACAATTCCGGAAGGTGTTACAGTAACCCCTTACCCATTACTTCCGGTTAATGTAACTAGTGAATCACCTGAATGGATAAGTATTGGATGTGAATCCGGCACAAATTACTATCATAAAAAGTGCAATGACCCTTCATTGGAGTTTTTGGGTGAGGAATATCTTAATGGCATTACAAACCGCAATCCATGGATAGAACACAATCACAATGCAATTTATATAAACCAAGGTTGCAACATAGAAGAGGGAGCATCATATGTACAAATGAATAATGTGCCCCTTTATACTTCAGAAGATAGTCCGAAATGGATACTTGTCGGTGATAATTACTATGAGAAGACAAGTGTGGTGTACGTTGCAGTAAACAGTGACCCAATGATAAAATATGATAATTATTGGAACGAGACAAATACTTTTACATCACTGCCTTCCGTCATTAGTAGACTAAGCCCAAGTGCCATACGGGTACTAAAAAACGAGGAATACAATTATTACGTATTGTCCGAACATGCTTTTGACAGTTCAAACTATATGCACAAGCCATGGTATTCAAGCAAGAATCCAAATGCAGTCACCCCCCTGACAAGCGATATAAGATTCCAACGCATCCTGCATTTATCAAGCAATAGGATATTCAAGACAAAGGGCACGAGGAATGCTATTGAAATGGTGATGGCGCTGTTTGGATTGGGATACGGTGAAGACTATACCATAACCGAGTATAGCAAAAGCACAAATCCTATTAAGGCTGCCGATACTTTCTATTTCTACGACGAACTTTCAAGTGAACCGGATGGTGTTACTTGGGATGACCATAACACATTTGCAACTTTTGATGAAGTGTTACCGATACTTGGAGAGGATGCACCGCCATACATAAAAGTTGAAACTAACGGAGTGGCTTTCTATTATGAACTTAACAACGACTACGGATATGAAAATATGATTTTGGAATTATATCGCCATAAAACAACCGAAAATTTATATGGTGATATGTATACAGGGGTTCCTGTCAATAAATTCCTTATTGGCAATGATAGTTATATCATACCATACTATACACAAAATAGGAGATATGACGGTTACTTGTATTTTCAACAGAAGGGCGGTTGGGGCAAGAAAAGCAAATCGTCATTCCAATATGATTACACTGAAACAATCCCTTATCTACACCTTATGCCTAACGTAGAATCACTATTGTCCATAGCCCCTAATCAACTTTCAGAGAATGATGTCTATTACATTTTTGACACGACTGATTATGCAGATTTTGACGAAGATGTACCGTTTAACCTATCCCACTATTTTAAAATATACGACCAATATAATCCACAACGTTTCAGTTCATGGAAAAACATTCCAATGGAAGGAAATATAGTCTATGATAGAGAATATAATGAGAATGGGGTTACACATGAGGACTATCTCCATGCCAAGTACCTGAATGATATACTTCCAACAATATTCTACAACAACCCGCATACCGGTAACGGTGAATATGACCTAGGCAAGGAATATTTCGATTATATGCACACTCCGTATAAGTACCTCATTGACACATACAACTTTGATGATACAAAATATGTTAATATTGCAAGACAATTTCTTTTTGCAATAAATAAGATAACAACCACAGAACCGGATGGTAAATTTGCAAAATGGTTAAAAACAGTTACATACGCTTATGATGGCGGCACCTTGGAAAAAATTGTAAACGAATTCGATAGTTCCGAATATTTCCTGAATGACAAACTAATAGTTTTAAAGAATGAATTAGACAATACATACCATAAGAAATTTATGAAGGATGTTGTATTAAATTACGTATTGCAGGTAATGCCTTCAACAGCCATTCTTGTTCTTGAGGATTTTGAAACAGATAATTATAGGAAACCTTTGAAATATACTATTACCGCAACACCAAATGACACAAATTTTGGTGAAACACTTGGAAGTGGTGAATATGTTAATACCACAATGGCTTACTTACGGGCTATTGAGAAGGATGGTTACCATTTTGCCCGATGGGAACATAATGGCGAAACAGTGTCCGAAGAAACTGCAATACAGGTAAGGGTGTGTGGTGACGATGAATATGCTGCTATTTTTGAAAAGGATTGCTTGATTGATGTCAAATGCGACACGACTTGCGGGGTTATTCTAAGATGTGATACTGCCGAACTTTGCACAACCACATTCCTTTGCGAAAATGATTAGTAAAATAACGAGAGTTTTGAAGAAATGTAATGGCAAACTGCATTGAAGAAATATTATGTAACCAAACATCAGATTGTGAAATTTTCATAAGTGACAAAAATGGTTTTGAGATAGATACCAGATATCTCCATGATAATGATGATGATTACATATACATATATGTTGGCGACCGCAAAGGTTATACGCTTACAGGCTTCACTTTTCATCCAATTGAAGGCGATTCGTATAAAATAGAATACGAGGTGGCCGGGAAAAGCCTATATAAAGTTAAAACTATATGTAATGGAACCTACGTCGCTAATTTTTCGACAAATGTCTATGAATTGAATGTTATCCCCTACAATTCAAGGCACGGGATTGTGCTTGGAAGCGGAAGGTATCCATATAATACACTTGTCCATATTTCAGCAACAGAAAATCCGGGCTATCATTTTGTTGGGTGGTATATAAACGATACACTTATTTCAAATGATATAGAATATGAGTATACAGTAACAGAAAATGTATATATTGTAGGTCATTTTGAAGGCGACCAATACAGTATTGTAGCCAAGCCAAATAACAGGATTCTTGGTACTGTAAGCGGAAGTGGTGTTTATGAATACGGTACGGCTGTTACATTGGTCGCGGCACCACTTGAAGGTTCCACATTTGTCTCTTGGGATGATAATGATACAAGTCTTGAAAAAAAACTTACAGTAACACAAAATAAGGTTTATGTTGCCAATTTCCAACGTAATAGATACACCGTAACGGTAAACATTTTAAATATCTCAACAACTCGTCCAACAGAAACATGTGGCGTAGTCACAGGTGAAGGCATTTATGATTACGGGACTGTTGTCACACTATATGCGTCACCCGCGCTTGGTTTTGGCTTTGTATCGTGGGAGAATGGTTTGGAACATCTTGAAGGTAACACGAGATATTCCTTTACAATACAGAGTGATACTATAATAACTGCCACATTTGATGATGCTATGTATAACCTCACTCTTTATTCTTCACCGACTAATGGCGGTTATACAACAAATACCGTTTCAGACGTGTTGTTTACAGGTGGGACTTATCGTTACAACACAATTGTTCCGGCGCAAGCATTACCTTATTCAGGTTACTCATTTGACAAATGGAGTGATGGCACCCTGACCGACACAAGAACTTTTACAATGACTTCCGATATTACACAAACAGCATATTTCATCGCCAAGACGCCAAGATACACACTTAAAATCTTTTTTGATTCATCAAAAGGTGATGTTCTTATAATGAATGGTTTGAACAACGTTACGTCATATGGACCAGGGTATGCCTATGCCACAGTCGATTCTGGCACAACATTGACCGCCATAGTAAGAATAAACTCTCCATATGTGTTTGGTGGATGGGACGATTCGACAATTTATGGGACAACAAGAGTTTTCACACTTAATGAAAACATAACAAGAGAAGTTTACATTACCCAAATATCATGTTATAGTACATTCACGCTTAAAGACAATGAAGTCAAATTTACGTACAATGAGATAACATATACTTATACCGGTTCATCGGTGGATATTGATTTACTTGGTGGTAAAACAGTAACAGTTTTTCCGTCAGATGAATCAAAATACATTGGTGGGGTGTATGATGTTACAGACCCGTCCAATCCAATAAATGTCACACAAATGAGTTCAAGTACCGGTTCATTCTGTTACGAAGCCTACCCACAGACAGATACACATGGATATGTTACAGGTTATTCTTATGCTTTATCAGATGAAAGGTTTAATCAAACTCAAACAACACCAAATCAACTAACTATATTCAGAAGGCTACATACCGATACAAACCATACCGATTCGGATTTATACATAGACCCTTCACAGATTCAATGGGATGATACGGAGAACCCTGATAGGAATAGTTTTGACAGTACCACTTTACCATTGGGGAATGAGAATTACAATTTCACTAAAACATATTATAGATGCAGCCAAAGCAATTACAAGATATACTATGAAAAAATAACAATTGACATTACCACTATACCGACATTGCCGGCATTTCCTATAACAGCCACAATCAGCAATAGTACACTTTCACCATATCTTGTCAAAGTTCCTGTAGCATTACCCATCTATAGTTTTACACAAGGTTACAATATCTATATGATGTATCATGAACCTTCACTTAATTATGATACATGGGATGACATATCCCTAATTATTGGCACTGATGGCCGTGAATGGAATCCCCCTACGGAGAGTTTCCCTGATGCAGATACAGGTGCAAGGTTTATAACCAATAAAACAGCAAATGCTACATATGCAAAACGAATAAACAGTATAACATTTACGCCAGAATGTAATCATGTTTATGAAATTTGTGGCTTGGGTGTTGATTATTCTCACAGCCAATATATGTATAAACTCCTCGGAAATGGGACGACAGATACAGAAGCAGAAACACAAGGCATAATACCACAAGGTGCAAGTGTCACTACAATACAACCACAGACCGGTACAGAGGGTTATACAAGTTTGGCTGATTTGACATATTATAACCCAATTTCAGCAAGCAGCCTTGGGAATTATGTTAAGGCACGACCACGAACACAAACAGAGGACATGTCTTATTACCAAGTTGTCGAGGTTTGCCAAACCGCCTAATTATTATTAAGAAAAAAAAAACACAATACAAAATGGATTGTTCATGGATTAAAATATATGATGCCCCCATAAACGGAAAACTTTTAGACCCTAATACTTTATATAGTAATGAGATAATATATGTGGATATTAGTAAATTGCCTGAAGAATATGAATTCATTGCATGGAAAGATTTGCAAGGAAACATTCTTGACGATAGCATTATTGAAAAAGTGGACGATGGGTGGTATAAAACAAGTGTTTCATGTGGTGGTGGATTTGTTGCTTATGTGAAAACAAAAGAAGAGAAAATTTGTTTAGTCGTTGTGGAGTGTGACACAAATAGAGGGATTGTCCAACGTGGAGAAAAATACAACATGTGTAATGAAACCACTACAATAACGGCTATACCTAAATGCTGTTACGAATTTGAAAAATGGAGTGATGCGGATCCTGTTGAAAATTTGAAACCTGAGAGAAATATAACGGTATTGCAAGGGGTTAACACATATACAGCAACATTCATCGAGAAACAGTTTCCTATCTCCGTTTCAGTGAACGACGATACTTTAGGCACGGCAACAATATCACCTAACACAGTTAAATGTGGGGAGTCTTTTACATTGACTGCCACTCCATCAAATAATTGCGTATTCGATAGTTGGAAACCCGGTGGATATACAGAATCCACCTTGACCATTGAATACAAATGCAATGACCCACGCAGCTATGTAGCATACTTTAGCAAAATTCCACGATATACCATCACATACCATTACAATTCCCCTGACGGTCAGGATATCAAAATTGTTGATGAATTCTATAAGAATGATGAATTTGTCTATAGAACAATAAGTGACTCCAATTATATTTTCTGTGGATGGTCGTTTGATCCAGAACTTCAGATATGTCCTGAAGACGAAGGTTGTGACTGTGTTGAGATTAAACCTAATACACCAGGAACATTCGATTATCCTGATAGTATTGACCTCTATGGAGTATGGAAGGCAAAAATTGAATATACGTTACGTTATTTTGGAACACCCATAGAACCCGATGCCCCATGGGGTGAAGAGTATTCCGTTGAATCATATGAAGGGGATTTAGTGACTTTAATGAGACCTAATGCACAGGAAGGCTATGATTTCAAAGGTTGGATTGTAGTGAATAAAGATGAAGAACCCGATCGAACCAAACAAGCCATCACCGGTCAAATTCCTATGAAAGAAGGTGGTTTGGATGCATATTCGGTATGGACCAATGATACCACATACACCCTAGAATATTTCATCAACGATGGTATCGGAACAGTTGTATATATTAACAATATTACACAAGGGCAAGAACTGAAAGTAAAATCACCAAATGAACTAGGATTCAATTTTACATGCATCATATTCGAAGCATGGACAGGAAGTGATGGGAATCGGTATACACCCGGCGATGCAATTACCATCACGCAAAAACGTACAACTTTAAGTGCGAATTGGATTGAGGATAAGGTTAGGCTTGATTATGACACGTCAAGTGCTGATTCGGGTGTGGTAGCATCAGTTACAGAATGTAAAGGAAGTGAGGTCATTTTAAACGATGGCCGTGATATTTATAAAACAGGATATACTTTTGGTGGATGGTCGACATTTGGCGGTACTCCATTGAACTCCCCCATTACCCTCAATTCAAATTTGATTGTTTATCCTATATGGAATAAAATACCTGAATACACGGTAAAATATATCACCAATACATGTGACCCGATTTCAGACACAGAAAAATACGAAAAAGGAGGCACCGTTATGGTTCAGGAATGCAAGTGTACATCCGAAACAGGCTGCAATTGCATTGGTTGGATAGACCAAAATGGTGAGAAACACTTAAACAGCACTTCATTCACCATAACACAGAATATGGTTCTCACTGAATATTTCGGTTGCTGTGTAACATTCCTTACAAACGAAGAGACCGCTGTCTTAACAATAAAGGGAGAAACAATTGAATGGGGTAAAAGTGCCAACATTGATGATGATTTCGTTTTTGATGTGACGGTTGAAGAAGGCTGTTGTTTTGAAGGCTGGTTTGATGTTGATAGTGGGTTATTTATATACCCATGTGCAGATGAAACTATTTCTGGTTATACTTACAAACTCATTCCGGGTGCCTACGTAAAATTTATCAACAATGACAATGTAAAATTCGTCAACGATACTGGCTTCATCACAGAGATTAATGAACGACATGAGACTTATAACGATAAACCAATCATCTGTAACAGGGATACAGGTGAATATCGTCAAGTCATACCGAATTGTGAAAACGAAGCATACTCACTGCCATGCGGTGGAACTGTTGTGGCAGTTATCAATTGCGGCATGTTTCAGGAAACCATTGAACCCGGTCCTGATTATCACACATATGAAGGAAATTTCGACACCTTATATGATTTTCTGAACGAAAGGGAGGGTGAGGAAGAATTCTTTGAACACAATCTCGTTAGAATAAAAGGTGTACCACGATACTTTGATTATAGTAAGTGTAATAACGAACAGAATTAATGACACATACAATACAATATATTATTGAAACTGATGACGATGTAAGGCTTGAATATATCGAGTCCCCGTATGTTCCCTATTTTCAACCGGAATGGATTGAGGGGGTTAATGATCTCAATAGTATAGATGATGCCGACCCCAATAATATCGACACGCCATATCTTATAAGGGTAAGCAGCAGTAGTGGTTATGCATATTATACAAAAACACTCCGTCTATCGTGGAATACAGTTAATTTTAGGATTTTAATTCTAATTGACGGGGCTGAAGGGAGTAACAGTTTCGTTTATGAAGGTTATAATTCTTTCGTAAAAACAAAAAGGGTTGGTTCTGAAATATATGCCACTGTTCAGAAAAATAAACACTCGGAAAGCCGTGAAGCCATTATAAATATAAGTTATTCTTCAGACGACACTATTAATACTACATTAAGAATATTGCAAGAACCGTGTGATATTCAATTAAAAATACTTACGTGTGAAATCAATAATGGAAATGATACTGTGGAGTATGCAGTTGCATCTGATACATTCGAATATGAATTTGACACATTAACTGACAAATCCGACATACAAAAACAAAGCCTTAGGTTTACAATGGATGTTCATGGTATAACAAAACGTTTTTTTGTGAAAAGCATAAGGGAATATGTGGATGTTGGTGAGATTGATGAAACATACAAATACATCAACGGCAAATACTACAGAAGACAGCAGAGATATAGTGACGGTGATTTTGTAACCTATTACGCTGAAGCGGTGGTAATAGATAATATAGGTTACCAGATGAAGAATTACGATAAAGCGTTCCACATTGAAACTCCCGACAATGCTACACTCATACTCACCAATTACGGCAGAGTCTTCCTCGAGAATAATGCATTCTACATTCTCACACTTGCGAACTATGATGATATCAATACAACATGTCAGATAAAAATAAAATATGCCAATAACCCGAGTAATTACTTATCAATCACATGAAATCCGTAAATTTTAAATATTTTGGTGGCAGCGAAAAGGTTTCAATGGCGACAACAGCATCCAACGTTTCTTATACAATTATACATCCAGAACATTGTGATTGGCTTAAATATTCTATAGCTACCACATCACTAACAATTACAGTCGAAAAAAACATATCCTACATAAAGAGAAAATGCAGATTGACTGTTATTGACAGCAACAATAATTCTGATTATATAGACATATCTCAAGACGGATACACTAACCTTCTCATAGATTTATCGGCTTATGTGGTTATACCATATACCTACTATAGCCACAGTGAAACGTATGACTTGCCAATCAGGGTATATGGTGGCAGTGGGGAATTCATAACTGACGTTGAAATATCGAACAAAATAGAACGGGTGTTCGACGACAGTAGTCTATACAATGACTATATTTTCCATATCAGCAAAGAAACAAACGGAACATTTACATTTAGGCATGCGGACATGAATGAATACATAGACTATTGCAAACAGAATAATATGCCATATGACGGTACAAAATTATTAAAGCGGATTGTTGTAAGGAATGTATCAAAAGAGGTGATGGATGGCTACACACAGTTTTCTTATCTCGGGCAAGAATACATCAATACCCTTCCACCAACCATTACAATAAGTCATAGCATACCGAGCACCATAACCGTAGATTATAGTTGCTTTTTTACAAAAGACATGAATTTTATCGAAGTAACAGATTTTCTTGTGGACGCCCCCAAGGATTGGGTTAAGGCATTTTACGACAATATAAATAAAAAAATCTATCTGAAAGCCACTACTAAAAATGCGCTAACAGATAGACGTGGTATGATTACCGTAAGAAACCCGTATAATCCGAGACAAACTTACTCAACAACCATTATACAAAAAACCTCAAAGGTTTAACAACCGTTCAACATCATTGGCAACATCCTCGTAACTCTCAACGGTGAATTTGTACATACGGTAGTCATTCTCAACTTCTTTGAATTCATATGTCATTTTATCCATATCCCAAAGTACGTAACCGTGGCCTGAAACATTTTCGCCAAGTTCTTTTTGGAAGACAGAACCGGAATATACAATCGGTACACCGTTTCTCCTCAATTCCTGCATCTTATGGATATGACCGGCCATAACACAATCACAATACATAAACAAATCGGTATCAATACCAGATTCCCCATAATGCCCAATATCACTTACAGCGCCAACAATATCGCCGTGATACAGACCAACAATCTTTTTATCCGGATTATCGTTTCTTAGTTTCTCATCAATATTAGGTGATTTAAAATCATCAAACATAGAATAAAGAGCGAAAATGATATTGTCATCAATGACATACCCGCTTTTATAATCAAGTACTTTATCCAGGTAGGTAACATTGGGATACACTTTATCAATGGAGAATGTAGTGCTGATAGAATCCAGTTTGGTTCTGTTATTTTGCAACATGTCGTGGTTTCCGGCAACAATATAGGTTGGACATATTTTGTTGAGATAGTTCAATAAATGGTGAAAACATTTCTTCGCCTCATTGCTTGCCTTAATCTTATTTTGATAGATGTCACCGACAATAACAATGCGTGTGCTATTTTTACCCGTTTCTTTCACTTCCTTGGCAATGGCCTTGATAAGGTTGTTCAATTTTTCTTCCATGTGCATGTCAGAAACTGAATTAAAGATATGCACATCAGATAAGTGTATTATATTTTTAATCATTTTTGTATGTATTTTGATTTGCGGCAGCAATTCCCGTGTGTTTTAAACGAGGGACGGAAGCCGTCATTATTTTTGCCAAATATATTACTTTTTTTTGAATTTTTACCATAGAGGACATATATTTTAATATAATTTTTACAAAAATGATAAAGAAAAAAGAAGAAATAGTCGAACAGGATCCAAGGGTTGTCCTTGGTTTAGACGTTAGTACAGCAACAATCGGAATCAGTCTTGTTGTTATAGACGATAATGGTGATATAAAACCCGTGGAGGTAACACACCTTCGCCTCAACACACCAACCAAAATAAAGGGTGCAAAGGCACTCTTCATGAAGAACGATATGTTTACGGAGAAATTGAAGGAATACGCCGACAAATACATCATCGATACGGTGGTGATTGAAGAACCGCTTGTTTCATCCAACAACACCAATACAGTAAGCACACTTCTTAAATTCAACGGCATTGTATCATGGTCGGTTTACCACTCGCTTGGTGTCGTGCCCGAATACATTTCAAGTTACGATGCTCGTAAATATGGCATGCCTCAGTTGATGGCTGTAAGAAAATATGATAAAAAAGGTAACGAATACCCATACAAGAAAGTAAAGAGTGCAATTAATAAGGATGAATTGGTCCTCTTTGGGGAGTATAGTTTTGATATTGCAAAAAAGTTTGTTATATGGAACTATATTTCAGAGCGTTTCCCTGACATTAATTGGATTGAGGACAAGAAGGGTGATTTAAAAAAAGAGAACTTTGACGCTAGTGATAGTCTTATTTGTATATTGGGCTATCTGAACAAGCGCCAATATGGGGAGAGTGAACCTAAGGTTGTTTGCTGTTCTGAAGAGGAGGTCGAACACAACGGAGAAAAATTCAAAATATTTGATTATGGGGTTGATTTCTGTGGACAAACATTTAGCAAACGGATTCAATTAACAATCAACGAATAACGAATAAGCCACATTTTAGTGGCTTTTTTTAATATTTTTATAGTATATTTGGTTCGATATGCAAATACAAGATGAAATAAAAGAATTGTTTGATACGGTATTGGGTGATCCGAGACGTGAATATGCGGGTAGTGGCGGTTGGTATGAATATGACTGTCCGAGTTGTGCGGAAGAGAATTGTGGAATACCCGACGGCAAGTATAATCTCGCCGTAAATTATGAACTTGGCTCGGAGAATGGCATGTTCATGCATTGTTGGAAGTGTGGTTTTGCAGGTACGCTTTCAAGACTAATGCGGACTTATGGTAATCCCGAACTTTACAGCAAGTACCGACGGTTAGTTAATGAATATAAAGAAGCACACATTTATGAAATACAGTCAGGTAAAATTGTCATCAGTGATGACATTATCGAAAAGGAGGAATTAAAGTTACCCGAAAAAACATCGTCTGTTTTTGACAACACACCTGATGGTAACAAGGCGTTGAACTATCTCCATAATAGAGGTGTTGATGATTTTATAATAAAGAAACATAATATTAAATACGTTGGGAATGATTGGGGAAACAAATATAGGAATATGATAATCATTCCATCGTATGATACTTTTGGCGAACTGAATTATTATTCCGGTCGTGATTTTACAGGTAAAGAGAAATACAATAAGCAAAACCCTGATATTGAGAAAACCGAAATTGTATTTAATGAAGAACTTATCAATTGGTATGAACCCGTAACGATAGTGGAAGGACCGTTCGACCATATCGTAGTCCCGAACAGTCTCCCTTTGTTGGGAAAATCGCTTGATGACACATATTTGATTTATAAAACCCTTATGCAAAAAGCAAAACACGTAGTCAATATCATGATGGATTCTGATGCCACGGCTACAGCACACAAGAATTACAACATACTTAACACCGGTGAACTGAGGGATAGAGTCAGGATTATTTACTGTCCCGACGGTTATGATCCGTCTGACGTTTACAAGCATTTTGGCAAAAAAGGTATATTAAATCTATTGGCATCAGCAAGAAAACTTGATGATTTTACATTATCCAAGTTAAATATGAATGTAAAAAAACAATTGGGAAATTTCAAAAAGAAATAGTATATTTGTGCCAAATGGATTTCGAAATAAGAATAGACAAACGTCTTTATGAGGACATAGAACAGTACTGTCAAGTCAATGGCTTAGACATTGGGAAGTATTGCACAGATGTTTTAAGGAAACAATTAACGCTTGATAAGTATGGGGATTTAAATGAAAAATTCATCCCAAAAGAGAAACAAAGAGAAGATTATAAAACAAACATAATAGAGCCAAAACCCATCACAAAGCCCAAACCCAAGGAAATGCCTGAATCGGTAGTCGAGATACCACAGGAACTGCCGAATGAAAATAAACGCAAACATAGAATAATTGAAACAAAGTAAATATGGTACAAGGAATTAAGCCTACAGATAAGTTAGTATTTGAGGTTCGTATGCCTCAAATTGACCGCAATGATGAAAAACTCGAAACCCTGCGAGCAGAGATTTCAAAAAAATATAATGTTCCACTAAAGAACGTTTTAGTGAAATTTGAGCCTGTCCTAGTTGATAAGAACGGGAAACAGATTTCACTTGCGTCCGAAGTTATTGACAATATTCAAGATACAAATTTTTTCCTTGCACTATGTGGTGATTACTTAAAAGAAAAGGGTATTGTTGATGTTGATTTCGAGGAAATTAAAAAAATAAACCAGAATGTTGAGCAGTATGTTGATTTTAATAGATACGCAAAACATAAAAAATATCGGTTCAAATATGTTAAGTGGTCTAACTATTTGTCATATGGCCCCGACAACTATTTTGATTTCACGAATCTTCATGGTCTTGTACTTTTAAATAGTCACCCTGGTAATCAGGGCGGCAAAACAACCTTTGCCATCAATTTGCTTCGTTTTGCATTGTTCGGCAAATCCCCCAAATCCCCAAGCCTAAATGATGTCTTCAACATATATTTACCTGAAACGACCGAAGTTGTGGTAGAGGTTTGTCTTGAAATCGATGGGTGTGACTATGTAATCAAGCGTACGGTTACTCGTCCCGCTTTAAAGAAACGTACGGATAAAAGCAAGCCAAAACAGAGCGTCCAATACTACAAAGTCGTCGGTGATGATTTTGAGGAAATTGAGAATTGTGAAGGTGAAACAACTCAAGAAACAAACAACATTATTAAAGAAACTATCGGTAATCCTGAAGATTTTGACCTGGTTATTTCCGCAACCAAAAAAACTGTTGATGACCTTTTTGAAAAGGGTAAGACTGAACAGGGCAGACTCTTTTCTCGGTGGCTTGGACTCGTCACTGTTGAACAGAAGGAGGAAATAGCAAAGGATTTGTGGAAAAAAAATATTGTACCCACATTGCAGTCGAACAAATATAACCGTGGCACTCTTGAACTTGAGATTAAAGACTATCAAACTTGCAACAAGGAGAATGAGGCATCAATCGTTCAGGATAGTGCGAAACTTAACGAAACCAACGAGAAAATTCTTAAACTCAACGAGGAAAAGGTTGATGTCCTTAAAAACCGGAAAGAAATTAAAGAAGAGCTCAAAAAACTCGATGTTGCAACAATCGAGAATTCAATCAGGGCAAAGAATAATGAACTTGAAATCAAGCGTGCTGATTTCAAAGAGAAAAAGGATGAATACAGCCAAATAAAGGATGCTGTATTTGATGAAGAGTTATATAAGCAAAAGAACTTAGATATCGAAAGAAAAACCAATGAAAAACAGCAACTGGAAGTTAAAAACGCCGAAATTCGCACTAAAATTGGTGCCATCAGGACTGAAATTGGACGTATTCAGAAACTTATAACAGAAGGTATTTGCCCGAATTGTAATCAAAAAATTGACATTTCGCAACAAAATGATGCAATCGAGAAGCACGAACTTGAGGTAGAACGTCTTAAAACAAACGGCATACTAAATAAGAAAAAAATCACGTCGATTGAAGAAGACATAAAAGCCATCAAGGAAGAAGTGCAGAAACTTGAATCCGACAGGAATAAAGTTAACCAACTGCAACGTCTTAAGCCTACGCTTACAGCAATTAAGGCAAACATAGATACACTTAAACTTGAAATTGAAAAACTACAGAATCAGAAAGCCGAAATTGAGACAAACAAAGACAACATTGCCTACAATAATGAAATTGACAATAAGATAAGAATACTTGATGTTTCAATAACAGAGCAAACAAAGATTAAGGATCAGCATATTCGTAACATTGAGTCATACAATAATAATATCAAATTCAATGACAAATGCATCAAGGAGCGTGAAGATATGATAGAAATTCTCAAAGGAGAGGAGAAAACAATACGTAATTGGGCAGTGTATCAGGAACTTGTTGGTAAAAACGGTGTTATTAAGGTTGTGCTGAAACGTGCGCTTCCCATTATCAATAATGAGATTAAGCGTACTCTTGATGGAATATGTGATTTTGATATCGTACTTGAAGTCAATGACAAGAACGAAGTCGAAATCAATATGGTTAACGATGGGGTCAAAAAGCCTATCGAAGTCGGAGGTTCCGGTTTCGAAACAACTTTTGCGGCTCTTGCCGTAAGGAATGCTTTGGCAACGATATCTTCATTTGCCAAGCCGTCATGTCTTGTGTTAGATGAATGCACATCTACCATCAATCCGGAGAATTACGATGTTCTTACCGAACTCTACAAAAGGATACTATCCAATTATGATTATATAATTGATATTTGTCATACAAGTGAACTCGATGAAATTCATGATATGGTTGTCACAGTAGTTAAAGAAGGGCACTTATCAAGGATAGAAATTTAATGCTTTTCCTTTTTATTTTTTTTTTTAACCACAAGAAAAATCTTGTGGTTTTTTTGTTTCTTTTACGAAAAAATAGTATATTTAATATAGAATAACTTAAGTTAATTTAACATAAATCCGTGGCACGTGATGATATAAAAAACATCGATAACCTGCAAACCTATTTTAAAGCCATAAAAAACTCTAAAGGCTTGACAAGGGAACAGGAAGCCGAACTTGGCAAAAGGATAAAATCCGGTGATAAGTCCGCAGTCACCGAATTAGTTGAGGCCAATTTACAGTTTGTTGTGAGAACAGCAAAACAATATGTAAATAGCGGGGTTCCATTAGATGATTTGATTTCTGAAGGAAATTTTGGCCTGTATAGAGCCGCAGAGAAATTCGATTACACAAAGGGTAAGAAGTTCATAACATATGCCGTATGGTGGATTAAATCATATATCCAAGATGCAATTAAGCAATACAAGGGTTGTTCCGACGAAGTTTCCCTTGAGGATTATATGAAATATGGGGATTATGGTGAGGAAACATACCAAGAGAGTGCGGAAATCGTAAATAACGAATACGAGCAAAAACTTACGGATATCCAAAGTCGCGGTATGGCAGTCGATGAACTTATGGGGTGTTTGCAAGAGCGTGAGAATAAAATATTATGCCTTTACTTTGGTTTGCATGGCAAAAAACAGATGAACCTCAAAGAAATAAGTGAAGAAATGAATATCTCATCGGAACGTGTTCGACAGATTGTCAATACCTCAATTACCAAATTAAAGGCTAACGTACTCGGAGGTGAACATTTCGAAGAATTTCGTGATTTATATTAAAGGATTATTTGTTTTTCCTCTTGCACCATATTTATTATATGATTTTGGCTCTGGTCAAGAGAAAAATAAAAACACGGCCGGGACGGTCGAAATCGATGCCTGTGACAGGTAGGAAACTGCGATATCTGAAAAGTCAGTAGGTGAAATGGGAGTCCACAACTTTAGTCAGGAGCAGTTCAATAGTAATAATAATTTGTAAAAGCACTAACAAGATGGCAAGCACAACAAAGAAAAATACAACAAAGAAAAATACAACATCCAAGTCAAAGAGGACTGAGGAATCCATTATCGACCCCTCTGTCAACGACATTATAATTGAAGCCTCGGAAGAGGAAAAGACTGAAGTAGAGACCTTGCCCCAAGACATTGTCCCTGAAATTGAAGAGGAAGACAACATCGTGGCAAGTCAAGAGAAAGACAATAGTGAGAAGATAGAAGAGGCTAAAGCGGAAGAACATGGAAACTCAAAAACCATAACCACAACCCAAGTTTATGGCTACAACCACATGGGTATGATTTACGAATGGTAATCAATGAATTATAGACAAGTCAGACAATGGTTAGAGATTATATTAGAGAAGACCTTAACAAACTCCGCGGAATGCTAAACGAAGGATTAGCAAATGAGGTGGAGGACATTATCTCTTCATTACAGGCAAATTCAAATATAGAGGATGAGCATGAGGTTGATATCCAAGCAGGTGACGACCTTGAAGACGATATAAAAAATCCTGACACCGGCAAGGATGCATTGGAAACAATTCCCTATAGCACTAACGATGAACTCCTATCATCCATCACACAGACTTGCAAGGAACGTTTTGGGGCAAATTTTACCAAGTCAAAAACCCCAATGCTATATTACCCAAAGGATGGTGATGTAACACTTACCGGCGAAATCAGTTCCCTCAATAATGCGGTTTTTCAATTCAGATACAAAGATGCAACAGGTAATGGATGCTATGTGTGGATTGAACCGCTACATGTTTCGGATGAAACCATTAGAGTCTTAAGCGTCATTAATGGCATCTATAAGAATTGGAAAAACGAACTTGCCACCTCAGAAGACATTAAACCAATGTCAATGCGTAACGAAGGTGTACTCGGGGGCGAACCTGAACCTGCTGATGATGTTACACCTGGTGATGATTTGGATTGAGGAGAGTCTAATACAATATGCTCAATCACGACAAGCGGCTAAATCCATGTGATTGGCCGCTTATTTGTTTCAAGACCAAACTATTTATAAGAAACGGTAATTTAGATTATGCAATTTTCCCCTATTATAAACGAAGAAGAAATCAAAAATATTCTTCATGAAGAACTTACAAAAGGTGAAGTCCGTGCAATGATTAGCAGTGAACTTGACGACTTCACAAAAAACGAAAAACTAAAAAAGACAATAAAGAACCTTACCGCAGATGTTTTGGAAGATTTTCTTGACTCTTTATGGAGAAGAAAGGCATTTTGGAAGGGCACTATTAAAAGGAGTTAAACGTGGGAAATACATTTATTATAAACGAGGATGTTTTAAACGAGGTTGCCAATATAATGAAACCGACGGAATCGCAGTTTAATTCAAACGTGCGTTATTTCCTTCATCAGTTAATCGACGACCCTGTACATGCTGAAATCCCGACTTGCATAAAAATGGCTAATATTTCGCGTTCAAGGTTTATTAAAATGTTGATTGACCGAGGAATCCTAGTACGAAATGAACGCTTGAACGACACAGATAAGGATGGGAATCACAAAACTCCGACAATGGCGGTTAAATATACCATTGTTAACAAAATCCCTGACGAATTGGAATATAAAGTTTCTAAAACGGATTTTGATAGAAGGATAGAAAAACTCCGCAGGAGCATATTTGAAAAAAATCTTCCCCAAAAGAAATTTAACAACCCATTGGGTGATAAAGTTGCAAATGCAAAGAACACTCCAATGACAATGGGATTTATTGCCCCCGGGGAGAAGAAAAACAATGACTTGAATGAAGAAGGTGGTGATGGGGGCGCAACAAGTGCTGACACATCAGGTGCGTTTGTGCAACCATTGTTTAAAAAAATAGTCAGGAGACAAATAAAGGAAATACTTGAACGCTTAACACCTGATACCGAAATAAGTAGCAGATACCGTAATCTTGGAGGTGGATTCGATGTCAAACTCGAAGACGGAACGTTTGAGAAAAGCCTTGTCACCATACAGAACAAATCCACTAAAACACTCTATCACATATGTTTTGACGGGGCTACATTCAACGTATTCAGAGATATGGGAGACGGAACACCTTGTACACACATGAGTTATGTTTTTGATAAACTCATTAACGCAATGAATCAGGATGGATACGTGAACGTCAACGAATCAGCCATGAGCAACGGGCGAGTCTTTAGAATAAGCGAAGAACAATACAAACAGATAGAGGAAACCACTTCAACAATGAATGTTGGTGGGCCGAAAACGGATTATCAATATACAATTCCGTTCCTTGTAGATGGCAATGACGAAACAATGCAACGCCACAATGGAGAAGGGAATTCGATTTCAATAAATCACATTCGAGAATCAAAAAACCATGTCAATATGGATGTTGATATCAGGGATGGCGGTAGACATGCCGTCAAGATGACGGTGGATGAATTCAAACAGGAAATGATACATGCCTATCATATGTATGCCATGGAACAGGAAAGTAAGTACAAATTCGATTTGCGATTAACTCCAAGCCCAGGTGATTTTGTATATAAATTGTGTTATAAAAATAAGGAAAATGAGAAATCGAAATATGCAGCCAAAATCTATAAGGATATATGGGGTGGAAAATACAAGTTCGATTCAGAGAATGTAGATGACTGTGGTGGTATAAAGATGTCAAGCAAAGGTTTTCCGTATATCATGTGTTGTGCCGGGGGTGATTGGGAATGTCCTGTATGTTTCTTCGTGTATTTCGACGGAAGCCATTTCAGGGGATATATACCATTAAAAGGCAATGCAATCAACAGAAACAACAATACAGCGTTTCAGGGAAACGGTGATGAGGAAGAGGCTAAATTCATTGCCAAGGAAAATGACATTGACTATGAGAAAGCAAAGGGTTTGACTGGTGACATTAAATTCAACGAGGATGCTTGTTTGAAGGATTTCCTTTCAAGGGTTGAGGTAAAGGGAATCTATAAGAAACGTGACTATACGAAGGACGAACAAAGATTCAAGGAATATCGTAAGGAAAAAATCGCCGACGAAAAGAAAAGGAGTGAGGAAGCCGAAAGAAGAAGACAGATGAATACACAAGAAAATAATGGCGAACCAGATGGCGGTAAAGACTTGAATGAGAATGAAGAAAAAGAAAATTTCTTTCAAAAACACGGTATAAAGGAAGTTTCCTGTGGTCTTGGATATTCCGAGAAGGAAGAGAAATGGTATGGTTGGAGCCATAGAGCAATTCATGGTTTCGGGATAGGTGATAAATGTGTAGAGTGTTATCCCACAGGTACTAAAGAAGGTAAAATAATTAAAACAATGGAACAGGCGAAGGAAGCAGCAAAGAAATTTGCAGACTCCGTCTCATAATTTTCGTTATGTTAGATATTTATAATACAAATACAGGGTTCAATCCAAACGACGTTCTTTCAGAAATGGCGCAGATAGACCAAGAGATTGAAGACGAACGCTCAAAAGACGATAGTGAGTACGATAGGGAGAAAGAATTCAAACTTTTGTACAAACAATTCGTGACAGGATTGAAACTTAACACTGGAGTAAGATTATATTAAAAGTAATATTATATAACAAATGATTAAAGAAGGCAAATATACAATCAGCGAATTGCGTGCTGCCCTACAGGAAAGCGACACCAAAAACGAATTCAAGCCGGTGCTTGGTAATGGTGTTGAGAAGGACAACAGGAAAAACAACGGAGAGGCTGTGAAGGATATTACCAAGGAAGTTGGAAAATACAACGGCGAGAAGATGGTTCACACCGTAGTAACTCCCGTTGACAGAAATAAAACCACCCTCGATGTTGTTTGGAATGAACTTGAACCTGGCAAGGAATGGAAAGACAGGGTTGATGCACAGGTAGAGGGTTATCCGTCAGTGGATAACAAGAAGAACACCGATGCCAAAGACAACGGAGGACTTGACTACAAAGGAAACGAAGAATTCCTAAAAAATCGCGAGAAATTGCAAAAGGACTGGAAAGGAACCGTAAAAGATGATATGGATGC
>OCTW011441841.1_pt1 | contig 31469 bp, 26 predicted proteins | sample 1539671 | NCBI WGS metagenome assembly OCTW01 (sample SAMN02144230, study PRJEB22623) | gut metagenome | biome: sheep rumen | host: Ovis aries | place: New Zealand | reverse complement strand
CCCGAAACGCGAGCACGCTTCCGCTGCTTTCTTAAAATAAGAGAGAGCAAGAGCGCTGTTCTTATCGTTTGCCGCGTGTCCTCCAAGAATAAAACAAGCCGTCGGGTTCCCCTTCTCCGCAGCTTCTTTCATCATTTCGTCCGATTTCTCTTCACTTCGCGGAACGCCCTCTCCGAGCGCGTACATTTTCGCAAGATAAACGAGAGCTCTCGAATCTCCGCCCGCTGCCGCTCTTTCATATAAAGAGAACGCTTCTGCATAATCGATTCCGACTCCGAGTCCGAAGTGATAGCAAACGGCAAGGTTATAAAGCGCGCGCGGATGGTTACTTTTCGCCGCTTCCAAATAAAGTAAAAACATTTCGTGTTTTACTTCGGTTTCGTCTTGGATCACGCCTTTGTTAGCCTTTTTGATATAGCTTAAAAAACGCATTCCTGCGCGATTGCAAAAGTCAACGGCTTGTTCGAGAGAAATCGTTTCTTTTTCCATGCGATGATTGTAACACGGCGATCGAAGGATTGTCAATCCGACTTGATCTTAAAAAAAAGCGCTTCGCTTTTTGAAACGAAGCGCTTTAATAAGTGTAACTATATTTTATTTTTGAGCTTCTTCTACCGCAACGGCAAGTGCGACGGACGTCGGTTGTTTTAGTAACCGATGCGTCCTATCAAACTCGCAGTGCGGAAGCAAAGAAACTTTTTATTTTTGAGCTTCTTCTACCGCGACGGCGAGAGCGACGGACGCGCCGACCATCGGGTTATTACCCATGCCGATGAGACCCATCATTTCCACGTGAGCGGGAACGGAAGATGATCCTGCGAATTGAGCGTCGCTATGCATTCTGCCCATCGTATCGGTCATACCGTAGCTGGCGGGGCCTGCCGCCATATTATCGGGGTGAAGGGTTCTGCCCGTACCGCCACCGGAAGCAACGGAGAAATACTTCTTGCCGTTATCCACGCACCATTTCTTGTACGTTCCCGCAACGGGATGTTGGAAACGAGTGGGGTTCGTGCTGTTACCGGTAATGGAAACGTCTACCCCTTCGTGGCGCATGATCGCAACGCCTTCACTGACGTCATCGGCGCCATAGCAACGAACCTTCGCTCTTTCTCCGTCGCTATATGCGGTTTCCTTAACGATCTTGAGCTCACCGGTATAATAATCATACTTGGTTTGAACGTAGGTAAATCCGTTGATACGGCTGATAATGAAAGCCGCGTCTTTACCGAGACCGTTCAAGATAACGCGGAGCGGATTCTTACGAACTTTGTTCGCGGTTCTCGCGATACCGATCGCGCCTTCCGCCGCGGCGAAAGATTCGTGTCCGGCAAGAAATGCGAAGCAAGCGGTTTCTTCACGCAGAAGCATAGCGGCGAGATTGCCGTGGCCGAGACCGACTTGGCGTTGGTCCGCAACGGAACCGGGAATGCAGAAAGATTGAAGTCCGATACCGATATCTTCGGCAGCGTCAGCCGCTTTTTTCGTTCCTTTTTTCAATGCGATCGCAGCGCCTGCGGTATAAGCCCAAACGGCGTTTTCAAACGCGATGGGTTGAACGCCCTTTACGATCGCTTCGACGTTTACGCCCGCTTTGTCGCAAATTGCTTTCGCTTCTTCCAAAGAAGAAATTCCGTACTCGGCAAGCTTTGCATTGATTTTATCGATCCTTCTTTCGTAACCTTCAAAAGTAATAGCCATAATTCCGCCCTCCTTATTGCTTACGCGGATTGATGAAGGTTACGCCTTCATTGAATCTGCCGTAGCTGCCGGTGCATTTTTTGAGCGCTTCATCCGCGCTGACGCCCTTCGCGATCATCTCCATCATCACGCCGAGTTTAACAAACTCATAACCGATGACTTCGTTGTCTTTGTCAAGCGCGAGGCGCGTTACGTAACCTTCCGCCATTTCGAGGTATCTGACGCCCTTCGCTTCGGTTGCGTACATCGTTCCGATCTGAGAACGGAGTCCCTTTCCGAGGTCTTCGAGACCTGCGCCGATTACGAGGCCGCCCTCCGAGAAAGCGGATTGCGTTCTTCCATACACGATTTGCAGGAAAAGCTCTCTCATCGCGGTGTTGATCGCATCGCAAACAAGGTCGGTATTCAAAGCTTCGAGAACGGTTTTACCGGGTAAGATCTCGGCAGCCATCGCGGCGGAGTGGGTCATGCCGGAGCAGCCGATCGTTTCCACCAAGGCTTCGCGGATGACGCCGTCCTTTACGTTCAACGTCAGCTTGCAAGCACCCTGCTGCGGCGCACACCAACCGATACCATGCGTCAAACCGCTGATGTCCTTAATTTCCTTGGACTGTACCCACTTTCCTTCTTCGGGAATGGGGGCGGGACCGTGGTTCGGACCTTTTTTGACGCAAACCATTTCTTCAACTTCGCGAGAATATTGCATTAAAGTTTCCTCCCAAAAGATTTTTTGCTTCAAATAGTATAGCATACGCGCGCGAAAAATGTATAACGTTTTTATAAAACTCGGAAAAAAAAGAACTATTTGAATCGTATATTTGCAAAAAGGCTTTCCGATCCGGAAATTCTCCCTTTTCGAAAAGCCTTAAAACCGCGAGTATTGACTCGCTTAGCCCGCGTTGCCGTCTCACGGCCGTACTAAACCCGCCGATAGCAGGTTGGGTATAAGCTATCCGGCGCTTCTGCCTTCCACCGATCGAATTAAAGCGTGGCCTGACATCCGACACCGCGTTTCGCTTTCCCTATTATAAATTGAGGTTGTGACAGAACCGCTGCTCGCACAACGCAGGTATTTCGTTAGTTATGTTATACCACGTCGATCAGGAAAAAACAATACTTATTAAGAATTTTTAACGAATGATAGTCTGCCTCAAAAAAAGAGACTCAAACCTTCAAAACTCTATTTTTCGGAACGATCCGCGTTTTGCTCCGTTCCATCCTCTTCGTCCGATTCTTCCCCTTCCTCTTCGTCTTCGTAATAGCTTTCGTAATAAAACGGGACGTTCTTTTTCGTTCCGAGCCGCATTTTCCCGAGAAGGTAATGGAAAAGAACGTTCAAAGCAACGCAGAAAACGAGCGACAAAACGATGATGCCGAGCACCGTTCCGTTTATCGCTTTTATTTCAAAAGAAACGAGATTTAATCCTACGACGTTCAATCCGTAAACGGCAAAGGAAGCAACGATAAAAGCGACAAACGAACCCGCAATTACCGCAATGCGAAAACGATTTAACGGCATCGAATTAAAGGTAAGCTGAACGAATCCGCACACGACAAGAGTCAGAGCGCCGACCGTAGATCGGAGATCCTGCGGAACGGAGAAAACGCCGCAAAGGAGAAAATATGACGCTAATACGGAGAACAATAGCGAGATGGTTGCGGGATAGGTGCGTTTTAATACGTTCGGAATAAAATTCCCATCCGAAACGTTCGAGTTTCGTTGCATTGCAAGGAACAAAGCGGGCACGCCGAGAACGAAGGCTTCAAACATCAGCATTTGCGACGTAGAGAAAGGATACAGCCTTCCGAGACAAAGGAAAATAGCCGTCATAACCATCGTAAAGAGGTTTTTCATAATATAAAGCGACGCTACTTGTTCGATATTACTGACGACTCTTCTGCCTTCCGCGACAACGGCGGGCAAGTTGCTGAATTTGCTATCCACGAGGACGATCCCGGCGACGCTTCTGGCTACTTCGTTTGCACTGCCAAAGGAAATAGAGCAATCGCTGCTTTTGAGTGCGTGAACGTCGTTTACCCCGTCTCCGACCATACCGACCGTTTTGCCCTGTTTGCGAAGTTCGTTTACGATCAAGCATTTTTGTTCGGGCGAAACTCTGCCGAAGATCGCGTAATCGTTTACGCAGGCTTTGAGTTCGTCGTCCGTCAAAGAGGCGCAATTGATATATTTGTCGCTGTCTGAAACACCGGCTTTCGTCGCGATGCGGGAAACCGTCAAAGGATCGTCGCCCGAGATGACCATAATGCGAACTCCGTTTTCACGGAACCATTTAAGCGTACAGGGAGCGTCGTCTCGGATCTCGTCTTCGATGGCAAGCGCCATAACCGGAGTACAGCGATCGGGCGTCGCAAAAAGAAGATCTCCGTCCAATTTGGAGAGAACGACAACTCTCTTCCCTTCCTTCGCGCATTGCTCGGCGTATTCTCGCAACTCACCCGTAAACGGGGAAATAAATTCGGGGGCTCCGAGAACGAATTTCGATCCGTCCTTGAAAGTTACTCCGCCGTATTTTCTCCCGGAATAGAACGGAAGCGCAAACTCCGTAGCTTCCGCGTCTCCGCCGCTGTAAAACTTTCTGAGCGCGTTTGCCGTTGCGTTCATATCTTTCGTTCCGGCAAGGAGATCGGCTAAGATCTTTTCCGCTTGAACGGACGAGTCGAATATCTTTTTATCTACGACGCGCATTGCGCCCGTCGTAATCGTTCCGGTTTTATCGAGAAGCAACGTATCCACGAGAGCAAGCATTTCGACGCCGTACATATCCTGAACAAGGGTATTTTTCTGCGATAATTTCAAAACGGAAGCCGCAAGCGCGCAGCTCGTCAGGAAAAACATTCCTACGGGAAGCATCGCGAGAGCGGAAGCCGCCGTATATTTCAATGCGACGTGAAGCGAACTCCCCGCGACGTAATAGTTGACCAGAAACGATCCGATCGCGAGAGGGATCAAAATAAAACTGATGATTTTGATCAGGAAATCAAGGGAATAAAAGATCTTGCTTTTGGGTTTAGCCATACGGCGAACGACCTTTCCGATCCGCTGGATGTTACTGCGCATTCCTACTTTATCCGCCTGCACAACCGCTTCGCCGACAAGGACGTGGCTACCCGACAACACATAGTCGCCGATCCCCTTTTTTACAATATTGCCTTCCCCCGTTAAGATGGATTCATCGAGATCCAGCGATCCCTCTCGAATAAAACCGTCCACGGGAACTTTTGAACCCGCGCGCATAACGACGAGGTCGTCCAAAACGATACCTCGAACAGGGATCTCAACCCGTTTTCCGTCTCGAATTACGGTAAAATCGCTATCCACTTCGAAGGATAGTTTTTTGATCGCGTTCTTTGCTTTTACCCCTTGCACGATCCCTACGATGATATTAAAGAAAATGATGGTCGATGAAACGGTATCGCTGTATTCACCGATGGAAAAAAGCATGATCAGGATCAGAATCGTAACGACATTACAAAAAGTAAACACGTTCTCCGCGATGATCTTCAAATAAGATTTTGAAGGATCGATGATACGCGCGTTCGTGTTTCTCTCTTTTTCCCGCTGCTTGACCTGCGAGAAGCCAAGCCCCATTTCAAGGTTTGGGGAAAACCTTTTGATCGTTTTTTTCTTTTTCAAACTCATCTTATTTGATTTTAACGCTCAAATGGCGTTCCATATCGAATTCGTTCCAAGGGAAAACCGAATCGTCCGGGAAAGCGCGGAAAACCATAATGTCTTTCTTCGTTGGGTGCGGAAAACGGATCTCTGCGCTCCAAAGCGCGAGATTATCCGCTTTTATAAGCTTGTCGCCGGCGTATTTAACGTCGCCGACGATCGGACAACCGATATGCGCGGTTTGTACGCGGATCTGATGGCTTCGACCGGTATATAGGGTAATTTCCGCAAGGCAGATCTTTTCTTTCTTTTCCAAGACTTTATAATCCAAAACCGCCCTTTTCGCTCCTTGAACGCTCATCGGCGCGACAGTAACGACGTTTTTCGCTTCGTCCTTAATCAAATAATTGTCCAATCTCCCGTTTTTATCCTTGGGAGAGGAAGAAAGAACGGCAAAATAGCGCTTTTCAAACGCGCCCGTCGTAATACTTTCGGAGAGGCGTGCGGCTGCTTTGCTCGTTTTCGCGAACACCATGACCCCACCCGTCGGACGATCGAGCCTATGTACGAGGCCGAGATATACGTTTCCGGGTTTTTCCGCACTCTCTTTTACGTATTCTTTCAAAAGAGTAAGCATATCCTTATCGTGGCTTTGATCCTCTTGGGAGGGAACGTTAAAAGGCTTTACGACCACGAGAACGTGATTGTCTTCGTATATAATGGGAATGTCTTTATAAGTTATGTTCATAATTCACCTTTGTATTTCGAATTAAATACGGCTAAACCCGTGCAACCGCAAGGAAGCAACAAGCCGTCCGTTTGGGGAAGCGCAAGTTCATAAGCGTCGGATAAGAAGTTCGCTTTATCTTTGAGGGCAAGTTTGAGAATATTCGCGATCACGGTGGGTTGCAAACCCGTCGTATAAGAATTGATCAAAAAGAAAAGCGGCTTATCCGACAATACTTTTACCGTTTGAAGTACGAGGGGATACAGGCTCTCTTCGAGCTTCCAAACCTCACCATTCGGACCTCTGCCGAATGAAGGTGGATCCATGATAACGGCGTCGTAATAATTTCCTCTTCGGATCTCCCGATTGACGAACTTCAAGCAATCGTCCACGATATAACGGATCGGTTTCTCTTTGAGTCCCGATGAAGCGGCATTCATTTTTGCGCGTTCGACCATTGCCGGCGCCGCGTCCACGTGCGTTACGGAAGCGCCTGCGCTCGCAGCCGCAACGGTAGCTCCGCCCGTATATGCGAACATATTCAGAACTTTGATCGGGCGATTGGCTCCTTTGATCAAACTTCGGATCTTTTCCCAATTCGCCGCTTGCTCGGGGAAAAGTCCGGTGTGTTTAAAATTTTTCGACAATTTCAAGTGAAAAACAAGGTCTCGCCACGAAATCGAGAACTCGTCTTTAAAAGGCTTTAATACAACCCACTTTTCTTCCTTCTTTCCCGCGTCGAGCCGATAATAAGCGTTCAACTTTTCAAATGAAAAAAGGTCGAAAGGTGCGTCCCAAATCGCCTGAGGATCGGGGCGAAGGAGATAAACCTTGCCCCAACGCTCCAGCTTGTAACCGCCGCCCGAGGCAACGATCTCATACTCTTTCCAATCGGAAGCTATTTGCGGCATACGGATAAGCGGACGGTCTTTCCGCCGAGGTCGAATTCTTTTTCGTAACCGGAAACGGAATCGAAGTTTACCGCATCGGCAAGCACGTCGGCCGCCACTTTGAATTCTTCGATCACGCTCTGCACTTCGGGATCGGAGATAACGCCGAGAACGATATGATCGGTAACCTCAAAGCCCGCTTCTTTTCTCATCGTTTGAACTTTGGAAACGATTTCGCGCGCATAGCCTTCGCGAATCAGATCCTCATTCAAAGTCGTATCGAGCGCAACGGTGATCTTGCCGTCCGACTCTGCGCTGAACCCTTCCCCGCTCTTAGTCGCGATCAAAAGATCGGCTTCCGTAAAATCAACGGTCTTTCCGCCGATCTCGGCTTTATATACGCCGCCGCCCTTCACTGCCGAAACGATCTCGTTCCCGTCTGCGGAAGAAAGAAAAGCGCGAATTTGACCGAGGAGAGAACCGTACTTCGGTCCGAGCGTCTTTAATTGAGGCTTGATCTCATACGTAATAAAGGACTGCGCCTCGGTTGCCTGCGTAACTTTCTTTACGTTTAGCTCTTCCGCGGCGATCTCGAGCATTCCGGGGAGAGTAAAGTCCACGTCCGTCTTAACGAACATATTCGATAAAGGCTGACGGTTTTTAACGTTCGCCTTATTTCTCGCGGCTCTTCCGAGGAAGACAACGCCTTCGACCGCCGCCATTTCCTTTTCGAGCTCTTTATCGATATATTTCTCGTCCGCAACGGGGAAAGAGGTCAGATGCACGCTGATGGGAGCGCTTGCGTCATTATTTACGACGAGATTGCGATACACGCTTTCCGCCATAAAAGGAGTAAACGGAGCGATCACCTTGCTCATCGTTACGAGAACGTGATACAAAGTTGCGTAAGCCGCCGCCTTATCCTCGGTCATTTCCTTACCCCAATACCGTTCGCGGCCGCGCCTGACGTACCAATTCGAAAGTTCGTCCGTAAAGTCTGCGATCATACGCGCGCTTTCGGTGATCTTATAATTCGATAGGTTCTCATCCACGCTCTTGATCAAAGAATTCAAACGGCTGAGCACCCACTTATCCATCAAAGAAAGTTTGCATTCGCTCAAAGAATACTGTTTCGGATCGTAATCGTCGATTCCGGCGTACAGCGCGAAGAACGCGTACGTATTCCAGAAAGTTCCCATAAATTTTCTTTGCGCTTCGGACACGGCGTCCGCATAGAAACGGGAAGGAAGCCACGGCGAAGAACCCGTATAGAAATACCAGCGCACGGCGTCCGCACCCTGCTTATCGAGAACGCTCCAAGGATCCACGACGTTTCCTTTGTGCTTACTCATTTTCAAACCGTCTTTATCGCAAACGTGTCCGAGAACGATACAGTTTTTGAAGGGGGCTTTATCGAAAAGAAGCGTGGAGATCGCCATAAGCGTATAGAACCAACCGCGCGTTTGATCGACCGCTTCGCTGATAAAATCGGCGGGGAAATGTTTTTCAAAGGCTTCTTTATTCTCAAACGGATAATGGAGCTGCGCAAACGGCATCGAACCGGAGTCGAACCAACAATCCATTACTTCGGGCGTTCTTCTCATTTCGCCGCCGCAAGAACACTTAAACGTAATACGGTCGATGTAAGGACGGTGCAGTTCGGACGGAAGCGTTCCGGAGAGTTCCTTCAATTCCGCTTTGCTTCCGATCACGTGCGTCTTACCGCACTCGGAACATACCCATACGGGAAGCGGCGTACCCCAATATCTTTCGCGGGAAACGCCCCAATCGATCACGTTTTCAAGGAAATTACCGAATCTGCCCGATCCGATCGTCGGCGGGATCCAATTCACAGTTTCGTTATTCTTCAAAAGATTGTCGCGAACGGCGGTCATTTTGATAAAATAGGACGAACGCGCATAGTACAGAAGCGGCGTATCGCAGCGCCAGCAGAAAGGATAACTGTGCGTATGCAAATGCTTTTTGAATAAAAGCCCTTTTTCGATCAGTTTCTCAATGATCGCTTTGTCTCCGTCTTTGGCAAAAACGCCTACGAGATCGGTAACGGCGGAAGTAAATCTGCCGCGATCGTCCACAAGTTGAACGAACGGAAGATCGTATTTTCTGCCGACTTTCGCGTCGTCTTCACCGAAAGCGGGCGCGATATGAACGATACCCGTTCCTTCGGTCAGAGTAACGTAAGGATCGTTCGTAACGTAATAGGCTTTCGCGGCCTCTTTCGTTCCTTTGATATAATCGAACAAGGGTTCGTAGTGAACGCCCTCGTATTCGCTGCCCTTCTTGACCGAAAGGATCTCGGCGCCTTCTCCGATCACGGAGGGAACGAGCGCTTCCGCGAGAACGTACTCTTCGTCTCCGACTTTGACGCGCGCATAGTTTTCTTCCGCGTTCATACATAGAGCGACGTTCGAAGGAAGCGTCCAAGGAGTGGTCGTCCAAGCGAGGAAGTAAGCCCGCTCTTCACCCGCGATCTTGAACTTCGCCGTAACGGTCATATCTTCAACGTCTTTATATCCTTGCGCGACTTCGTGAGAGGAAAGCGCCGTTCCGCAACGCGGGCAATACGGAACGATCTTATGACCTTTATACAAAAGTCCTTTATCGTTGATCGTCTTTACCGCCCACCAAACCGATTCGATATAATTATCGTCGTACGTTACATACGGATTTTCCATATCCGCCCAATAACCGACGCGATCGCTCATCTTTTCCCATTCGCCCTTGTATTTCCAAACGCTTTCTTTACATTTTTTTACAAAGGGCTCGATCCCGTATTTTTCGATATCCTGTTTGCCGTCCATTCCGAGGCTCTTTTCCACTTCAAGCTCAACGGGGAGACCATGGGTATCCCACCCGGCTTTACGCTCTACGTGATAACCTTTCATCGTACGATAGCGAGGAATAATATCTTTGATAACGCGGGTCAAAATATGCCCGATATGGGGTTTCCCGTTCGCCGTCGGCGGACCGTCGTAAAAAGTATATTCTTCCTTACCCTCGTTCTGCCGCACGCTTTTCTGAAAAATATCGTTCTCCTTCCAAAAATCGGAGATCTCTTTTTCTCTTGCGCAAAAATCCAAACTCGTGTCCACTTTATTAAACATAAATTTTGCCTCTTTTCGGGCGCTCGGCGCCTCTTTTATTTTATCTTGATCAGTATTTTATTCACCTTGCCGCCGTCTCCGACCGGAATACGGCTGATCTCGAATCCGCTTAACGTGGATACGAGGTCGATCAACTTGGTAAATCCATAGTTCCTCGTGTCGAAATCGGGCATACGCTTGGAAAGATTGTTACCCACGTCCGCAAGGTACGCCCATCCGTCTTCGTTTCCGATACTGTTTACGATATCGCGAATGACGGCGCGAACCTTTTTAAGCGGCGCGACCGAAACTTCGACTTTATTATCTTCCGTTTTTTTCGATTTTTTGGGAGTCTCGTCTTTTTCTTCCGATTTCTCTTCCGTTTTTTTCAAAACTTCGAGATAAATAAACTTTTCACACGCCTTTATGAAAGGCTGCGGCGTTTTTTTCTCTCCCATTCCGAGAACGAGCATTCCCGCTTCGCGAAGACGCATCGCAAGGCGGGTAAAATCGCTGTCCGACGTTACGAGGCAGAAACCGTTTACGCGCCCGGAATAAAGGATATCCATCGCGTCGATGATCATCGCGCTGTCCGAGGCGTTCTTACCGGTGGTATAACTGTATTGTTGAATGGGGGTAAAAGAATAGGTCAAAAGCGAATCTTTCCATTTGGTCAGCTGCGGCTTTGTCCAATCCCCGTACACGCGCTTGTATGTCGGAACGCCGTAATTCGTTACTTCGTCCAAAAGGTCTTCCGCGTATTTTTCGGAAACGTTTTCCGCGTCCACCAAAACTGCGATTTTATTATCTCGATCCATTTTAATCTCCGTAAAGCGGCAAAAGCCGCTTGTCTCGTCAAAGGTACCGTGCAGCTCTTTTTTGTCAGACGCTACCGAAGCGGACGCGAACGCAGGCGGCTCCTCCGAAGCAACCTTATGGCACACGGCAAACACCGCTTAGTGCTGCTACCGTCAGGTCCTGACACGGTTCACAGGCTGCCGTTGCATAAGACACCGGTATCAACGCTCCTTACGCCGCTCGGCCTTCCATAGCGAAAGCCGGAAAAAGCATTCTGCCCCACTATAGCGGATTGTGGGTATAGGGCACCGCTGGCTCCCCGCATAGCACGGTATGGTCATTATAACACGCACGCCGCCGTTTCACAAGCATTTTGACCGAACTTTTACCTTTATAAATATCTATAAACGCACTCACGCGCATATGTTCGAGGCGCTTCGCCCCGTTTCGTCATATTTTTCCATTTGGATTCGTACAATACCGTATGGATCGAAAAAACGGATACGAACGCTATAAATACGACGGCTACGCCGTTTACGGAACGATCTCCTCTCCCGAAGAGGAACACGCCGTCGAGGACGCGCGCACGAGAAAAGGCGAACCGCCCGAACGCCCGCGGGAAAAAAACCATCGCACGGAAAAAGAACCGAATGTAAAAAAGAGAGAAAGAAGCGGGACGATTCTTATTACGCTTATTGCGATCCTTTGCTTCTCGGCGACGGTATTTGCCGCGGATCTAATGAGCGGAAGCGGCTCTTTTTCGTCGTACGCAAGCATTTTCCTCGGTAAAAAAGAAAAAAAGAATTACGATTCTTATTATCTCGTTTACGCGACTCATTCGGAAGATATGGGGATCAGCTACAAAAACGCCGCCGCCGTCAGAAAAGAAGGCGGAGCGGGCTACGTGATCAAACTCGAAAACGAATACTACGTCGCCCTGAACGCTTACGAAAGAAAGGAGGACGCAAATGTAGTTTCGGAAAGATCTCTTGGATACGGGGTATATGAACTCAAACTTCTCCGTTTCGACAAGAAAAAAGCGAGCGACCTTTCCGCCGCGGAAAAATCGGAGAGCGTCTATAAAAAAATCTGTTCCGCGCTTTACGAATCCGCGAACCTACTCTCGGAAAGCGCTTGCTCTCCCACAGACGTAAAAGCCGCTCTTCTTCCCTTAAAAGAAGAACTCGGCGCCTTGGAAGAGGCTTTTGAAAAAGGAGCAAACGAAAAAGAATCAACCGCTTTTATCGATTATAAAGTATTGCTTCGCACGATGAAAGCGGCTCTCGAAAACCTTTTATCCGAAGAAAAAGACCTCGTTTCTCTTTTGCGTTATTATTCGGTTTCGATTCTGCATTCCCAAGCATTGTTTCGGGAAAAATACTTTTCCTAAACGGAAATTTGCGCGATTCGGGTTGAACTCGGATCGAAAATATGATAAAGTAAAGAAAAACGCCTCAGGGCGCGAGGTACGAACTATGGATAAATGGGACGATCGGTTTATGGATATGGCGGAAAAGGTCGCTACTTGGAGCAGCTGTTTTCAGGAAAACAGACAAGTCGGTGCGGTCATTACGCGCGATAAACGCATTGTTACGACGGGTTACAACGGAGCGGGTGCCGGCATTAAAAGCTGCAAAGAAAAAGGAGAATGCCTTCGCCGCAAATTAAACATCGCAAGCGGAACGCGACACGAGCTTTGTTACGCCGTACACGCCGAACAAAACGCCATCATTCAAGCGGCTAAACTCGGGGTCAGCGTAGACGGGGGTACTCTTTACTGCACCCATCAACCTTGCAGCATTTGCGCAAAAATGATCATAAACAGCGGCATTCGGCGCGTAATTTTCAAATACGGATATCCGGACGAGTTTTCGATGGAAATGTTCGAAGAGGCGGGCGTACAAGTCGAAAAATACGGAGACGAAGAATAATCATCTTTAACTTGAAATCATCGGATAATCGAAGAAAAGTCGGAGAAATTACTCTCCGACTTTTTTATCTCGATACGATCTTTTCCACGATCAAAACGACAAAGTACATCAGCGCCGCAAGAACGGTTAAGATCACCGTTGAACACATCACGAGGGATAGGTTGAAAACCTGACCGCCGTACACGATCAAATACCCGAGACCTTCCCTACTGACGAGATATTCTCCCATGATCGTTCCGACCCAAGCCATACCGACGTTTACCTTAAGCGCCGCCACGATATTGCCGACGTTTGAAGGCAAAGCGAGCTTAAAGAGGATCTGCGCTTTGTTCGCGGACAACGTTCGCATCAAAAGGATCTTGTCTTTATCCACAGACAAAAATCCGTTTAGAATATGAATGATCGTAATGATGACGCTGATCAAAATCGCCATCACGATGATCGCGCCTTTTCCCGCTCCGACCCAAATAATGATGATCGGACCGAGAGCGATCTTCGGAAGCGCGTTTAGGACGACGATATAGGGCTCTAAAATCCGCCTGAGAGGTTCAAAAAGCCATAGAAGGACCGCGATAACCAGCCCGATCGCCGTTGCGCTTATAAATCCGATCACGGTCTCGATTAACGTCGCGGAAACGTGTCGCATCAGATCGCCGGAGCGGGAAAGAGAGGAAAACGACGCCCACATTTTAGACGGCGAACTGAAAATAAAACTGTCTATGATCTCAAAGCGCGCCAAGAGCTCCCAAACGAGGAAGAACTGAACGAGGATCAAGATCTGCATAAGCACGACGAAGAGGGTTCTTCTTCTCTCTTTTTTCAGGTAACGCGCATGCTCTAAGCTAAACGCAAGATTCTGTTTCTTTTTCATTCGTAAACTCCAATTCCTTCCATACTTCTTTGAAAAGTTCGGAAAATTTCTCGTCCTCCCTTCTCTCGATAGACGAAAGGTTTTTATCGATCGTATTATTGAATATTTTTTTCAGACGCGCGGGTCTTTTGGATAAAACGGCGATCCTATCGCACAGAGCGATCGCTTCGCTGATATCGTGCGTAACGAGGATCGCGCTGATCTTCTCTTGGGTAATGATCCGCCTGACGTCTTCCGCGACGTTCAGCCGCGTTTGGAAATCCAAAGCGGAAAACGGTTCGTCCAAAAGAACGAGTTTGGGACGAAGTGCGAGCGTCCTTATCAATGCGACGCGCTGACGCATACCGCCCGAGAGTTCGGAAGGTTTTTTCCGAATAAAATCGCCAAGACTGTATTTTTCGAGAAGGGATCGAGCGTAAGACAGGTTTTCCTGCGTTTTGATCTTTCGGATTTCAAGTCCGAGGGTAACGTTATCTTCGATCGAACGCCATTCGAACAGATGATCCCGCTGCAACATATATCCGATCTCCGTGGGGGAGATCTCACGACGGATCTCCCCCGAGGAAGGCGGCAATATACCCGCGAGAATGGAAAGCAAGGTGGTTTTTCCCGATCCGGACGGACCGACGATCCCGAAGAATTCCCCTTCGTTTACGCGCATCGTCAGGTTCGAGATCGCAAGCGTTTCTCCCGTCTTTCCGTGATAGGTGTGGCTTACGTTTTCAAGCGTTAGTATCTCTTTCATTTTTCTCTCGTATGGTCAAAGCGTTCAGCCGAGGTAGGAATTGCTGACGAGGTCTTCGTAAGAAGCTCTTTTCGTCATAACGCCCGCTTCGACGATAATATCCTGCAAACGTTCGAAATCCTCTTTTTTCAGTTTCATATCGGAAACGTACGCGCCGATCGCTTTATAGTTTTCGATCGCCGCGATCAAGGTATCGACCGAGGTATCGGCAAAAGACGGCAATACCGCTTTCGCGATCTCTTCCGCCGTCCGTTCGTTTACGAACGCGACGCCCTTCGATACGGCGGAAAGGAACTTTTTCACTTTCGCTTCGTTCTTACTCAAATAGGATTTCTCCGCGCAGAAGCAAGTATAAGGAATATCGCCCGCTTCTTCTCCTACCGACGCCGCGATATAACCTTTTCCCGCGAGGAAGAAGTTTGTTGCAGCCGGTTCGAACATCGTACAAAAATCACCCGTACCGCCCTCAAAAGCCGCCGCGATCAGATCGTACTGAACGTCGTAATTGATCGTAACGTTTTCACCGTCCGTATAGCCGTTCTTTTTCAGGGCGTATTCAAGCGCCATTGCGGGAACGCCGCCCTTTCTTCCCCCGATGATCTCTTTCCCGACAAACGCCGTATCCCAAGAGAAATGATCGATCTTTTCGCGGGAAATTACGAACGAACCGTCTCTTTTGGTCAGTTGCCCGATCACGAGAGGATAATTCTTTTTTCCTTCGTTATAAACATAGATCGCCGCCTCCGGTCCGCAAAAGCCGATATCCGCCTGCCCGGACAGAACCGCCGTCATCGTTTTATCCGCACCGCCTCCGTTCGTAAGTTCGACAGTCAGCCCTTCTTCCTCAAAGTAACCTTTGTTTAAGGCAACGTAAAGAGGGGCGTAAAAGACGGAATGCGTTACCTCGTTTAACCGAATCACGTCGCTCTTTTCTTTCGAACAAGCCGTTAACGGAAGACAAAGAGCGAAGATCATAACGAGGAGTAAAATGCAAATTATTTTGGTCTTCATAGTTATCTCCTTATGATTTCTTCTACAACATTCTATTCGTTTTGATTTCAAAATGTTTGTTTCCGGCGAGTCTAACAAAAAAACGCCCGCGAAGGAGATCGAAGAGCAAACCTCAAAACCCTTTTTCGAGTCGAAAATCATTGACATAAGTATATTAAAATAATAAAATATAGTTTATGAACGTACAGGTCAAGAAAGAAGATTTTTATAATATCCCGAATATACTGACTTATATTCGTCTTTTATGCGTTCCGGCGTTCATCGCGGTCTTTTTTTCCGTGGACGGAAAAAACAATTTGAACGTTTATATCTCCTTTGCGATTTTTCTTTTCGCTTCTTTTACCGACGTTTTGGACGGATATATCGCTCGGAAATTCAATTTTATCAGCGACCTCGGCAAAATGCTCGACCCGCTTGCGGATAAACTCTTGCAAGTTTCCGCCGCGATTTGCCTCTGCGTAAACGATTTTATCGCGGTATCTCCCCGCGGCATGCTTTTTATTGCCTTCCCGATCCTGCTCGGGCTGAAAGAAGGTTTTATGCTCGTATGGGGCATTATTCTCGCCAAACGAACGATCGTCGTTCACAGCAATCTATACGGCAAGATCGCGGCGTTTACGAATGCGATCGGACTTTTAATGAGCTTTTTCGCGTCGGCAAAATACGACGCCTATCGCATTGCGGCGACCGTAATTCTTTCGATCGGAACGATCATGGCGTACGTTGCCCTCTTCGACTATGCGAAGAAACTTGCGAAACAGCTTGATTACACGCTGAAAAACAAATCGGATATTAACTTAAAATTTTAATAAAAAGAGGACCGCTTTATGGAAATGGAAAAAACCTACGACCCGCAACAATTTGAAGACGCTCTTTACGCCACCTGGCAGGAAAAGGGCTATTTTACGCCTAAAATCGACCCGAAAAAAGATCCTTATACGATCGTAATCCCCCCGCCCAACATTACGGGGCAACTTCATATGGGGCACGCGCTCAACAACACGCTGCAAGATATTATGGTCCGCTATAAGCGTATGCAGGGACATCCTACCCTTTGGCTTCCGGGAACCGATCACGCTTCCATCGCTACGGAAGTTAAGATCGTGGACAAGCTGAAAGCCGAAGGAAAAAGCAAAGAAGAACTCGGGCGCGAAGGATTTTTGAAAGCGGCATGGGATTGGAAAAAGCAATACGGCGGAAGGATCGTCGAGCAGCTCAAAAAACTCGGTTCTTCCCTCGATTGGTCGCGCGAAGCGTTTACAATGGACGAAAAATGCAACAAAGCGGTCAAAAGAGTATTCGTTAATCTCTATAATAAAGGTTTGATCTATCGCGGCAGCCGCATCATCAACTGGTGCCCCTGCTGCAAAACCGCCCTGTCCGACGCCGAGGTCGAGTATTCCGAGCAAGACAGCTTCCTTTGGAATGTAAAATATCCCCTTTCGGACGGATCGGGATCTATAACCGTTGCGACGACGCGTCCCGAAACGATGTTCGGAGATACGGCGGTTGCCGTACACCCGAATGACGAGAGATACGCCGACATGATCGGTAAAACCCTCGATCTTCCTTTAACGGACAGAAAAATTCCCGTGGTTGCGGACGAGTACGTGGAAATGGATTTCGGAAGCGGTGCGGTTAAAATCACGCCGGCGCACGACCCGAACGACTTCGAAGTCGGAATGAGACACAATCTCGAAGTCATTCGCGTCATGAACGACGACGGAACGATGAACGAGCTTGCCGGCCCCGCTTTTTGCGGCTTGGACAGAATGGAAGCGAGAAAGAAAGTGGAAGAAGAGCTTACTTCTCTCGGACTTCTCGTTAAAAAAGAACCTTACAAACATAACGTCGGCGAATGCTATCGCTGCCACAGCAGCGTCGAACCGATCATTTCCAAACAATGGTTCGTTAAGATGAAGCCTCTTGCCGAACCGGCGATCAAAGTCGTAAAGGACGGAGAGATCGAGTTTATTCCCGAACGTTTTTCCAAAGTTTATTTCGGTTGGATGGAAAACATCAAAGACTGGTGTATTTCCCGCCAACTTTGGTGGGGACATAGAATTCCCGCCTATTATTGCGAAAAATGCGGCGAGACGGTCGTTTCGGAAGAAACGCCTGCCGTTTGCCCGAAATGCGGTCATACCCATTTCAAACAAGACGAGGACGTTCTCGACACTTGGTTTTCAAGCGCTCTTTGGCCCTTCTCTACCCTCGGCTATCCCGAAAAAACGGAAGATCTTGCCTATTTCTATCCGACCAGCGTTTTGATCACCGCGTACGACATCATCTTCTTCTGGGTCGCCCGTATGATCTTCTCCGGTCTCGAACATATGCATCAAATTCCCTTCTCCAAAGTTATGATCCACGGCATCGTTCGCGATAAACTCGGAAGAAAAATGAGCAAGAGCCTCGGGAACGGGATCGATCCCCTGCTCGTGATCGACAAGTACGGCGCGGATTCTCTTCGCTTCTCTCTCGCAAACGGGATCGCCCCCGGCGGAGACACCCGTTTTTACGAAGAAAAAGTGGAAAGCGCGCGCAATTTCATCAATAAAGTTTGGAACGCGTCTCGCTTCGTTATGATGAATCTCGAAGGCGTTACCCTCTTACCCATCGAAAAAACGAAGAAAACCATTGCGGATCAATGGATCTTGACCCGTCTTTCCGAAACGGCGAAAGCGGTAAACGACAATTTGGAAAAGTACGAGATCGGACTCGCGGGCGCAAAGCTTTACGATTTCGTTTGGAGCGAATTCTGCGATTGGTATATCGAAGCGATCAAACCTTCCCTTTACTCTTCCGACGAAACGATCAAACAAAACGCCGCCTCCAATATTTATTACGTACTCGTTTCCGTTCTGAAAATGCTTCATCCCTATATTCCTTTCGTTACGGAACACATCTATCAGAACTTGCCGATCCACGAAGAAACCATTATGCTTTCTTCTTACCCCACCGAGCGAAGCGATTTGAGTTTCCCCCAAGAAAAGGCGGAATTCGAAGCGATCATGGATATAATCAAGGCGATCAGAAACGTGCGCGCCGAAATGAACGTCGCGCCTTCGAAAAAACTGCACATTACCGTTAAAACGGATAAAGAAGAAATCGTTCGAAAAGGCGAAGGGTACTTATCCAAACTCGCGGGCGTTGAAAGCGTCCGTTACGATAGCGCTTACGTTCCCGAAAAGAAGGTCAGCTCCGCGGTAACGAGCGCAGCGGCGATCTTTATTCCTCTCGGAGATCTCGTGGACACCGAAAAAGAGATCGAAAGGCTGAACAAGGAAAAGGCTGCCGTTCAAAAAGAAATCGCGAAATCCATGAGTATGCTGAACAACCCGGGATTCGTGTCGAGAGCGCCTGAAACCGTCGTAAATCAAGAACGCGAGCGTCTTGCCGCGAACGAGGAAAAACTCGTTAAAATCGAAGAAAATCTGAAGAATCTCGCCGATTGATCAGGAAAAAAGAACCGGTAAAACGTTCTTATTTTGTTCGAATATTTCGGGCAAATACTCTTCCGACAAAGGGTGCGGAGCCGAACCGTCGCCCACTTCGATCGTAAAAGACGGAATCTTGAATTTCGATATGCACCAATCTTTATAGCCGCCCGTACTGTTTCTTGTCAGAACGGGCGCGTAACCCGTAACGGCGGAGAGACGATAAGCCAAGCTTTCGTCTCTTTCTCTATCCGCCTCGCTTTGCCCCTCGAAACCGTAATAAATAACCTCCCCTTTCGTATGATAGGAAAGAGTCGCGTAAGGCGAAACGTTTTGTGTAAAAGAAGCGAGAACGTTTACTTCCCTTTCGCTCATCGAATAATAGCCGATGAAATTCGCGGGAGACGGGCAACGAACGTTCTCGGAACCACCGCCCCATTCCGCGTCGAAATTCGTATTGAGATCCACGAGATTCGCATTCGCCTTGAATAAGGAAAAATCCGACCCGCCGTTTACGCTCGTTATATAATCCCGATGGTTTTGACACGGAACGAAAGAAGGACCGTCCAAAACGAGACGAACGCCGTCCGGATTCGAATTCAATATGAAGTAAGCGCCGCCGTCAAACGGATTTACGGCGTAATATCGTATCAATTCGACGCCGAGCAAAGTCGTAAGAAATTCGCGCGCATGGATCGCGCATTGAATGATCGCCTGTCGCCCTTCGTATGACCCGATGTGGGCGGCGTATATCGGCTGAGAAAGTAGGCTGTACCCGACGACGAAAACCTCGGAAACCTCTCTTACGGACAAAATCCGATTTTCATATTCACCGTACGTCATATTACATAGTATTATCGAATATACGAAAAAGTGAAGAAAAAAACGCCCTCGACCCGCATTAAGCAAAGCCGAGAGCGCTTTTATTTTTTTGTTATGGAATCAGCAAATACCTTGCGCCATCATAGCGTCGGCGATCTTCTTAAACGCCGCAATATTCGCGCCGAGAACGAGGTTCTTGGGCTCGCCGTATTCCGCAGCGGCGGAGCTGATATTCTTGAAGATATTCTTCATAATGTTTTTGAGTTTCGCGTCCACTTCTTCAAAGCTCCAGAAAAGTCTGCCGCTGGATTGCGCCATTTCGAGCGCGCTGGTGGCAACGCCACCCGCGTTTGCCGCTTTGCCGGGAGCAAAGAGAACGCCGGCTTCTTGAAGCATCTTGGTCGCACCGAGCGTGGTAGGCATGTTCGCGCCTTCCGCAACGGCGATAACGCCGTTCTTGATCAATGCTTCCGCGCCCTTCTCATCCAGCTCGTTCTGCGTTGCGCAAGGAAGCGCTACGTCGCACTTGACCGTCCAAATATCGCGACAGTTGTCTCCGTAAACGGCGTCCGGATGCTTGGCAAGATACTCTTTGATCCTGCCGCGACGAACTTCTTTGATCTCCTTAACAAGATCGAGATCGATGCCGTTTTTATCGTAAACGTAACCGTTCGAATCGCTCATCGCAACTACTTTTCCGCCGAGCTCGGTCGCTTTTGCCGCCGCATAGATCGCAACGTTACCGCTACCCGAAACAACGATGGTTTTTCCGGAGATCGAAGAGCCGAAGTGCGAAAGCATTTCGCTCGCGAGATAAACGAGGCCGAAGCCCGTCGCTTCTTTTCTCGCAAGAGAGCCGCCGTAAGAAAGTCCGCGACCGGTCAAAACGCCAACGTGTTCGTTTGCAAGTTTCTTGTAGTAACCGAACATATAGCCGATCTCACGAGCGCCGACGCCGATATCACCGGCAGGAACGTCCGTGTCTTGGCCGATATGACGATACAGCTCCGCCATAAAGGCTTGGCAGAAGCGCATAATTTCGCCTTCGGATTTGCCTTTGGGATCGAAATCCGCGCCACCCTTGCCGCCGCCGATGGGAAGACCGGTCAAAGAGTTTTTGAAGATCTGCTCGAAACCGAGGAATTTCAAAATCGAAAGGTTAACGGAGGGATGGAAACGCAAACCGCCCTTGTAAGGACCGATCGCGCTGTTATACTGCACTCTGTAACCCTTGTTTACCTGAACCTTACCGTTGTCGTCCACCCAAGGAACCCTGAAAAGGATCACGCGTTCCGGCTCGACGAGCATATCGAGAAGACCGCGAGCCTCGTACTCGGGGTGCTTGTCAAAAACGACGGACAAGCTGTCCAACACCTCGGTTACCGCTTGATGGAACTCGGGTTGATTGGGGTTTTTCGCCTTTAAGGTTTCCAAAACTTTATTGACGTAACTGTTCATATTTTCCGCTCCTTTTTTATATTTTGCTTCAATCCGAATCAAATTGCAGCCGCAAGTTTTTCCGCGATTTTCAGCAAGAAATCCTTCGTGTTGAGAGCGACGGGGGTAACGCCCTCTTTGCGGAAGATCGCTTTCAGGTCTCCCGTCATATATCCTTCCTCGATCACGTCGATCGACGCTTTTTCGAGGAGTTCCCCGAATCGAACGAGCTGAGGCGCTCCATCCATCTCGCCGCGTTTCTTAAACGCACCCGTCCAAGCAAAGATCGTGGCGATCGGATTGGTACTCGTTTCCTCTCCCGCGAGATATTTGTAATAGTGGCGCGTAACGGTGCCGTGCGCCGCCTCGAATTCGTACTTTCCGCTCGGCGAAACCAAAACGGACGTCATCATCGCGAGGGAACCGAAAGCGGTTGCCAGCATATCGCTCATAACGTCGCCGTCATAGTTCTTACAAGCCCAAATAAAACCGCCCTTCGAACGGATCACGCGAGCGACCGCGTCGTCGATCAAAGTATAAAAATAAGTGATACCCGCTTTTTCGAACGCGTCTTTATAATTCGCTTCGAACTCTTCCGCGAAGATATCCTTGAAGCGATGATCATATACGGCGCTGATCGTATCTTTCGAGCTGAACCAGAGGTCCTTTTTCTCGGAAAGCGCGTAATTGAAGCAGCTTTTTGCAAAGCTACGAATCGAAGAATCGAGATTGTGCATTCCGAGAACGACGCCGCCGCTTTTTGCGAACGACATAATCGGGATACGCTTCTCCTCTCCCTCTGCCGAAGTGATCGCAAGCTCTGCATTGGATCCTTGGGGGCAAAGCGATTCCACGTCCTTATACACGTCGCCGTAAGCATGACGCGCAACGACGATGGGGCTTGTCCAAGAAGGGACCAATGGCGAAATGCCGGAAACCATAACGGGAGCGCGAAAAACCGTTCCGTCCAAGGCGGCGCGAATCGTTCCGTTCGGGCTTTTCCACATTTTCGAGAGAGAATACTCTTCCACTCTCTGGGCGTTCGGCGTAATGGTTGCGCATTTAACGCCGACCCCGAGCCTTTCGATCGCGGCTGCCGCTTCGCTCGTTACGGCGTCTTTCGTCTTTTCCCGATTTACGAGGGAAAGATCGTAGTATTCCGTTTTGAGATCCACGAACGGCTCGATCAAAATTTCTTTGATCCATTTCCAAATGACGCGGGTCATTTCGTCGCCGTCGAGCTCTGCGATCGGGTTTATCATCTTGATTTTGTCCATGATACACTTCCCTTTTTTAATAGGGTTATTTTATCACGCAAAACCTCCGATTTGCAACTGTATCGCGCCTTATTTCACGCATTTTACGGATAGATTATCTAAAACCCCGCTATTAAATTTAATTATACCCTTCTCTTTTTCGCGGCGGATCGATTCGACGATCACGCGCTCTATAAGATCGGGAAAGGAGATCCCTTCTTCTTCAAAAAGATAATAGGCGAGCGATCCGGGTTGCGAATTGATCTCGTTTACGAACAAGCGATCATTTTGTTCATCGTATAAAAAGTCGATTCGAGCAATTCCGAATAACGAAAAGGCTCGATAGATCTTCTCCGTTTGCTTTCGGACCCTTTCTTCCATTTCCCCTTTCACGAACTTTTGGCTTCCGTTTTTATATTTTCCGCCTTCGTATTTATCTTGAAAAGTCAAAAACTCGTGCCACGACTTAGGAGTCTCCACCGCGGACGTTACGATCTTACCTTCTTCCGAAAAAGCGGCGCAATTCAGTTCGACGGCGTCTTTTACGTACTCTTCGATCAGAATGGTTTCGTCGAATTCGAAGGCGACGCCAACGCTTTCGATCAATTCTTTTTCGTCATGGGCAACGGCGATCCCGATACTCGACCCGAGCGAAGAGGGTTTAACGATCAAAGGGTAAGAAAGCTCTTTTGCTTTTTCGATCGCGTCCTCTCCGCGGGAAGCAAAAATCGCCTTTGGCGAGATAAAACCGAAATGAGAAAACAGGATCTTGGCATAGCGTTTGTCCATAACGAGCGCGGAAGGGAGCGGCGCGGACGCGGTATAAGGAATGGAATACACGTCCAAAAGAGCGGAAAAATGCCCGTCTTCCCCTTCTCCGCCATGACAGCAGCAAACGACCGAATCGAGAGGGATCTTCTTTCTACCCTTTCGGATCCCCTTCCTAGCTCCGTCCGCAAACCATTCGACCTTTTTCTTTTTTTCTCTCTTTTCGGCGAAATCGGAGAGCTTGATCTTTCCTTTGATCCAATAGAATTCGCCGTCTTTCGCATAGATCGGATAAACGGTATGCTCTACCGAGAGCGCGCTCGCCGCTTCGAGAGCGGTAATGACGGAAATATCGTGTTCGTAACTTCTGCCGCCGAATAATAGTCCGATGTTCATATTGCCTCCTATAATAAATAATCTCGCGGAAGATCGCTCGTAATCAAAACAACGTCTCCCGCCGCCGTAACCCGAGGAAAAAGCGAAGTCGCTTCCTCCGTGTTTTCCACTCTGTAAAGATTTTCCGGCGGAAAGCCTCCGGACAAAATCCCGTTCTTGACGAAATCCCCGTAAGGACCGTTCGCAACGATCGCTACGTCGCATACTTCCGCGATTCGTTTCCCGAACGCAACGTTCAGTTTCTCTTCTTCTTTTCCGAGCTCGACCATGCCCGATGTATAAACGATTTTATGATTTCCCTTTATAAGCTGCAAGGTGGAAAGCGCGGAAAATGCGCCCACGGGATTTACGTTATAGCTGTCGTCTATGATCAAAAGACCGCCGCTTTTCAATAGTTCCGCGCGATGCGGAGCGGGTATCATTCCTTCGGCCGCGGCTATAATCGCCTCTTCTTTTACACCGAGATACAACGCCGCCGCGGCGGCAAGGGACAAGTTTACGGCAGAGGATAGTCCTACGAGCGGCGTATTCAGGCGTAATGTTTTTTCTCCGAAGAGGAAATCGAACTCGGTTCCTCTCTCCGATACGCAAACGTTTTTGATCAAGCAATCCGCGTTTTCAAATCCGACGGTGATTTTTTTTCCTACGCGTTCATTCGACATTTTTCGAACCATAGGATCGCTTACGTTATACACCACGATACCCTCATTCGAAATCGCATTGGCGAGTTCATTCTTTTCCTTTACGATGTTTTCAAGGGATAAGAAGGTTTCGAGGTGTTGCGGCGCGATCCCCGTTATGATCCCCATCGTAGGGCGAACGATCTCGCATAATTCTTTTATATCTCCCCGCCTTCGCGCCCCCATTTCCGCGATCACGATTTCTTCGTTTCCTTTTGCCGTCTCGACCATTCGCGCGATCCCGAGCGGCGTATTGTAGTTTTCGGGCGCGGTAAGCGTTTCGAAAAAGGGTGAGAGAAAGCGATCGAGCGCCGTTTTAACGCTCGTTTTTCCGTAACTACCCGTGATCCCGATCTTGATCGCGTCCATTTCCGACAGTTTTTCTTTCGCGCGCTTGACGTAGCGAGCGTTGTTTATCTTCTCAAATGGGGTCAGCGCCGCATTCGCCACGAGCGAGAAAAGAGGCGCGAGCGAGGGGGAAACGCTCCAAATCGGAAATCCGCCGAAAAACGCAAAAGGAAGTTCCGAAAGAAAAGCGACCGCCGTTTCTCCGATCAAGAGTCGAACGAGACGATTTGTCACCGTCAATTTGACGTTCATTTTTTTAGAAACGAAAAAGACAAAAAGCGCGGTTAAAAGGAACAAGAAAAAGAACGTCGCGTATAAAATAGCTCCCCGAAGCAAAAAGCCGCACGCGATCGAAGCGGGAGACAATAATACAAAATATCCGATCGAGAGCGCGATATATTTTTTCGATCTCTTCAAAAAAACGGCGCTCTTGTACCCGCTTCCTTGCAGCAGAGAACAAAACGGCAACGCGAAAAAATAAGAAACGCCGACGGATAGAATGAGAAGCAGGATCATATCGTTTTACAAAACGCGCGCACCACGCGAAAAGCGTATTCGGGTCTTTCCAAATAAGAAAAATGCCCGGCGCCTTTTATAACGACCGCTTCGCTGTTTTTCAATCTTCGGCGCAATTTTTTGCACATATAAAGCGGAGTGTCTTTATCTTCTCGCCCCCAAAACAAGAGAACAGGCTCTTTGATTTTGTCGCAATCGGGGAGGTTACTTTCGTTTACGACGCGGACGAAAGTTCCTTTCATTGCACCCGACAAACGATTATAGTCGGAAGAACCCGCCCCCCGCACGCGGAGCCCGAGAGCTTTTTTTACTTTATACAGCCAAACTTTCGAATAATATCTTATGCCGCGCCGAGGCGGAACTCCCGCGCTGTCGATCAAAACGAGAGCGGAAACAAGACTTGACTCTGCGGCAAGGCGAAGAGCCACTCTTCCGCCGAAGGAATGCCCGATCAATACGGCGGAGTCCATTTTCTCTTTTTCCATAATTTCGCGAACGCCTTGCGCGTAATCGCCGACGCCGAGCGGATAATCGGGATGGGGCGTTTTGCCAAACCCGAAAAGATCCACGAGCGTTACGGTAAAATCCGAAGAAAGCTTATCGGCAAGAGCGCGAAAAGACTCCGTGGAGCCGCCCCAGCCATGTAAAAAGATCAGGTGCTTGCCCTGCCCGTACGTAACGTAATTGATAGATGCCTCCTTAAAGCTCTAACCAATAAATGAGCGCGTTTTCCTTATCCATATAGTAATGCGGACGAACGCCTGCGAGCGAAAAACCCGCTTTTTCGTAAAGGCGAACGGCGGCGGTATTGCTCTCTCGGACTTCGAGCGTCGCGGCGCGACAGCCGAGGCGCGACATCTCGCTTTTTACGCTGTCCATCAGCGCGCGGCCGACTCCTTGCCTTCGGAAAGAAGGATCCACCGCTACATTTAATATATGCAGCTCATCTAAAATGTGTAAAAAACCGTAATATCCGATTATTTTTCCCGATTCTTCGACAACGAAAAAATGTGAGATCGGCTCTCGCATCTCCGAGAGGATCATTTCTTTTGACCACGGGGTTTTGAAAGATAAAGATTCGAGAACGGCGATATCGTCCGCGTCTTTTTCTGACGCCTCCCGAATAAAAAACTCGCTCATTTCTTTTCCGCCAGCAGGCGTTCCGCCTGAGAAAGCTTCATATAATGCGGTTTCAGGGAATCCGTTAAATAAACGGGGGCGCAGGGAGAGGAAGAAAGTTCTTCGAGAGCGACCCGAGCGGCTATGATCGCGCCGCGAGGAAGATCCGATTCCACGTCTTTTTGAAACACGGTTCCTTCGGGAAGAGAAGATATATCCGCGTTTACTTCTTTCATCGTTCCTTCGAAAGGAAAAGCGGCGTAAGCGGAGGAATGCCCCGCGTCGATCGCGTAACAAGGAGCGGAAGGTTTCGCCGCCCGCATAACGACGAAAGACGTCAATCGAAAACGAGGAATGGAGAGCGCGCTGCAAAAGGCATTCGCAAAACTTACGCCGATTCGTATCCCCGTAAACGTTCCGGGACCGACGACCGCCGCAACTCCGTCCAATTCTCTCTTCGAAAGAGATAGAGCCGAAAGCGCGTCGCGGACGGCGCGCGTTATGCCGGACGAGGTAGAGAGAGAAGGATCGAAATAGACAACGCTCTCTTTTTCTCCGTCGAACGCGGCGGCATATGCGTTTTTCAGGGACGTATCGATAATTAAACCTTTCATTTCGTTACTCCTCGATCTCGATTACGCGGGAAGAATCGTCTGCGTATGAAATATTGACAGTCCATACTCGTCCCGAAAAATCCGAGATGCAATTCCATTCGATCACGCAAACGCCGTCAGCCCTTTCCAAATAATCTTCCAGACCGAGCTCCGTCAAATCGCCGGACACGCGATAAAGATCCATATGATACAGGTTTAGCTTCGTTCCTTCATATTCTTTAACAATGGTAAAAGTGGGCGAAGTTACGACGGAAGAAACGCCGAGCGCCTTAGCGATCCCCTTGGTAAAAGTGGTTTTTCCCGCGCCGAGCTCTCCGGAAAGCAGAACGACGTCTCCCCCCCTAAGGCGAGAGGCGAAGGTTTCCGCGATCTTCAACGTTTCATCCGCACTGTGCGACAGCATTTTCATACTTTGATTATACTTTCTTTTTTCGCATTAAGCAATCGATTTATAATAAACCCCTTTTCCGCCCCGATTCGGTTTTTCCTTTGAAAAGAATTTCGCCATTCTTTTTTCTTCTCTTATCTCTTCATAACTTCTATGAAAAACAGTTGACAGCGGCGAACCGACGCGTTAAAGTAAAAATACAGAAACGTTTTAGGGCGGGGCGAAATTCCCCACCGGTGGTATAGTCCACGAGCCTTCGAAAGAAGGTTGAGCGGGGGAAGTTCCCGCACCGACGGTCAAAGTCCGGATGAAGCAAAACTTTCTCTCATTTTCGATGGAAAAAGCCCTGAATTTCGTTTCGGGGCTTTTTTATTCGGAGGTGAAAAAATGACGGCGAAAGAACTCTTGAATCAGGCAAAGAAAAAGGTTACGGCGGCGTATATAACCAAGATCGCCCTGCTTTCCGCGATCGCGTTTATTCTATATATGTTCGCGAAGTTCAGCTTGCCTTTTATGTTTCCGTCCTTCCTTGATATGCAATTTTCCGAACTTCCCGCCCTGCTTGCTGGATTTTCGCTCGGGCCGACTGCCGGCGCGATCGTCATAATCATAAAATGCTTATTGAAATTTCCCTTCAGCGGAACCGCGTTCGTGGGAGAGATCACCGATATGATCCTCGGGATCTTGTACGTTGTTCCCGCCTCCGTCATTTACGCGCGCAACAAAACCAAAAAAAATGCGGTTCTCGGAATGATCGCGGGAACGATCCTTGCAACCGCGGCGGCGATCGCGATCAATCGTTTCGTTTCCGTTCCGTTTTACGTGGAATTCTTTTTCAAGGGAAACTTCGACGTTATCGTTCAAATTTGCAAGCCGCTGTATAAAAATGTTACGCGCGCGAATTTTTACTTCTATTATTTACTTGTTGCGGTTTTGCCCTTCAACCTACTTCGTTTGGGGCTCGTCAGTTTCGTAACCTTCCTCGTTTATAAGAGTTTGTCCAAGCCGCTCCATTGGGAAGTTCGAAGAAAGGCGGCGCCAAGCTCCGAACCCGACCGAAAAAAAGAAGGCGGATCAAGCGCGGAAAGCGAAGGAAAATCAGAGGAAATCGATCGAGAATAAGTTAGACACGAAAAAAGCGCAAGGGATCGCCCTTGCGCTTTTTAACATCGATCGAAATTATTTCGAAAGATACTCGTCGATCGCTTTTGCCGCAACCTTACCCGCGCCCATTGCCGAGATAACCGTTGCCGCGCCCGTAACCGCGTCTCCGCCTGCATACACCGCAACGCGCGAAGTCAGCCCGCCTTCCGTAACGATGATACCGCCGTGGCTATTGACTTCGAGTCCTTCCGTCGTGTTTTTCAGCAAAGGATTGGGGGAAGTTCCGATCGCCATAATAACGACGTCGAGATCCATATCGAATTCCGATCCTTCGACGGGAACGGGGCGCCTTCTACCCTTTTGATCGGGTTCTCCGAGCTCCATTTTAATACATTTCATTCCGATAACGGATCCGTTTCTCGGATCGCGCGGATCTTCTTGATTCTTATAGCCGAGGATCTCGATCGGATTCGTCAGAAGCTTAAATTCGATCCCTTCTTCGATCGCGTGTTCCACTTCTTCCTTTCTGGCGGGAAGCTCGTCCATCGATCTACGATACACGATATACACCTTTTCCGCGCCGAGACGAAGCGCCGTACGAGCCGCGTCCATCGCAACGTTTCCGCCGCCTACGACCGCAACTTTTCCTCCTTTCATAATCGGAGTATCGGGTTCGTCTTTATACGCTTTCATCAAATTGCTTCTCGTTAAGAATTCGTTTGCGGAATAAACGCCTTTCAAAGCCTCGCCCGGAATGTTCATAAAATTCGGAAGTCCCGCGCCCGATCCGATAAAGATCGCTTCGAATCCCATTTGGAAAAGCTCGTCCACCGTCAGCGTCTTTCCGATTACGACGTTCGTCATAATTTCCACGCCGAGCATTTTCAAAGTTTCCACTTCCTTTTGGACGATGGCTTTCGGAAGACGGAATTCCGGGATCCCGTATACGAGAACGCCGCCCGCAAGGTGAAGGGCTTCGAACACCGTTACGGCGTAGCCTTTTTTCGCGAGGTCACCGGCGCAGGTCAATCCCGAAGGACCCGATCCGATCACGGCGACTTTGTGTCCGTTCGACGAGGGGCGAACGGGCGCCTCTTTCGAATGCGCGTTATGATAATCGGCAACGAAGCGTTCGAGCCTTCCGATCCCGACGCTTTCTCCCTTGATCCCCCTTACGCATTTGCTTTCGCATTGGGTTTCCTGCGGGCATACCCTACCGCAAACGGCGGGCAAGCTGGAAGTTTTGCTGATTACTTCGTAAGCGCCTTCGAAATCCATCTCGCGAACCTTGGCGATAAATTCGGGAATACGAATATTGACCGGGCAACCGGAAACGCAAGGCATCGTTTTGCAATTCAGGCAACGATTGGCTTCGTCCACCGCGACGCTCTCTTCGTATCCGAGGGCAACTTCGCTGAAATTATGCGCGCGAACCTCGGGCGCTTGGGTAGGCATTTCGTTCTTTTTCGGATTCATATTCGGCATAATTATACCCCCTTAAAGAGATTGCAGGCTTTCTCGTGCGCCTTACGTTCGAAATCGAAATACGTTCTGCCTCTTGCCATCGCTTCGTCGAAATCGACTTCGTAACCGTTAAAGTCCGGTCCGTCCACGCAGGCAAATTTCGTAACGCGCTTGCCTTCTTGCAAAAGAGACAAACGGCAACCGCCGCACATACCCGTTCCGTCTATCATAATGGGGTTCATCGAAACGGTAACGGGCGTTCCGAAGGGTTTCGCCGTCAATGTTACGAATTTCATCATAATCAAGGGTCCGATCGTAATGATCATATCAAACGTTTCTCCCGCGTCCAACATTTCTTTTAAAGGCACGGTCACGTTTCCGTGGCGAGCGTAAGATCCGTCGTCCGTCATAACGACGAGGCGGTCGGAACAAGCCTTAAATTCATCTTCCAAGATCAAAAGGTCTTTGTTTCTGAACCCGATAATACTCGTAACTTCCGTTCCCTGCGCGTGGAGAGCCTCCGCAACGGGAAGCGCGATCGCGCAACCGACGCCTCCGCCCACAACGCAAACCTTCTTCAACCCTTGGATATGAGTCGGGGTTCCGAGCGGACCGACGAAATCCTGAATACACTCTCCCGCTTCTTTGTGGTTGAGTTTTTCCGTCGTGGCGCCCACGATCTGAAAGATGATCTTAACGGCGCCCGTTTCTTTATTGACGCCGGCGATCGTTAAGGGAATGCGCTCCCCTTCTTCGTCCACACGAAGAATGATAAACTGACCCGCTTTCGCCTTATTCGCTACGAGCGGCGCTTCGATCTCCATATAGGTAACAGTTGGATTCAAACTTTTTTTCGCAAGAATTTTATACATAAAACACCTCGTTAAAAACATTATACGGTCAGAGGGTCGGATAGTCAAGAATCGAGGCGACATTTTTTGACTCTCCGAAAATAAAATCCAACAAAAAATTTGATAGCCGCATTCAAAAATGAGAGTTTTTTCGGAGGGTATCGACAAAACCGATCGACCGCGTAAAAATCGATAAGGCGCCGATAGAAAAAAAAAGAAAAAGGCGGCAAGCGCCGCTCAGCGCATCATTGCCGCCGCATTTTTTATATTCCCCGTCCGATCAGCGAAGGAAGCCGTTTATGATCTGTTCTTCCGCCTCCGCTTCCGTCAGCCCGAGGGTCATCAATTTTACAAGCTGTTCGCCCGCGATCTTACCGATCGCCGCTTCGTGAACGAGAGAAGCGTCCACGTTGTTCGCTTGAAGAGAAGGAACGGCGAGGATCTTACCGTTATCCATAATAATGGAATCGCATTCCGTGTGTCCGTAAGAAGGGGCGTCGCCGGTTATTTTCGCTTCGAATTTTTGAAAAGAATTGCCCTTCGCGACCGCGCGGGAAACGACGTCCGCGCTGGAACCTTCCCCGCTGAGTTTAACGTCGTACACGCTGACCGCCGTTTGGTCCTCGTGAGTCATCAAACGCTCGCGAACGACGAGTTTTGCGTTCTCTTTCAAATCGGCAAGAGTGGTTCGGGTCGTGTCGCTTACGCCTTTGATCTGAACCATCTCCATCGTCATTTCAGCGCCTTCGTCCAAATACGCTTCGGTTACGGGGTTCAAAATACGCTTTCCCTTGCCGTTCCCCGAGCCGTAATGCTTTTCAACGTATCGAACTTTCGCTCCTTTTTTCAAAAAGAAA
>OCTW011597303.1_pt1 | contig 31474 bp, 27 predicted proteins | sample 1539671 | NCBI WGS metagenome assembly OCTW01 (sample SAMN02144230, study PRJEB22623) | gut metagenome | biome: sheep rumen | host: Ovis aries | place: New Zealand | reverse complement strand
TCTGTCAAAGCGCTTGAATGCCTTGGCACCCTTTGCACGGATGCTGATAACAAATCCGTCTGCGCCGTCCTTTGCCTCCCAGGTGAGGGTGGTGCCGTCAAGCTGTGCGTTCCAGGTCAGCATCTCAAGTGATTCGCTTGTGCCGGAAACAAGACCGGGTGCGCCGCCGGAGGCTGCCTTTGCAGTGCCGGAAATAACTATGGGAGCAGAAGGAGCAGGAACTATGGGTTCTTCCTCGGACTCTGCCTCTGCTATGGTGTAGGAAATGGTCGCTGTGTATTCGACATCATTATCATTAAAAATAACTTCTGCGGTATAGTCGCCGGCCTCTGTGGGGGCTTCCTCAAGCTCTGTGTCCCCGTCATAGTACACTATGGCATTCTGCCCTGCAAGCACAAACTCCTCCACTGTTTGGTAATCGCAAGAGCTGACAAACTCCTCGTCAATGCCTGAACACAGGATCGTTGCTTCCGGGCTGCCCTCGCCGCCTTCTGTGGTGAGGGTGGGAGCAACAAGGGTCATGGTCGCTGTGTAGGGAGGCTCTGTGCAGCCGGCTTTGTCGCAGTTTACTGTGATAGTATCACCATCTGCGGAGAACACATAGTTGTGGGTGTGGGTATACGTCAGCTCAAACTTGTAGGGATCAACCTCAGTTCCGGCACCGCTCTTGATCTTAAAGCCTGTGGGAGTATCAGAACCGGTTTTGTCGGCAGGCATCGTAATAAAAAGATTATATCCATCCAGCACAGACACGAAATACCACTGAGACCAGCCTGCACTATACATAGGTTCAGGCACAATACAGGTATCTCCTTGCCAAATACCAGTATTGTTAATTGCATCATCCCTACAAACCCATTTCCCGGCAAGATTGATGCTATCTCCTATCTGCCACTGAGTGACCTCCTTTGCCGCCGCCCTGAAGCTCAGCCCCTGTATGCACAGCACTGCCATGCACACGCATATGAGCATACTTATAAATCGGCTTGTTCTTGTTTTGGTCATATCCATTCCTTCTTTCTTATTTATAATATGGCAAAACGCCCATAACCCCTGTGCATCACACAGCGGTCACGGGCGCATAAGCCTTATTGAAGTCTCAAAAAGGGCGCAGTTATCCTGTTCTGTTTTGCTCTGTTCAAACCGAAGCACATAGCAGTCATGATGTCAAGCCCCTTCCGGAAAGTTTACAGATCCTTAGTGTATACAGTATAGCATATTTCAGACGATATTTCAACACATTTGTGGAATTTCATCAAATGCTATAAATTACAGAGTATAGAATTGTCTGTTATGTCAAAAGGCACAGAGTATGTCCTCTGTGCCTTTTTGCTGTTTACTGCTGAACAGGGGGCTGCTCACGGGAGCAGGCTGACGGAGCAGTAGATGTCTGTTTATTATGCTGCGGGTGCTATAAAGTCAAAGGTTATCTCAAAGGTGCTGATGGGGAGCTTGTCGCTCAGGGTCAGGGGTGAGGGTGTGGCCTGTGCCGCATCCTGACCGGGGGCTACTGCCGCATCGTCGGGGGCGGTCTTTACCCACTGATTGTAAAGGTTCACACGCTTGCACTTGCCGTCATCGGAGCAGGTGTAGGGCACGCCGTTCAGCTCTACCTCCTTGTCGTTTATCTTTACGCTCTTTATGTCGATGATGTATCCGGGATAGAGGGTCTCGCCGTTGGCAACGCCTATGGCGCAGAACTGTGTGCCCTTGGGCTTGCCTGCATCCGTGAAGTCAAGGGCAACGGTGTATTCGCCCTCCCCTGTGATAACGGGGTTTGTTGCCTTTATGCCGTCGGTGCAGTTGTTGGGGTCGAAGGTATCGCCTACGCTGTAGGAAATGCCCCAGTCACCGGACTGATACATTATCCATGCCTGTGCGGTGTTTTCATCGGGGGCTTCCACCATTTTCTCCGCATCACGAGCCTGTGCTTCCTCATATGCCTGTGCCTTGCCCTGCTCGGCTGCCTCCTGTATCTGCTCCTCGGTCATGGAGATAGCGGCTCTGCCGGCGTTGCTCCTCTCGTGGAAAAGCTCTGCCACGTTCTCATCGGGTATGGAGGCTCTCAGCTTGTTGTACAGGCTGTTGCAGTCCCAGAGTACGGGCACATAGTTGTAAAGGTCGCAGTTGTCAAGGAAATTGTTGAACCACAGATCCCAGTCGTTGGGAGGTGTGCTGCCATCGGTGAGCACGCCGTACTCGCCGATGATGACACCGTAGCCCTCATCGGTGAACTTGGTCATCTGTTCAAGGTCGCTGTTCATGGTGTCATACTGCTTTACGCTGCCCCAGTGGGATATGCTGCCGTTGAGGCAGTAGTCAGCGGGGGTGTAGTAGTGTACCGATACGAAGAGCTTGTTTTCTGAGGTGTCCTGAGGCATTTTCCAGGAGGACTTTACAGTGTGGCCTATGTCGGTGTTGTAGCCCGCTATGAGCAGGTATCTGTCCGCATTGTTGCCCCCTGTGGCACGCACGGTGTCCACAAAGGTCTGATTTATCTTATTGGCTGTTTCGTAGCACTCTGCGGTGGAAAGGGAGCCTGAGTCCTTGGCAACGTCCTTGTCGTTGAGGCGGTCGCCCAGCTCCTCGTTGGCGCTCTCAAAGATGAGGTTCTCGGGATAGTCCTTGTAGCGCTCGGCTATCTGTGTCCACATGGAGATGTACATTTCCATTGCCTTGTCACGGGTCTCTTCGGTGGCGGAGCCGAACATCCCCCACCAGGAGCCGTCCCAGTGGTCGTTGACGATGACGTACATATCCGCATTTATGGCGTAGTTGATGACTTCCTCTATCCTGTCCAGGAATGCGGGGTTTATGGTGTAGTCGCCGCTTTCGTAGTCCATGCCGTTTGTCCACGCCACAGGGACACGGACTGTATCGAAGCCTGCTGCCTTCATGCCGGTGACTATCTCCTGAGTAGTGTTGGGCTGCCCCCACAGGCGCTCAAAGGTCTTGGGGTCGGTGTCCCATGAGTAGCTGTTGTGGCCGTATGCCTCGTGGGTGTTGCCGAGGTTGATGCCGTTGCCCATCTTCTTGGACAGCTCCAGTGCGGTAAGTGAGAAATCCCCCTCCCGCTTGTTGGCGGAAAAGTCCATGACCTCCGGGGCAGTGGTCTCTGCTGCGGCGGTCTCCTCACCGGCAGTGGTCACTGCTGCTGTTTCCTCCGTGGCGGAGGTCTCCTCTGCTGCCTGTGTTGTCTCTGCGGGGGCTGTGGTGTCTGCGGGGGTGTCATTCCCCTTGCAGCCCGCCAGCACCGACAGGGAAATTACAGCTGCCGCCAGTGCGGCAAGTGTGCGTTTTGCTGTTGTTTTCATAACTTCTCCTTTTCTTCTGAAAAAATGATGCGGCTGATACCGCTATTTTCCTCCAAAAAATGTATATATCACTCCGTACACCTCACGTATAAGGCAGGAGGGAAGATACAAGGGGCTTGTGCGGCAGGATACCGACCATGCCTTTATCCCTGCCCGTTCTGCAAGCATGGATGCCCGCAGCTGATGATATTCCGAGGTGATGATGACAGCCTCGCCCGGGAGTCCCCTTTCATCCAGCAATAGCTTTGAGTTCACAAGGTTCTCCCATGTGGAGGTGGACCTGTCTTCTGTTGCTATCCTGTCCGGGTCTGCACCCATTTCAATGAGCACATCTTTCATCATAGCCGCTTCGGACACAGGCTCATCATCGCCCTGTCCCCCGCTTGCAATGCATATCACGTCCGGGTTTTCCTCCATGTAGTTATATGCTGCCCGGCACCGCTGGCGCATCATCTCTGAGGGGGCGCCGTTCTTCATGCCGCAGCCCAAGAGTATCACCGTGCAGGGTGTGTCCGGGGGATCATCTGCGTGCTTTGCTATAAGGGCGAATATGATGACACATATTACAAGTGCGGCGGCAATAAGCGCTCCGGCGGCGATAAGGATGACCCTCCCGACCGCAGTGCCCCACATATGTGAGATACACTCACTCAGGGGCTTGCGGAAAAACACTCCGAGAGCCAGCGCCACGCATATGCCAAAACCTGTGATATTTCCCAGATTGGGGTGGGATACTATGGCTGTAAAGGCGAAGGCTGCCGCCCCTGCCAGCAGGAGCGCTTCAAAGCCTATGCATACGATACGGTTTATCATCATCATCCTTCCGGTGCCGCTGTTACACTACACTTCCGAATAGGTCATAGTCCACGACCTCATCCACATTCACATCCACAAAGTCACCCATAGTAAGGTGCCTGTCCGGACAGGTGAAGAACACCTTTCCGTCAATGTCGGGGGCATCTGCGGCGCTCCTGCCGAAGTAGCATTCACCGTAGCGGTCGTAGCCCTCCACGATGCATTTTATGGCAGTGCCCACAAGCTGTTCGTTCTTCTCGGTCATAATGAGCATCTGCTGCTCCATGATGATGTCATTGCGGCGCTCCTTGATGTCATCATCCACCTGATCGGGCATTGCAGCCGCCCTTGTCCCCTCCTCGGGGGAGAAGGAGAAGCAGCCCAGGCGGTCAAAGCGGATATCCGCCGCAAACTCGGCAAGGCGCTCAAAATCCTCTTCTGTTTCCCCGGGGAAGCCTGTCATAAGGGTGGTGCGCAGGGTGACACCGGGGATGCGCTCCCTTATGCGGGAGATAAGGGCTCTAAGGCTCTGCTCATCCCCTTTGCGCCCCATGCTTTCGAGTATATGCCCCACACAGTGCTGTATGGGCATTTCTATGTATTTTACTATCTTGTCCTCATCTGCTATTACATCCAGTATCTCATCGGTGATGCGCTCCGGGTACAGATACAGCACACGTATCCATTCAAGCCCCTCTATGGCGCATAGCTTTTTAAGCAGCTCAGGCAGCGCCTGTCTGCCGTATATATCCGTGCCGTACATGGTGGTGTCCTGTGCGATGACCACCAGCTCCTTCACTCCGTCTGCCGCAAGAGCCTTGCTCTCGGCAATAAGCTCCTCCATAGGCACGCTGCGGTACTTGCCCCTGATGGCGGGTATGGCGCAGAATGCGCAGCAGTTGGAGCAGCCCTCGGCAACCTTGAGGTAGGCGTAGTAGGGGAGGGTAGTCTGTATGCGCCCGCCTGTAAGGGGCAGCTCCAGTTTGCTGCCGCAGAGAAAGACCTGTTTCCCTGCCAGCACTTCCTCAACGATGTCGGCTATCTTGCTGTTGGAGCCTAAGCCCACCACCGCATCAGCCTCGGGTATCTCCTGCTGTATCTCGTCCTTGTAGCGCTGGGCAAGGCAGCCTGTTATGATTATTGCCTTTATGCGCCCTTCCTTTTTAAGTTCCGCAAATTCAAGTATGGTGTCGATGGCTTCCTGCTTGGCAGATTCGATGAATCCGCAGGTGTTTATGATACAGACATCCGCAAGTGCTGCATCCCCCACAAGGGTGTAGCCCCTTTCCTTCAGGGTGTACAGCATTCTTTCGGCATCTACCTGATTCTTTGAACAGCCCAGTGAGACCATACCCACACGGGCACTTTTATTTGATGACATCAGCTGACCTCCGTGTCACAGTATCGGGTGAACAGGGTGTTGTTCACTGTTATGATTATATAAAATTTTTGCCGTGTTGTCAATAGCTGGGCAGAGAAAACGAAAGCTGTCATATCCAAGGGGGGAGGTAATTCTTGACTTGAATATGAACATATGCTATAATTATGGTTAAAGGGGGCGGAGATACTGCCGCTTATGTTTAAAAAGAAAAGAGGAGAACAATGAACAGAAAACTTGTTTCCCGTACACTGGCTGCTGTTACCGCCGCCGCTATCGGTTTTTCCTTTGCGGCTGTCTCTGCCGAGGAGCTTTACGGCGCTACTCCAAAGGCATCTGACCGTGCCTATGTGATGATGTCTGAGGGGGTTTCGGCTCCGATGACCGAGAGCGAATACTGGACAGAGGCTTACTATGCCGACAGGGAGGAGAGCCCTGCCCTCACCGCAGCTCAGATAGAAAAGCTTAACCGTAAGAACAGACAGACCATCTCCTATAACGGCAAGACCTTTTCCATATTCAACCTGAAGTCCACAGTCAGCGGAAAGCTGGTAAAGAGCTTTGTGGACGTGGACACACCTTCCCCGGAGAACGGCTTTAAAAACGGCAAGCCCACCACACAGGAGTACTGGGATGAGCTCAAAGCCAACTGCAACGTTGAGGGCATCAAAAGCAAGGTGGATATACAGTTCGGCATATCCCTGAAAAGGGATGAGCTTTATACCTTCCCCTGTGAGGACTTCATCGGGGAGGATGAGGAGGATCGCTTCTACAATGTCATCACCATGTCGGAATTCATGCCCCTGCTGCCTCTGGTGGTGCTCCACGAGTCCGCAGACGGGGAGTGGTACTATGTGCTCTTTGAGGGCTTCGGGGGCTGGGTGCGCAAGGAGAACGTAGCCATCTGCAAGAGCAAGGAGGACTGGCTGAAGCGGGCTGACCCTGAGAATTTCCTTGTGGTGACGGGCAGGGAGCTTCGCATACAGGACGATGTGAACAATCCCCAGCTTTCCACAGAGGTTTTCCCCATGGGAACAAGGATACCCCTGTTAAAGACTTCCTCAAAGCGCAGATTTGTCAATGACAGAGAGGTGACCAACTGCTATGTGGTAAAGCTGCCCTACCGCAAGCATGACGGCACAGTTGAGGATCATTACTCCCTTGTTTCCATCAAGGAGGACGTACACAGGGGCTATGTCCCCTACACCTACGGCAATGTGGTAAGGCTTGGCATGAAGCTTTTGGGCGACCGCTACGGCTGGGGCGGGGCACAGCACTCCAACGACTGCTCCGGCATTATCCGTGAGATATACAACTGCTTCGGCATAAAGCTGCCCAGGGTGACCTGGCAGATAGCAGCCGCTTCATCCTCATCCACCACGGATCTTACGGAAATGACCCACGAGGAGCGGCTCGACTTTTTCAGGGAAATGCCCATCGGCAGCATAATCTTCTTCAAGGGGCACGTTATGCTCTACCTTGGCATGAAGGACGGGGATCCCTACTGCATAAGCGCTGTGGGCACCTACTGCGACAAGGAGGGCACCATGTACGATACCAACAGCGTCATCATCAGCAACATGAACACCACCTACCGTGCAAACGGTGACAGCTGGCTCGACAATGTTCAGTCCGTGATAATCATGTAAGAAAAAGGGTCAGAAAACCGGAGCGTGGTTTTCTGACCTTTTTTCTGCTATAATAACGCAGGATACGCAATATCCTTCACTACCTCACCTGCAATGAGCAGACCTGCCACGGAGGGGCAGAAGGCAAGGCTGCCGGGGACAGGTTTGCCCCCCTCGGTGTATTCCGTCTTTATGGGGGAAAGGGGTGCCTCGTCCGACCACACGACCTTGAGGGATCTTATCCCCCGCTTTTTAAGCTCCCTGCGCATGACCCGTGCAAGGGGGCATACGCTGGTATCGTATATGTCCGATATGCGAAAGCGGCTGCCGTCGGTCTTGTTCCCCGCCCCCATGCTGCTGATGACGGGTATCCCAAGGGATACTGCCCGCTCTATGATACACAGCTTTGCCGTTACGTTGTCCACCGCATCCACCACGTAGGAATACTCCTCAAAGGGGAAGGTGTCAATGTTTTCCGGGGTGACAAAGGTGTTGTACACATTCACCCTTGCCCCGGGGGAGATATCTGCTATGCGCTCCCCCATGACCTCTGTCTTGTACCGCCCTATGGTGCTGTGGAGGGCTATTATCTGTCGGTTGATGTTTGAGAGGGATACCGTGTCCATGTCCACAAGGTCAAGGGTGCCTGCCCCCGACCTTGCCAGTCCCTCGCATACGTATCCGCCCACGCCCCCTATGCCGAACACGGCGATCCGTGCCCTTTGAAGGCGCTCTACCCCTTCATCGCCGATGAGAAGGGCTGTTCTTGAAAATTGTTCTTCCATATACAGCAGCGGCAGCCGCAGGCTGCTGCATACTCCTTTTATATGATAGTGATCAGATGTCAGAAGCTGGAAACAGCGTAATGCACCAATAGAACAGATCAAGCAAGCTATTCTTTGTCACGCCCTCTAACCTCTAACCTCCAACCTCTCCCACATTTGAAGCGGCGCTGCCAAACACAAGCAACTCACGCTTGCAAAAAAGTCAATGTCATGCTATAACTTACAGCATATGTGCCCTGAGCTCCTCTGCACTCTTGGGTGAGAGGTATGCGGGGGGTACGTCGAATATGGTCTTGCAGCCTGTGTTCCCCTCGGAATTGAACCTGTATATAGCCCTTGCGAATGCCGCCAGAACCGATGAGGTGAACTCCGGGTTGGAATCCAGCTTCAGGGAGAACTCAACAACATGGTTCATGCCCCCTGCTGTCTTTCCTGTGCGGATAACTGAGCCCCCGTGGGGAATGCCCTTGTGGTCACGGTCAAGCTCCTCCTGTGAGATGAAGTGAACGGTGGTGTCATAGGGCTCAAAGTAGTTGGGCATGGTTTTTATCTCGTTTTCGATACGTGCCTTGTCTGCACCCTCCTTTGCTACCACGTAGCACTCACGGGTGTGCATCTGGCGGGCGGTGAACTCGGGGGTCTCACCGGCTCTTACCTTTGCCAGTGCCTCGGGCACAGGCACGGTGTACTGCCTTGCATCCGCAACGCCCTCTATGCGGCGGATGGCATCGGAATGACCCTGGGAAACGCCCCTGCCCCAGAAGGTGTAGCTGGCGCCCTCGGGCAGTACGGAATCGGAGATCACCCTTGCCAGGGAGAAAAGTCCCGGATCCCAGCCCACGGAGATGATGGCGGTGTGGCCGCTCTCCTTTGCAGCAGCATCGACGTTTGCAAAGTGCTGGGGCACCTTGGCGTGGGTGTCAAAGCTGTCAACCACGTTGAAGTACTTTGCAAGCTCGGGTGTCTGGGTGGGCAGGTCGTTGGCGCTGCCGCCGCAGATGATGAGCACATCTATCTCATCCTTGTGGGCTGCGGCATCGGAAAGGCTGTACACAGGCACGCCCTCGGTGAGTATTTTAAGTGAGGAGGGGTCACGTCTGGTAAATACAGCCGCAAGCTCCATATCCGGATTCTGTCTGACAGCAAGCTCCACGCCTCTGCCAAGGTTGCCGTAGCCTGAGATTCCTATTCTTATCATATCCATTACTCCTTGAATGCAAGATAATAGTTGCCATCTTGCAGAAATTGCATTGCTCTTCCAATTATATAACTTTTTTGTGGGAATGTCAATATGTTTGGGATAATTTTATTATCACTTTGACCTTAGAAGTGCAACTAATTTTTTTTATAAATTCAAAAATCCGTAGATTTCCCTTCCCGGCAAAAGAAATGTATATATCCGTTCATAAAAAAACCGTTGACAATACTTTCCCACATGATAAATGCCGGCTGTTTTTGTGGTACAATGTACACATTACAGTATGGAGGTAAACTATGGAAACCAAAGAGAAAAGTTTTTCCGTAAGGGATCTGACCCTTACGGCTATGATGGCGGCAATGCTTGCAGTGTGCTCCTGGATAAGCATACCCGTGCTCCAGATACCCGTAACGCTGCAGACCTTCGGGGTGGCATTTGCTCTGATACTGCTGGGAGGCAGGAACGGGCTTATGGCCATATGCGTATTTCTGGCGCTGGGGGCGGCAGGAGCGCCTGTGTTCTCAGGCTTCAAAGGTGGGCTGTCTGTGCTGGGGGGTCCTACCGGGGGCTATCTTGTGGGATTTGTGTTCATGGGGCTTGTGTATATCCTTGTGACCCATAAAAGGGAGAACAACAAGCTGTGGCAGGCTGTAGGCCTTGGAGCCGGACTTCTGGTGTGCTACGCCTTCGGCACAGGGTGGTTCATGGTCGTATCCGCCGCCGGGAACAGTCGCAGCATAGGGGCTGTGCTTATGCTGTGCGTGGTGCCCTTCCTTCTCCCTGACGGAGTAAAGCTTGCCGGGGCGATCATCCTCGGGAATGAGGTCAAAAAGCGGATACGTCAGCAGCCATAAAGAAGCAAGCCGACGGGACACCATAAGGGTGCCCGCCGGCTTTTTTGGAGGTCGATTATCTTTTCCTTGATGTGTCACGGCGCTTGTTGTTCATGTTGCGCCTTATATCTCCCATGCGCTCATCAGAGGAGGCCTTGAACCTGCTCAGCATATCCTCGAAGGAGGAGCCCTGTCCGCCGTCGGATTCGCTCTTGCCTCTGCCCTGATTCCTGCCGGAGGGTGCGCCCTTGCGTTGGAAATTCCCTGCGGGACGTGAGTCCGTCCTCTCAGGTGCGGGAGCCGCTTTCTTGATGGAAAGGGAGATCTTGCCGTCATCGCCGACGGAAAGCACCTTTACCTTGACGGTCTCCCCCTCCTTGAGATGTTCGTTGATGTCGGCAACATAGGTGTTTGCCACCTCGGAGATGTGTACAAGACCTGTAACACCCCGTTCAAGCTCCACAAATGCGCCGAACTTCGTGATGCCTGTCACTTTGCCCTCATAAATATTCCCAACTTCAGGCTGCATAGATATAAACCTTTCCTTTATTAGTTTCAGTCAGATGATCCGGTGGTGTCATAGAACCGCAGCTCGTCGGGGTAGGCATAGCCCAGCTTCTCCTTGGCAAGGCGCTCCATGTAGGTGCGCTCGTCCTCCTCGTTGAGGATGTTCTCGTAGCTTGCGTTCTCAGTTTCGAGATTCGCTACCTTCTGCTGAAGCTCCGCAAGCTCCTCTTGCTTCTTTGCCAGCTCAAGCTTGTTCCTTACAATGTTTGTAAAGCTGAAGCACACCACTGCTGCCACGGCGATGCCCCAGAACAGCATACCGGGAGATCTGGTGCGGTGCTTCTTGTTGTAAGCCCGCTTGATGGCTCTCTTGACTTGCTTCTTGTTCCTGCGTGAGACTCTTTCGTCGTCTCTGTGATCCTGCATTGCCATCATCTCCTTTGTATGTATTGGACACATCTGCGTACACAGTATATTATACAACATTATTCACGGTTTTGCAATTTATTTTCGAGGTGAAAATCAAAATCGGCGCATTACACAAATACAAAAGAAAAAATTGTGCTATTTGCCAAGGCAAGAAGCAAGATCGGACAGAGTATCGCTTTGAAAACAAAAGGGCTCATGCCGATGCATGAGCCCTGTGATCGCTTTCTCAGCCTTCAGCTCTCTGCTTTGCAAAGCACTCGCTGCAATAGATGGGCTGATCCTCTCTGGGAGTGAAGGGAACTCTTGCTACGCCGCCGCAGGCTGCGCATACGCCCTCAAACATCTCCCTGGCACCGGTCTTGGCAGCCTTGCGTGCCTGTCTGCAGCTCTTGCATCTCTGGGGCTCGTTCTCAAAGCCCTTTTCAGCATAGAATTCCTGCTCGCCGGCGGTGAATACAAATTCCTGTCCGCAATCCTTGCAGACCAGTGTCTTGTCTTCGTACATTTTGGTATACCTCGCTTAAATAAAATTAGGACACTAAGGACGGATTCACACCGACATCTTTGCATTAGAAAACAACGCTCTGAAGAATTAAGCTACTTAGCAGCAGCTTTTTAGCTGCATTGCGCTTTACTGCGCTACACTGTATTTTATAGCATTTTAAGCGTTTTGTCAAGGGAATTATTACGAAAATGAGAATTTTTGTCATAAGACATATTATTGACCCACAGTTTATGTTAAAATCTAACAATTCAGCCATCGGCAGAGGTTCATCCGCCGATGGCTGAAACATTAAAGTCCTATTACACTGAGTGCATCCGGGAAGGTGGTTATGAGGAACTGGGATACCAGCACCACAACGATGAGGGCAATGGGATATGCGGCAGCATATGCATTTGCAACATCATCTGTCTTTGCAACGTTTATGAGAGTGCCAAGTGCGGGTGTGGAGGTCATGCCGCCTGTGATGCCGCCAAGGTTGTTGAACAGGGGCAGCTTCATCAACTTGCTTGCGATGATAAAGCCCACGATCATGGGAATAAGGGTCATAAGAGCGCCGTAGAGGAAGTACACAGGCTCGAAGTATCTCACGAAGTTTGCACCGCCGGGAAGACCTGCGCCTATGAGGAATGCCATAAGGCCGAATTCTCTGAATACTTCAAGCACCTTCTTGTCAGGGCGCATATTCAGGGGGCCGAAGTGGCCGAAATGGGCGATAACAAGGGATGCCAGCAGGCAGCCGCCTGTGGTGCCCAGGGAGAAGGTGGAGGAGCCCATGGGTATCTTTATGCCGCCTATGAGCATACCTATTACAACGGAGAGACCGAAGGCTGCAAGACCGAAGTTGTCGGCATTGAAGAGCTTCTTGCCTGCCAGCTTGTCAACGCCTGTGTCAACGGAGGTTATCTTCTTCTTCTCCTCCTCGACGTTGGCTTTGAGCAGCTTGGGCATTATCTGTACGAAGAGCACAACGCCCACAACGCCGAAGATATAGGCAATGCCGTGGCCTACTGTTGCCTGGTTCTCAAATGCGGAGATCGCTGTGGAGGAAACTTCAGCGGCGGTGGTGCCGGGGTGTGTTGCCACATAGGTTGCGATGATGCTGGAATTTTCACCGTAGACCTGACCTACGGTGTCCTTTGCGGCGGAGAATGCGGGGGTGGAGGTGAGGGCGCCTGAGAGGATGCCCACAGCCATTACCGTATCACAGCCGAAGACCTTGATGCATACAAGAGTGGTAAGACCCCCCAGAATGATTATTATAAGGGACAGCAGGGCATAGCTCTTGAAATTCTTTTTAAGGCTTGAAAAGAAGTTGGGACCTGCGATGAAGCCTACGGAGGTGACAAAGAGGATAAGCCCCAGATTTTCAACTATCTTGAGGAAATCCGACTTGAATGCCGCATTGGTGAAGTGTGCAACGATAGCCTTCTGCTCTGCGTCATAGGTGAAGAAGAACGCCCCCACAAGCAGTGCCATGATGAAAACGCCGGCAGTGCCCAGGGACACGCCCTTGATGGTCACACGACCCAGGAGGTAGCCCAGTGCCACGATAAGGAATATCATGAACATCAGGTAGGTGATGCCCGTAATGGACAGAATTCCGAAAGACATATTATCCTTCCCTTTCATACAAAATTCAACAAATTATTGTAGCATAAATACAGTGATATTTCAAGCACAAATCCCCCGAAGTTTGGTACATCGGAGGATTTGTTTTTGTTTATTTTAGTAAAGTATCAAAGCAGCAGAATGCGATCTTACTTGGCTCTTCTTGCATAGTCGGGGAGGAGCTTGGGAGATACCACATCGCTGTCGATTCCGGCAGCAGCTCTTTCCTCAGCAAACTTCTTTACATGGCCAAGGGTCAGCTTGCCCACCTCAACGGTCTTGATCTTCTCACGGACGCTTCTGCCTGCATTTCTGCCGAATACGATGACATCCAGCAGGGAGTTGCCCATGAGCCTGTTCCTGCCGTGGATACCGCCTACGGCCTCGCCTGCAACGTACAGGTTCTCAACGCCGCTCATGCCGTCAGGAGTGATGTCTATGCCGCCGTTCTGATAGTGGAGGGTGGGATATACGAGTATAGGTTCCTTGCGGATGTCTATGCCGTATTCCATGAACATTCTCAGCATTGCGGGGATGCGCTTCTCAATAGTGCCCTCGCCGTTTTTCATCTCGATGATGGGGGTGTCCAGCCAGATACCTTCGCCGTCACCGGTGGGGATGCCCTTGCCTCTTGCCTTGCACTCACGGATAATGGAGGATGCGCATATATCTCTTGTCTCCAGGGGGTGCATGAACACCTCACCGTCAACGTTCACCAGCTTTGCGCCCAGAGAACGCACCTTCTCGGTAACAAGTGCGCCGAATATCTGCTCGGGGAATGCGGCACCTGTGGGATGATACTGGAGGGAGTCAGCGTACAGCAGCTTTGCCCCTGCCCTGTATGCCAGTACCAGACCGTCTGCGGTAGCGCCGTAGTGGTTGGAGGTGGGGAAACCCTGATAATGCAGTCTGCCGGCACCGCCTGTTGCGATGACAACGCACTTTGCCTTTGCCACAAGGATCTCCTCGGTCTCCATGTTCATGAGCACCGCACCTGCGGCATTGCCCTTGTCGTCCTTGATGATCTCTATTGCTGCTGTAAAGTCAACCACGGGGATCTGGCGGTTGAGCACCTCGTCACGGAGGGTCTTCATTATCTCAGCGCCGGAGTAGTCCTTGCAGGCGTGCATCCTCTTTCTGGAGGTACCGCCGCCGTGGGTGGTGATCATAGTGCCGTCAGGCATCTTGTCGAATTCAACGCCCAGCTCATTGAGCCACTTGATAGCATCGGGAGCCTCTGTTACCAGCTTTGCCACCAGCTCGTGCTTGCCCTTGAAGTGGCCGCCGCCGTATGCATCGATGTAGTGGATGGCAGGGGAGTCGTTGGGCTTGTCGGCAGCCTGTATGCCGCCCTCAGCCATCATGGTGTTGGCATCGCCTATCCTGAGCTTTGTGACGATCATGACGTTTGCGCCGCCCTCGTGAGCCTCTATGGCTGCGGAGGAGCCTGCGCCGCCGCCGCCTATGATGAGCACGTCCACATCATAGTCGGGGTGTTCAAGGTCTATCTTGTCAGGGTTTATCCTTGACTTGCCCTGAAGGAGGGCTGCCAGCTCATGGGGAACCTTTTCGCCCTTGTTGGGGCCTATGATAAGGTTCTCAAACTGGGATTCGATATAGTCAGGATGATATGTCCTGAGGACTTCATCCTTCTGCTCGGCAGTCATTCTCTCAGGCTCCAGAGCGGCATTCTTTGCACGGTTTGCCTCTACCTTCTTGAGAGATTCAAGCATTGCTTCGCTTGTGTACATGGCGTATCCTCCCTTACTTCTCGATCTCACGGTTGTTGTAGCGTTCCATCATCTGCTCATCGGATTCAGCCATGAGAGTATCAAGGAACTCCTTGAAATCACCGTTGTGAATTTCTCTTACCCTGTCCTCAAGGTGCTGGCTACGGGGCATGAGATACTTGCCGTTGATACGTCTTGCAAGCATACCCACCTGGGGATGGGAGATGCCGGCAGGGCATCTTGAAGAGCATACGCCGCACATTACGCAGTCAAAGGACTCCTCAGCGCACTTGGCAAAGTCGCCCCTCTGTGCATATGCGATGTACTGCATAACGTTGAGCTTCTGTGTGCAGGCCTTGGTACAGGCGTTGCAGCCCACGCAGGCGTATATCTCGGGATACAGCTGCATCATCACCTGCTGTGACACGGGTACCTTCTCGATGTCGTATATCTGCTTTACAAGGGGGAAGAAGGGGAGAGTTGCTATATACATATTCTCCTGCACCTGTGTCTGGCAGGCAAGGCAGGTCTTGAGCTCCTGCTCGCCCTTTATCCTGTAGATGGTGGCACAGGCACCGCAGAAGCCGTTGCGGCAGCCGCAGCCTCTTACAAGGCGGTAGCCCGCATATTCCATAGCCTTCATGATGGTAAGGCTTGCCGGCACTGTGTACTTCTTGCCGAATATAAAAATGTTTACCATTTCTTCCATATCTGTTACCCTCCGGATCAATATTCGTTAGGAAGCTCGCTGAGCTGATCGAAGCTGAACACGGGACCGTCCTTGCAGACGTACTTGTTGCCTATGTTGCAGCGGCCGCACTTGCCTATGGCACACTTCATGCGCAGCTCCATTGTGGTGAATACGTTGGTATCTGTAAAGCCCAGCTCCTTGAGGCCTGCCAGCGTGAACTTGATCATGATGGGAGGTCCGCACATTACCACAGTTTTCGAGGTATCAGGCTGCAGCTCCTTTACGTAGTTGGGGATAAAGCCTACATGGCCGTCCCAGCCCTCCTGCTCACGGTCAATGGTGAGGTTCACCTCCGTGTCGGGGCACTTCATCCACTCGTCGATTATCTCCTGATAGTCCACCAGGTCATCCTTTGAGCGGGAGCCGTAGACTATCTGCACAGAGCCGTAGTTCTCACGCTTGTCACGCACATAGTTGATGACCGAGCGCAGAGGTGCAAGGCCGATACCGCCGGCGATAAACAGAAGGTTCTTGCCCTTGAAGGTGGTCTCCACAGGGAAGCCGTTGCCGTAGGGGCCTCTTACGGTTATCTGCTGGCCTACGTCCATTGAATGGAGCCATGAGGTCAGTGTTCCGCACTTCTTGATGGAGAATTCCATGAATTCCGTATTTGTGGGGGAGGAGGTTATGGAAAACATACCCTCGCCCACACCGGGCATGGATACCATTGCGCACTGTCCGGGGATGTGCTCGAAGAGCTTCTTGCCGTCGGTGCCTACCACACGGAAGGTCTTTACATCCGGAGTATCCTGCCTTATGTCTGTGACTACCCCTATTCTGGGGATCAAAGTTTCATTATGCATACTCTTACTCCTCTCCGAATGATTTCATGACCTTCACGATATTCATCGAGATAGGGCATCTTACCAGGCAGCGGCCGCAACCTACGCAGCCATATTCGCCGTTGTTGTTGTCGGGGAAGTAGACCAGCTTATGCATGAATCTCTGCCTGAAGCGCTGCATCTGGGTGTTTCTGGAGTTTGCCGCAGCCATCTTGGTAAAGTCTGCATACATACAGGAGTCCCATGTGCGGTAGCGCTTTATGCCGTGGCCTGTGTCAAAGTCCTTGATATCGTAGCACTGGCAGGTGGGGCACACAAATGTGCAGGTGCCGCAGGCAAGGCAGCTCTCGGACAGCTTTGCCCACTTTTCGGAGTTGAACACGTCAAGCAGGGTGTTCTTCTCGAAATAATCCGTGGAAACATTTGCAAAGGGCAGCTTGGAGAGTATGTCCTTGACCCTTTCCTGCTGTGCCTTGACAGCGGTGTCATCACACTCTGTCAGCATATCGGAGATAAGGGAGACAAACTGCTCGCCCTTTTCGGTATTTGCTCTGATGTAGAGGTCGCCCCCCTCGCACCAGCAGGACGCATCCCCCTCGGGAGCGGTGGCATCAATGCCGAACACGCTGCAGAAGCAGGTCTCCTCCGGCTCGGTGCACGCCATGGTGACTACCGTTCCGTGCTCACGGCGTGTGGCGTAGTAGGAGTCCACAGGCTCTGCAAGGAATACCTTGTCAAGTATGGTGAAGCTCCTTGCGTCGCAGGCACGCACACCGAATACCACGAAGTCCTCGGATTCATCCCTGATATCCACTACCTCGATTTCCTTGTCCTTCAGGTTGAAGTCGCACAGGTTGGTGGTCTGGGGGAAGAAGAACCCCTTGGCGCTTCTTACGGTGTTGAGCTGTGAGGACATCTTCGTACCCTGGGACCATTCCTTGTAGGCGGCTCTGCCGTCGTTCTGATCCACGGGGAGATACAAAGTCCGTGCAGCGGCTATTTTTGCAAACAGCTCGTCTATTCTGTCCGCTGAAACCTTATACATTACGCATTGCCCCCTCTCTTGTATACCACATCCGGCTCACAGTCGGTGAAGGTGTAGGCATTGAGAGGTGCTCTCTCGTCGAAATTCTCACCGGCCTGGTATTCGCCGTAGAACTCGTTGATATCCTTGATGTACTTGCGGTTGAGCAGGTGCAGGGGGATATTCTGGGGACAAACCCTTGTGCATTCGCCACAGTCCGTGCAGCGTCCTGCAACGTGGAATGCCCTTATAAGGTGGAACATATTCTCCTCAAAGGAGGTGACAGCCGCTCTCTGCTGTATGCCGGAGGCGGGGTTGTCGAATACGCAGTTCTCGCAGGAGCAGGCGGGACATACATTGCGACAGGCATTGCAGCGGATGCACTTGGAAAGCTCGTTCCTCCAGAAGTTGAATCTCTCCTCGGAGGTCATGGCTTCCAGCTTTTCCACCATTTCAAAGCGCTTGCCGTCGTTGTTGGGCTCGCCCTCCTCGCCTATCATCTCATCAAAGCAGGCGGCGTGCTTCTTGGTCTTGCAGGTCTTGCACTTGTCGCCCAGAGAATCGGCATGGGACATGGTCTTGTCCCCGTAGAGGGTGTGTATGGTAAGGGTCTCTCCGTCACATTCCATGTCTGTGATGCCCTTTATCCCCGAATCCCTGACAGTGCCTATGTCCACCTTGCCCCTGCAGGGGATGGCGATGACATACACATTGTCACGGAGTATCCTGTGCTCCTTCAAGAGCTGATTGAAGCTGTAGGAGTCGCAGGGCTTGAGGAATACCAGCACCTTCCCTTCCTTCCGGGATTCCTTTATAAGGTACTTGGAAAGGTTGGGTGCGCAGAAGTCGTTGTAGAGGAAGTCCTTATCCAGCTCCTCTGCACTGGTGAAGACTGCCGGAGTGACATCGTAGGCGAAGTCGCCGGCCTTCCAGCCGACTACCCTGTTTACCGTGCCGTCTGCAAGCAGCTCCTTGGCTCTTTTTATGATTGCTTCTTGCATCTGAGGTCCTCCAATCTCCTGTTTTCGCCGAGCTTTGTAACGGTCTCGACAAATTCGTTCATGGTCTTGGCAAACTTGGCGCCCTCTGCGGCGGATACCCATTCAACACGGGTGCGCTCCTTCTCTATGCCCATGTAGTCCAGCATGGAGAACAGAAGAGCCATTCTTCTTCTTGTGAAGTAGTTGCCGGAGGTGTAGTGGCAGTCACCGGGATGACAGCCGCAGAGGATTACTCCGTCCGCACCTCTCTGGAATGCACGCAGCACGAACATGGGGTTTACTCTGCATGAGCAGGGCACTCTTATTATCTTTACATCAGCGGGGTACTGCAGTCTGTTGGTACCTGCAAGGTCTGCACCCGCATAGGAGCACCAGTTGCAGCAGAACGCCACTATCAGGGGCTTGAATTCTGTATTTACCGACATATTGCATCAACCTCCGCCATGATCTGTTTGTTAGTGAAGCCCTTGAGGTCCATAGCACCGGAAGGACAGGCGACAGTACAAGCACCGCAGCCCTGGCATACCGCAGGATTGACCTGAGCCACACGGCGTATGGCCACTGTTCTGTCAGGCTGCCTGAATTCCTTGTCGGCATAGGTGATGGCACCGTAGGGACATACCTTCTCGCAGGAGGAGCAGCCGTTGCACATGAGCTCGTCGGGATTTGCCACACAAGGGTTGCCTGTCAGCTGATCCTTGGACAGCAGGCCTATTACCTTGGAAGCCGCAGCACCGGCCTGTACGACTGTCTCGGGGATATCCTTGGGACCCTGTGCCACACCTGCAAGGAACACACCTGCTGTGGGGCTCTCCACGGGTCTCAGCTTTGCGTGAGCCTCGGTGAAGAAGTCGTTGGTGTCCATAGAGGCTGTGAGCATAGTAGCCAGGTGACGTGCGGACTTGTCGGGCTCGATAGCCGCAGCCAGCACCACCATATCAGCCTTGATGTGGAGCTGATCGTTTGCGATGAGGTCGGATGCCTGCACCATCAGTGTGCCGTCACCCTGGGGAGCTACCTTGCCCACCATGCCCTTGATGTAGTGTACACCGTACTGCTCAACGGCACGGCGGTAGAACTCATCGAAGAGCTTGCCGGGTGTGCGCACATCTATATAGAATACATATACGTTGGTATCCGGGTAGTGATCCTTTACGAGTATGGCGTGCTTTGCGGTATACATACAGCATATCTTGGAGCAGTATTCCTTGCCGCCCTTGGCACAGGGAGGAGCCTCTCTGGAGCCTACGCACTGAACGAACACGATGGTCTTGGGATCACGTCCGTCGGAGGGGCGCTTCAGGTGGCCGCCTGTGGGGCCTGCCGCATTCATCAGACGCTCAAATTCCAGGGATGTTACAACGTCCTTGGACTGGTTGTAGGCAAACTCGTCGTACTTTGAAACATCTATGTGGTTGTAGCCTGTTGCCGCAACGATGGCACCGTACTTCTCCTCGATTATCTGATCCTGCTGCTTGTAGTCGATGGCATTTGCAGTGCAGATCTTCGCACAGACACCGCACTTGCCGTTTTTGAGCATATTGCAGTGGTCAGGGTCGATGGTGGCGACCTTGGGGACAGCCTGTGCAAAGGGGATGTATATGGCACTTCTGTTGTCAAAGCCCATGTTGAATTCGTTGGGTATCTTCTTCATGGGGCACTTTGTGGTGCATTCACCGCAGCCTGTGCACTTTGTTTCATCAACGTAGCGTGCCTTCTTGCGGATCTTCACGTCAAAGTTGCCCACAAAGCCTGTTACAGCCTCTACCTCGCTGTAGGAGTAGATGTGTATCTTCTCGTTCTGTGCTACCTCCACCATTTTGGGGGTGAGGATACATGATGCGCAGTCGAGAGTGGGGAAGGTCTTGTCTATCTGGGTCATCTTGCCGCCGATAGTGGACTTCTTCTCCACAATATCCACCTCATAGCCCGCATCTGCAATGTCAAGGGCACACTGGATGCCCGCAATGCCGCCGCCTATGACCAGCGCACGCTTGGTAACGGGGGTCTGTCCGGGGGTAAGGGGAGCATTGAGCTGTACCTTTGCTATGGCTGCACGGGCAAGGATAATGGCCTTCTCTGTGCCGGAAACCTTGTCCTTGTGTATCCAGGAGCACTGCTCACGGATATTGGCTACCTCCACCATGTAGGAGTTGAGGCCTGCCTTTGCAGCTGCCTTTCTGAATGTGGCCTCGTGCATACGGGGCGAACATGAGCAGACAACAACACCTGTAAGGCGTTCATTCCTTATGGTGTCCTGGATAAGGTTCTGCCCTGCCTCGGAGCACATATACTGATAATCGGCGGTGAATACCACGCCGGGTTCGTTCTTCAGTTCTTCCGCAACTGCCTTTACATCAACAGTTGCAGCAATGTTCGTACCGCAGTGACAAACAAATACGCCTATTCTCTGCATTTATATCCCTCCTATTTGCTGTACTTGCGGAATGCGCTGACAAGCAGCTGCTGAGGAACATCGTCATCTATGAGCTCAGGCACCTGCTCTGCCTTCAGGTGATTTGCACCCTTCTGACGGATAGCCGAAAGTCTCACAGCCTCGATGACCTTGGCGGGCTCTACGCCTCTGGGGCATCTCTCCACGCAGGCAAAGCAGGAAAGACATCTGTAGAGGGACTCACTGTTTATGAGCGGGTCTATGTTGCCCGTTTCCACCATGTAGACGAACTGATGAGGATGATATTCCATCTCATCGTAGGAGGGGCAGGTGCCGGAGCACTTGCCGCACCGCATACATTTGAGGACGTTTACACCGCTGATAAGCTCTATTTCTTCTTTTTTATCCATGGTGCTTCCTCCTTACGCAGTTTCTTCCGAAGCGGCCTTGAGCCCCAGGGCATCAGCCAGCAGCTCGGTAAAGTAGTATACGGGTACGCCGCTTTCGTTCTTCTTCAGGTTGTACATACAAAGGGGACAGGCAGTGATGATGCAGTCACAGCCGAAATCCTTTGCACTGTTCACTATGGTCTCCCTGCGCTTTGCAACAGCGGGCTTGTCCTCCAGTGAGAGGTAGCCGCCGCAGCATTCGTTGCGCATGGGGTATACAACAGGAGTGGCTCCCATTGCCTTTATAAGATCCTCCATTATAGAGGGGTTCTCCGGGTCGTCCATCTTGAGCACCGAGCCCGGGCGCAGCAGCAGACAGCCGTAGTATGCGGCGATCTTCTTTCCCTTCAGGGGGTTTGTGACCTTTTCCTTTACCGCATCAAAGCCTATGACGTCACGGAGCACCTCCAGATAGTGGAGCACCTCAGTTTCGCCGTTGTAGGGCTCATCCAGCTTCAGATAGTTGTTTGCCCTTGTGCGTATGTCCTCGTTGGTGCGCATATCGTTGTTTACCTGCTTTATCACGTTATGACAGGCAGAACACAGTGTCACCAGGGACTGGCCGTGCATCTTGGCATCGTTCAAATTGCGGACAGAGGAGAGCTTGGTGGCTATCTCATCCTTTGCCATGGGGTATACACCGCCGCAGCACTGCCATTCCTCTATCTCACGCAGTTCAAAACCCAGCGCAGCAGCAGACTGCCTTGCATACATATCAAGATCTGCCGCCTTGTTTTTGAGAGTACAGCCGGGATAATAACTGTAAATCATAGCGTTTTCCTTTCCTGTTATCACACCTGCGGCAAGCCGCAAGTGTGTAGTAACATATGCTTTGCCGTCAGATCATTTCCTCCGGGTGGAATACCTCGTCAAACTTCTCCTCTGTCAGAAATCCCAGAGCAACGCAGGCTTCCTTGAGGGAGATGTTCTCCTTGTATGCCTTCTTTGCGGTCTTAGCGGCGTTCTCATAGCCTATGTAGGGGTTGAGCGCCGTTACCAGCATGAGGGAGTTGTGCAGATTGTGGTGCATCTTTTCCTTGTTTGCCTTGATGCCCACAGCACAGTTCTTGTTGAAGGAGGTGATGCTCTCCGCAAGGAGACGTGCGGACTGGAGGAAATTGTAGGCGCATACGGGCATGAACACGTTGAGTTCAAAGTTGCCCTGGCTTGCAGCCATGCCCACAGCCACATCATTGCCCATTACCTGTACTGCCACCATAGTCACCTGCTCGCACTGGGTGGGGTTCACCTTGCCGGGCATGATGGAGGAGCCGGGCTCGTTCTCGGGAATGGTTATCTCCCCTAAGCCGTCCCTGGGGCCTGATGCCAGCCATCTTACATCGTTTGCTATCTTCATCATATCTGCCGCAAGGGCTTTCAGAGCGCCGTGGGCAAATACTATCTCATCCTTGGAGGTGAGGGCGTGGAACTTGTTGGGGGCAGTCCTGAAATCCTTCCCCGTAAGCTGTGATACGCACTCTGCCACCTTTACATCAAAGCCCTTGGGGGTGTTGAGGCCTGTGCCTACCGCAGTGCCGCCCAGCGCCAGCTCCTTCAGCTCGGGAAGGGCTATTTCAAGGAGCTTTTTGTCCTTTTCAAGGGAGGATCTCCAGCCGCTTATCTCCTGTGAGAAGGAAATGGGTGTGGCATCCTGCAAATGTGTGCGCCCGGACTTCACTATGCCCTGATGCTCCTCCTCGAGGCGCCTGAATGTAGCTATCAGCTCATCCACAGCGGGGATCACCCTGTCCTCTATTGCCATAACAGCGGATATGTGCATGGCAGTGGGGAAGGTGTCGTTGGAGGACTGGCTCATGTTGATGTCATCATTGGGGTGCAGCAGCTTCTTCCCTGCTATCTCGTTGCCCCTGTTGGCGATGACCTCATTGGTGTTCATGTTGGACTGGGTGCCGCTTCCTGTCTGCCATACCACAAGGGGGAAATGGTCGTTCAGGGAGCCGCTTATGACCTCGTCAGCCGCCTGTGAGATAGCCGCCAGCTTCTCATCGGTCATCTTTTCGGGGCGAAGCTCATGGTTTGCCATGGCAGCCGCCTTTTTAAGGTAGCCGAAGGCCTTTGTTATCTCTCTGGGCATGGTCTCTATCCCCACGCCTATGAGGAAGTTTTCGTGGCTGCGCTCTGTCTGGGCAGCCCAGTACTTGTCTGCGGGGACCTTCATCTCCCCCATGGAGTCGTGCTCTATACGGTATTCCATCATGTGCCTCCCTTAGAACTGGATCTGTGCGATAACGTCCTTGAGGCACTGTGCGCTGTGACGGAGCTTTTCGATCTCGCTGTCGGTCAGGGGCACGTTCATCTTTGCCTCTAAGCCGTCACGTCCCAGAATGGACAGTACGGAAAGGCATACATCGTCGATGCCGTATTCGCCGTTCATCATGGAGGATACTGTAAGAGTGGTATCCACGCCTGTGAACAGGCACTTTATTATATGGCATACGGAAATTGCGATCGCATAGAAGGTAGCACCCTTGTTGGCAATTATCTTTGCACCGGACTTTCTCATGTACTCCTCAAGCCCTGCATAGTCAAGCTCAACACGTCTTTCAGCGGGGAGAGACGCATTGTAGTGCTCGATGGGGATGTTGGAGATGTTTGCCAGTGACCAGGGCACGAAGGAAGAATCCCCGTGCTCGCCGAATACGTATGCGTGAACGTTCTGCTGGCTTATGCCGAACTTCTCCGCAATGCCTGTGCGCAGCCTTGCGGTGTCAAGGGTGGTGCCGGAGCCGATGATGTGGTTGGCGGGCAGCCCTGAATACTTGTAGAACTGGTAGGTCAGTATGTCGATGGGATTGGAGATGATAATGTAGATAGCATTGGGAGCGTGCTTTGTAATCTGGGGCATGATCTCCTTGGTGATATTTACATTTACCTGAGCAAGCTCAAGTCTGGACTGGCCTGCCTTTCTTGCGATGCCGGATGTGAGTATTACCACATCAGAACCCTCGGCATCCTCGTAGGAGCCTGCATAGATCTGGCAGGGGGCGCAATAGGGTACGCCCTGGTAGATGTCCATAGCCTCGCCTATGGCCTTAGGCTCGTTGATGTCGATAAGGACTATCTCGGAGGCGATGTTGTTGACCACCATAGTGTAGGCAATGGTGGAGCCGACGCTTCCTGCGCCGATAATGGTGACTTTGTTGCTCATAAAGCTTTCCCACTTTCTTTATGTATTTGCAGCTGCATGGAGTTTGACCGCTCACCATGCGCTGCTGCACGGTTTACGTTTTCACGGTGTGTGCTCCTTGTGTGTGCTCATTCTATAGGTACACACAGTTACAAGCAATAACATTCTACCATATCCCGAAGAAAAAATCAAGGATTTCAAACATTAATCCGTATTTTGAAAATCTTTATTCACAAAATCCGTCCAAACGCTGATATATCCGCATTGATCACGGCTTCTCGCCGGCAGGGGCAGCAGGAAAGACGCTCCTGTTCACCCTATAATCCGCAAAAAATGGAGGCGGGGACAAAAATCGGCAAATGTAAATTTTTTGTGAACCGCCATTTCCGGGGCAAACTATATGCACAAAGGAGTTAGCATAAACTAACTTTTGCAAGCCGATAGAACTGCCCGCTGACGGTTGACAATTGACCTGCTGCTGCGGACACCCTCCGATCTTCCCGCTGCCATCCGCTCTGCACTGTGCAGCGGGATTTTTTTCCTGCGGTGATTGACAAAGGGGAGAGGATAGTTTATAATGAATAGGCGCAGTTATGTACGGCGCATAGAGCGGCGGGATGCCCGCCGCCATACAGCAGACCGACAAAGGATGTGAGTATATGGAAAGCAGTCAGGGCGGAGCGGTACCCCGAAGTATAAGGATAGTCCTTCTGCCCTGTGCAGACCGGGATATCCTCTGAGGTAGCGCCCCGTTAACACCGGAAAAACTAAATGTTACGGGGGTATTATGGATAAGAATGAAATGATAGGGCTTTTGCAGGAGAGAAAATTTGCTGCCCTTAAAAATGATATGCAGGAAATGATGCCTGCCGATGCCGCACAGCTTTTAAAGGAGCTTTCCGAGGAGGAGGAGCTGGGGGAGAAGGAGCTGACCTTCATCTTCCGCATTTTGCCCAAGGATATGGCGGCGGATGTGTTCGCCTATATGGACACGGATCTGCAGATGCTGCTGATAAACGCATTCACCGACCGTGAGCTGCGTGATGTGCTGGATGAGCTCTTCCTTGATGATACGGTGGACCTTATCGAGGATATGCCCGCAAACGTGGTGGCAAGGATACTCAAGGCCTCCGATCCCCAAGTAAGGCGGCAGATAAACGAGATGCTCCGCTACCCCGAGGATTCGGCAGGCACTGTGATGACCACGGAGTTTGTCTACTTCCATCCGGGGGATACGGTGGAGGAGGCACTCGACCGCATACGTTCCGTGGGTCTGGTAAAGGAGACGGTCTACACCTGCTATGTGACGGAGAGCCGCAAGCTCATGGGCACTGTGTCCCTGCTGGATCTTGTGGTGGCTGACAAAAATGAGCCCATAGATGAGATAATGGAGACCACAGTCATCAGCGTATGTGTCACCGATGACCGTGAACAGGCGGCAAATCTGCTGAAAAAGCACGACCTTGCGGCAATACCCGTTGTGGACGGGGACAGGCGCATGGTGGGCATCATCACCTTCGACGACGTGATGGACGTTATCGCCGAGGAAAATGCGGAAGACATGGCGATGATGATGGCTGTTGTCCCCAATGAGGAGAGCTATTTCAAGACAAGCGTGTTCAAGCACGCCCGCAACCGCATAGTGTGGCTGCTGATACTCATGCTTTCCGCCACTCTTACAGGGGCTATAACCAACCACTTCTCCGAGATAATAACCACCATACCTCTGCTGGTATCCTTCCTTGCCATGCTTTCCGGAACGGGAGGAAACTGCGGCTCCCAGTCCTCAACAATGATAATACAGGGCATGGCGGCAGAGGAGATACGCCTGCGGGACTTCGGCAGGGTCATAGTCAAGGAGCTGTGCATAGCGGTGATATGCGCTGTCATACTTGCCTCCGTGAATTTCGTGCGGGTGGTGCTGTTCTATCACGATGTGAAGATAGCCGCAGTGGTCTCCCTTACCCTTGTGGGCACGGTCATACTGGCAAAGCTTTTAGGCTGTATGCTCCCCATGATCGCAAAGAAGCTGAAGATAGACCCTGCCATAATGTCTGCGCCCCTGCTGTCCACTCTGGTGGACTCCTGCTCCACTCTTCTGTACTTTACCATAGCAACGCAGATGCTCCTGTGACGGTATACACATGAAAATACTTGAAGCCATATTTACATATTTCAGAAAGCTGGACAAGCTGCTGTTCCTTGCCTGTGCCGCCCTCTCGGTGTTCAGCGTGGTGCTGCTGTGGGCGATAGTGGCGGACAATGCCGCCACTGTGGAGGTGGGCTCCTCCCTGTACCGCAATCAGGCGGCGGCGGTGGTCATATCCTGGGCGCTGACCCTTGTCCTGTGCGCAGTGGACTATCACCACACATTGAAGCTGTGGGTGCTGTATGTGCCTGTTGCCATAGTGCTCTCCCTGCTGGTGTTCACCTCCCTGGGGATAGAGGTGGCAGACGACAAGGCGTGGATAGACCTGGGCTTTATCACCATACAGCCCTCCGAGCTTCTGAAGGTCGCATTCATCACCACCTTTGCCCTCCATCTTTCAAAGGTGGGGGACAGGATAAACAGCATCTTCAACGTGCTGCTGCTGCTGCTCCATGCGGCTGTGCCCCTGGGCATAGTGGTGCTGCAGGGGGATGACGGCACGGCTACGGTGTTTCTTGTCATCGTGGTGGTGATGCTGTTCTCTGCTGGGATATCCTGGCTCTATATCCTCCCTTGTGTACTGCTTCTGCCCGCAGGGCTGTACTTTGTATGGACATATGTGATGAAGGATTTCCAGAAGATGCGCTTTCTGGTGCTCTTCGACGAGGAGCTTGACCCACTGGGTGTGGGCTATCACCAGCGCATAGCCAAGACTGCCCTGGGCTCCGGACAGGTCTTCGGAAAGGGGCTCACCGGAGGGGATTACGTACAGGTGCCGGAGGCGGCAAATGACTTCATATTCACCTTTATCGGGCAGGCCTTCGGCTTTGTGGGCTGTGTTGCGGTAATGGCGGTGCTAACCTTTATATGTGTCAAGGTAATGGGCAATTCCCGCATATCAAGGGATCCTCTCGGGCGGTATCTCTGCATGGGAGTGTATGCCATGATATGCACCCATATCATCCTGAACCTTGGCATGGTCATGGGCGTGCTCCCGGTCATCGGCGTTCCCCTGCCCTTCCTGAGCCAGGGCGGCACCTCGGTGCTTTCGGTGTACATCGGCATAGGCCTTGTGATGAGTGTCTACTCCCATTCCGAAACAAAATACCGTATGTTCTACGATGAAGAATAGCACAAAAACAAAACTGACCGTACAGCTCATCAACTGTACGGTCGTTCTTTTCATCCGTTGCCCTCGCCGGAGCCCTGATCCCCGCCGGAGGAGCTGTCGCCCCCCTGTGAGGGGGTGTCCCCGCCCGAAGGTGCGGGTTCCTCAGGTGTGCCGCCGGAGGTAGGCACCGTGACGGTGGGTACGGTACCTGTATATCCGCCTGTATAGCCTGTGGCGGAGGTGCTCTCGGTCACTCTGCTCCTTATGGTAGCTCGTGTGGAGGCTTTTGTGGTGGTCTCCGTGAAGGGAGCAGTGGTCTCGAAGATGATCTCCGCTGTAGTGGTCTCAGTAGTTTCCTCGGTGGTTTCCTCCGTGGTGGTCTGTGTCCTGGTCTTTTTCGTGGCTGTGGTCTCCGTCGGTTCGGCTGTGGTAGTCTCGGCTGTGGCAGGCACGGTGGTAATGACCGTGGGAACAGTCACAGTGGCAGGGGCTTGTGTATATACAGTGGTGGGAACGGTGGTGACCACCGGTGCAGGTGCCCATGTGACAGGCGCTGTGGTGGTCGTGGTGGTTTCCTCCTCCGTTGTTTCCTCGGTGGTCTCGGTGGTGGTGACGGTGGTCTTTGCGGTGGTCACAAAGGTTGTAGTGGTTTCTGCGGTGGTGTAGGCGGAGAGTGAATATCTGCTGCCGTCAAAATCGCACTGGCCGCTGATGTCTATGCCCCGTGCCACCAGCTCCCTTGCAATGGTGTCCTCCGTCAGGAACACGCTGTTCCCCCGCTTTGCGGCAAAGAACATATCTATAAGGGCGCAGTCGGGGATGTCCTCTGTCTCTATGGGGTGAACGGCTTCGTTGCTGTCATCGGTGTCATATACCGTCCATGTGTCATCGGTCTCTATCCTGATGTGGCTGCCGCTGTCTACCTGAATGTTTTCGTCAACTTCCGTGCCGTCAGGGAAAATGCGGTGTACAAGGACGGAGCCCGAATATACATATACATCGGTGCAGGGCATACCTTCGTCCCTTTCCGCCACAGCGGAGAAAAGTGCGTTTGTGGCGGAGATCACCGCATTGGGCGTGACGGACTCACAGATTCCTTCCGTATCCTCGGGTATGGCTGCCTCCGTGTCCAGCACTCCCGAAAGGAGCCTTACCCGTGTCCTTTCACCGATGTTCACCAGCTGTACAGAGCTGTTCTCCCCAAGGCGCATATGCTTGCCGTCATCAACAGAAAAGCGGGCATAGCCGCCTGCTCCCGTATCAATGGTATACCCTGCGGACAGGGTCATGTTGGGGATCACGTCATAGGGTGCGCCTGCGGCGTTGTTCACGCTTATAGGGTTGGAAAAATCGAATATTTTAAGGCTGCCGGTGCCGGTGTCCTTTTTGAGGGTCATGGAGAGGATAAGTCCCCCCACGATAAGGACACAGCCCGCTACAGCAGCGATCACAGTGATCGTGCTTTTTTTCACGCTTTACACTCCTCGGATTGTTGCATTTTCAATAAGGATATGGTAAAATTATATCATCATTGGCAGATTATGTCAAGAGTAAAAAACATGGATCAGGGGAGTATGAGCATGAAAGACAACACATATTTATATGAGTACGACAATGAGATACGCCGCAGGTACGGCGTGTTCTGCGGTATGGATGAGGCAGGGCGAGGCCCCCTTGCGGGAGATGTGTACGCTGCGGCGGTCATAGTGCCCGAGGGGGTGGTCATAGCAGGTGTGGATGACAGCAAGAAGCTGTCCGAAAAGCGAAGGGAAGCCCTTTTTGACGAGATAATCGCCGGTACGCAGTGGTGCATCGCCACAGCCTCGGTGGAGGAGATAGAGGAGCTCAATATCCTGAATGCCGCCATGCTCGCCATGAAGAGAGCCTGTGACGGCCTTTCGGAAAAGTACGGGGAAGCTCCTGCCTTTGCCCTTGCAGACGGTAACAGGCGCCCGCCCCTTGACATCCCCTGTGAGCCTGTGGTAAAGGGGGACGGAACAAGTGCCTCCATTGCCATGGCGTCGGTGCTCGCAAAGGTGGCAAGGGACAGGTATATGCTTGAAGTTGCAGAAAAATATCCCCTGTGGCAGTTTGAAAAGCACAAGGGCTACGGCACGAAGCTCCACTATGAAATGATAGACAAATACGGCCTTTCTCCCGTGCACCGCCCCTCATTCCTGAAAAAATACTTTGAACGTCAGGGCTGATAGGCTATGACTTTGAAAAAATGCTCTTGACTTTTGCACTGTGTTGTGATAATATAGTTAGCGGAGAATGCCCTTGCACTGAAAGGGCACTGTTCAATACATTTTAAAGGAGTTTTTACGATGGATTACTTAGAGATCGAAAAGGTAGTCGGCAGAGAAATACTTGACTCAAGAGGAAACCCCACCGTAGAGGCTGAGGTAACTCTTGCAGACGGCACCGTTGCAAGGGGCACAGCTCCTTCGGGCGCATCAACAGGCGAGTTCGAGGCTCTCGAGCTCAGGGACGGCGACAAGTCAAGATACCTTGGCAAGGGCGTTTCAAAGGCTGTTGACAATATCAATAACTGCATCGCAAAGGTGCTCGAGGGCATGGATGCATCCGATACATATGCTGTTGATGCAGCTATGATCAAGGCTGACGGCACAAAGGACAAGTCCAACCTGGGCGCAAATGCTATCCTTGCTGTTTCTATCGCTTGTGCAAGAGCAGCAGCTACCTCCCTTGACATCCCCCTGTACAGATTCTTGGGCGGCGTTTCCGGCACAAAGCTTCCCGTTCCTATGATGAACATACTCAACGGCGGTGCTCATGCTGACAGCGCAGTTGATACTCAGGAATTCATGATCATGCCCGTAGGCGCTCCCTCCTTCAAGGAAGGCCTCCGCTGGTGTGCAGAGGTGTTCCACACCCTCAAGAGCCTTATCAAGAAGATGGGCGACGTTACCGCTGTAGGTGACGAGGGCGGCTTTGCTCCCAACCAGCTCAAGAGCGATGAAGAGGCTATCGAGAAGATCCTGGAGGCTATCAAGGCAGCAGGCTTTGAGCCCGGCAAGGACTTCATGATCGCTATGGACGCTGCTTCCTCCGAGTGGAAGAGCGAAAAGGGCAAGGGCTTCTATCATCAGCCCAAGTCCGGCAAGGACTTCACCACCGATGAGCTCATCGACCACTGGGAAGCTCTTATCAACAAGTATCCCATCATCTCCATCGAGGACGGCCTTGATGAAGAGGACTGGGAAGGCTGGGTAAAGATGACCAAGAGGATCGGCGACAAGGTACAGCTGGTAGGCGACGATCTCTTCGTTACCAACACTGAGCGCCTGAAGAAGGGCATTGAGATGGGTGCAGGCAACTCCATCCTCATCAAGCTCAACCAGATAGGCTCCGTATCCGAGACCCTTGAGGCTATCAAGATGGCTCACAAGGCCGGCTACACCGCAATTTCCTCTCACCGTTCCGGCGAGACTGCGGATACCACCATCGCTGACCTGGCTGTTGCCCTCAACACCTGCCAGATCAAGACCGGTGCTCCTTCCCGCTCCGAGAGAGTTGCAAAGTACAATCAGCTTCTCCGCATAGAGGAGCAGCTTGGTGCTTCCGCTTGCTATCCCGGCATGGGCGCATTCAACGTAAAGAAGTAAGTCTTTGCGCTAAAAAGAACTTTCCCCGGCAGTGACCCTGCCGGGGATTTTGTTAGGATCAGGTGTGCCAATCGGCTTTGGGTATATTATGCTCACAGAGCGCAGCTGTTGTATTTTGCGCACCGCATTGCAGCATCTGTGCATTACAGCTGATATCCCGTTCATTAGGGTATACTTTCGGTAATGCGGAGGTGTATCAATGACAGTGTTGGAAGTAATAGCTTTACTTTCGCTGATAGGTCAGATAATCAATATCATGATCACGTTGTCTAATAAAAAGAAATAACCGCCTACCCCTTCAAAAGTAGCGGTCATTTCTTTACCA